>FWWM01001229.1_pt1 | contig 78243 bp, 68 predicted proteins | sample 2228351 | NCBI WGS metagenome assembly FWWM01 (sample SAMEA103939774, study PRJEB20133) | metagenome | reverse complement strand
TCCCCCAAGCCCCCACCCCCAACCCCATATAGGGGTGGGGAGGGGAGTTTGAGGCGAGGGTGGGGGAGCCGCGGCTTCCCCGGCCCTCCCCTCAATGCTTTACTCCTCCCTCATCTCCGCCCGCATGGGTTGGAGCAGGGAGCGGGGGAGGTCGGCAATGAAGCGGGAGGGGGGGTTAAAGGTTAATCCCAGGCTTTTCGTATAGCTGAGGGAGGGAAACAGGATGCTCAGGTGCCGTTTGGCCCGGGTCACGGCCACGTACATGAGACGGCGTTCCTCTTCCTCCTCCTCCAGCTTGTCCAACGCGTAATAGGCGGGGAAACGGCCTTCGGCGGCCCAGATGATGAAGACCGCCTCCCACTCCAGACCCTTGGCCGAGTGAATGGTGGAGAGGGTCAGAAAGTCGTGGCTGGGGTGGGTGACGTCCGCCAGACTGGCCGGCGGCTCCAAGGTCAGATCGTTTAGAAAACTGCGCAATTCCTGATAGCGGGCGGTGATGGTGACCAAGTGCTCCAGGTCCTTCAAGCGCTTGGGGAAGTCGTCGAAGCGGCCGGTCATCAGGGGCTCGTAGTGGGACAGGGCGACATTGAGGCGGGAAATCAAGCTCTGTCCGGGGTCTTTGAGGGCCTCCAGGGTGGCCGCGAGGTCCTTCAGGGGAGCCTGTTTGCGCCCCCGGAGCCAGGTGATGGCGTCCTCCAGGGCGAAGCCGTCTTGGATGCGGTCGGTGAACTTGGCCGCGGTTTGACGGCCCACCCCGGGGACCAGCAGCAGGAGCCGGTTCCAGCTCAGCTTGTCCTTGGGATTGGCCACCACCCGGAGGTAGGCCAGAAGGTCCTTGATGTGGGCGCTCTCCATGAATTTGAAGCCGCCGAATTTCACAAAAGGAATGCCGGCCCGCAGCAGTTCGATTTCCAGGTCGAAGGAGTGGAACGCGGCCCGAAAGAGGACCGCCATTTTGTTCAAGGGCAGGCCTTGACGCTGCAATTCCTTCACCTGCGCCACCACCAGGAGGGATTGCTCATTTTCGCTGCCGGTCTTGAAAAGCCGCGGCCGTTTGCCGTCGGCCTGCCGGGAGAACAGGCATTTGGTGTATTTCTCCCGGGCGCCGGCGATGATGGCGTTGGCCAGATCCAGGACCGGCTGGGTGGAGCGGTAGTTTTCCTCCAGCTTGATGACCCGGGCGCCGGGGAAGAGCGCGGGGAAGTCCATGATGTTCCTAAAGTTGGCGCCCCGGAAGGAGTAAATGGACTGGCAGTCGTCGCCCACGGCCATGACGTTTTTATGAGTGTAGGCCAAAAGCTGCACCAGCTCGGCCTGGAGGCGGTTGGTGTCCTGGTATTCGTCCACCATGATATAGCGGTAACGCTCACTCAATCGGCGCCGCACGGTTTCATGTTCCGCAAGGAGACGACGGCCGTTCAAGAGCAGGTCATCATAGTCCATGAGACCCAGGCGGGCCTTTTCTTCCTGGTAGGCCGTCAGGAGGCGGGTAAGGTGTGGCAACTGCTCCAGAAACTGAGGATAGTCCCGGGCCACCAGGCCTTCCAGGGTAAGGGCCTTGTTGTTGATGCCGCTGGCGATTTCCGCCAGGGTCTCCTTGCGGGGGAAGGGGCCGGCCGCGGTCTTGAGGCCCAACTGCTCCTTAAGCAGCGCCAGTAGGTGCTCCTGGTCGGCGCGGTCCATGACCGTGAAGCCCTCGGGATAGCCCAGCAGGTGGCCCCAGAGGCGCAGCCAGTGGTAGCACACCGAATGGAAGGTGCCGCCCATGACCTGGGTGAGGGGGCGCTGGAGCAGGTCCGCGGCCCGGCCCAGCATCTCCCGGGCGGCCTTGCGGGTGAAGGTGAGGAGGAGGATGGCCCCGGGGTCCACCCCCTGGTCCACCAGGTAGGCCAGGCGGTACACCAGGGTGCGGGTCTTGCCGCTGCCCGCGCCGGCAATGACCAGGACCGGCCCGTCTCCGGCGGTGACGGCCCGTAATTGGGCCGGGTTGAGCTCCCGGCTATAGTCAATGCGCCGGGTCGCGGCATTCCCGGAAACAATGATCGGCTCCGGGCCAACGGGCAGAGGGGTTTTCATATCGCCGTTTGAGATATGGATTCGAACGCTGGAAAATATGCCGGCGGGCCATTAGGGTCCGGTACTCAGGTTCCCAGCCCAGGGCGTACTACCAGTATAACCCAAAGCGGGCCTCAAGCCCCGGAGATTTTTCCCGCCGGCCGGGTGGAGGCCGCGGCCGGTGGAGAGGGGAAGGGCACCGCCGTCACCGGGAACCCCCGGGAGTCGGTTCAGTGATGGCAGGGCTGCCGGCCTGGCCCTGGTGCTGCGTGTCCGGAGCCGGGAGGGTGAAGTAAAAAGTGGCCCCGCGCCCCGGTTCGGACTCCACCCAGATGCGCCCGCCATGGCGCTCGATGATCTTTTTGCAGATGGCCAGGCCGATGCCGGTGCCGGGATACTCCTGGCGGGAGTGCAGCCGCTCAAACATGCGAAAAATCCGCTCAAAATGCTTGGGGTCTATGCCGATGCCGTGATCCTTCACCCAGAACTTCAAAAACCCGTTTTCCCGGTGGGCCCCGATGTGGATGCGGGGAGGGTGATCGCCGCAGAACTTCAGGGCGTTGCCGATGAGGTTCTGGAAGACCCGGCCCAGTTGGGTGGGATCGGCCAGGACCACCGGCAGGGGATCCACCGTAACCGAGGCCTGCTTTTCCTGGAGAGTGAGGCTCAGGTCCCGGAGGACCTGGGCCACCACCTGGTTGGCGTCCAGGGGTTCAAATTCCCGGCCCCGGCTGGTCACCCGGGAATAGTCCAGCAGGTCTTTGATGAGCTGCTCCATGCGGGTGATGCTTCCCAGGGCGCGGGCAATGAATTCCCGGGCCTGGTTGTCCAAGTGCTCGGCATAGCGCCGGGAGAGAAGCTGGAGAAATCCGGCGGCCACATGCAGCGGCTCCTGGAGGTCGTGGGAAACGGCGTACGCAAACTGCTCCAACTCGGCGTTGGAGCGGGCCAGCTCCTGGGCCTTGAAGGCCAACTGCTCCTGGGCCTGCCGGCGGCGGGCGATCTCCTCCTGAAGCTGTTCATTGGCCAGGGCCAGCTCCCGGGTGCGGAGCTTCACCCGCTCCTCCAGGTCCTCGTAGGCCTTCTTTAGGGCCTCCTGGGCCTTCTTGCGCTCCGTGATGTCCTCCATGGCCAACAGAATAAGCTTAGGCTGGCGGCCCCGGGCCGGGATGAGGCGGGCGTTTAACAGCATGGTTTTGGGGCCGATGTGGGGGAAATCGTGCGTTACCTCGAAATCCTCAAACAAGGTTTGCTGCGGAATGATTTGCTCCAGGAGCTTGCGCAGCTCAGGAATATCCCATTGTCTGTTGCCCAGCTCATAAAGGAACAGGCCTTCGGTCTCCGCCGGGGTCACCTGAAAGGTGCGGTAAAAGGCCGGGTTGGCAGATACCACCCGGAGATCGGCGTCCAGGACCAACAGAGGCTCCCGCACCGTTTCCACAATGCTGGCCATAAAGGCCAGGGCTTCCTGAAGCGTTTGCCGTCCTCGTTTGCCCATGACCTCGCCGGCGGCAGAACCGCCCCGCTTTGGGGACCGCATGGGCTTTTCAGCCCGTAACGGCTTAGGGTTTTCCACTTTCTTGGCTGCCATAACCTTGGGGTGGATCGGAAAAGAGGAATAATTCTGCTCAATTAAATATAATCCGGCGGGTGGAAATTTCCAGTAGGCGATTTGCGTTCGGGTTTTCCGGTTCTTGTATCAGGGGCAGACGGCCTTCGGTTCAAGGCAATTTTTTTCTTGAAATTATCGGCACCGCCAAATATAGTCAAAGGCATGTAAGGGGCTTGAAGCCCCGGATGACCCGGTAATCCCCACAGCATCAGCATAAAACGAGGCCATGAAGGCTTGCCGCCCTCCGGCAGGAGGGGGCCTTCATGGCTTTTTTGTTTTTCGGCCCCGCAAAGCGGGCCTGATTCTCAGCCTGGGAGGCGCGAAGCAAGGACATGCACATTTCCGAAGGGGTGCTGAGCCCGGCGGTGTTGGCCGGGGGCGCGGCCCTGGCGGCGGCGGGGACGGCCGTGGGGCTGAAAAAGATTGACTACCAGGACATTCCCCGGGTGGCGCTCCTGTCCGCGGCCTTCTTTGTGGCCACCCTCATCCACGTGCCGGTGGGCCCGGTGGGCCTGCACCTGGTGCTCAACGGCCTCATGGGGGCCCTATTGGGCTGGCGAGCCGTGCCCGCCATTCTCATCGCCCTGTTCTTGCAGGCCCTGCTCTTCCAGTTCGGGGGCCTGACGGTCCTGGGGGTGAACACGGTGGTCATGGCGGCGCCCGCGGTCCTCTGCTTCTATGCCTTCCGGCCTCTGCTGCGGCGGCCGGGCACCGCAGCCCCGCTGGGGGCCTTTGCCTGCGGGGCCACCGCCATTCTCCTCAGCGGGCTGCTGGTGGCGGTGAGCCTCATCACCACCGGCGAGGGTTTTTGGGAAGTGGCCCGGCTCGCCGTCCTGGCCCACGTCCCGGTGATGATCATCGAAGGCATGATTACGCTCTTTATTTTCCTGTTCCTCAGGAAAGTCAAACCCGAAATGCTGGAGGGCATTTATGCGTAAGCCGCAGTTATTCGAGAACAATCTCCGGCCGCACCTTTGGGTCGGGGGAGTGCTGGTGCTGCTGCTCGTGGCCGCTTCCACCACTCCCGCCCTGGCCCATCGGCTGCTGGTCTTCGCCTATACCGAGGGCGACACCGTCCACACGGAAAGCAGGTTTGTCCCCGCCAACCCGGTGCGCCAGGGGAAAGTTTCGGTGATGGACGCCAAAAGCGAAAAGGTTTTGGTGACCGGCAAGACGGACGACCAGGGGAAATTCTCCTTCAAACTGCCCCCCCAAGCCGCGGCCCAAAAGCTGGACCTGAAGATCGTGGTGGAGGCGGGCATGGGGCACCGGGGCGAATTCCTGCTCAAGGCCCGATGAGGCGGCGGGAAAGGGAAGCCATGCGTGAAAGAGGGTCAAAGAGCAAGTCTCTGGCCACCCGGTGGGCGCCGGGGGTCCTTATGGTGCTGAGCCTGGCACTGGGTGCGGGCCCTGCGGCGGCTGTCCCCCCCAGCCCGGGGCCTGAGGCGGGGGCCCCGGCCGAGGCCAAGGCGGCCCCGGTGGACCGGCAGGTGCTGGAAGAGGTGGTGGACAAGGCCCTGGAGCGCCAGCTCGCCCCGGTGAAGGAGATGCTCACCGAGCTGACCGTGCACCGGACGTCGCTTACCGACATCCTCGGCGGGCTCGGCTATATCCTGGGCATCTTCGGCATCTGGGCCTATTGCCTGAGCAAGAGGAAGCCAGGCTCTTGAGCGCCATCCGGGAGCCGTTTTCCGAAGGCGCCTCCCTGGCGCACCGCCTGGACCCCCGGGGCAAGGTGATCGTGGCCGCCCTCTTTGCCGTGCTGGTGGCCGCCGCCAAAACCTATGCCGCCACGCTGGCGGGGTTGGCTTTGGCCCTGGCGTGGCTGACCCTGGCGCGGCTTCCCTGGAAAAAAGTGCTGGTGCGGCTGCTGGTGGTGAACAGCTTCGTCTTTTTCCTGTGGCTGGTGTTGCCGCTGACCTACCCCGGAGAGGTGGTCTGGCGCTGGGGGTGGCTCAAGGCCACCCGGGAGGGCCTCGTCTATACCGGCCTCATCACCCTGAAATCCAACGCCATCATCATCGCCCTCATCGCCCTCATCGCCACCGTGCCGGTGGTCACCCTGGGGCAGGCGCTGCATCAGCTTAGGCTGCCGGACAAGCTCTGTCATCTGCTGCTCTTCACCTATCGGTATCTCTATGTCTTTGAACAGGAATATCAGCGTCTGGTGCAGGCCATCAGGATCCGGGGGTTTCAGCCCGGCACCAACCTGCACACCTACCGCACCTATGCTTACCTGGCGGCCATGCTGCTGGTGAGGAGCCACGACCGGGCCGAGCGGGTGTTTCAGGCCATGCTGTGCCGGGGCTTTCACGGAGTCTTCTACAGCCTGAAGACCTTTTCCTGGCAGCGCCGCGACGGGCTCTTCGTGGTGTCCTCCCTGCTGGGGTGCATGGTTCTTATTTATCTGGAATGGTGGAGGCCCGGCCTCCTGGCGAGGATCTCATGACGGAACCGTTGATCGCCGTGCACCAGTTGACGTTCGCCTATCCCGGCGCCTCCCGGCCCGTGTTTCAGGACTTCAACTTTCAACTCCTGCCGGGCCAGCACCTGGGCCTCATCGGTCCCAACGGCTGCGGCAAGACCACCCTGCTGCACCTCCTCATGGGGCTGTTGCGCCCCCAGGCGGGAAAAATTGTCATCCTGGGACAGGAAGTCAGCCAGGAGCGGGACTTCGTCGCAGTACGGCAGAAAGTAGGCCTGCTGTTCCAAAACGCCGACGACCAGCTCTTCTGCCCCACCGTCCTGGAGGACGTGGCCTTCGGGCCCCTGAACCAGGGAAAGTCGCCGGAGGAGGCGGTGCAGATCGCCCGGGAGACCATGGCGCGGCTGGGGCTGGAGGGCTTCGAGGAGCGGGTGACGTATAAGCTTTCCGGGGGGGAAAAGAAACTGGTGGCTCTGGCCACGGTCCTGGCCATGCAGCCCCAGCTGCTCCTGTTGGACGAGCCCACCGCCGGGCTGGACGAGCCCACCAAGCACCGCCTCATCCATATTCTCCAGGGCTTGGACATCGGCTACATGATCGTCTCCCATGAACCGGATTTTCTCCATCAGACCGTCAAGAAATGCTGCCACGTGCACCACGACTGCTGCCGGCCGCATTAAAAGTCCGCAGGCCGAGCTGTCATAATAGAGAAGTAGAGGAGGAGATTATGCAACGTTTCGTGACCATGGGCCTTGGCCTGCTGCTCGTTATGGGTTGGGCCGACCTCAGCGGGGCCCATTTCGGCATGATCCTGCCGGACAGATCCATGGTGATGCAGGACGACAAACCGGAACTGGGAGTGGTCCTGTCCTTCAACCATCCCTTTGAGCAGAAGGGCATGGTCCTGGTGAAACCCAAGGCCTTCGGGGTGCTGACCGGCAAGCAGAAGACCGACCTTTTGGGGACCCTCCAGGAGACCAGGGTGTTGGACAACCTGGCCTGGAAAGGCACCTATGTGGTGAAAAAGCCCGGAATCTATGCCTTTTACTTTGACCCCCAACCCTACTGGGAGCCCGCCGAAGACAAGTTCATCATCCACCAGACCAAGACCTATGTGGCCGCCCTGGGCGGGGAAGAGGATTGGGACGCGGAGGTGGGCCTCAAGGCGGAAATCATCCCCCTGACCCGGCCCTTCGCCCTCTACCCCGGCAACGTCTTCCGGGGGATGGTGAAATTCAAGGGCAAGCCCCTGCCCGGCGCGGACGTGGAAGTGGAGTATTGGAACCCGGGGGGCAAGGTGAAGGCTCCCAATGACTACTTTGTCGCCCAGGTGGTGAAGACCGATGAGAACGGCATTTTTGCCTTCTCGCCCCCCAAAGCCGGCTGGTGGGGGTTCGCCGCCCTGGCTGAGGAAAAGGACGCCATCCGGGGTCCGGACGGCAAACCGAAGAAGGCCGAATACGGGGCGGTGCTCTGGGTGGAATACACCGACATGCAGGTGAGCAAATAAGGAGGCAGCCGATGGATAGCCGTGAGCTGGAGCGGCATGAGCATGAGCACGCGCATGCAGAAGTGACCCACAGCCACGACGGCGGCGCGGCCCACCGCCACGAGGCGACGGTGCACCGCCATGAGCATGCCCACGATGAGGATCATCATGCGCATGCCCACCTTCGGGTGAAAGGCATGACCTGCGAGCACTGCGTCGCCGCGGTGACCCGGGCGCTGCAAGGTCTGCCGGGAATCTCCGGGTTCAGGGTGGACCTGGCCAGCGGGCTGGTGAGTTATCACACCGACAGCGCGCTCTCTCCGGAGGAGGTGGCCCGGGCGATTACCGCCGCAGGTTATGAGGCGGAACCGGTCTAGACGCGACCCGGGCTTTCCGCTCCCAAAGAATTAAAAGAATATTTTCACAAAAAGAGATTTGGGGGGAACCTGTATGAAAATGCCCAAAACCTGTTGCCTTTTTTTGGCGATGGCCTTGGTATGCCAGGGGCTGGCGGCCGTGCCGGCGGTGCAGGCCCAGGTGCCCGGCGCGCCCTTTGAGCTGCCGGGGCCGCCGGAGAAGCCGGCCGAGCAGGAGGAATGCCCCTCCACTTTCGGGCCCATCATCACCGACACCGCCATTCCCATTGACAAGGGCAGGTTTGCCATCCAGCCCACCTTCGGGTTGGGGTTTGTCACCAACCGCTTCACCCAGAGTTGGCGCCGGGCCTCGACCGGCGGCGATTTCAGGTCCTTCAGCATGGAATGGAAATTCACCTACGGCCTGTGGAATAACCTGGAGGTCTTCGTGGTGGTCCCCTATATCTATAACTGGGCCAGCAGCGTCCGGCCACCGGGCCCCAACGGGGAAACCTCGGCCAACTATGGCAATCTGGGGGACATCAACCTGACCTGGAAATACCGCTTGGTGGAGGAGACGGAGAAGCGCCCCACGGTCACCGCCCTTTTTGCCACCGATTTCCCCTCCGGCAAGTTTAAGTCTCTCAACCCTAACCGCCTGGGGGTGGACGTCACCGGCGGCGGCGCCTATGTTTTCACCGCGGGGCTCAACCTGCAAAAATACCTCAAGCCCTTCATCCTGTACGGGAACCTGTGGTACTCCATGCAGACCGCGTTCACCGATGATGCGGGCCGCAATTACCCCCGGGACTTCGTCACCGTCAACCTGGCGGCGGAGTATCCCCTCAAAGGCAAATGGGTGGCGCTCCTGGAAGTCACCAGTTTCTGGGACGCCGGGAGACTCATGGGACACAAGGCCAACACCCCGCCGGGGGCCCTGCTCTCCATCCTGCCCGGCATCGAATACATGGCCACGGAAAAATTCTCCCTGGCTTTCGGGGTGAATGTGGATCTTCTGGGGAAAAACAGCGACGCGGTGGTGACGCCGCTTTTGTCCATGGTGTACGCTTTTTAAAACAGTATACAGGAGGGACCATCGGATGAAACGATGGCAGTTTCTGGGAACGGGTGCGTTGGCCGTTGCCTTGCTGTGGGGGGCGCTCGCCAACCCGGCGTGGAGCCAGGGGCGGGGCCAGGGCTTTCGGGCCTGCCCCTATGCCCCTTATATGTGCCCGGTGAAGGCCACCTGCAAGCCCTTTGAGGAGAGCGGCAGAGTGGTGCGCACCCTCACCGAGAGCTTGGAAGAGGGCATGTACCCCGGTCTGGCGGTGATAATGGAGACCAAAACCAAGGGCCCGGTGCACGTCAGCCTGGGGCCGGTGTGGTACCTGGAGCGCCAGGAATTCGAGCTCAAACCCGGCGATGAGGTGCGGGTGAGGGGCATGTGCGAACAGGAAAAAGATAAAGATGGCAAGCTCCGGGTCGTGGCCTATGAGCTCAGCCGGGGGGACTTCGTCCTGGCCCTCCGGGACGCCCAGGGCCGCCCCTATTGGGAGGCTTGGCGCCGGAAGTGAGGCCTTGTTAAGAAAGGTGCGGAGGGGAGCCTGACTCCCCCCGCTTTCCTGCCGCGGGGGCGGGGAGGGGGTTGGGAGCCTCGGCCCCCGCCCCCGGGGTCTGTCCGGCGGGAGGAGGGAGCCTGCCGGCTAGGCAGCGGCCGCCCGCCGAGCCGCTTTGCCCCGATGGTATTCTCCGTTACGGCTCAAATCAGCAGTGTGGCAATTTCCGACATTGTTGCGTTTTCCTCCAAGTGGCGGACACTTCCTCCAGAAATAACCCCTTGAATTGGTTGACCGATTCCCCAGATTGTTGAGGAATTGGACAATCTTGCCACTCCCCCAAATTTTTCTTGGACAATCGCTAGAAATTGACATAAGATAGGTTGTGCTGTTTTTCACAGATAGCATTAGTTCAAATCCCCTTGAGGGTTTCACCAATTATCCTGCCGGGTCGAGACTTTTGCCTGAGGACTGACATTATGGAGCGAGGAAAACCGATGCTTAGATGGGCCGGGCTGCTGTTGGTGGGCGCCGTCACCTGCCTGCTGTGCCTGGAAGCGCAAGGTGACAAAGGCCCGGGGCCGGGGACCGCCGGACCGCGTGCGGACCGGATCACCATCGACACCCTGGCCGCCTACGGCAAACTGGAGTTGCCTCCGGTCACCTTTTTTCACGATAAGCACACCGAGGCGCTCAAGAAGGAGAAGAAAGACTGCCAGGCCTGCCATCTGGAGGAGAAAGGCAAGCTCTCCCTCACCTACAAGCGCACAAAGGCCACCAAGCCCGAGGACATCCAGCTCATCTACCATGAGGGCTGCATCGGCTGTCACATGGACATGGCGGCCCAAGGCAAGCATACCGGCCCGCTGGACGGCTTCTGCCGCGCCTGCCACAACGCCGCGCCGCCTGCGGGGGTGGCTCTGGAGGCCGGCCTGGACAAGGTCCTCCACTACCGCCACGTGGCCTCCAAAGACATCTCGGTACCCAAGAACAAGGACAATTGCGGTGCCTGCCACCATGAATATGACCAAAAAACCCAAAAACTGGTCTACGCCAAGGGCAAGGAATCCAGTTGCCGGTATTGCCATGGCCAGAAAGAGGCGGGGGGGGCGGTAAGCCTTCGGCAGGCCTCCCACCAGCAGTGTGTCCTCTGCCACCTGGAGCTGGCCAGCAAGGGCGTCAAGGAGAACGGCCCCTATACCTGCGCCGGCTGCCACGGGGCTGCGGGCCAGGCCGTGACGGCCAAGAACAACCAGGCGGCCGAGGCCAAGCTTCCGGACAAACAGGTGCCTCGACTCAACCGGGGACAACCAGACGCCACCCTTATCGCCTGGGGAGGCAAAACCGACCGAACCGCCAAAACGGTGCGCCTGAACCCGGTTCCCTTTGATCATAAGGCCCATGAAACCTACAGCGATTCCTGCCGGGTCTGTCACCACGCCTCTTTTGATTCCTGCGGCAAGTGCCACACCCTCCTAGGGGCCAAGGAAGGCGGCGGCGTCACCTTTGAGCAGGCCATGCACCTGCCCACCAGCAAACACAGCTGCATCGGCTGCCACAACACCAAAAAGGCGGCGACTACCTGCGCCGGCTGCCACCAGCAGATGCCCCGGAAGGAAGTGGCCGACGCCAGCTGCAATCTCTGCCACCAGCCCCTTCCCAAGGGGGTGCTGCCGGTGAATGAGGAGCTTTCCCTCACCCCGGACCAGAAGACCGCAGTGGCGGAGATCATGCTCAAGGGCCGCAACCTCAATCCGGGCACCTACCCGCCGGAGAGCTACCCGGACCAGGTGGTCATCAAAGAGCTCAGCGACCAGTACGAGCCGGTGAAGTTCCCCCATGGCAAGCACATGGCGACTCTGGCCAAAGGAACCCAGGGCAGCCGGCTGGCGCAATACTTCCATTATGAGCAGGGCACCCTTTGTCAGGGCTGCCATCACAACAGCCCGGCGTCGCTGAAGCCCCCCAGCTGCAGCAGCTGCCATGCCAAGCAGTTTGACGCCCGGCAGCCGGCCCGGCCCGGTCTGCAGGCCGCCTTCCACGGCCAGTGCATGGGCTGCCACCAGGAGATGGCCGTCAAACCGGTGGCCACCGCCTGCACCGAGTGCCATCCGGCAAAATCGAAGCAACCGGCCTTACGCGGGAACTAGAGGAGTGGCAAAATGGTACGGAGACAATTCTTAGGCCTGCTGGGAGCTACCGCCGCCACCGCCGTGCTGGGCAAGGCGGCGCAAGCCGGGCCGAAACATTTCACCGGCCATCCGGGCAGCTATGGTGTCCTGTTTGACGCCACCCGCTGCATCGGTTGCCGTCGGTGTGAAGCCGGCTGCAACCGGGTCAACGGGCTGCCGGCCCCGGACAAGCCCTTCGATGATTTAAGCGTCTTGCAAACCAAGCGTCGCACCGACGCCCGGACGTACACCGTGGTCAACCGCTACGACAACATCCCCGGGGTCAGCGGACCGGTCTATCGCAAAAACCAATGCCAGCACTGCCTGGAGCCCGCCTGCGCCTCGGCCTGCTTTGTCCGGGCCTTTGAGAAGACCAGCCAAGGGGCGGTGACCTGGGACGAGTCGGTGTGCGTCGGCTGCCGCTACTGCATGATCGCCTGCCCCTTCGACATTCCCACCTATGAATACTGGGATCCCGTCAGGCCCCGGGTGATGAAGTGCCATATGTGCCATCCCCATCTCATGGCGGGGAAGCTGAGGGTGCCGGGCTGTGTGGGGGCCTGCCCCACTGAAGCCCTGGTGTACGGCAAGCGCGCTGACCTCCTCATGGTGGCCCGGCAACGCTTCCATCTGTTTCCGGGCCGCTATCTGAACCACATCTACGGCGAGCATGAAATGGGGGGCACCAACTGGCTGTACATTTCCGGGGTGCCCTTCCGGGAGATCGGCCTCCGGGAAGACCTGGGCGTCACCCCCGCCCCGGAACTGACCTCTGGGGCCCTGGCCGCCGTGCCCATTATCGCCGGCGCCTGGCCGGTGCTGCTCTTGGGCATCTACGCCATTTCCCAGGCCAAGGACAAGTGGTGCCGCCAGGAAAAGAAGGAGGCCATGGCGGAGGCGGTGGCCAAAGCCCAAGAGGCGGCCGCGGCTGAACTGGCCAAGGTCAAGGCCAAAGCCGAAGCGGATAAAAAGGCCGCCATTGAGCGGGAAGTGAAAAAGGCTCTGGAAGAAGCCGCCAAGGCGGCCAAGGAAAAGGAGGAGGGCGACTAGCATGTCCACGCAACACCCTCCGGTGGAACCGGTGACGGCGGAGAAACCCTCTTTGCTGACGCCGTTTAATGTGGTGGCCGGCCTCATTCTGTTCGTCGGCCTGGTGATCACCTTTTTGCGCTTCACCAAGGGGCTGGCCGGGGTCACCAACCTTTCGGACAACAACCCCTGGGGCATCTGGATCTCCTTTGACCTGCTGTGCGGCGTGGCTCTGGCCGCCGGCGGCTATACCACCTCCGCCGCCTGCTACGTATTCGGCTTGAAGCGCTACCACTCGGCGGTGCGCCCCGCCATTCTCACGGCGTTTTTGGGGTATGCCCTGGTGGTCTTCGCCCTGCATTACGACGTGGGCCGGCCCTGGCGACTGCCTTATCCTTTCTTTGTGCAGTCCGGGCCCACCTCGGTGCTCTTCGAAGTGGGCTTGTGTGTCTTTCTTTATCTCAACGTGCTCTTCCTGGAGTGGAGCCCCAGCGCCCTGGAGTGGCTGGGCCTGAAGAAGATCCGCAACGTGCTGGTGAAGCTCACCTTGGGGCTCACCATCTTCGGGGTGGTGTTGTCCACCATGCACCAGAGCTCGCTGGGCGCCCTCTATCTCATTGCGCCCTCCAAGCTTCATCCCCTGTGGTATTCCGCCTACCTGCCGGTGTTCTTCTTTGTCTCCAGCATCGCCGCCGGGCTGTCCATGGTCATTTTCGAAGGGTCGCTTTCCCACCGCTACCTGCATGACAAGATGGACGCCACCTATCTGGCCGAGCACGACGGCGTGGTTCTGGGCTTCGGCAAGGCCGCGGCGCTGGTGCTCACCACCTACTTTTTCCTCAAGGTGGTGGGCCTGGCCCTGGACAACAACTGGGCCTACCTCTTGACCGGCTACGGCGTCTGGTTTCTGGTGGAGCTTTTGGGCTTTGTGGCGCTGCCGGCCCTCATCTTTGCCATGGGAGTGCGGGAGCGGAATCTGAAGCTCATCAAGCGGGCGGCCATCCTTACGGTGCTGGGCATCGTGCTGAACCGCTTTAACGTCTCCTTGGTGGCCTTCAACTGGCAGTTGCCGGCCGCTGAGCGCTATTTCCCCAGTTGGATGGAAATCGCCATCTCCATCTACATCGTCACCGTGGGGCTGTTGGTCTTTCGGTTCATCGCCACTCGCATGCCCATCTTCTACACGCACCCTGAATATCAGGAGCATGATGAGCCGGTGGAATTTCATGAGCATGAAACCAAGCCCCATCCCCAAAGCTTCGGGCACTGAGGATAGAAGCCATGGAATTTTTCACCTACCACGACTTCACGGTCTATACCAAGGGCGCCGCCTATCTCCTGATGGGCGCCACCCTGCTGGGCATTTTAGGGTTCTGGCTCTTCATCACCGGTCGGGATGAGGACAAGCTGATCAAGTAGCAAGGCGGGCCGCGGCCGGCCCGGCGGAGGATATGCGTATGTATCAGTTCATCACGGGGCCCCTCTTGTGGCTGACCTTCATCATCTTCTTCGGCGGCCTCACCGCCCGGGTGGTGCTCTATGTCCGCGGGCTGGACTGGAAGCTGGATCGGGTGGCTTACCGGGCTTACCCGGCGTTGGGGATCAAGGGGGCGCTGTCCTCCATTATCCACTGGCTCATTCCCTACGGCTCCCACGGCTGGCGGGCCAAGCCCTTATACACCCTGGTGTTTTTTGTCTTCCATGCCGGTCTGGTGATCACCCCGCTGTTCCTCTCCGGGCATGCGGTACTGCTGGCGGAGCGCTGGGGTATCACCTGGTGGCCCACCATCTCCATGGGCTTGGCTGACACCCTCACCATCGCGGTCATGGTCACTGCGGTCTTTATCATCATCCGGCGGATTGCCCTGCCGGAGGTGCGCATCCTCACCACCTTCTATGATTTTTTCCTCATTCTGGTGAGCGTGGCCCCCTTTGTCACCGGCTTTTTGGCGGTACACCAGGCCCGGGACTACCATTTCTGGCTCTATGCCCACATCCTGAGCGGTGAACTCCTGCTCATCCTCATCCCCTTCACCAAACTGTTCCACGTGGTGGGCTTTTTCCTTTCCCGGGGCCAGATCGGCATGGATTTCGGCATCAAACGAGCCTGGAAGGCCCGCAAGGGGTTTGCATGGTGAGAATTTGAACTTATATTAATATAGAAGAAATTATATCTATATGGACCACGCCCCCGGGCCGGTCGCCAGGATACCGGGAAGCAGGCCAACAAGGAGTGAATGACCCATGCCGGAAGGAACCCTGTGCAACAAAAATCCGGTGAACACCAAAGAACAGCTGGATGCCCTCCTCGCCGACAAAACGGGCAAGATCTACTATGAGGAGATGAAGCAGCTGGATGTGGACCAGGAGAAGCTGGCCGCCACCCTGCAAGCGACCTGCAAGTCCCGGCTTCGCACTTGGCTGGAGATCTGCGCCCACTGCGGGCTATGCGCCGACAGTTGCTTCTTTTACCTGGCCAACCAAAAGGACCCCACCCAGGTGCCGGCCTATAAGATCCAGTCCACCCTGGGGGAAATCGTCAAGAAAAACGGCGCCGTGGACAACGCCCACATGCGCTATTGTATGGACGTGGCCTGGGGCAAGTGCACCTGCTGCAACCGCTGCGGCACATTCTGCCCTTATGGCATCGACATGGGCGTGATGTTCAGCTATCTGAGAGGCATCTGTTTCTCCCAGGGGTTTGTGCCCTGGGAGCTGAAAATCGGCTCAGGCATGCATCGCATCTTCCGGGCCCAGATGGATGTCACCCCCGAAGACTTTGTGGAGACCTGCGAGTGGATGTGCGAGGAGCAGCAGGAGGAATGGCCCGGCCTGGAAATCCCTGTGGACAAGGTGGGGGCCGACCTCCTCTACACCTGCAACGCCCGGGAACCCAAGCATTATCCCGAGGACATCGCCGAGGCGGCCATCCTCTTCCACATCGCCGGGGAGGATTGGACCGTGCCCAGCGAGGGTTGGGACCAGACCTCCCTCACGCTGTTCGCCGGCGACTGGGAAGGCTGCCGCCTGCAGGTGGAGGGCATCTACAAGGCCATCGAAAAGCTGAAGCCCAAGCGGGTCCTGGGCACCGAATGCGGCCACGCCCACCGGGCCACCGTGATTGAAGGACCGTACTGGATGGACCGGGAGGACGGCCGCCCGCCGGTCCCGTACCTGCACTACACCGAATGGGTGGCTGAAGCCCTGCGCACCGGCAAACTCAAGATCGACCCGGCTAAACGCATCAAAGAGCCGGTGACCCTGCAGGACTCCTGCAACTACATCCGCAACTACGGGCTCAAGGACGTCACCCGGGAAATCATGAGTTATCTGGTGGAGCCGGGTTATTTCGTGGAAATGGAGCCCTGCAAGGAATACAACTTCTGCTGCGGCGGGGGCGGCGGCATGAACGGCTTGGGCATTTACCGCCAGCAGCGCAACATCGGCTTCAAGGTGAAGCGGGACCAGATCATGGCCACCGGCGCCAAGCTGGTCATCGCGCCCTGCCACAACTGCTGGGACGCCATCCGGGACATGGAGGAGGTCTTCGAGCTGGGCATCCGCTGGAGTTTCCTGAAGCCGCTGCTTCTCAAGATGGTCATCGTCCCGGAACACCTGAAGCCCAAGGAAGAAGGCGGAGAAGAGGAAGAATAAGCCGGCACGGGAGGGGCCGCAAAGCCTGTTCTCCTGCCGGTCCCCATACATCCATCGAGGCGGGCCCTTTGGCCCGCCTCTTTTCTTCCGGGGCGTTTGCAGGGGAGGCAAAAGGGAGGCTCTTAGCCCTCCTTCCGCCGACGCCCCTGTCTTAGGAACCCAGGCTGTTCAGCAGCAGGGTGAGGGGTTTGCTGTGGGCGCCAGACCCGTGGAACTGGATGGGTCCGGGGAAGCGATAGTCATCTTCCAGGGCCCACTTGCGGCGCTCCTGCTCCAGGAATTTGAAGGCCGGGGACTCCAGATCCACTTTCTGTTTGGCGATGACCAGCTCCAGGCGGCCCCCCCGCTCCTCCAGGTGCATGAGAGGGGCCAGGGGGATGCCGATGGGCTGCCAGTCTTCCAGTGGCCGGTGCAGGTTGCGGATGGCGGCCATATAGCCGGTGGCGCCGTTGGCCAGTAGGGCAAAGGCGGCTGCCCCGAGGTTGTAGCCGTAGTCACAGTCGAACCGGGTGGGGAAGGTGCCCCGGCCGTCGTAGCCGTAGTAGTGGTTCTGGGTGCGGAAGGTGCCTTTATAGATGCCCTTGGCCCGCTGCTTGCGGAGATAGGTGGCCACCATCTCCAGGAGGATGCGCTCGGTGTTCACCTGGGCGAAGGGAAAATTGCCGTGACTGTCCCGGGGGAGGAGCAAACCCCGTTGCAAAAGGGTTGGAAACCCAAGAAAGACGCGGCTGTCGTAGTCCCGCCAGATGTCGCTGTTGTCAATGAGCTGCACCTGGTCCTCAAAGGAGAGTTTGTGGAAGGACTCCTCCTCGTGGGCCTCCCGGTTGTAGGCCGCGATGATGTAGCTGATTTTGATGATGAGCACATTGATTTCGTGGATGAACTCCAGGATGCCCTCGGGGATCAGGATGGTGCCGTAATTTTTCCCTTGCTTGGCCCGCTCCACCACCACGTCGGCGATGAGGCGCACCACATTGTGGATGGTGAGCTCTTTTTCTTCGATTTCCTCGCCGATGAGGACCACATTGGGGTGGGTCTGAAAGGCCACCTCCAGGGCGATGTGGGAGGCGCTGCGGCCCATGAGGCGGTTGAAATGCCAATATTTCAGGTCGGATTTGCAATCGGTGTTGAGATTGCCGATTTCGGTGGCGAAGGCCATGCAGGCTGAGTGAAAACCAAAGGGCACCTGGAGAAGTTCCGGCACCTGCAGATCGCCGTCTATGGTTTTGGGAATGCCGATGACCTGAACCCCCAACTCCCGCAGGTTTTCCGCCAGAAACGCGGCGTTGGTGTTGGAATCGTCGCCGCCCACCACCACCAGGCCGTCCAGTTTGAGATCGGCGCAGGTTTGGCGGCAGCGGTCCATTTTCTCCGGGGTGTCAATCTTATCCCGGCCGGTTCCCAGCAGGTGAAAGCCGCCCGTATTGAAATGGCGGTCCACCAGCTCCCGGGTGAGTTCCATCTGCTTATTGGTCATGATGCCCTTGGGACCGGCCAAAAAGCCAAGGAGGCGGTTTTCCGGATGAGCCCGGGTGGCGGCGTCAAACAAGCCGGCGATGACATTGTGACCACCAGGGGCCGGACCGCCGGAAAGCACCACCCCCAGCCGACGGGGGCGGCTGGCCGCCGCGGTTCCGTCTCGGGGGACGATTTCCACCAGCCGGTTCTGACTGACCAAGGGCAGTTGCTCCTGGGCTGCCTTGAGCACCTCCAAAGAGAAACCCTGCAGGGGCTTTAAGGCGGTGCCGGAGTTCCTGAGGGCAGGGCAAAGCGGGGGTCGGTACGCCAGGCGCTCGGCCAGAAAAGGCGTCATGGAAGAGAGAAGTTCTTGGACCTGCATCGAGGAATCATCAGCATTCATGGGGCACTCCTTAGGGGGCAAACAGGCCGGTCCTGCGGCCCAAGATTTAAAAAAACCCCATTTGCCCCACGGAGTCAACCGAAAAATTCCCTCAAAGGTCGGGTACGGGAAGGGAAAGGACGTGGTGGAAGTGTTTTTCGGCGCCCCAACACCCGGGTCCAGAGGCGGGAACCAGGTGCTTGGGGCGCAAGCTCGGCACTGCAACTCAGGAGGAGCGGAGGAGAGAACTCACTTATTGCTCAGCCAAGAGAAGTCCTTTGGGATTGCTATTTGTCTCAAAAGACCTATAGTACAGACAAATGGTCCGAACACCGTCAGCGGGAGAGCGCAGTATGCGGGGGGTCTGGGGGGTCATCCTGGTGCTTATGCTCCTGGGGGGGGAGCTGCAAGCCGGAGAACCGGGAACAAGGGAAGGCCTGCCCGGGGTACCCTCGCCCTTCGCCCAGACCGATGAGTCACCCACAAAGCTCTTGCCAGGACTGGAGTTGGACCTGAAAGTGGAGCCGGACGGCGCCACCAACGTCCAGCTTAGACAGGGGGAGGCCACCCTCAGTAATCCGCACGGGGAGGTTCAGCTCCGCCCGGGAGAGCAGGGCTACGCCGAGCCGGGCAAGCCTCCCCGGATCCAAGCCACTCCCCGCCCTTAGCCTCTCCTCTCCACCCTCCTTAAGCCGGCGGTTCCTGGAAGGTTGCCGGGCTAACACGCCACGGTTTGGTGCAGCTCGGGGATCGTTACGGCCACCTCGCCCAGTTCTTGCCGCAACCCCCCGGCCATGGCCGTCAGGGCGGCGGGCTCCCCATGCACCAGGAAGGTATGGGTCGGCGGTCGCCCCAAGCCTTTGACCCAGGCCAATAGGGCCGGGCGGTCGGCGTGCCCGCTGAAGCCGTTCAGCGTCGCCACCTGAGCCCGCACCGGATATTCATCTCCGAAGATCTTCACCACCGGCTGGCGCTCCACCAAGCGGCGGCCCAACGTGTTGGGGGCCTGCCAGCCGACGATGAGGACGGTGTTGCGCGAATCTTCGATGTTGTTTTTGAGGTGATGCTGGATGCGCCCGGCTTCGGCCATCCCGGAAGCGCTGATGATGACGCAAGGCCCGGTCAACCGGTTGAGCTCTTTGGACTTCTCCACTTCCCGGATATAGCGCAGGCGCCGGAAGCCGAAGACGTCGTGGTCGGGGTCCTGGCGCAGGTATTTCAGGGTCTCGTCGTCGAAGCATTCCGGGTGGCTGCGGAACACTGCGGTGACGTCCACCGCCAGGGGGCTGTCCACGAAGACCGGAATTTCCGGCAGTTCCCCGGCGTTGTAGAGCCGGTTGAGGAGATACACCAGGAGCTGGGTGCGCTCCACGGCAAAAGCAGGTATGATGACTTTGCCGCCCCGCCCGGCGGTCTGGCGGATCACCTCTCCCAGAGCGGCCGCCGACTCCTCCAAAGGAGGGTGCGTGCGGTCGCCGTAAGTGCATTCCAAAAGGAGGATATCGGCAGGCCCCGGCGAGGCGGGGTCCCGGAGAAGGGGCGCCAGGGGGCGGCCCAAGTCCCCGGAGAAGATCAGCCGCCGCGGCTGGCCACCGTCTTCGCGAATCTCCAGGACGACGATAGCCGAGCCCAACATGTGGCCGGCATCCAGAAGGGTCAGGGTGACGCCGGGCAGGAGAGGGAAGGGCTGGCGATAGCCAAGGCCCACAAACTGGCGCAAACAGTAGGCGGCATCCTCCTCGGTGTAGATGGGCTCCACCGGCTCCTCCCCCTTGGCCAGCCTCTTCTTGTTGACGTATTCCACGTCCCGCTCCTGGAGATGGCCGCTGTCCAGAAGCATGGCTCCGCAGAGGTCGGCGGTGGCCCGGGTGCAGACGATGGGTCCCGTGAAGCCGCTTTTCACCAAGTTGGGGAGGTTTCCTGAGTGATCGATATGGGCGTGGGAGAGCACCACCGCGTCCACCTGAGCGGCGTCGAAGGGGAAGTGGCGGTTGCGCCTGCGGGACTCCTCCCTTTTCCCCTGGAAGAGGCCGCAGTCCAGGAGGAGCCGGCGGCCGTTGATGGTGAGGAGATGTTGGGAGCCGGTAACCGTTTGGGCCGCGCCGTGAAAACTGATCTGCATGAGGTTCCCGCCTTGTGGAAGAGATGACATGGCGATGAGGAGGCAAAGAAAAGAGCCGGCGGTAATCCTCGTGGCCATGTTTCCCCATGATAGTCGAGGCAAGGCTTTCCGGCAAGGCCGGGAGGGCGGAGGCGTATCGCTGCCCCAGCGCCCGCATGGGCAGCCTGGCGGCGACAGGCGGGCCAGAGGTCGGGCGCCCCGCGCAGGAGCCGGAAAAACCGCCTTGACAGGGAAAGGCCCCACCACTTAGGATAAAATACGCAGGTAGATCCGCCCGGCAGACGAGCCCTTATGGAAAAAATCCATTTACAGAAGCTGCGGTGGGAGATCGTCACCACTATCATCGGGTTTTCCATCATCCCCCTCCTTCTTCTCGGCGCGGTTTTCTACCATGAATTCAGTTCTTCTTACCACGCCAAGGTGCGGGAAAGCCTGCGGACCCTGGTGGAAAATCGGCGGAGTTCCCTGGATCTATTTTTGGAAGAGCGGGTCTCTCAGCTCGTCACCCTGGCCAACACCCATTCCCTGGAGCGCCTCAAAGACGAAAACTACCTGAACAGGGTCTTCAACATCATGCAGGCCCGCTCCCGATCTTATATGGACCTGGGCGTCATTGACGATGAAGGCAACCACCTGGCTTATGTGGGTCCGTTTTATAATCTTCTCAAGGGGGTGAACTACAAAAACGAGGAATGGTTCAGCGCCGTGATGGCCCAGGGCATCCACATCAGCGACATCTTTCTGGGGTTCCGCAAGGTGCCCCATTTTGTCATCGCCATCATGGTCCGGGAGGGAAACCGCCTCTGGATTCTTAGGGCCACCATTGACTCGGACATCATCGAGAACATTGTCCGGGCTGCCTGGATCGGCAAAAGGGGAGACGCGTTTCTCATCAACCCCCAAAATATCCTCCAAACTTCCCCCCGCTTCAGCGGTACCCTGCTGGGCACCCCGGCGACTCCGGATTTCTCCAAAACCGTTGGCACCCTGGTGGAGGAGCTTACCTTTGCCGGCGACACCTCACTGTTCGGCGCCGCCTTGCTCAGCGCCAAACGCTGGGTGTTGGTGGTCAGGGAGGACCCCGCGGAGCAATTGAGTCCGCTGCTGAGCGCGCGGCTCATCGGCTTGCTCATCGGCCTGTTCGGGCTGGTGCTCATCGTGGCCGGGGCGCTCTTCACCAGCCGCGCCATGATGAAGGAGCTCCTGGAGATGGAGCGCAAGCGGGCGGCCAGCGAAGATCTGGCCATCCAGTCCAGCAAGATGGCGGCCTTGGGGAAGATGGCGGCGGGCATCGCCCACGAAATCAACAACCCTCTGGCGGTCATTGGCGAGAAGGCGGGCTGGATGAAGGATCTGCTGAAGGAGGAGGATATCGCCAAGAGCCCCAATTTCCAGGAATTTGCCGAATCGGTGGCGAAGATCGAGTACCATGTCAACCGGGCCAAGAAAATCACCCATCGGCTGCTGAGCTTCGGGCGCCGCATGGAGCCGGTGACGGAACGGGTGGACATCAACCGGGTGCTCAACGAAACCATTGACTTCCTGGAAAACGAGGCCCGCTACCGCTCCATTGACATTCAGACGGACCTGGCCGACGACCTGCCACAGATTACCAGCGATTCCGGCCAGTTGCAGCAGGTATTCCTGAACATCCTCAACAACGCCATCGACGCCATCGGCAAAAACGGGCTTATCCAGGTGAAGTCCCGTTACATGTCCAAACAATCGCAGGTGGCCATCGAAATCAGCGACAACGGCCCAGGCATCCCCAAGGAGATCATGGACAAGATCTTCGACCCCTTCTTCACCACCAAAGAGGTGGGCAAGGGGACGGGCCTGGGTCTCTCCATTTCTTACAGCATCGTGGAGAAGCTGGGGGGCTGCATGATGGTGGCCAGCCAGGAAGGGGAGGGCACCACCTTCACCATTTATCTTCCGGTCAAATAGCGGCGGGGCCAGGGGACGGCGGCCAAAAACGGGTGGACAGGTTGCACCCCACGCCGCCGGGCCGGGGGCACACAGGCTCCGGCGGGCGGGGGCTTCCCACCCGGCGAAAGAATCAGCGGGTGGCAAAAGGGGACAGCATGGAAAAATTCAAAATTCTGGTGGTGGACGATGAGGATGACTTCCGGGAGACCATCGTCAAGCGTCTCAAGGGCCGCCAATTGGACACCACCGGAGTCGCCAGCGGCGAAGCAGCCTTGAAACTTCTGGACAGCGAAGACTTCGACGTGGTGGTTCTGGATGTGCGCATGCCGGGCTTGGATGGCATTGACACCCTGAAAGAAATTAAGAAAAAGAAGCCCCTCACCGAAGTCATCATGCTCACCGGCCACGCCTCGGTGGAGTCCGGCATCCAGGGCATGCAATTGGGCGCCTTTGACTATGTCATGAAGCCGGTGCCTTTGGACGAGCTGCTGGACAAAATGCGGCAGGCTTACGAGCGCAAGCGCATCCAGGAAGGGAAGTTTTAAAGGGTGGGTGCGGGCCTGGGTCAAGGTAAGGAGATCAGGACGCCGTCCCCGACTCCCTCTTTTTCTCGGCCCGCTTAGAACTGGCGGCCGTCCGTACTCAGGGGGCTGGCATGCCGATGAAGGAACCTTCGGCGGCGAACCGCGGGTGGCTGCCGTATCTGACGCCCCTGATCCTGACGGCGGTCGGTCTTTTCTGGCTGGCGGGGCGGGACTTCTGGGGGCTGGCGGCCCTGGGGCTGGCGGGCTGGAGCGCCTACACCATCTGGCAGCTCACCAGGATGGCCGCCCAGGCGCAGCAACCCAGGCTGCTCATGGAAGAGCGGCTGATCCAGACGCAGAAGCTGGCGGCCATCGGCGAGCTGGCGGCCGGCATCTCCCACGAAATCAACAATCCCCTGGCCATCATCCGCCAGGAGGCCGAGTGGCTTACCGAGCTTCTGAAAGCCGCCCGCTTCCAGGACGCCGCCCAACTGGCGGAATTCAAGGAGTCCCTGGCGGAAATCGTGCAGGCGGTGGAGCGGGCCCGGGAGGTCACCAGCAAGGTCCTGGATCTGGCCCGGGAGCGTCAGCCGGTTATCCAGAAAGTGGAGGTCAACCGCATTCTGGAGGACATGGCCCGCCTAGTGGAACAGGAAGCCAAGAAGCGGGGCATTGTCATCGAACGCCACTTGGCCCCGGACCTGCCCCCCCTGGAGTCGGACGGGCCGCTGCTCCGACAGGCGGTGTTGAACCTCCTGACGAACGCCTACCAGGCCATAGAAGGGGAGGGGCAGATTATCATCACCAGCACCTGGGCCGGGCCGGACCACGTCAAGATCGCCATCCGGGATACCGGCCCGGGCATCCCGACGGAGCTTCTGGGCAAAATTTTCATTCCGTTTTTCACCACCAAGCCGCCGGGCACGGGCACCGGGCTGGGGCTGACCATCACCCAGGCCATCATCCACAAGCTAGGGGGCATCATCACGGTGGCCAGCGCCCCCAAACAGGGCACCACCTTCACCATTGTCCTGCCGCTGAGCTGGGAAGAGGGGGAACCGACGCCATGAACCTGACACCCCGGGTGCTCATCACCGATGACGAGGCTCGCTTTCGCACCACCCTGAGCAAGATGTTGGCCGCCCGCGGCCTGATGGTCAAGGCCGTGGGCAGTGGCGAGGAGGCCTTGGCGGAGCTGGCGGCCCAGCCCTATGACGTGGTGCTCTTGGACATCCGCATGCCGGGCATAGACGGCATTGAAACCCTGAAACGCGTCAAGGAAGGTTATCCCGAGGTGGAGGTCATCATGCTCAGCGGCCACGCCAACCTGGATGTGGCCATCGAACTCCTGAAGTTGGGCGCCTACGACTACCTCCTGAAACCCTGCCCCCTGGAGGAGGTCCTCCTCAAGATCGACAACGCTTTTGACAAGAAAAAGGAACTGGAGCGTATCAAGGCCCAAGCCGAAGCCCGGCGACGGGAGAAGGAAGGGTAGGGGTAGAGGGAGGGGTCAGGGGTTGACAACCCTTGGCCCCCAAAACGCGTCTGCTAAGACGCGTCCTGAGGGGCTTCCTGAAAGAGGGAAGGTTCCAGGGAATAATTACCGGCCAGGAAGTTTCTCGCCGCTGCTTCCACGCTGAACTCTCCGGTCATGAGCATGTCCATCTGCCGGGTATAAAGAAGCAGGCGGCCGATCTGCTCCAGTTTTTCCTGAATGACCTCGCAGTCATACTTCTGCAATTTGGCGTCCACCCGATCGGCTTTGACGTCCACCGCGAAGTCCAGAGCCAGCAGGATCATGGCGATGGCCCGCACCCGACGGTTGCGCCGCTGCTCGTCGGCTGCTCCCCCCTTGAAGGAAAAGGTGATGTAGTTCTTGTTCACCGTGGCCCCGCAGTAGGCGTCCAGGACGCTGTAGTGGTAGCCCACCCGAGAACTGAAGTTCAGGTACTTATCGGAGATAATGGCGTAGGATTTTTCTCCGAAGCGCTCCTCGAGTTGCGGGGCGGAAAGCCACTGCTCCCGCATGACCGCAAAGAGACCGGAAAACTCCACCGGCCGCGGCTCCAGGGCTTTTAAGCGAGGGTCCAGCATGCCGCGCAGCAGAGCCCTGAAAGGCACTGAAACCACCTCCTCCGGGGAGGCCCGGCCATTGGGGCCGAAGGCGCGGCTCAAGCCCTTCCCCAAGTCGATGAGGTAAAGGTCCAAGGGAATGGGGGCCTCCAGCTTGACGGCCCCGCCGCCCCGGTCCGCCACCAGATCGCTGATCTGGAACATTTCCCGATACGAGTATTCGTGTACCAAGCGCCCCAGATCATGGAGAGTGCGGCAGGAGGAGGGCGCGAAGGCCTCGGAGTTGGGGTCCAGGAGGTTGAGGGGCACGATGTGATCCGTCACCCGGCGCAGGAGGCGGTAAATGGGGGTGTCCTGCATGTGGGGCTGGCGATCCCCGGCCAGGGCCAGAAGCTCCGGCACCCGGCCCTGATAGACCCGGCCGGTGAAGGCGTCCACGGTAACTTCCGTCCCCGGCGCCAGGTCCCGGGTGGCCGTCTTGGTGTCCAGGAGGCTGGGGACGCCGAATTCCCGGGCCACCGCGGCCATATGGCCGGCAACGCTGCCGGAGTCGGTGACAATGGCCTGGGCCTTGGCCATGACCATCACGAATTTGGGGGAGGAGTGCCGGGCCACCAGCACCGCGCCCTGGGGGAAGTGCAGCAGATCCTCGTCTTTTTCCACCAGGTACACCGGGCCGCACCCCACCCCGGGGCAGGCCACCGCGCCGCCGCTGAGCAGGACCGGAAAGCCGGGCACCGGCGGGTTCTCGGCGGCCTCGCCCAGTTTGGCCTCCACTTTCAGGGGCCGGGTTTGGAGAATGAACAGCGCCCCCTGCCGGTCCAGGGCCCATTCGATGTCCTGGGGGCTCTGGTAGTGTTCCTCCAGCCGCAGGGCCCACAGGGCCAGGGTCCGGATTTGTGCCGGGGTGAGGCAGGGCTCCCGCTGCCGCTCCGGGGGGACCGCCACCTCCCGCAGGCCGCCGGCCGGGTCGGGGGCCAAGGCCACCTGCTTCAGGGCCACCTCCTGCCGCACGAGGGGGAGGTCCGGGTCTTTGCCCACCACGAAGGTGTCCGGGCTGACGGTGCCGTCCACCACATAGAGGCCCAGCCCCCAGACGCCGCTGATCACCACCCGGTCCTCCAGGGGGTTGAAGGGGTGGCGGGAATACATGACGCCGCTGGCCGCCGCGTCCACCATGGCCAGGCAGGCCACGCTCATGGCCGCGTCCTCATCCCGGATGCCCTTGTGCAGCCGGTAGGTGACGGCCCGGGGGGTGTAGAGGCTGGCCACCACTTCCCGCCAGGCCGGGGCCAGGCGCTCCGGGGGCTCGTTCAGGCAGGTGAGGTACTGGCCGGCAAAGGAGAGCTCGCTGTCCTCGCCGATGGCGCTGGAACGCAGGGAGACCTTGGGTTCGCCCCCCACCTCGGCGGCCAGCGCGTCGTAAGCCTGGTGCAGGGCGGCGGTCAGGTCCTCGGGGAGCGGTGTGCTCAGGATGAGCTCCCGGATGCCCCGGCAGACTTCGTCAATGGTCTCCGGGTCCTGGGGGTCGATCTCCATCTTGCGCTTGTTGATTTCATCCAGCAGATCCCGGTGCTCCAGGAAGCGGCTGAAGGCCAGGGTGGTGATGGCGAACCCCGGCGGGATGGGGAGGCCCACCCGGTTCTTCACCTCCCCCAGGTTGGCGCTCTTGCCGCCCACCCAGTCCACCTGCTCCTTGGTGATGGCGTCGTAAGGCAGGACATAGGCCGGCGCCTGGAGCTCCGGCCGCTGCGCCAACTCCTCCTTGATGGCCGTGTTGATGCGCTCCAGCACCTGGTAGAGGACGGGGTACTTGTGGCCGGAGAGGACGTCCAGGCTCTTGATCATGCGGAAGGCGTGGAACGCCGCCCGGCTGGTCTGGGAGCGCACATAGGACATGCCGAAGACCTGGTGGCCCTGGAGCTTCTCCTCCAAATCGGCGATGATGCTCAGGAGCTGGGAATTGGAGTCCAGGAGATCCCGGAAGCAGGTGTACTTGAAGCGAAAGACCTCGGATACTTCCTGGGGGGGTTGTTTCCGAGCCTTCCACTTACGGTACAGATTCCGGAAGAGATTGAGCGTTTCCACCATGGCAAGCAACCTCAGGCCGCGGGTCTGGCAGTTCCCTCTCTTACAAAGATTATACCACAGCCCAAGACTCCCCGCCGGTGGGCTGGTTTTGCGTCTCCGTTTCCGGGGCGGCGGTTGGCCAACCCCGCCCTCATTTTACAGACTGTAAAAAAGGTTGACAGGGAATTCGGGCTTTCCCGAATCCCCCAGCCGGCCGGGATCAATAATTCCTAACAATCTCAGCAGGTTTTTCAAGCTTCCGACCGGCGTGGTTTTGGCACGGGCATTGCGATAGGCCAGATTGAGAAGTTGGTGGAGAAAACCGTCAAGGCTTGGGGGTCAGGCCCTTGACCTTGGACCGAACAATCTGCCGGAAAGGAGGTTTTTCTATGAAGGTGCTGGTACCCATAGACGGCTCGGAAGGCTCCATGGCCGCCGCCCGGCGGGCCTTGGAGATGGCTGAGAAACTGGGAGCCGAAGTCACGCTTATGCGGGTGGTGCAGGTGGGGGACTTTGACGTCATGCTCCCGAATATCCGGGAAAAAATGGAGAGGGAGGCCAAGGAATCCCTGGAAAAGGCCAAAGCGCTCTTTGATGCCAAGGGCCTCAAGGTGGAAATGGTTCTGGAGGAAGGTCTGGTGCCGGCCAACAACATCATCCGCAAGGCGGAGGAAGAAAAGTTTGATCGCATTGTCATCGGCAGCACCGGCGCCACCGGCTTGATGCGCATCATTATGGGGAGCACGGCCGCCAAGGTGGTGGCCCACGCGCCCTGCGAAGTGACGGTGGTCCGGTAGCCGGAAATTCAAGGGAGGTCAAGTACCATGCAGAGGTTCTGGAAGAAAATCATCGGTCTGGCGGCCCTGGCTGTGGCGCTGCTGCCGGAGCTGGCCCTGGCCGCCGGCGAAAAGGCGGCCGCCCTGGTCATTGTGGCGGACACCCGGAAACTCTCGGGCTGGGAGGCTTGGTGGGCTAACCTGTACAACGAGAGCCACCTCTATTTCACCTTGGTCACCGTGGTCATCATCCCCATCATCGGGCTGATCTTCGGGGTGTTGGCCGACCTCATCATGGGCCACATCGGCATTGACCTGAAATCCCGGGAGCTGGCGGAGCACTAATTCGCCAAATACTGTTTAGGAGGTTCATTCCATGGACTTTTTTTACGTCCTCATGCCCATTTCAGGAGTGACCATTTTTTGGCCGGGCCTCATCATCCTGGGCATCGGCGTGGGCATCATCGGCGGCTTTTTCGGCATGGGCGGCGCTTGGATGGTGACCCCCGGGCTCAACATCCTGGGCTTTCCCATGGCCTTCGCCATCGGCACCGACATTGCCCACATGGCGGGTAAATCCCTGATCTCCACCATGCGCCATGGCAAATTCGGCAATGTGGACTACAAGTTGGGCATCGTCATGCTGGTGGGCACGGTGCTGGGCTTCGAGGTGGGCGCCCAGATGGTTATGTGGCTGGAGCGCATCGGCCAGGTGGAAAAGTACGTCCGCTACCTCTACCTGATCCTCCTGGCCCTCATCGCCTGGATGGTCTTCGCCGACGTGGCCAAGAAGAAGCGCAAGGAGCGGGAAGCGGCCAGGAAGGGCGTCGAGGTGGACAAGCTGGCCACCGGCATCGAGTGGCACAAGACCATCCACCGCATCAAGATCCCCCCTATGGTCCATTTCAAGGAAGCCCAGATCACCATCTCCTTCTGGATGCCGGTGCTGGTGAGCTTCGCCACCGGCTGGCTGGCGGGCATTTTGGGCATCGGCGGCGGCCTGATTCGCATGCCGGCCCTCATCTACTTCATCGGCTGCCCCACCCACGTGGCCGTGGGCACCGACCTCTTCGAGGTGATGATCTCCGGGCTGTACGGGACCGCCACCTATACCTATAAGGGCCGCACCGAGCTGGTGGCCGCCATCATCATGCTCATCGGCGCGGCCATCGGAGCCCAGATCGGCACCGTGGCCACCAAGTACATCAAAGGCTACGGCATCCGCATCGCCTTCGGTCTGGCGGTGGTGGGCTGCGCCCTGTCCATCGTGCTGAAACTCCTGGCCAAGGCGATTCCCGCCTATGGGGCGCTCTTTGACAATTCGGCCACGGTGCTCATCCTGGGCTTGGTGGCCGCCATGTCCCTCTACATCTTTGTGCGCATGGTGCAGGGGGCCAAACAGGAAGTGGCCATGAAAAAGGCCCAGCAGAAATAAGCAGGGTATCCGGATACAAGGAAGGAGAGATACTATGGCGAAGCGCCTTATCTGGTTAAGCATGCTGGCCCTGCTGCCCCTGGCGCTGCTCCTCGGGTGCGGCGAATTGGGGAAGGTGGACCAGGGCCGGGTCATCGCCTTTGACAAGGCCAAAGGCATTGTCACCCTCATCCAGGACAAAAAGGCGGAACCGGGGAATCCTGACTACAACACCCTGCCGCCGCATACCTATACCATCCCCGCCGACCCCAATGAAATGGGGCCGGAGCCCAAGGCCGGCAAGCGCATGAAGCTGGATGCCAAGGCCAAGGAAATCACCATCTTTGATGACGCCACCCAGAGCTTTAAGGTGATCCCCTACACCCTTATCGACCAGCGGGAGGGGGTGGGGAAAGATAATCCCTTGGTGGCCGGGAAGAAATTCCCCATCATCGACAAGGAGAGAAAGACCATTACCGAGTACTCCAGCCGGCAGCGGCTGTTGGTGACTTTCTCCGTGCCTGATGAATATTTCAACCTGCCCCCGGATGTTTGGGAGGCCGGGGACGAAGTGCGGATTTACTACAAGGAGCCGGGCAAGGCCCTGCGGCTGATGAACATCACCAAGACCGACATCTTCAAGAAGTAGGTCAAACGTCCTCCACCGGGCGGAGAGCGCCGCGCAAGCAGGGAAAGGCGGCGTCCCTCCGCCTCTTATGCTACAATGGACGCCAACGCGGCAGGGCGGACTGGACCTGAGAGGGAGAGAAAACCGCACTGTCGCCGATTGAGGACGGGTTCCGGATGACTCTGACCCAGGCGCTTCGCCTGCGCACCCTCCTGGGCCGGCTCGGCGCTTTGTGCTGCTTTTTGGCCCTGGCGGCGGTGCTGGACAGCCTCATTACCAAGTTTCGGGAGCCCTTCAACGTCTTTGCGGTGCTGCCCGGAGAAACGGTGGAGATCAACGGCCCCACCGAGGAGCGGGTAAAAGAGCCCCAGGACCTGGAGTGGGTGAGCAGTTCCCCGGAACTGAGCCTGGAAGTGGAAAAGGTGCATTCCGGCTATTTCCTGGGGGGGCGCATGTGGCAGGGGACCCTGAAGGTGGGCCGGGGCATCGCGGCCGGCAAATATGCCGTGGCGGTGCGGCCCAAGCAGCCGGATTCCGGGAAACCTGCCGAGGCCCTGGTATTCCGGGTGACGGTGTCCCCCGACGCGGCCAGCCGGCAGCGGCAGGCCCTCTCCCTGGTGCGCCGCCATCTGGGGGTGGCTCCGGGGCTGGTGGCGCTCTTGCTGGTGCCGGGAATCGTCCTGGCTTTTGCGGGGGTCTTTTTCCTTTCCTGGCCCATCGAAAGGCTCATGGCCGCCCAGGGGCAAGGGGAGATTTACCGGGTCACCCGGGGTGAAGGCATTCTGGAGATCGGCTTCGGGCTGGGCACCCGGCACGGCATCCAACCCGGCGACCGCCTGCCGGTGTTCGATCCCAAAGGCCGGCGCACGGCCTCCATTGAAGTTAAAGAAGCCACCGAAACCGACGCGGTGGGGTGGGCCGCCGCCGATCAGGAGGTCAAGGCGGGCTACCTGGTCAGCCTGACCCGGTCGGATTCCGGCCGCGGCTGAGACCGCCGCAGCACGCATGCGGGGGGCACCCGGGGCCGCGCGCTGCCCCTGGTCCCGGCAAATTGCCCCCCTACCCCTTGCGGAAAAAAAATTCGAGAAAGGGCGTCCGGGTGTGGATAAACCTTGGCGTTCCCTTCTTCTCAATCAGCCCGGGGTTCGCCAACCCATGAGTGGTTTTCTGGCCCGTCTCAAACGGATTTTTTCCCGGGAGGCGCCCCCGCCGCCGGCCGAGGCCATGGAGGAGCTCCGCCGAGTCTTCCGGGCCAAGTTCCATGCCTTCAAGGTCCTGCTGAACGCCAACAACGCCGCCTTGCAGATCATGGCCGAAATGGAGACCACCCTGCATGGCCAGCGGAGCTTCGGCATGACCTTTGTCCGCTCCCACGTTACCGCGGTCTGCGTCAATGTCTTTGCCCTCATTCGCTCCCTGAACGAACTTTCCGGCAACAAATATCAGGACCTGGTGCCGGTTTTTGAAGGGATCCGGGAGCAGTTGGAAGCGGTGCTCAACCGGCGTCAACCCCCGGCGCTGAGCGAGCTGGTGCTGCCCTTGCACCGGATCAGCAAGGAGATGGCCGACGGGGTGGGGAGCAAAATGGCCAATCTGGGGGAAATCACCCGGGCCCTGCCCGAACTTGCGGTCCCCCCGGGCTTTGCCATCACCGCCGCGGCGTTTGAGCTCTTTTTGCGCCACAACGGTTTACAGGAGGAGATCAACCGGCGCCTGCAAGCTCTGGAGATGGAGGAGGTCGCCGATTTCTTCCGCCTCAGCTCGGAAATCCAGATGGAGATCATTCGGGGGGAGGTGCCGCCGGAATTGGCCGCGGCTATCCAGGCGGCCTACCAGGAGTTGGCGGCCGCCGCCGGCCGGCCCGTCCGGGTGGCCATGCGGTCCAGCGCCATCGGCGAGGACGCGGTGGAGACCTCCTTTGCCGGCCAATATCGGTCTGAATTGAATGTGAACCCGGAACATCTCCTTTCCGTGTACAAGGAGATTTTGGCCAGCAAGTATGCCCTCACCGCTTTGAACTACCGTCTGCACAAGGGGCTCAGGGATGAGGACGTGCCCATGTGCGTGGGGGTCATGGGCATGGTGGACGCGGTGGCCGGCGGGGTCATGTACAGCCGGGATCCCACCAACATCCGCCGGGAAGTCATCATCATCAACGGCGTCCACGGCCTGGCCAAAAGCGTGGTGGACGGGAACGTCACCCCCGATGTCTGGGAGGTGAGCCGCCACCCCTTGACCGTCAGTCGCCGGGAAGTGGCCCACAAGCAACAAAAGGCGATTTGCCTGCCGACGGAGGGTATCATCCTGGAAGATGATCCGGAGGCCGACCTTCCCTCCTTGACGGACGACCAGGTTCTGGAGTTGGCCCGCATTGCCCTGCGGCTGGAGGAACATTTTCAGGTCCCCCAAGACATCGAATGGTCCATTGACGGAACCGGGCGGATCTACTTGCTGCAAAGCCGTCCCCTGCAGCAAACCTCTGCTTCCTCCGCCCCTCACCGTCCTTCTCCGGCGGAGGTGCCCAACCCGGTTCTGTTCCGGGGGGGCGAGCGGGCCAGCCCCGGGGTGGCGGCGGGTCCGGTGTATCTGGTGAAGAACAATCTGGATGTGCTTCAGTTCCCGGAGGGGGCGGTCTTGGTCACCGCCTTCGCCCATCCGGGGTGGGCCGCCATTCTGCCCCGGGCGGCGGCGGTGGTTACCGACCGGGGCGGCATCACCGGCCATTTGGCCAACGTCTCCCGGGAGTTCGGCATTCCGGCGCTGTTCAACACCTTTGAGGCCACCCGCCTCTTGCGGCCGGGGGAAGTGGTCACGGTGGACGCCGACGGCCACACCATCTACGCCGGCCGGGTGGAAAGCCTGCTGGCCGCGGCTCCGCCCCGAAAAGGCTTCATGACCGGCACCCCGGTGTATGAGACCCTGAAGGAGGTCATGGCCTACATTACCCCCCTCAACCTCACCGACCCCGAAAGCCCGGACTTTACGCCCCGGCACTGCCGCACCCTGCACGATATCACCCGTTTTGCCCATGAGATTTCCGTCCGGGAGATGTTCCACATTGAGCGGGATCAGGCCATCACCCGGCACTTCATCAAGCGACTGAAAACCGACGTGCCCATGCAGTGGCTGGTTCTGAACCTGGGGGACGCCTTCAAGGAGGAGGTGCCGGGCAAGGAAGTGACCCTGGACAACATCGCCTCCATTCCCATGTTGGCCTTGTGGGAGGGAATTACCGCGGTGCCCTGGGAAGGACCGCCGCCGGTGGACACCCGGGGCTTCATGTCCATCGTCATGGGGGCCGCCACCGACCCCAACCTGGCCGCGGCCGGCGGGACCGTATATGGCAACCAGAATTATTTCATGGCTTCCAGGTATTTCTGCAACCTCACCTCCCGCTTGGGATTCCACTTTTCCACGGTGGAGGCCTTAACCGGCGAGGAACCGTATGAGAACTATCTGCGCTTCACCTTCAAGGGCGGCGCGGCGGACCAACCCCGGCGGGTGCTCCGGGCCCAGTTTGTGGCGGAAATCCTGGAACAGTACGACTTCAAGGTGGATGTCAAAGAGGATGCCCTCTTCGCGCGGCTGGAGGGGGAGGCTCTGGATTACATGCTCAGCCGCCTGAAGGTCTTGGGATACCTCACCATTCATACCCGCCAGTTGGACATGATCATGTTGAACCCCGAGGAGGTCAGCCGCTACCGGGCTAAAATCGAACGCGACCTCAAGACGCTGGTGGGTCGCTGACGGGGAGCGACCCCTCCCTCTGCCAGGGGTAGGTCGGGGCCTGTCCGGCAGGTCGGTGCAAGAGGGGAGCGGCAGGAAAAAGCCGCCCGGGCGGACGCCTGAGCGGCTTTTTCTGAGCTTTATGGGAGGAAAACTTACTGGGCCAAGTGGGCCAGGAATTCCGTTCGGCTCACCAGATCCTTCCCCAGGGTGACCTTTACATCCATGAAGGCCGGCAAGGTATCACGCGCTTCCAGGCGGGCGCTGGGGAAAAACTGCCGCGCCAGGGACTGCGCCACCCGCTCGGTGCCGGGGCGATAGGAAATCACCGTTTGCTCCATACCGAAGTCAATATGGTTTTTGATCTCCACCACGTTGAAGCCGTGGGAGTGGAGATGAGTCCGGAGCAGCCGGGCCATGTCCTGATGCCCGTTGCCGTTCCTCAGCGCAATGCGGGTGTGAATGAGCTCCTCGGCGGTCAGAAGCACCGGCGGGTAGGATTGCACCACGGGAACCGCAGCCGGCGGTTCGGCGGCGGTTTTGGCGGGCTCAGCCGGGGAAGCCGGTGGAGCCGGGGCTGCGGCGACCTCCGCCGGTTTGGCGGTCTGGTGCGGCCTTGCGAATGCGGCCAGCGCTTCCCGGGCCTTGGCCTGCAAGGCGGCCAGGCGCTGAGACACCTGCTTTTCCCGGGAAAGCTGATCCTTCCCCAAGATGATCCTGACCTCGGCTTTTCCGCCCAAGTCGGCGGTTTCCTGCAATTCCGCCTGAGGATAGAGCTGCTGACCGAGATGGCGGGCCACCCGGTGCGCCGCGGCGCAATACTGAATGAGGGTGTGCTGCCGGCCGAAATCCCGGAAGTTGCCGTGGGCCGTCACCCTGAAGCCCTCCATTCCCAGCCACTGGCGGTGCTTCAAGGCGATGCCCTTGAGGCCGTTGCCGTTCAGGACCACAAGGCGGTTATCGGTCCGTTCCTGGAGCGTGAGATGGATCTCCGTTTCCGGCGCGGCAGGGGCAGGGGACGAAGCCGCAGCAGGGGTGGGGGCAGACGGGGTGGCCGGCGCCGTCTCGTGCTGCACCGGAGGCAAAGGCTGCTCTGACGCCGCCTTCTTGACCGGTGGCGTCGGCTTAACCGAAGCTTTCACCGCGGCCTGGGGGGCAGGAGGAGCCGCCGGAGTCACCGGGGCCGCCTTTTCCTTGGGGCTCGCGTGGTGGAGAGACACCGGCGGAACCGCAGTGGCCTGCACCTGGGGCGGGGCAGGAGACATCGCGGCCGGCTCCACAGGTTTTGCAGCCAAGGACGCAGCCTCAGGGGCCTTGGCCGGGGCCGGGGCAGGAGGCGGCGCCGCCGGCGGGACCGCGTCCACCAGCGCCGGGCTTGCCGGGGCGGGCGCGGGTGGGGCCGCGGCCGGCGGTGGGGCCGGCAGCGGGGACCGGGAGTCGCCGCTGGGGGCTGCCGTTGGCGCCGGTGGCGGCGTGGGAGCCACTGAGGCTACCTGAGGTTCTGGCCGGCGGGCCGGTTCCGCCGGGGCCGGCAGGCCCAAAGAGGCGAGGGCCTGAGCGAGACGCTGGCGGGCCGCAACCTCGCCTTCATGCTGGTGCCAGAGGGCTATGGCCTCGGATTGACGCCCCTGCCGCACCAAGAGGAGTCCCAGGTTGTTTCTGAGCTTGGCGTTGCCGGGATCCCGTTTCAGGGCATCCCGGAAGCATTGCTCAGCCTTTTCCCACTTGCCGGTCTGATAATAGGAAAAACACAGGTTGTTGAGCAAGGCCGGATGGTTGGGTTCCCGCTGCAACGCCGCCTGATAAAGATTTTGGGCCGCCTGATAATCTCCCAGCTCCTCATAGCAGGAGGCCAGAGCATCCACCACCTTCAGGTTGCCCGGGTCCCGTTGATAGGCCTCCTCCAATTCCTTCAACGCCAAATGATGGCGCCCCAGCATCCGCAGGATGCTGGCGTTCTTCAGCAACCGGTCGGTCTCTCCGGATGGCGGCCGGACCGATTGGAAAAATTGGCGCTGTATGTGCAGGGTGGAGGGGTTTTGGCTCTGTCTGAGACTGTTGCAGGCGCTGGTGGCCAGGACCAGCGAGGTGCACCCTGCTCCCAAAAGGAGGAATACCATCCCTTTGGCAGCAGAAGAAAGTTTTCCTGGTCGTTTCCTTTCCCTTGGCATCATCTTCTCCCCCTCAGATGGGCCGGCCTTTTCTTGCAGGATGGCGGTCGGGGCCTTTCCAGCTAAGATGAAGCAAGCGTTCCTAAACCGGCCGGAAAGGGAACGGGTTCGCCAACCGGCCTCTGCCCGTTCCCCCTCCGGCCCGGAGGTAGCTCAGCTGCCGGCCCCACCGGTGGTGAGCTGCAGCATGGGCCGTCCTTCTTCGGCCTTGAAGCTCTTCTCGTATTTCCCCAGCAGGTTGCCGCTGGAGGTGGGGTCCAGCCCCGCGGTGGGGGTGTTGGCCAACCCGGCCCGCGGATTCACATATTGCCCCACCAAGTTGTTGGCGGTGGAGCGGCCAAAGTCCTGCTCCAAGGTCTGGGGCTGACAGCAGCCCGCCGCCAACGCCGCCAATGCCAGGATGCAGACCCCAAAGGCGCCGATCCGACGCAAAAGTTTCATGATTTCTCCCCCTTATTGCACTTTTTGCCGCCCGAACTCCGGGGGCAAAGGTTGGGACGGGTTCTGGCTGCCGGTTGAAGCAGCCGCCGCCGGCGCCGGCGCCGATTTGGGCTGACCCTGCTGCCACCCCAACAGATAGAATTCCAGGTCGCTGGGCTCCACGAACTTGTCGGTGGGCAGTCTGGCGGCCTGGGTGGTGATGGGCTTCACCAGATGCGGCGTCACCAAAAAGACCAACTCGGTTTCGTTCTTCTGGTACTCCTCGGACCGGAACAGGGGCCCCAGGATGGGGATGTCCCCCAGGATGGGAAACTTGCTGATCGCGGCCCGATGCTGATCAGCCAACAGCCCGGCGATGGCAAAGGTCTGGCCGTCGCCCACCTCCACGTGGGAGGACAGGCGCCGCACCCGGAGCCCCGGCACGGCAAAGCCCGCCGCAGTCAGAGCCACCCCCGAAGAGAAGTCCAATTCGCTCACCTCCGGGGCCACCTTCAGGGCGATGCGGTTCTCCTCCAACACCGTGGGGGTGAACACCAGCCCCACGCCGAACTTCTTCCACTCGATGGTGATGGTCTGGAACTGCTGGGGCACCGGCACCGGAAATTCGCCGCCCGCCAGGAAGCTGGCCTCCTGGCCGCTGGTGGTCACCAGGTTGGGCTCGGCCAGCAACCGGCCCAGCCGGCGTTCCTTCAGGATGTCAAAAAACATGGTCCAGAGGTAGCTGCCCGTTTTCCAGCCGGCGATGGCGTTGATGCTGGAGCCGATGGTGCTGGAGATGTCAGTGGCGCCGAAGATGTGCTTGAGGCTGTCCACTGTGGTGAGGTTGCCGATGGTGCTGATGCCGAAAGCGTGGCCGCTTTTGTCCCGGATGATGAAATTCACCCCCAGACGCCGGCCCACCAGCCGGTTGATCTCCGCCACCCGCACTTCCACCAGCACCTGTTGGACGCCGCCCACATGCAGCAGGTTCACCACCCGGTCCTTTTTGCCGCCCACAAAGGGAGCCGCCAAGGCCAAGGCGGTCTGCTGGGCCAGCGGACCGGAGACCTCGCCGGAGAGCACGATGGACTCATCGGCGGCCTGCACCCCGATCTTTTCCTTGGGGAGCACCTGGGCCAGCTTCTCTTTGAGCAGACTGACGTCAGCCTCCACCGTCACCCGGGCGCTGGTGAAGCGGTTGCCACCCCAGAGGCTAAGGTTGGTGACCCCCGGCGCCAAACCGTTGATGTAAATCTCCCGGGGACTGGTGAGGATAATATCCGCCACCTCCGGATCCGCCACGCTCACCCGGGTGATGGCAAAGGGCGTTCTGAGCACCTTGGACTGCCCCACTTTGAGCTTCAGCGTTTGCGTCAGCTCCTGGTCCTTGATCCTCAGTTGCGCCTCCGCCGCACTGCCCCCTCCCCAGGCTAGCAGCAGTACTACCGCCAGCATGACCGGGAAGAAGCGGCGCGGCGTCCCCAAACCTCGAATACTTTTGTTGACCGTCATATCAGTCTCCCCCTTTTATCGGCTTGTGCCACCATGGACAAACCGGCCTACGCACCCTTAACGATTGCTGGAATACTGGAGAAACGCTTCCGAATAGTTCCCCTTTAACAGATGAGATGGGCATTCTCAACCAAAGCCATAGTCCCGCGGCTGGCGAAATCCGATTCTTGCGACTCCATGCCAAGTCGCAATTGAAACAGGATATCAACCCAGTAAAGCATGTTAGGGAGGAAACCAAAAAATGTAAAGATTTTTTTTCCGAAAGAGGGTTATTTCAACAGAAAAAATCATGGGCAGGGTAGAAGCGGCAGAAAGGCGGCCGGGCCAGGTTGGTCCTAAGCACGGCGGAAATCCCTGTCAGTCTGGAGCCGCACGGGACGTGAAGGTCAGTTTGGGGTCGCGTAGAACCATCCGGCAAGCAAAGTAACCGGGGTGCGTACCCTTTCCGGGCCGCCGGTCCGGCGGCTGAGACGCAGAGGGAGCCGGAACCCCGGGGTTCGATTGTGCCGGTTCAGGATGTTGCCGGGGACTGGGAATGGTCTTTTCTTGCCTTAGTCGCAAGCCTCCTCAAGCTGTGGAAGTAAGCGCCGAAGTGCAATGCGGACAGCGCACCGCCTTGAGGGGGATGGCGGAGCAACAAAAGGGACACTCTTTGGTGGTGGGGTCAGGAGGGGGCGCTTCCCGTTTCATGCGGTTCATGGCCTTGACCACCAGAAAGACGGAAAAGGCCACAATGAGAAAGCTGATGATGGTATTGATAAAGAGCCCTATATTCAGCGTCACTGCGCCCGCCTGTTTGGCCGCGGCCACGGAGGCATAAGGAGCGGCGGTTTTCCCTTCCTTGAGAACCAAGAAGAGGTTGGAAAAATCCACGTTTCCCAAAAGGAGGCCGATGGGCGGCATGAGGATGTCGTCCACCAGAGACTTGATGATGGTGCCGAATGCGGCGCCGATGATGATGCCAATGGCCATGTCCACCACATTGCCCCGCATGGCGAATTCTTTGAATTCCCTGAACATGGAGACCTCCTGAAGATTGGCGATGCCTTGTGGGAAAAGATTTACGCTGACCATGACCGCCCCACGTCTGCGGGATTCGGTGGGGGTTGGGAGTGGAAAAGAATGCAGTGGACTCCGGCGCCAAGAAACCATGGGAGGCGCTGGCCATGCGGGCCAGCCGGGCCGGCAGCTCCGTTCCTCTGCAGATGATGGCAACATCCGGCATAGTCTGGGCAATTCCCTCGGACGTTAGGCCCGGCCACCAACGGACGGACAGGTCCTACGGGCCGATGAAAAGGTTGGGGGCCTTTTTCCAAAGGAGCTCACGGACCGCCGGGGCCTTAACGGGGCCGGATCTCTTCCCGGGCTGCCATCAGACCTGGCAGGCAAAACCCGGCCCTCAAGGTTGGGACAACCGGGAACCAGTCAGCCCATCTGCACGTCGTGGCTTGTCCTCAGGGTTTGTAATACATGAGTCCCCGGGCAAAAGGACGCACCGCCTCCTCCAGCCGGCGCTGTGCCGCTTCCGCCATGGGAGTGAAGTTTTGGGCGGCCGTTGCCAGCTCATTCACCTGGGCCACTTCATCGGCGCCGATGACCACCAAATCCACCGTCTGACTTAAGGCATATCGCACGAACTCGGCGGTGGGGGCCACCTGAAGTTGGTCCACCAGACCCCGGCACAGGACCTTCATGCCAATGACCCCCAGGCCCCGGGCCCGGGCCTCCCGAGCCAAGGGGAGGAAGCTGGCGGCATGAGGCTCCGCCGGGTTGACGGGCAAGAGCACCGTGTCAAACTCATAGAGCCTCAGGGCCTGACGCAACACCTCCGGGTCGTGGTGACCGGTTACCCCCAGGAAGCGGGCGTAGCCTTCCTCTTTGGCCCAGCGGAAGGCCTCCAGGGCCCCACCTGGTGCAGCAATGGCTTCCAGATCGGACTTGGTGCGCACATCATGCACCTGCCAGAGGTCCAAATAGTCGGTTTGCAGGTTGTGGAGCGTGGCGGCCAAATGGGTTTCGGCTTCCCGGCGGGTGCGGCCATGGGACTTGCTGGTGAGAAACACCTGGTCCCGCCGGGTTTGGAGCCCCTGCCCCAGATAGGCTTCGCTGCCGGAATAAGCCCGGGCCGATTCAAAGTAGCGGATGCCGGCCGCAAAGGCAGCGTCAATCACCGCGCGGGCTTCCCTTTCATAGCCAAAGGTGCGCAACACCCCCTCTCCCCCCAGACCCAGACGGGTAACCCGGACCCCCGTGGATCCCAGCGGCTGTGTGGGAAGCGCCATGGTCGGCCTCCTTGGCAGGTTGGTGAACAGGATATATGCAGTATAATAAGAATAAAAATCAAGGTGTAAAGGAGCTGCCCCCATCTGGGGGAAGGGCGACCGCCCTTCAGGGTTCGGCAGAACTTTTTCCCCCGCAAGGTCTTGGGCGCCTGCTCATGAACCCCGATTCCCCCTATCCGGCTTTGGCCGCGGTCCTGCCGCAGGTCCCTCGGCAGCCGGGCGTTTACTTGTTTAAGGAAGCGGCCGGCCGGGTGTTGTATGTGGGTAAGGCGGTAAACTTGCGTCACCGTCTGGCATCCTATCTCAAAGCGCCCGACCGGCATGATCCCAAGACCGCCCTGATGCTCAGGAAAATGGCCGAAGTGCAGTATCTCCTCACCGCCACCGAGCGGGAGGCCCTCCTCCTGGAACGCAACCTCATCCGTGAGCACCGGCCCCGGTACAATGTCAACCTGAAGGATGACAAAAATTTCCTTTGCCTGAAGCTGGACGTGCAGGAGGATTTTCCGGCTCTGCGCTTTGTGCGCCGCTTCGCCCCGGACGGCGCCCTCTACTTCGGACCTTATGCCTCGGCCTCCCTGGCCCGGGAGACGGTGAAGGTGATGAAACAGGTCTTCGGGCTGCGGAGCTGCAAGGACCGGAGCCTGCCCCTGCGCTCCCGGCCCTGCCTCAATGCCCAGTTGGGGCGCTGCCTGGGCCCCTGCGCCGGGTTGGTAAGTCGGGAGGATTACCGCCGCGCGGTGGCGGAGGCGGTGCAATTCCTCAAGGGGAAAAGCCCACAACTCCTCAAATCCCTGCAACAGGAGATGAACCGGGCCGCGGCGGCGCTGGATTTTGAGCAAGCGGCGCGGTTAAGGGACCGGATCACCGCCATCCGCAGCACCTTGGAGCGGCAGGATGTGGCCCGGCCCCATTGCAAGGACCAGGATGTCATCGGTTTGGTCCGGGAGGATGGCCGGGCCCTGGTGGTGGTCATCATGGTGCGCCAGGGCTTGGTGACCGGCAGCCAGGAATACTATTTCCCTGACCTCCTGCCCGGCAGTGATCTTTTGGGCGAGTTCCTCCAGCAGTACTATCAGGAGGGGCGCCCCCTGCCCGATGAAATCCTCCTGCCCCACGATCTCCCTGATCGCCGGCTGCTGAGCGAAATTTTCCGGGAGCAACGCGGTCGGCCGGTCAAGCTGGTGGTGGCGGAGGGCGGGAGAGAAACCCGGACATCTCAGGCCGCCCACCATAGGCACCCCCCTGGGAAGGGGACCTCCGCTGATGGAAGAGGGGCGGCGGGGGAGACCCGGGAGCTGCGGCCTCCGGCGGCCCGGCAGGGGCCGACCCACCGGGAATATCTCCGGCTGCTGGCGCTGGCCCAGGAGAACGCGGCCGCGGCCTTGAAACGGCGGCTGGCCAGCCCCCTACCTCCGGACGCGCTGGAGGATTTGCGGGTTCGCCTGGGGCTTAAGGCGCCGCTCCGCCGCCTCATGTGCCTGGATATTTCCACCCTCCAGGGAGGGCAGGCGGTGGGCGCGCTGGTGGCTTTCACCGACGGCGTCCCGGACAAGAGCGGCTACCGTCGCTTTCAGATTCGTCAGGTGGCAGGCCAAGACGATTTCGCCATGCTCCGGGAGATGGTGCGGCGCCACTTCGGCAAACCAGAGGCAGCGGTCCCCGACCTTTTGGTGGTGGACGGGGGCAAGGGCCAGCTCAACGCCGTGCGTTCGGCCCTGGACGATGTGGGCCGCGGCGGGGTGCCGGTGGTGGCCCTGGCCAAGGCCGCCGTGGACGCCGCAGGGGAGCCGGTAAGGGACCGCCTGTTTCTGCCGGGGCGCAAGAATCCCAAGTTTTTCCCCGCCAACGCCCCGGGCTGGCTTTTGCTGTTGCGGCTCCGGGACGAAGCCCACCGCTTTGCGGTGTCCTATCACCGGCGGCGGGCCCGCAAGGAACTGCTGGCCTCGGGACTGAGCCAGATCTCCGGAATAGGCCCGGCCCGGCGAAAAACCTTGTTGACCCGCTTTGCCAGTCTGGAGGAGATGCGGGCCGCTTCCCTGGAAGAGCTGGCGGCCCTGCCGGGTTTCAGCCGGCCGCTGGCCGCGCGGGTGCGAGACTGGCTGGATCAAGGAGAAAAAGCGGGCGAGCAGGGGCGGGGGAAAAACGCCGGGGCAGGGGAAGGTTCCGGTGCGGCTACCCCCGAGCCTTAGAGGAGGGGCGGGCTTCCACCTGCTCCTGGGTGAGGCCGAAGCGGCGCTCCCGCTGCTGGTAGTCCACCAAGGCCCGCAAGAACTCTTCCTCGCCAAAGTCCGGCCATAGGGTTTCGGTGAAATAGAGCTCGGTATAGGCCGTTTGCCAGAGGAGAAAATTGCTCAGACGGTATTCGCCGCTGGTGCGGATGAGGAGGTCGGGATCAGGGAGATCGGCGGTATAAAGGGCCTTGGCAAAACGGTCCGGGTCAATGGCGTCAGGCTCCAGGCGACCGGCCTGGACCTCCCGGGCCAGCCGTCTCGCTGCCGCCACGATCTCGCTTCGACCGCCGTAGCTCAAGGCCAGTGTAAGGATCATAGCCCCGCTGCCCCGGGTGGCCTCCATGGTCCGGGTGATTTCTGCCTGCACCGGGGGCGGCAGCCGGGAGAGGTTGCCGATGACGTTGAAGGCGATGCCATTGTCCTGCATTTCCTGCAATTCCTCGCGCAGATAGCGCCTGAGGAGGGCCATCAGGGCGCGCACCTCAAGGGGGGGCCGCTGCCAGTTTTCTTCGGAAAACGCATAAAGGGTCAGGTAACTGATGCCCAGACGGCGGGCCAGCCGGATAGTGGCCCGGACCGCCTCGACGCCGGCGGCATGGCCCCTGACCCGGGGCAGACCCCGCTGCCGGGCCCAGCGGCCATTGCCGTCCATGATAATCGCCACATGCCGGGGGAGCCGGGCAGGATCCAACGGCGGGAGGATGGAGCTGAAAGGGGGCATGGCGTCCGTCAAAAGGACATGATCTCCTTTTCCTTCTCTGCCGCCAGGGCATCCACTTTCTTGATGAATTCGTCGGTGACCTTTTGCACTTCCTCGGTGGCCCGGTGGGCCTCATCTTCGGAAATCTGCTTGTCCCCTTTGAGCTTCTTGAACTGCTCGTTGGCGTCCCGGCGGATGTTGCGCAGGGCCACCTTGGCCTCCTCGCCCATCTTTTTCACCATCTTCACCAGTTCCTTGCGGCGTTCGGTGGTGAGGGCCGGGATGGGCAGTCGGATGACCTTGCCGTCGTTGGCCGGCGTAAGACCCAGGTCAGACTTGAGGATGGCCTTTTCGATTTCCCCGATGAGGCTGGGGTCCCAGGGCTGGACCGTGAGGAGACGGGGCTCCGGCGCCGCCAGAGAGGCCACCTGGGGCAAGGGCATGGTGCTGCCGTAGGCCTCCACCTTGAGGCCCTCCAGCAGGGCCACCGAGGCCCGGCCGGTGCGCACCCGCGCGAGATCCTGGCCCATCACCTCCAGGACCTTGGTCATCTTGCGCCTGGTCTCTTCCATCACCTTAGCTTTCATGAGGGGCATTCTCCACTATGGTGCAGGTTCCCCGGCCCAGAAGGACCTGGACCATATTGCCGGGGGTCAGCAATTTGAAGACCACGATGGGAAGGTTCTGCTCCATGGCCATGGTAACCGCGGTGGAGTCCATGACCCGGAGCGATTTTTCCAAAACCTCAAAATACGTCAGACGGGGAAGCAGACGGGCTTGGGGGTCCAGAAGGGGATCCCGCTCATAAATGCCGTCCACTTTGGTGCCTTTGAGGATGGCCTGGGCGCCGATCTCGGTGGCTCGAAGCGCGCCGGCCGTGTCGGTGGTGAAATAGGGACTGCCGGTGCCGGCGGCAAAGATAACCACCCGGCCTTTTTCCAGGTGGCGCAGAGCTCGGCGCCGGATATAGGGCTCCGCCACTTCGTGCATGGCGATGGCGCTCATCACCCGGGAGGGGAGGCCCTCCCGCTCCAGGGCGTTTTGCAGGGCCAGGGCGTTGATCACCGTGGCCAGCATGCCCATATAGTCGGCCACCGCCCGGTCCAGGCCCATGGCTTGGGCGGCCAGCCCCCGAAAGATGTTGCCGCCTCCCACCACCACGCCGATCTCCACCCCCAGGGCTTGGGCGGCCTTGATCTCCAGGGCGATGGCCTTCAGCGTCTCCGGACACAGCCCGAAGGGCTTGGCGCCGGCCAGGGTCTCGCCGCTCACCTTTAAGAGCACCCGGCGGAACCGGGGAGTTTCCGGGGGCATGGCCCCTCCTTCAGGCGCCCACCTGGAAGCGGGCAAAACGGTGGACGCTTAAGACCGCGCCTACTTTGGCGCCGGCCTCCTGCAACACCTGGGAAACGGTAAGGTCCGGGTTCTTGACAAAAGGCTGCTCCAACAGGCAGACCTCCTTGAAGAATTTGTCCAGACGGCCGGTGACCATTTTTTCGATGATTTTTTCCGGCTTTCCCGATTCCCGGGCTTGGGCCTCATAAATGGCCTTTTCCCGGGCTACCACCTCAGGGTCCACCGCTTCCCGGCTGACGGCCACGGGATTGGTGGCCGCCACCTGCATGGCCAGATCCCGGGCCACCGCCTGGACTTCGGGGTTGGCGGGGCCGCGCAATTCCAGGAGCACCCCGATCTTGCCGCCGAAGTGGATGTAGGCCGCCACCGGCCCGCCGCCGGCGAAGCGCACGAAGCGCCGGACCCGGATATTTTCTCCCAACTGCCCGATGAGTTCGTTCAGGTAGTCGGCCACGGTGAGCTTGGGATTGGCCTGCCAGGGCTGGGCCAGGAGGGCCTCCACGTCGGCGGCGCCCTGTGCGGCGAGCTGGGCCGCCAAGGCCTGGCCGAAGCTCTGGAAGCCGTCGGTCTTGGCCACGAAGTCCGACTCGCAGTTCACTTCCAGGAGCACCCCGGTGGTGCCGGCGGCGTCCACCAAGGCCCAGACGGTGCCTTCGCTGGTGGCCCGCTCCGCCCGTTTGGTGGCCACCGCGATGCCCTTCTGCCGCAAGTAGGTGACCGCGGCCTCCAAATCACCGCCGGTTTCCTGCAGGGCCTTTTTGCAATCCATAAAGCCGCAGTTGGTCTTTTCCCGTAAAGTCTTTACCAATTCCGCAGAAATTTCCACGGGCGTGTTCCTCCTTAGCTGACAATCCTGTGGGCGCGCCGCCTTGACCGCCTCGGGGCAGGCGGCCCCAAGGGCGGGGGCTGGGGATGAGTGGGCCCTTTAGGCCTCCCCCAGTTCTTCTGGGGCCGGGGTGCTAACCGGTGTCTCCGGGACCGGCGGGGCGGGGGCCATTTCCGCCATCAGGGCCTCCTTGTCTACCATGCCCTGCAGGCGCTCCTCCCGGAGGCGGGCTCCTTCCAGACAGGCATCGGCAATGCGGGAGGTGAGCAGACGGATGGCCCGGATGGCATCGTCATTGCCCGGAATGGGATAGTCAATGATGGTGGGGTCGCAGTTGGAATCCACGATGGCCACCAGGGGGATGCCCACCTTCCGGGCCTCATGTACGGCGATATTTTCTTTTCTGGGGTCCACTACGTAAATGATATCGGGCAGCCGGCCCATGTTCTTGATGCCCCCCAAGGCCCGTTCCAGTTTGGCGGCCCGCTTTTCCATGACCAGAACTTCCTTTTTGGGGAAGCGCTTCAGGCTGCCGTCTTCCCGCATGGCCTCAAAGGCCTTCAGCTTGTCAATGGAACGGGCAATGGTGCCGTAGTTGGTGAGCATACCCCCCAGCCAACGGTGGTTGACATAAAACATGCCGCAGCGGGTGGCTTCTTCGGCGATGGCGTCCATGGCCTGCTTTTTGGTGCCCACAAAGAGCACGATGCCGCCGTCCGCCACTTTCTCCTGGACGAAGTTGTAGGCGGCCTTGAAAAATTGCACCGTCTTCTGCAGGTCAATGATGTGGATGCCGTTTCTGGCCCCGAAGATGTACGGCTGCATTTTGGGGTTCCAACGGCGGGTCTGGTGGCCGAAATGCACCCCGGCTTCCAAAAGCTCCTTCATGGTGACGTGGGACATAACCCCTCCTCCTGGTTGTGCCGCCGCTTCGCTGGGCCTCAGCCCGCCGCCTTTCCCCCTGAAGGTGGGAAAGATCGGCACCAGTGGTTGCGGGCGAAGCGTGTGTCGGTAAATTTCAAATCTCTTTTATATAACAAAAAATCATTTTTCTGCCAAGAAATCATCCAGAGCATGGGGCCGGGTCCGGAAAAAACCCTGGCCTGAGGCACCAAACGGACGCCCCGGGTTACAAGGCCGCTCCCTGGCTCGTTCCCGCGGGTCCTTCACAAGCCGCTTCTTTGCTCGGGCTCCGCGGCCGGCAACTCGCTGAAATCCATCTGCCAGAGGTGGGGGTATTTCAGCAGCATAAAGGCGACCCCGAGGCCCGCCGCCAAACTTCCCAAGGCGAGGGTGGGCCGGGGGCCGAGATGTTGGGCGACCCCGCCATACAGGAGGCTCCCCAAGGGGATGGAGCCCATGATAATGACGCCGAACAGGCTCATGATGCGGCCCCGCAGATGGTCCGGCACATTAAGCTGGAGCAGGCTGTTGGCGGTGGAAAGCTGCGTGGCCAGCCCGAAGCCGGTGAGGGCCATGGCCGGCACCGCCTGCCACAATTGACGGCAGAGGGACAGGCCCAAGACTCCCAGGAGAAACAGGGCGGTTCCTCCCAGGAAGGAAGGCATGGGTGGCCGATGGCGAAGGCGGCGAGCCAGGGTGAGGCCGCCCGCCAAGGCCCCCAAGCCGCTGGCGGCCATTAGGAGGCCATAGCCCTGGGGTCCGGCTCCCAACACGTCCCGGGCCAGCACCGGCAGGACCACATAATATGGATGGCCCAGGACCGCCACCGTGGTCATAAGGAAAAGCAGAACCTGGAGGGCCGGGCGGGCTCCCAAAAAGTCCCGCAATTCCCGCCAGGCTTGCCGCAGGGAGACATAGGGCAGGGTGGCGGCCGGCGGCAGTTTGATGACCGCCAGGGCCACCAACACCGCCAGAAAGCTGGCGGCATTCAGGTAAAAGCAATTGGCCAGGCCCAAGGCGGCGATGCACAGGCCCGCCAAGGCCGGACCCACCACCCGGGTGCCGTTGAAAAGCGAGGAATTGAGGGCAATGGCGTTGGCCAGGTCAGGCTTGCCCACCAGCTCCACAATAAAAGACTGGCGGATGGGGATGTCGAAGGCCATGGCGGTGCCGCTGAGAAACACCAAGAGGCCCAGGAGCCACCCGGTGATGAGCTGCCAGTCCACCAGGAGGCCCAGGGCCAGCGCCAAAAGCAGCATGGCTCCCTGGGTGATGAAAAGCAAAGGCCGCTTGGGATGGCGGTCCGCGGTCACCCCCCCCAGAAAGGAAAATAGAAAAATGGGCAGGGTTTGCAAGGCGCCCATGACTCCCAAAAAGAAGGGAGAGTTGGTGAGCACCAGGGCCAGCCAGTTCAGGGCCACCGCCTGCATCCAGGAGCCCATGAGGCTGATGCCCTGGCCGAGGTAAAACAGGCGGAAGTTGCGGTGGCGCAAGGCCGCAAAGGTGTCATAAACAAAGAGATTCATCTAGATCCGGGGGAAGGTCGGAACTATGCCGCCAAAATTCGCTCACCCTCCTTTCTGTGCGTATATTTTAAGAGATGCCCCACTAAGGCGCAATGGCCAGACCGATGGGAGGCGCCAGGCCCGTTGACCGGGAGGAAAAACTTGACAAGAACTGTCGGCCATTTTTAAATAGTTTGATTAGGTCGCATGAGGACTGGCTGATGATTGCGCTGAGACATTTTCTGGAGGCCCTGGCTACCGTCCTGCAATACGGCTTGGACATTTACATGTGGCTGATCATTGCCCGGGCCTTGGTGTCCTGGGTCAACCCGGACCCCTACAACCCCATTGTCCGCTTTCTCTACCGCGTCACCGAACCGGTGCTCAGCGCCCTCAGGCGGCGGGTGCGGCTGTTTTATGCCGGCATTGACTTTTCCCCGTTGGTGGTCCTGGGAATTATCCTGTTCCTGCAGGTCTTTCTGGTTCAGACCCTCAGGGATTATGCCCGGCTGTTGTAAGGGGGAGGTGGTGGCGGAAGGGGAGGCCTTCTTTCAGCCCACCTGTCAGGGGTTTCTTCTCAGGCTGCAGGTGGTGCCGGGCGCCGCCAGGACCGAGGTGGCGGGGCTTTTGGGTGACCGCCTGAAGGTGCGGGTGGCCGCCCCGCCGGAGAAAGGAGCCGCCAACCAGGTGCTCCTGGCCTTTCTGGCGCAGCGCCTAAAGATTCCCAAGCAGGCGGTGCGGCTGTGCTCCGGGGCCGGCAGTCGGGCCAAGGTGGTGGCGGTGGACGGGCTTGATCCGGATCTCCGCCGGCGCCTGCAGGCGCTCCTGAATAGTGGCTGAGCCCCCGACGACAGAGCCGGCCGGGGCAACCTTGACAAGTGCACCAAGAATGGTAATGGTTTACCTTAGTGGGGGATTGCCAATATTGGGGATGAACAAGGAGTCGTATAAGGGGGATGGCGGATTATTACGAACTTCTGGGGGTCTCAAGAAATGCCGGGCCAGAAGAGATTAAGAGTGCCTATCGTCATTTGGCTCTGAAATATCATCCGGACCGCAACCCCGGCAACAAAGAGGCTGAGGAAATGTTCAAACACATTTCCGCAGCCTACCAAGTACTCTCGGATCCAGAGAAACGCCAGCTGTACGATATTTATGGCGAGGCCGCGTTCAATGGCATGGATCTGGGCGGCTTCGGCGGGTTTGATGATCTATTCCGGGGCTTCGGGGATCTCTTCGAAGATTTTTTCAGTTTTGGCCGCAGCCGCCGTCGGGGTCCAAGGCCTCAGCCGGGGGCTGATCTGCGTCATCGGGTTACCCTCACCTTGGAAGAGGTGGTTAAGGGCACCGATACCGAGCTGGTCATCACCCGCCGCATCGTGTGCGCCCAGTGCCGCGGCGAGGGCCTAAAACCCGGCACCCAGCGCCAGACCTGCAGCCGTTGCCAGGGGCGGGGTCAGGTCTCCACGCACCGGGGCATGTTGCGGGTCTTTACCACCTGCCCCAACTGTCGGGGGGAAGGCCAGGTGGCGGCGGCCCCTTGCACCGCCTGCCAGGGCACCGGCACCGTCAGGGAAAAGAAAAAAATGCAGGTGCGCATCCCCCCCGGGGTGGAGGAGGGCACGCGCCTGCGCCTCCGGGGGGAGGGCGAGGCCGGCCGTTTCGGCGGTCCCCCGGGCGATCTTTACCTCGAGGTGGCCATCAAACCTCATCCCCTCTTCACCCGCCAAGGCAAGAATTTGCACTACAAAGCCACCCTCTCTTTTGTGGATGCCGCTCTGGGAGCCGAACTGAAGGTCCCCACCTTGGACGCCTATGCCACCCTGAAGGTGCCCCCCGGGACCCAGAATGGCGCGGTGTTTGCCATTCGAGGGGAAGGAGTTCCGGACCTGCGCAATTCCCACCGGGGAGACCTCATTGTGGAGCTGGCCCTGGAGACGCCCACCAACCTGAGCCCCCGCCAACAGGAGTTGTTGCGGGAATTTCTCCGCCTCCAGCAGGACGTCCTCCCGGAAGACTATCCCGACCTTTCCCAGAAAACTTCATAAGACGTTGGCGTGGCCAAGGGCTACCCGGAGGCCGCGGAGGCTCCCCCGGCGGGAACCCTCCAGGTAAGGGGGCCGTGGGGAAAAGCGCCCGGTCCTGGCCGGGTTTGAGAGGGCCGGCTCACAGACCTTACGGGGGTGGCTGAGGCTCCTTTTCCCAGCCTCCGCCCAAAGCCTTGTACAAGGCGATGAGAGTGGTGCCCACCGTGCGGGTGCTCTGGGTGAGGGCATCCTCGTTGACGTACAGGGAGCGCTGAGCGGTGAGCACATTGAGGAAATCGGTGCGGCCGGCCACATAGAGGCGGGTGGCCAATTCCACGGCTTGGCGGTTGTGGTGCACCGCATTCACCAGGGCTTGGCGGTGTTCCTGCTCCTTGGCGTAGGCCACCAGAGCGGTCTCCACCTCCTTGAGGGCGGTGAGCACGGTCTTTTCATAGGACAACAAGGCCTGCTCCTGGAGGGCGGTTTGCACCTCCACTTGGGCCCGTAGACGGCCGCCGGCGAACACCGGCCAAATGACGGTGGGGCCGAAGGACCAGAACTTGCTGGTGCTCAGGTTTCCCAATTTGGCGGCTTCGCTGGCCGAGAGTCCCAAGGTGCCGGTGAGGCTGAAGCGGGGAAAGAGGTCCGCCACCGCCACCCCGATGCGGGCGGTGGCGGCATGCAGTTGGGCCTCGGCCCGGCGGATATCGGGACGGCGGCGCAGCAGGTCCGAGGGCAGTCCCACCGGCACTTGGGGAGGAGTGGGAGGAATGGCCGCCGGGGTGGCCAGTTCCTTAGCCAGGACGGCCGGTTCTTTGCCCAGGAGCACGCCCAGGTTGTAAATGGCGGCTTGGGCTGCGGACTCCAGGAGGGGAATCTGGGCTTGGGTGGTGGCCACCTGGGCATCGGCGTTGACCACGTCCAGTCGGCTGACAAACCCGGCGGCGAAGCGCTTATGGGTAATCTCCGCGGTTTTCTTCTGGGCCTCCAGGTTTTGCCGGGCGATGGCCCCCTGCTGCTGAAAGCCCCGCAGGTTGAGGTAGTTGGTGCCCACCTCCCCCGCCAGGGTGATGAGCACTTCCCGGCGGTCTTCCACCGCAGCCCGGAGATCAGCCCCGGCGGCCTCCAATTCCCGCCGTCGGCCGCCGAAGATATCCAGTTCCCAGGCCGCGTCCAGGCCCACCTGAAAAAGCTCCCGGACCGGGCCCACCGTGGCGATGCCGCCGCCTGTGGTTTCGCTGGCTCCCTGGCTCTTTTGATAAACGGCCGAACCATCCACCTGTGGCCACAGGGGCGCGCCGGCCGCCACCCGGGCCGCCCGGGCCTGACGGATGCGGGCTTCCGCCTGCTTCAGGTCCAGATTGGCGCTCAGGGCCATCTGCACCAGGGCGGTGAGGGTGGGATCCTGAAAGCTCTGCCACCATTCCACCGAGGGGACCGGATCCCCCGAGGCTTGGCTGACGGGCATTGCCCCGCCGTTTTTCAGACTGTGCCAGGCCTCCGGCATTTTGGTTTTCGGAGGCTGATAATCGGGGCCCACCGCACAGCCAAAGACGCCCGGGGACAGGAGGAGCGCCGCCAGCCCGCCCAGCAGCCAGCCCCGCCCTGTGATGGCCCGCCCGCTATTCATAACGCAGCGCCACGATGGGGTCCAGCCGGGATGCCTTCCAGGCTGGGTAGTAGCCAAAAATAATGCCCACCGTCACGGAAACGGCAAAGGCCGCCAGGATGGCGGTCAGGGAAATCTCGGTGGGCCAGCCCAGCAGCGCGGTGATCAACACGGAGGCCCCGCGGCCGGCCAGAATGCCCAGGACACCGCCGCAAAAGCACAGGAGCACCGCTTCCACCAGGAACTGCTGCAAAATGTCCCGGCTCCAGGCCCCCACCGCCATGCGCAGGCCGATCTCCCGGGTGCGCTCCATCACTGACACCAGCATGATGTTCATGATGCCCACTCCCCCCACCACCAGCGAGATGAGGGCCACCGCCAAAAGCAGTTTGGTCATCAGTCCGGCCGTGGAGGCCAGGGCCTTGGTCATCTCGGTCATGTCCCGGATGCTGAAGTCATCGGGGTCCCCGGGCCGGAGGCGGTGCCGTTCCCTGAGAAGCTGGGTGATCTGCTCCACGGCGTTGGGGATTTCTCCCGAGGAACGGGCCGCGGCGATGATCTGATCCACGTTGGCAAAGCGCACCGGCAAGGGGGTGTTGGCCGCCTGGGAGGCGGACTGTTCGGGATACAGGTTCACTTTGCTGCTGGGATAGACCTGGTTCAACGTGTTGACCTGCGAAGAGGTGGCGGAACCGGCGCTGGGGGCGCTTTGGTTGACGTTGGCCATGGAGGTGCCGGCCACCCGGTATTTGATGGAGGTCCAGGGGGCCAGGAGAATGTCATCCTGGTCGATGCCCATCATGTTGGCTCCTTTGGAGCTCAGCACGCCCACCACCTTGAAGGCTACGTTGTTGACCCGCACCTCCTGGCCCAGGGGAGACTCGCCCTGGAAGAGCTCCCGCACCAGGCGCTGGCCCAGAACGCAGACCTTGCTGGCGTTTCGCACATCCTGCTCGGAAAACATCTCGCCCTCGGCTATGGGCCATTCCCGGACGTCCAGATAGGCCGGCGTGGTGCCGTAGATGAAAATCGGCACCCAATTCTTGTTGGCGTAAATCACCTGGGTACGGACCCGGACCACGGGCGCCACGGCCCGGATGGCCGGGGCCTCGGCCAGGAGCGCGTCGGCATCCTGGGGAGTCAGGGTCATAACGCTGCCGGCCCCAAAGCTGACTCCGCCGCTGGCCGCGGTGCCCGGCAGGATGAGGAGGTTGTTGGCCCCCATGCTGGCAATGGTGCGCTGGATGGCACTGGCAGACCCCCGGCCGATCTCCATCATGGCGATGACCGCGGCGACGCCGATGATGATCCCTAAAGCGGTCAGCGCCGCCCGCAACACATTGCGCCTGAGCCCCTGCACCGCGATGCGCAGCATCCAATGGAGGCGAGGCCACAGGCGCCCCGGCCGCCGGGCCGGGGTGGTTTCCTCGGAGGGCGCAGAGGCCGGCAGGCCGGTCTCCGGCGGGGCCTCGTCCCCCTGGATGACCCCGTCGTGAATGCGGATGATGCGTTTGGCCACCCGGGCCACCTGCTCGTCGTGGGTCACCAAAATAATGGTCACCCCCTCCTCATTGAGCTGCCGGAAGAGCTGGAGTACCTCCTCGCTGGTCTTGGAGTCTAGGTTGCCGGTGGGCTCGTCGGCAAAGAGGACCGACGGCCGGTTCACCAGCGCCCGGGCGATGGCCACCCGCTGCTGCTGCCCACCGGAAAGCTGGGACGGGACGTGATCCAGACGGTCCCCCAGGCCCATGCGGGTGAGAAGGTCCGCCCCCCGCTTCCGGACCTCCTCTTCGCTGAGGCTGACGCCATTATAGGACAGGGGCATGATGACGTTTTCCAGGGCGCTGGTGCGGGGCAGCAGGTTGAAGGTCTGGAACACAAAGCCCAGCTCCCGGTTGCGCAGCCGGGCCCGCTCATCGGAGCTCAGTTGCGTGGTGTCGGTGCCCGCCAGCCAATACCGGCCCGAGGTGGGACGGTCCAGGCAGCCCAGAATGTTCATCAAAGTGGTTTTCCCGGAGCCCGAGGTGCCCATGAGGGCCACAAACTCCCCCTGGGAAACGGTGAGGGAGATGCCCTTGAGGACCGGCACCTCGATCTCCCCCAGTTGATAGGTCTTATATACGTCTTTGAGCTCGATGAGTTGCATGGCCATCGCCCACCGCCTCTGAGAAAACGGACGCCCCGCCGCGGTTATTCCCGGGAAGACCAGGCTAGCGCCCGGGGCCGCTGCGGAAAAGCTGGGGCGCAAAGGGACTCGCCGAGGAGGGGGTGTCTGCGACCTTGGTCTGTTCGGCCGCCACCACCACCGGCAAGCCCTCCTTCAGATCGGCACCCTGGACCTCGGTGGAGGTGCCGTCCGTAGGGCCCAGACGCACCTTAAGGGGCTGCACATACTTGCCCTTGGCCACCCACAGGAGGCCGTGCGCGGCTTCCTCCGGGCCTTTGCCGGCGGCTCCCCCGCCTCTGCCTTTTCCCCCGCGGCTCTTGCCGGAAGCACGAAATTCCGGGGCAATCTGATGCGGCTGCGGCGTCCAGCGCAGGGCGGCGTTGGGGACCAGGAGCACGTCCTTTTTCTCCGCCACCAGAAATTTGAGATTGGCGGTGAGATAGGGGATGAGTCGGCCGTCGGAATTGTCGGTATTCACCTCCACGACGTAGGTCACCACGTTCTGGGTCATGGTGGCATTGAGCCTGACCTTGCCCACCTGGCCCTGAAAGACCTCGCCGGGATACGCGTCCACGGTGAAGGTGACCGGCTGGCCGGGGTGGATGTTGCCGATGTCCGCCTCATTCACCGCGGCCCACACCTGCATGCGGGTCAGGTCTTTGGCCAGCAGGAACAAGCTGGGGGCGTTGAGGCTGGCCACCACGGTCTGGCCGATATTGACCCGCCGGTCGATAATCACCCCTTTCACCGGGGATCTGATGGTACAGTAGTCCAGGTTTTGGGAGGCCCGGCGCAGGGCGGCCTCGGCTTGGGCCACCGCCTCCCGGGCCTGCGCCACCGCAGCCTGGCCCACGTTCATATTCGCCTTGGCCACTTTAAAGGCGGAAAGGGCTGCGTCATAGTCGGCCTGGGAAAGGGCGTCGGAGGGCCCCAGCTTCTGGGCCCGGGCCCAGTCCCGTTCCGCCTGGAAGAGCTTGGCCTTCAGTTGTCCCAGATCGGCCTGGGCCCGCTGGTAATTGGCCTTGGCCTGGGCCAGTTGCGCTTTGGCGGCACTGACGTCGGCCGCATACAAGGCGTCGTCAATCTGAGCCAAAACCATGCCGGCCTCCACCCGGGAGCCATAATCAATGGGCCTGCCCTGGGCGTCCTTGCCGAAGGCCACGATTTTGCCTGCCACCTGGGCGCCGATATCCACCACCTCTTCCGGCTCCACGGTGCCGGTGGCGCTGATGGTGGCCAAAAGGTCCCCCCGGATTACCGGCACGGTCTGGAAGGGGACGGAGCCACCTTGACTGCGGCTGCCCCACCAGATGACGGCGGCGGCAATCACCAGGCCCAGGGACAGGAGCATCAGGAGCCACTTTTTTCCGGGGCCTTTCTGCTGCATAAGACTAAATGGCGTCATAACTATGCCCGGTTCCGGTCCGGTTCACTAACGGCACGTAATGCGGTATCAACCAGGATGGCGTGCCTTTTCCTATTTTATAACATGAACGGGCCGGGAAATCGGCGGTAAGTTTTCCTGCCCTGCAAGACCGGAACCGGCACAGCCTGACCCCCCCTTGGGCAGGGAGTCGCGTTGTCAGTTCTGCGTTTCGGGGAGGATGGGGGCGGGGCGGAGACGGGGCGCGATTGTTGTGGCGTCCTCCACACCTCCGGGAGCCGGAGTTTTCAACAGGGGCAACGCATGTGCGGGGAGCGCGCCGGGGCCACTGGTCTCAATCCGGGTGCAGGGTGCCGCAGCCAAGAGCGCCGACCGGCCTGCCCAGCAGGTCGCTCAGTTCCCTTAAGAGGCGCAAGATCAGTTCGGGCAGCGCCCCCAGAGCTTCCGGAGAGGGGTCCTCCCCCAAACCGAAGCGCTCCCCGGTGATGCCATGGACGATGAGAATCGCCGGGAGACGGCCCAGGGTCCGCCCCAACTCAATCACCTGGGGCAAGCCCAAGGCATGGCTTACGGTGGGGGAAAAGAGGTGAGCGGGCAGCCTCTCCTGGTGGGCGGCGAAACGCCACAGGCGGGGACTGCCCGCCGGAGCCGCCACCGCATCCACCAGGCAGGCCGCCTCCAGCCCGTCCCAGAGATCCAAAAGCACGGTCAGGTCTCCGGTCACCTCCCGCACCGCAACCCCGGGAAGCCTGAGGGCCGCCAGCCACTGCACGGCCCGGAGGCCCAAGCCGTCATCCCCGCGCCAAGGATGGCCCAGGCCCGCCACCAGAAAGCGAGGCCGTTGGGCCGCAGGGGGGCGGAAGGGGCCTGAACTCGGTTGGGCCATGGTCTGCTGAGGCAATTACTCCCGCTCCATGGTGAAGCGGAGGAAATGGGTGGCGCAGGAAATGCAGGGGTCGTAATTTCGCACCACCTGTTCAAGGCGCCAGGTCAGCTCCGGCTCCGGCAGGTGGAGGTGGCGGGCGGCAAATTCCCTTAAATCGGCCTCCAGGGGCTTCTGGTTCTGGGAGGTGGGGGGCACGATCTTGGCCGCGGTGATGTATCCCCGTGCGTCCAGTTCGTAACGGTGATACAGAAGCCCGCGGGGAGCCTCGGTGGCGGCCTGCCCCACCCCGGCCCGGATTTCCACAGGCACGGCCGCGTCCTGGGGCTCCTCGTAGTCGGCAAGAATCCGGTGGGCCTCCTCGGCGGCCAGAACCAGCTCCACCGCCCGCACCACAATGCTTTGAAAGGGGTTGCGGACCGGCGCCGCCAACCCTGCTTCCCGGGCAGCCTGCCGTGCCAAAGGGGTGAGCCGGTCGGAGTTGAGATTGAAGCGGGCCAAGGGACCCACCTGATAGGTCCCGCCGGACCGGAGGCGGGAGTGAAGGGCGTGGGAATGGGGCTGCTGTTCCTCCACGAAGTGGTCTTCGTAGGCCGCCACCGGAATCTCCAGGCCCCCGCTGGAAACGAGGCGGCCTTCGTTCATGGGGTATTCCCCGGGGTGCGAAAGCGAGACAAATTCCCCCTCCGGAGTAAAGTCCGGAAACGGGAAGCCCGCCACCCATCGCACCGTGGTGAGGGCCGCCTCCTTTGCCCAGGCCAGTTGGGCGGCCAACGGGCGCAGCTCGGCTTTGGTGGGCGCCCGGTAGAATCCCCCCACCCGGACGTTCACCGGATGCACTTCCCGGCCCCCCACGGCGGCCACCAAGGCGTTTCCCACTTTTTTCAGCCTGAGGCCCACTTGCACCATGTCGGGGTGCTGGGCCGCCATGGCCAGGCCGTCCTGGTAGCCCAAAAAGTCGGGGGCGTGCAGGAGAAAGATATGCAGGCTGTGGGATTCCAACCATTCCCCGCAATAAAGCAGACGGCGCAACTGCCGGATCTGGTCCGGCACCGCCACCCCCAGGGCGGCTTCCAGGGCGTGCACCGCGCTCATCTGGTAAGCCACCGGGCAAATGCCACAGATGCGGGCGGTGATGTCCGGCGCCTCACGAAAACTCCTCCCCTGAAGGAAGGCTTCAAAGAACCGGGGCGGCTCAAAGATGCGGAACTCTGCCACGCGCACCCGGCCATCCCGGACTTTGAGGAGCAGCCGGGCCTCGCCCTCCACCCGGGTGAGATAGTCAACCTTGACGGTCTTGGTTTTCATGCACCAGGCTCTCCTGGCGAAAGGCCGGGGCGTTGGCATAGAACAGTCGGTAGGCCCGCCACAGCTCCGCCTCGCTCATGCCCAGACGCTCCTGGAACCAGCGGCTCAAGGCCGCGGTTTTGGGGGTTTCCTTGGGGCCGAAGCAGCCGTAGCAGGGGCGGTGCACGCCGGGGCACAGGGCCCCGCACCCCGACCGGGTCACCGGCCCCAAACACGGCAGACCCCGGGCTACTAGCACGCAGACCCGGCCGGCCCGCTTGCATTCCACACAGACGCTGCCCGAGGACAGGTGGGGGGTGCCGCCGTTAAGAAAGGCGCTCAGCGCGGCCAGCACCTGGTATTTGTTGGGAGGGCAGCCGTGCAGCTCCAGGTCCACCGGCACGTGTTGGGAAATGGGGCTGGATTGGGCCAGGACCGGCAGGAGGTCGGGCTTTTCATAGACCAGCGTGGCGTAGTCCCGGACGTCGGTGAAGTTCCGCAGCGCCTGGATGCCCCCGGAAGTGGCGCAGGTGCCGAAGGCGATCAGCACCCGGGAGCGGCGGCGGACTTTTTGCAGCTGCTCTAAATGCTCCGGGACGCTCACCGAACCTTCCACCAGGGAGAGGTCGTAGGGGCCTGGCAGGAGCCGCCGGCTGGCCTCGGGAAAATAAGCAATGGTAAGTACCTGGGTCAATTCCAGGAGCTCGTCTTCCAAATCCAGCAAGGTAAGCTGACATCCGTCGCAGGAGGTGAACTTCCAGACGGCCAGTTTGGGTTGACGGGGCGGCATGGCGAAGTTATACCTCCCGGCGCTCGAGCCAGTCCTTCAGGCGGGCGTAAGGGAAAACAGGACCGTCCTTACAGACGAAGACCGGCCCCAACTGGCAGTGGCCGCAAAACCCCAGGCCGCACTTCATGTTGCGCTCCAAAGAGAGAAAGATGCGTTCCTCTGCCACTCCCCGGTCCAGAAGTTCTTTTACCGTGTAACGCATCATGATGCCGGGGCCGCAGACCAACGCGGCAGTTTCCCGGGGATCAAAGCGGGCATGGGCAATGAGGCCGGTCACCACCCCCACCGGCCCGCGCCACTTTTGGCTGCCCGCGTCCACCGTGACGTGCACCCGCATATCAAACCGGCCCCGCCAGCGCTGCAACTCCTTGAGATACAACAGGTCGGCCGGCGTTCGGGCCCCGTACACCAGCTCCAGGGCGCCGTAGTCGGACCGATGGCGCAATGCCTCATACACGGCGGGACGTAAGGGGGCCAAGCCCAAGCCGCCGGCCGCAATGAGGAGATCGTAGCCCCGCAATTCCCGCACCGGCCAGGCGGTGCCAAAGGGTCCCCGCACCCCGATGGGGTCCCCGGTCCGCAAGGCCGCCAAGGCCCGGCTCACCGGCCCCACGGCCCGGATGGTGTGCACCAGGATCCCGGCTTCGCCCGGGTCGCCGCTGATGGAGATGGGCACTTCCCCCACCCCTAGCACGCTTAACATATTGAACTGGCCCGCCTGGAAGGGAAAGCCGGCGGGACCGGGGTCCAAGGTCAGGGTAACGGTATCCCCGGTCTCCCGGCGTCTTTTCTTCACCTGGAGGATGGCCGGCCGCATGGGGTCGGCGGCCGCCAGCCGGGCTTCCAGCGGTTCAGAGGCCATGGATAAGGTTCACCAGTTGCAGTTTCATGGACTTGAAATGCAGCGCCATGCCCTGGACAAAGCGCTTGAGGAGGGTAAACCCCAGGAGCGGGTCGGCCTCCAGGAGGGGGGCCAGACAGTCCAGTCTGAGCGCCATCACCCGGGTGACTTCCAGGGCCCGGGCGTCCACCGTCCAGGCCACCGGCGGTGTCAGGGCCAGCCAGCCCAGGAAATCGCCGGCGCCCCGGGTCTGGATCACCAAAGGTCCCCGGCGGGCGGTGAAAAGCTCCAGGGCCACCAGGCCTGAGCGCACCAGGAAAAACTCGGTAAGCTCCTCCCCTTCCCGGGCGATGAACTGGTCGGCGGCAAACTGCTTCAGGGCCGCACAGTCCGCCAACCGGGTCAGATATTGAGGCTCCAATCCCCGGCAGAAGGGGTGCTCCGCCAACAGCGGCTCCAGCCTTTCCATTCCTCACTCCTTGGCCGACGGGGTCTCAACGGCGCCCGGCTCCCGGCGGATGGCCGCGGCCTCAGCGGTCAGGTCAATGCCCACCGGACACCAGGTGATGCAGCGTCCGCAACCCACGCAGCCCAGACAGCCGAATTGGTCCTGCCAGGTGGCCAGTTTGTGAGTCAGCCATTGACGGTAGCGCGCCCGCGGCGTAGTCCTGACGCTGCCTCCATGGAGATAGGAGTGCTCCAGGGTAAAGCAGACATCTTGGCGCCGCCAGCGTTGGGCCGCGTCGCCCTTGAGGTTCAGGGTGTCTTCGATGGTGTGGCAAAAGCAGGTGGGACAAACTGAGGCACAGTTGCCGCAGCTCAGGCAGCGCGCCGCCACCACGGCCCACTGCCGATGTTCGTAATTGGCGTAAAGCAGCTCTTTCAGGCCCTGGGTGTCAAGCCCGCGCCCCATGCGGGTCGCAGCCTGGCCAAGGGCCTGATCTGCGGCGGCCGCATCCCGGGGGTCCACCCTCCGGCCGGGAATCTGCTCCAGCAGGCGAAGGCCCCGGTCGCTCCCCGCCTCCACCAGAAACCAGTGGCGGGTGCCGCTGATCATCTCCGTCAGGGCCAAGTCAAAGCCGGCCGCGGCCCGCGGCCCCGTCCCCAAGGAGGCGCAAAAGCAGGTGGGTCCGGGCTCAGTGCAGTTCACCGCCACCACCAGGGCTTGGCGCCGTCTGTTTTGGTAAGTGGGTTCGGCCACCCGGCCGGCCAACAAGACCCGGTCCAGGACGGCCAAGGCCGCCAAGTCGCACGGCCGGACGCCAATGAGGGCCAGCGGCGGGCACTCATCCCCGACCGGCAGGAACTCCCAGCCGGCGGCTGTTTTTCTCGCCTCCCACAGGCGGTGCTCCGGGGGGAGAAAAAACTTTTTCCAGGAATCCTGCCCCACGGTGTAGCCGAAACCGGCCTGATCCATTCGCCGAATGAGGCGGAAGGTCCCGGCCTCCTGGTCCATGCCCCAACCCCAGGGCAGATCCTCAGCGCCATCGAGCTCCCGGTAAACAAAGTCACCTTGGAGAACCCGGGGGCCGACCAGGCGATAGCCAAACCCCTTAAGCACCCTGCACAGGGCGGCGACTTCATCCGGCCTGAAGATCGTTTTCATGGGCTGGCGGGGGCTCTCCGAACCGTCTTTGCCCTTCGGGTTCAAAACCTGAGTGCCACACTGACCCAAATGGCTTTGGCCTCTCCGGGGGACCATCTTGGGGGTCCTTCTCACCAATGTATCATAGGTGGCTGATTACTATCCAGCGGAATCGCTCTCCCCACCGCCAGGAGCTGAGCAGTTCGCCAGCGATGGGGAAACTCTTCCTTCCTGATGTTCCGGATCCGCAGCCAGGGAAAATGTCCCCTTGGGGAACCCTGAGCGGCGGGCGCGGGTGTCCAAGGCCCCCGCCTTTCCTCGCTGTCCTGGTTCGACCGGACAAATTCTCCCGCCTCGACGGTCTGCCGGGTTTTTTTTCTCATTTCCGGACCTATTTGTCCTTAGAGAGGGAAACCGGCCAGGCCGCGGGCAGCTGTTCCTGACTTCTAAAGATGCGTCAACGGACGGATCCGCCGGGGCCGGACAAGGCGGCGGCATGCCAGGGTTAGGCAGGGGGTCCAACGAGCCAATGCTCTTGGGATTTCCCCATAAGGGGGCAAAGGCTCCGGGCCCAGAGGCGGTGCCGGGGGCATTCCGGCTCAGAAGGCCGTCAATAGATACATCATGCTCAAGGTGACCGTGATGAGCATGGGGACAAAACAGGCCTTGAGATAATCCAGGAAGGAAATGCGGTAGCCGGCCTTTTCTGCCAAGCCCACGGTCACCACGTTGGCGGAGGCCCCGATCATGGTGCCGTTTCCCCCCAGGCAGGCCCCCAGGGCCAAGGCCCACCACAGGACCCCTGTATGCGCCCCGGGGATGGTCTGGTTGAGGTAGGCGATGATGGGGAGCATGGTGGCGGTGAAGGGGATATTGTCAATACAGGCCGAAGCGATGGCCGAAACCCAAAGGACCATAAGGATGGCCGCGGTCAGGGAGCCCCCCGAGGCATCCCGCACCCACTCGGCGATGAACTGAATCAGACCCGTTTCCTCGGCCCCGGCAATGACAATGAACAGGGCCATGAAAAAGACCAGGGTTGGCCACTCCACTTCCTGCTCCAACATCTCCACGATATCCACCCGGGAGAGGACCAGGAGGAGCATGGCGCCGGTCAATGCGGCCACCGAGGGTTCCATATGCAGCCAGCCGTGCACCACAAACAGAAAAATGGTGAGGCCCAGGAGGCTCAGGCACAAGATGAGGAGCTGGGGGTCGGTGATGCGGTATTCTTCCCGCAAGGCGGCTATGGTGGCTTTCACGTCCCTGGGCTCGGTGGTCAGATAAGCTTTTTTGTAATAGAGGACATAATACCCGGCCGTCACCAGCATGCAGAGCAGGCAGATGGGGGAGAGATTGACAATGAATTGGCTGAAGGTGAGATTGGCATAGGAACCGATAAGGATATTGGGCGGATCGCCGATGAGGGTCGCCGTGCCCCCTACGTTGGAGGCGAAGACTTCAGGAATCAGAAGATTAATAGGATTGACTTTCAAGGTAAGGGCGATTTCGATGGTCACCGGAATCATCAGCAGCATAGTGGTGACATTGTCCAGAAAGGCCGAGACCACCGCAGTGATCCACATGAACAGTACGGCCAGGAGAAAGACATTGCCGCGGGCCAGGGCGTAACTTTTATAGGCCAGCCACTGGAACATGCCGGTTTTCTTGATGACGCCCACGATGATCATCATCGCCAGCAAAAGAAACACCACGTTCATGTCTATGGCGTGCATGGCATCGGGAAAGGAAAGGATGAAAAATCCCGGCTGAAAGACGCCCAGGGTATAGGAGATGAAGAGCATCAGGGTGGCCCCCAGCAGGGCGGCCAAGGTACGGTGCAGCCAGTCCAGGGCAATGAGGACATATACCAGCAGTAAAATCAGGGTGGCCAGCCAAAAGGCCGGGGTAACCTGCCGTTCCAGGACCAGGTGGACTGGGGCGAACAGGAGGCGGTTGCCGGAGCCATCCACCCCGCCGGCCAGGAGCTTCACAGGCAAGGGGCCGACCGTCCGCCAGGCGGGTTTGGCCGCCTCAACCTGCACCTCAACCCCGGTGAGGGCGCCGGCGGGCAGCATGAACGCCGCCGCGAAGCTTCCCGAAGCCCCGGTGCGCACCTCGCCCTCCATGCCCGGGGGAGAAAGGGGCCGGCCATTCACCGTCAGTTTCACCACCACATCCTTGACGCCCTTTCCCTGGGCGTTTTTCACCGAGCCGGCCACCTGGAGGTGGTCTGCGGCCCCCGCCTGGACAGCCAGGCAGAGCAACAGTACCGCCGCTCCCAAGAACCCCAGGACCTGACGCGGCCAGGCCGCCTGTTTACCTCGCACCGCCGCCACCTTTCTGACTCCTGGCTTCAGAACCGGTAAGGGGGATCCGGAGAGTGAAAAACCACCTTCCTCGGCCCCCGCACTTGCTGCCGCAAGGAAGGTTAATGGAGAGGGGAAAAGACGCCCCTTTTTTCCTCGTCATGATGCCTGGCCCCCAAGACGTGGACAGGAACCGTATCGTCGCCGAACCGGTAGCGGCCGCGGCCAGGAAAATTCAAACGTACACCACCGCCACCGCGGCCCGGGATACCATGTGCACCACGCTGCTGGTGACACTGCCGAGGATCAGGCTGGCAAACCGGGAAAGCCCCCGGCTTCCCATCATGATGAGGCGATGGCCGCCCTCATGGGCCACCTGGGCGATGGTGGGGGCCGGTTCCCCCAAGAGCAGCTTTTCTTCCCAGCACCCTGCCAGATCTGCCTCCTCCAGAATCCCTCGAGCGCCGGCCAGGATCCGCTCCCCTTCTTCCACGAGGTCCGGTGTCCCGTGTTGAAGCTCCACTCCCAACAGGGCCGTATCAATGACGTGCAAGAGCGTCAGCCGGGGGCCGGCCGGCCTGAAGGCCTGGGCCAGGGTGGCGGCCTGCCGGACCGCGGCCAGACTGGAGGCGGAACCATCAACGGGCAGAAGCAAAGGCGACACCGGACAATCTTCAGCCGGGCGGACTTCCTGGGCGGCAACATAGACCGTCAGGTTTTGGGCCAGGGAAAGCACTCCCCGGGTGACGCTGCCGAGGAACAAGGCCTTGAGGGGAGACAGTCCCCGCCGCCCCATCATGATGGTGGAAAAGGCCCCTTGTTTGGCGAACCGGATGATTTCCTCGCTAACCTTGCCTTCGGCGATGTGAACCTCGATGGGGGCTCGGACACCCAAGGAGAGGAGGAATTGTTTTCCCTCCTCCAGCACCGGCAGAACTTCATGTTCCAGGTAGTGCGTGCGGATCCGTTGCCAGTCCTTGTCGTGCTCCAGGCGGGCGACCCTAAGGTCCACATTATGGACATGGCGGGCCACGTAACCTCCGCCGATGACCTGCAACAGCGTCAGGCCGGTTACGGCGTCCTGGCCGGCGCGGCTGAGTCGGGCTGCTAATTCCAGGGCGTTTCGGGCCGCGGGGCTGCCATCATAGGGAAGCAGGATTTTTGTGATCGGAAAGGGGATGGGAGGCATGTCGCATTCCTTGCACTGGGAGGGTTCATACCAGGAAGATCGTAAGCCTGCCGGATCTCGCTCTGACCTTTATGTACCGCACCCGGGTTGTGAAACACAATTTTTTTCGCCGCCATCTCGAGGGGCGGCCGGAGGTTTGGGTGAAGCGTGACACCCCATCCTACCCAAGCCCTCCGGAAGCCCGTCCACCCGGCGAGGAGGCCCGCTTAAACCGGCTCAGGATGACAGACCCATCCTGCCTTCCACTCCTCGGCCTATGGAAGCCCATCGCCTTCTGCCGGGTCTGGAGGGCGTGGGGCAGCAATGCATCGAATGGTGGGCCGAGATCAGCCCAGGGGATCATCTCAAGGGCAGCCTCCCGCTTCATTGGGGTTGGCGGTGTCTGTCCGAAAATTCCCTGACCCCGACTCGGAACAAGGGGGGTAAGTGGGTTTGGCGGGCCCCACTGAACCGGTCCGGAAACAAACCGCCCCTGTGCCCAAAGGGGCATCATCTGGAAGTGAGGTTCCCGCCTCCCCCTAAGGGGGCCGAACCTGCTCCCGGAACCGCTGAAGGGCCCCCGTTCAGGGGCTGGCCAAACGGCGGATGATGGCCGGAATGGTGGCGGTGGCCAGGTGCGACAGGGACCCGCCGCCCAAGACCACCTGCAGGGCCAGTTGGGATTCCTCGGCTACCTTGCACATGAGGTCGGCAAGTTCGAGAAAGGCCTCTTCCGTCAGGCCCAAGGCGCCGTAGTCCTCGGCGTGGGTATCAAAGCCATAATACCACACCAGCAAATCCGGCCGGAATTCTGGCACCAAGGGCAGGCGCCGGCGGACGGCGTCCACGTAATCCCGGTTTACCGTCGGCCGCCAGGCCAGCTGGTACACATCTACGTCCACCTTGGAGCCGTCGGCTGACGCATAGTCCGTACCGCAGAAGCAAACGTGCAGCACCTCCGGGTCGTCGGCCACCAGCTGCCGGGTGCCGTCGCCGTGGTGGGCGTCGGTGTCGAAGATGGCGAAGCGCCGCCAGGGGCTGATCTCCCGTACCCTCCGCAGGGCGATGACCACGTCGTTGAAGCAGCAGGCCCCCCAGAACTGGCGGTAGCCGGCATGGTGGCCGCCGGCGCCGATGAAGCAGAAGGCCCGCTTCAGCCCGCCTTTGGCCAGGGCCTCCATGGCCGCCACCACCCCGCCCACGGACTCGTAGGCGGTGGAGCACATGGGGTCCCGGGCCACCAGCCGGGGCATGTCCGGGGCGTGCACCTTGAGGATAAGCTCCTCGTCGGCCCGGGGGCATTCAAAGAGGCGCACATTGGGGAGCTGCAAAACTTCATCCAACGCCTCGGGAAAGTCCCGCAGGCGGTTGCCCACGGTCATGTAGCTCTTGCGGCTGAAGGACGGATGATAGAAGATGCCGACGGGGTTCATGACATGCCAACCTTATGGAGAGGGGCTCCAGGCGCTGCTGGAGTTCTCATCTCGGCGAAGAAACAAAATGCTGCCGCCATCTTGGAAAATTTCCCGAAAGGTTGGTTCCTGCTTCAGGAGACGAGCCAAAGGGGATCGGCTGTCAATGAGGATCAGCCGAGGGGGATAGGTGGCCAAAAACTCCCGCCAGCCCTCTTTGCCGTCCAGGAAGGTAAAGTATGCCTGGCACACGTCATGAGGGTACACGGTTTCAAAGCGGCCATCCAGGGAGACCCGGCATTGGGGGTAAAGTTCCCAGATGAGATATTCCCCCCAGTTGAATTCGGTGAGCAGGGGGCCGGACAGGCCTTCCCGTTTGATGAGCGCCAGGGCCTGCACCGGATAATAAATCTCGGTTTTGGAATTGGCTACGGGAAGAGGCGGGAACTTCAGGGACAAAGGATCCTGGCGCACTATCGCGTATCCCTGGTAAGTGATGAGGCCCGCCACCGCCAATCCCAGGGCGGCCCGCGCCCAGCCGGGCTGCCACCACGCCTGGAAGCGGCTTGCGGCCAGGTCCTGCAAAAACGGCGTCAGGACCGCAGGCAAAAAAGCGCCGGCGGCCAGGTAGAAAAACACCTGATGCCGCAAATGCTTTAAGCCCAGCAAAAACAGAAGCCCCAGCACTACCCAGACGGTCAGATCGGAAAGCCGCCGCCAGTAAAGAAAAACACAGGTAAAGGCCCCCACCGCGATGAAATTGAAAAACTCCGGCCCGAATTTGCCCCGCTGATAGGCCCCCAGGAGGGAAACCCACTCGGTGATCTCCGGCCGCGGCATGGTGACCGCCTGCCAAAGATAGCGCCAGTAATCCAGGCCGTAAGGATTTACCAGGGAGGCCGGGGCGGCCAGGAGCAGGGCCGCGGCATACGGGCGGACCCTCTGGCGGGCCACGAGGGCGCCCAAGAGATAGAGCACGATGAGCCCGAGGCCGGCCAGAAAACCCCCATGCAGGTTGGCCCACACCATTTGGATGGGGATGAGCCAGGCCAGGCGCCGCCAGCCCCCCGTCTGCCGGGCGCTTTCCAGAAGGTAGAGGGTTAAGGCGAAAAAGAAATAGGTGAACACTTGGGCCCGCACCGGGCTGTAACCCAAGGCAAGCAAGGCCTGCACCAGGAGAAGGACCAAAATAATGGCGGCGGGATCGGCGTGGCGCAGGCGGGCGGTGAGATACACCAGGAAAACGGTAGCCAGGCCGAAGCCGTATTTGAGCACTTGCAAGCCGGCCGCGCCCCCCCAAGAATACAGGGGGAGCAACAGGACCCCGGTGAGCCACTCATGATAAACCCACTGCTCCAGGGTGGGCAGATAGGCAAACACATCCTGATAGGGGAACTTCCCGGTCTCAAAGAACAGACGGGCAAAGGCCAGATAGCCCCAGAGGTCAGGGTCGGCGGCATGGTTGGTGAGCCGCTCCAGGGCGAAGGCAAGGTACAGGGCCGCCAAAGCCCCGAGCCACGGAGGGGATAACAGCGCTTCCCGCCTGCCGGCAGGAGAGGAGGCTGCCGGAGTGTCAAGGCCCATCAGGACAAAGGTGGTTCCGCTTCGCCGGAGTCGGCCCCCATGACCTCCTCCCAGGTGGAATATTTCGGGAAATACACCCAGAAGTACAGTAACGAAACCGCGAAGAAAATGTAAAAGTCGAGGGACTTGCCGGTGAGCAGAAAGAGCAGCAGGCCGAAGACGGCCACCAGTTCCGCCAGGGCAAAGGCGAGAAAGGTGGCGGCCGGCAGCAATTGGCGGTTTTTCCCCACCAGCTTGCGCTGCCCGAACATGATGACGAAATAGATGACCCCGGCGGCGCCTAACAAGAAGTTGCGCAGGGCTTCCCGGAACTCCGGGGTGAGCTGGCCGAAGCCGGCAAAGGGGTCCAGGACCCGTTTCAAAATCTCCACCACGCCGGCATAGGCAAACACCGAGACGATCATGGCCAAGCCGATGAAGTTGGCCACCAGGTAGCGGGATTTCAGGGGGGTTAAGGGGCCTTTTTCCATAGATAAGTGATCATTTTTTAGTCATATTAATCTTGATAAACAAGCTGGACATGTGCAATTATCCTTGTAGTGTTGTTTGTGAACTAATCCATGTATTCTTGCTCCCTCAGTATCAAACCGTCCTTCTATACAATTAAAATAGTTCAAATCGCCAGCCTCATATCTCCTGAAAACGGCCTAAGCAATATGGTCCGCAATTTGAATAAGACGGGAAGCTTTGGAATCGACAAATAAAGGAACCTCATTAATGTTTCTAATTGTTTTATTCCATCTGGTTCCAAACTGCCTGAATTTAATAGCTAACCCTTGAAGGCTCGTCTCATATGCACTTTTATCAAAAATTATTATGCCTCGATGTGAATCACCATCAGTGCTCCATTTCCTCTTAAGAAGTAGATCAAAACTACTACATAAATCCTCGAAAGCTATAAGTACGGGATCCTGACCAACAAAAGATTTTTTATGGACAGCGCAGGCAAAAATCACAGTTGATTCATGTTCCTTCCCAATGGCTGATAAAACCTCCTTTATTACAGTTATTCTCTGTTTTCTATCCATTGAATTCCATGGAGCCTTTCTTCCTGCATAAATCTCCGAGGCATGAAATTCAATTGAGTTAGGGTCAGATGGATTGATACTCTCTGCTAATTTATCTAAGCGTTCGGTGATCCAATGGATTCTTCTTTCAAAAACACAAATTCCGGCCAAAACGAAATAATTTTCATTCTTATTGGGGACTGAACCAGAATCACTGCTGTCCGGTAGGGATTTTGCATGAGGACATTAGCCGCCAACCCTCACAGGAAACAGGGATAATTGCGGGTGCGGTGTCATTTTTCGGGGATTCAGCAGCCGCCACAGGTTACAACGTTCCAAGAGCATGGTTTGGGCCAGACGGGTAAATGCCAACAGGCTCCAGCCCACCTTACTTTTGAATTGGAGCCAGACCAGGAGCAGATAGGCGATCAAGGCGGTCCAGATTTGAATCAGCACCGCATTCTTCGAGGTGCCATAGAACGCTTTGATTTTCAGGTTTTGCTTGATCCACTTGAAGAAGAGTTCAATCTGCCAGCGGCGGCGATAAAGCTCGGCGATGTCCAGAGCCGGCAGGTCCAGGCGGTTGCTGAGAAAGACATATTCCTTGCCGGTCTGGGGGTCAAGGTAGTGGACGCGGCGCAGCAACTCCGGGTACGAGGCCAGCCCCTGGGGGGAGGTCAGGCGGATCAGTTCATCGGCCAAGACCGGCCCGGCAGCTGCCTGGGAGTGGACCACCTCATAGCAGGTGTTGCTTTTCAGCCGGGTGACAAACCAGACGCCGTCTTGGTGGAGACCATACAGCCAGGCATAATTCAGGTAGGCCCGGTCAAAGATCAACAAGTCACCCGGCTCGAACTGCAGGTCCTGGATGGCCCGGCGGTCATGGGTCCGGCCGTCGGTGACCAGGACGCACTGGGGCAAAAGCCCGGTGAGCACGGTGTGCAGCTTGATGGCCCCTTTGCGGCTCCGGAACTTGGCCCAGGGAAACACGGCGGCGCACAGATCGATGGTGGTGGCGTCGATGATTTTGATCTTTGGCGCGCCCTCAGGCTGCTGCCCCATCTCGCCGGCCAGCCGCTCATAGAGCTTATAGTAGGTTTTTTCAAAAATGACCGCGGGGCGCTGTTCATTGGCGTCGGCCAGAGTGGAGCGCTTCACCGCGGCCAAGCCCAGGTGGTAGAACTTGCGGGCGTGACGGTTCAGGCTGAACACCAGGTCCCGCAGGCTTTTTCGGGCGCTCCACTGGCCAAAGAGCATGGCGGCCAGGTGGGACCAATAGGAGAATTTTCGGGGTTTGGGTCCCTGCCACCCCTGGCTGTCCACCAGATGGTCAAAAACATGTCTCGGCATGAGTTGTAGTAATTGCCCCATGAGTGTGTTACAATGCGCCATAAGCCCCATAACTCCTTTCAATGTTTAGGTTTTCAGCGAACCCATTATAGCATTGATCGGCTGTTTTGGGGCTGTTTTACTTGCTATCTCAAGTAATTTCTACCGGACAGCAGTGGTTTCGCTTCATGGCAAGAAATCTTTTCCCGTCCGCAGGGGAAACCGGTTATCATGGAATGGGGTAGGATATCCCATGCCGTTTTCGTCATCCACAAACTGGTGGCCTTGGCCAGGGGTGTTGCTCCTGGCCGTGGTCCTTCTCATTGCCTGTGGCAGCGACCGCGACCAGGTAGTGGTTGACTTCAGCAAGACGGTCCCCGTGGCCCGGCCGGGAGCAGAAGCCTCGCCGACGCCTCCCCTGCGGGTGGCCGTGGCCGCCATGATCTCCCCCAAGGAAACCTTCGACCTCTACCGGCAGCTTTTGGCCTATCTCGGCCGCAAGCTGGACCAAGACCTGGAATTTGTGCAACGCCGGACCTATAGAGAGATCAATGAACTCCTGAGGAAAGGCGAAATTGACTTGGCCTTTATCTGCTCCGGGCCATATGTGGCCGGAAGGGAGCGGGCCGGCTTTGAATCCCTGGTGGTGCCGGAAGTCCAGGGCAGCCATTTCTACCACTCCTACCTGATCGTCAATAAAGACAGCCCGTTTCATCGCCTGGCAGATTTGCGCGGCCAGACCTTCGCCTTTACCGACCCCGATTCCAACACCGGCAAGCTGGTGCCCACCTCTTGGCTGGCGCAGATGCAGGAGCGGCCGGAAAGCTTCTTCAGCCGCATCATTTATACTTACAGCCATGACAATTCCATCATGGCGGTGGCCCGGAACCTGGTGGACGGCGCCGCGGTGGATAGCCTCATCTGGGAATTTTATCAGGCGAGAAATCCGGCTTTCACCTCCAAGACCCGGGTGATCAGAAAATCGGAGCCGTACGGCATTCCCCCCCTGGTGGCCTCCAAGGCCCTCGCCCCTGAAGCCAAGGAACGGATGCGGCGGATACTGTTTGCCATGCACCAGGACCCGGAGGGCAAAAGAATCTTGACGGAATTGATGATTGACCGGTTTATCGCTCCCCGGGAAGAATGGTATGACAACCTGAGACAGCTGCATCGGCAGATGGCGGGAGGACAGGATAAACCGCATGGGCCTTAGGAGTTTGAAGGGCAAGCTGCTCCTGGCGGTCAGCGCCCTGGTCATCCTGAGCGGGCTGGTCATTGCCCTGGTGGTGACCCGCCAATACAGTGCGGCCCTGCGGAACGCCATGGTGGGGCAGGTGGAGAACGCCGCCCAGACCATCGCCCTGGACGCGGCGGATAAAATTCTCGTCAACGACCTGGTGGCCCTGCAACGAATGCTGGACCAGCAGCTTCAGAGCAATCCGGCCCTTGGCTATCTCCTGATCGTCCGGGACGGCCGGGTTCTGGCCCATACCTTTGAACACGGGGTGCCGGGGGAGTTGCTGGGCGCCAACGACATCCTGGCCGGAGAACGACCCCACTTGCGGGAAATCGTCTCCCACCAGGGGGAACACTATCTTGATGCCGCCTGGCCCATCTTCGGGGGCAAGGCCGGGGTCTTGCGGCTGGGGTATTCCGAGAACCAATACCGCCGGCAGGTGAACCAGTTATGGGCAGAGATCGGCTTCTTCACCCTGGGAACCCTGCTCATCGCCGCCATCGGGAGCCTGTTTTTCATACGCCGCATCACCCGGCCCCTGGCGGCCCTGGTGGAAGCCACCCGAGCCATTGACCGGGGCGAGGCCAATGTGCGGGTGGCCGTCCAGGGGGAAGATGAAATCACCGCCCTGGCGGCGTCCTTTAACCACATGGTGAGCCGCCAGGAGGAATACACCCGGCGCCTGGAAGAACAGGCCGCGGAGTTGGAGCGGGCCCACAGTCAGACCGTGGCGGCCTGTCAGGTAGTCCGGGAGATCAGCGGCCTGCGCACCCTTAAAGAGATGGGCGGCCTCCTGTTGGGCAGGCTTAGCGAGACGGTGCGCTGCGGCCACCTGGCGCTGATCGTGCTCGATGCCTCTCGGGAGGTGCTGTTTGCCATCTCGGGTTCGGAGATCAAAAAATTTTCAGACCGCCACCTCCTGCAACAGCTCCGGGAGCAGCTTGATGGCCTCCGCAAGATCACCTTCTCCCGTAAGAAACTTTTCAAACCGCCTCTGGTGCCGGAGGAGTTTCTGGCCACCGACAGGCAGGCTCTCCTCCCCCTGAAGAGAGACCACGTGCTGGGTGCGGCCGTCATTGCCTGCCCCGGGAACTGTGACTGCAATCTGGAGGAAATCCAGCGACTGGGGTTGATCCTCAATCAGGTCGCGGGCGCACTGCAACGGGCCTTGCAGTACGAAGGGGAGCAAGACGCCCTCAGGGCCCAGGTGGAGCAGGGGCAGGGCTTCGGGGAGCTCATCGGCAAAGACCCCAAGATGCGGGTAATCTATAAGTTGATCGAGGACGTGGCGCCGTCGGACGCCACCGTCCTCATCCAGGGGGAGTCCGGCACCGGCAAGGAACTGGTGGCCCGGGCCATCCATCTTCACAGTCCCCGTCGGGAGGCGCCTTTTGTCGTCATCAACTGCTCGGCCTACCCGGTGACTCTGTTGGAAAGCGAACTCTTCGGCCACGAAAAGGGGGCTTTCACCGGCGCCCTGCGCCAAAAAGTCGGCCGCTTCGAACAGGCCAACGGCGGCACCATCTTTCTGGATGAAGTGGGGGACATCCCTTTGCCGGCCCAGATCAAGCTGCTCCGGGTCCTGCAAACCCGCAAGTTCGAACGGGTGGGCGGCGGGGCCACCCTGAAGGTGGATGTGCGCCTCCTGGCAGCCACCCACAAGGACCTCGTGCAGGAGGTGAAAAACGGTACGTTCCGGGAAGACCTCTTTTATCGGCTCAACGTCATTCCCATTTTCCTGCCGCCCCTCAGGGAGCGGAAAAACGATATCCCCCTGTTGGTGGAGCACTTCCTGAAGCTTTTTGCCGCGGCCAAGGGCAAGGCGATTCAGGGGATCAGCTCCGAGGCTCTGCGGCTGCTCCTGGACTACTCCTGGCCGGGCAACGTCCGGGAGCTGGAAAATACCATCGAGCACGCCGTGGTGCTGGCCAAGGCCGGGCAGGTGGAAGCCTGGGATTTGCCTGCGCCGCTGCGGGCCATCTCCGCCGAGACTCCCCCCACTTTGTCGCAGCGGGAAGCCAAGACCCTCCTGGAGATATTGGAAGCCTGCGGCTGGAACAAGAAATTGGCGGCTCAGCGCCTGGGCATCAGCCGCAGCACCCTGTATCTCATGCTGAAACGGCATAAGATTTCCGGCTCCAAACCTGCCACGCATTAAGCGTCAGTCCCTTGCGCGGCTCCTGCGGTGTCCGCGCCCCCTTCTCATGTCCGATTCCCGGACACGACTAATATCTTAAAATAATTATAAAAAATTATCATTGTCTCATCGTGTCGTGTCCGAGAAAGCCGGTCGTCTTGGGAGCAGTCTCCCGCTCCCCTGCCGAAACTCCCGGCCTTTTCCTTGACATTTCAAGGATCTCAGGGCGGCCCTGCGGCCTGATGGCAGGCGCCGCCCGAAAAAAATCGGCGCCTTCCAGGTCCTGGCCTGAAATGTGCTCTAAAGAGGCTTGTGGAAAATTCGCGCTTCACACAACCAGAGGGTCAGGATCCCGGCAGGCGGACGCCGGGGGTGGCGGTAGTTGCTGGGAATGCTCAGAGTTGCCGGGAGGTCTGCGCCCTGGTGGAGCAAGCCGGCGTCCCGGCCACCTCCTGGCATTCTCTTTCAGGTTTGCTGGAGCACCTGAAAAGCGAGCCCGTCAGGGTGCTGCTTCTTGATCTGGATACCGTACCGGTTGACAACGCCTTCTTTCGCCACCTCAAGAAGCAAATCCCCGAGCTGCAGATCTTGTGTCTTTCCAGCCGGAAACACCACCCGGGATTGGCAGAGGCCATGGGATCTTATATTTATGCCAGTCTGGCCAAGCCCTTAAATGTCGAGGAGCTCCTGTTCTGGCTGAAGAGCATTGCCGAAACGTAGCTGACAGGCGCCGGAAGATCCGGGAAGGGTAATCCAATCGCCCCAAGGAGGCTGTCCATGAGCAAAGACCTGCCGACTGAAGATCTGTTGGTCCGCATGCAACGGGACCTGAAACGGGCCCGGAAGAAGAAGCCCGAAGAGGTCAAGTGGGGCATGGTCATCGACATTGCCAAGTGTATCGGCTGCCATGCCTGCACCGTGGCGTGCGTGGCCGAGAACAAGCTGCCCCCTGGGGTGGTGTACCGGGTGGTGCTGGAGGAGGAGGTGGGGCAGTACCCGGCGGTGCGGCGGCGTTTTATCCCCCGGCCCTGCGTCCACTGCCAGAATCCCCCCTGCACCAAGGTGTGTCCGGTGACCGCCACCTACAAAACCGAGCAGGGCGCGGTCATTGTGCGCTATGAGCGCTGCATCGGCTGCCGCTACTGCCTGGTGGCCTGCCCGTATGCCGCCCGCACTTCGGATTTCCGGGAATGGTACACCGCCGACACGCCGGAACTCGCGGGCCGGATCCTGGGCCGGCGGGCCGCGGCCAAGGGCTATGAGGTGCAGCCCGCGGCGGAGTACGGCAAAAAGTGGCCGGAGAGGAACGGCGGCTCCCCGGTGGGCAACGCCCGCAAGTGTCATTTCTGCCTGCACCGCCTGCAGGTGGGCATGCTCCCGGCCTGCGTCACCAGTTGCGTGGGCCGGGCCACCATTTTCGGAGACCGCACCGATCCCCACAGCCTGGTGTTCGAGATGTTGGGGTCGCCCCGGATTTTCCGGCTGAAAGAAGAACTGGGCACCCAGCCCTCGGTTTACTACTTAAAGTAAGGGGACAGCCCGATGAAAAATGACCGTTATTTTAAGGTGTTGATCATCCTGGCCCTCATCGGCCTGGTGCTGGGGAGCTTCGGGGTCGTCAAAACTCTGCTATACGGGAAGCATGCCACCGATTTGGGGTCTTATGTGCCCTGGGGCTTGTGGGTGGCGGTGTATCTGTTCTTCCTGGGCCTCACCGCCGGGGCTTTTCTCATTACCATCCTGACTTATGTGTTTCGCGTGAAAATATTTGCCCCCATCGGGCCGTTATCGGCTTTCACGGTGCTGGTGGCCATTGTGTGCGAAGTGATCATCATCAGCTTTGACCTGGGGCATTTTTCCCGGGTGTACCGCTTCCTCATCAACCCCGGCTGGTATTCCATGATTTTTTGGATGGTGGTGTTCACCAATGCCATGATCGTCATCTATGCCCTGGAGTGCTATTTCCTGCTGAGGAAGGATTTGGTTCAGTGGTCCAAGGAGGAAGGGCGCCCCGGGCAGTGGCTCTATCGGTGGTTGTCCTTGGGAAAACCGATTTTGCCGAAGCGGATGAGATGGCGGATCATCGCCGGGTGCGGACGCTTTCCATCCTGAGCCTGCCGGTGGGGTTGATTTTCTATGGGGTCAACGGCGCCATCTTCGCCATCCTCCTCAATCGCCCCCTGTGGAACGGGGCGCTGACCCCGTTATTGTTCATTGTGACGGCGCTCCTCTCCGGCGGGGCGCTCATCCTCAAGTTCGTCCAGTTCTTTGTGGGCTACCGTACCGCCTTGCCCATCACCCGGGCCAGCCTGGACATCATCGCTTTCGGGCCCTATTGGTTGGTGTTCTGGGTCGTCCACTTGCTTCTGGGGAGCGCCCTGCCGTTGTATTTATTGGCGGTGCAGCATACCAACGCCAAAGCGGTGGCTTGGGCCTGTTTCCTCATCGTCATCACCTTCATTGCGGTGCGTCTCAATTTTGTCATCCCGGACCAGGCGGTGTACAAGCTGGAAGGCCTGGAGGCCACGTTTTATCACCACCGCCTGCGAACCACCGAGTATTTTCCCAATCTCACCGAGTGGCTGGTCAGTCTCTGGGTCTTTTCTTTGGGAATGCTGGCCTTCTTGCTGGGGTCCCGCTGGCTGCCGGTGATCACCGCCGGGAAAGGAGAAGAGACTCATGTCTAAGGAACAGCAGAAAGGAGTCCTGGAGGTCCTGGACACCAAGATGAACCGCCGGCAGTTTGTCAAGTGCTCTGCCTTCCTGGGAGGCTCCTTGGCCGCCGCCACCTATCTGGGCCGCTTCGCCCAGGCCGCGGTGGGGCAGGATTGGCGCATCCTGGATATCGGCGACGCCTATGTGCACCACCTGCCGGAGAACCAAATCTACTCCGTCTGCCAGCAGTGCAACACCAACTGCGGCATCAAGGTGAAGCTCGTGGACGGGCTGGTGGCCAAGATCGACGGCAATCCCTACAGCCCCTGGACCATGACGCCGCATATCCCGTATAAAACCCCCATCGCCGAGGCCGCCACCATTGAAGGCTCTCTATGCCCCAAGGGGCAGGCGGGCATCCAGGCCCTCTATGACCCGTACCGCCTGGTGAAGGTGCTGAAGCGGGCCGGCAAACGGGGGGAGAACAAGTGGCAGACCATCCCCTTCGACCAGGCCATCACTGAGATCGTCAACGGCGGCAATCTCTTCGGCGAAGGCCACGTGGAGGGCTTGAAGGACATCTGCCTGCTGAAAGACCCCAAAATCGCCAAGGAACTGGCCGAAGACGCAGAGCAGGTGGCGGCCCAAAAGACGGATCTGGCCGCCTTCAAGGAAAAACATAAAGACAATTTAAAGTATCTCATTGACCTGGACCATCCTGATCTGGGCCCCAAGAACAATCAATTCTGCTTCAATTGGGGACGCTTGAAGGCGGGCCGGGCGGAGCTGTTAAAGCGCCTGGTGGCCGCCCTGGGGTCAGTGAACGCCCACGGCCACACCACGGTCTGCCAGGGGTCGCTGTATTTTACCTGCAAGGCCATGAGCGACCAGTTCGTGGAAGGGAAATTCACCGGCGGCAGCAAGTTCTACTGGCAGGCGGACACCGGCAATGCCGCCTTCATCCTCTTTGTGGGGGCCAATCCCTATGAGGCCAACTATGGGCCGCCGCTCAGGGCTCAGAAGGTGACGGAGAACATTGTGGACGGCACCATGCGCATTGCGGTGGTGGACCCCCGCTGCTCCAAGACCGCGGCCCGGGCCTGGAAGTGGCTGCCCATCAGGTCGAACGGGGTGGGGGCCTTGGGCATGGGCCTGATGCAGTGGATCATTGAAAACCGGCGTTACGATGCCCGCTATCTGGCCAACGCCAATAAGGCGGCGGCCAAGGCCGACAACGAGCCCACCTGGACCCAGGCCGCCTGGCTGGTGAAGCTCAATCCGGACGGCACTCCCGGGGTCTTCCTAAGAGGCTCGGATATCGGCCTGCCCAAGGAGAAGCGGCCCAAAAAAGAAGGGGGCGAATGGGAGTTCGATGCCTTTGTGGTTCTCAAAGACGGCCAGCCGGTGCCCTTTGACCCCAACAGCGAAAGCGCGGCCGTGGAAGGGGATCTGCTGGTGGACGCCGAGGTCAAAGGCCACAAGGTCAAGAGCGTGCTGCAAATCTACCAGGAGGCCGCCGGCGCCAAAAAGCTGGCCGACTGGGCGCAACTGGCCGGGGTCCAGGAGGGGGAGATTATTGACTTGGCCCGGGAGCTCACCAATCACGGCAAACGGGCGGTGGTGGACATTCACCGGGGTGTTTCCCAGCACACCTCGGGGTTCTATAACGTCCTCATCCACATGACCCTGAACGTGCTTTTGGGGAACCACGACTGGCAGGGGGGCCTGGCCAAGGCCACCACTTACAACATCGAAGGGGACCGAGAAGGCAAACCCTTTGACCTGAAAAAGCATCCCGGCAAAATCAAGACCTGGGGCGTGGACATCATCCGGGGCGGCAAGAAATATGACAAGTCCACCCTGTTCACCCAGTTTCCGGCCAAGCGGCCCTGGTATCCCTTCTGCAGCGACATCTACCAGGAGGTCATTCCCAGCATGGGGGATGCGTACCCTTACCAGATCAAGGCCCTCATGCTGTATATGGCCGCGCCGGTGTATGCCCTGCCTGCCGGCCATGAGCTCATTCAGATCATGGCCGATCCCAAGAAAATTCCCCTGATTTTCGCCTCGGACATCGTCATCGGCGAGACCTCCATGTACGCCGATTATATTTTCCCGGATATCACCTATCTGGAGCGCTGGGAATTCTCGGGCTCGCACCCCTCCGTCACCCCCAAGGTGGCCCCCTTCCGGCAGCCCGCCTCGGCGCCCCTCACCGACACCGTCACGGTGTATGGGGAAAAGATGCCCCTGTCCACCGAGTCCCTGGTCCTGGGGATCGCCGAAAAGATGAAGCTGCCGGGCTTTGGGGAGAATGCCTTCGGCCCCGGGTTACATCTGAAGCGGGACGAGGACCTCTACCTGCGCATGGTGGCCAACATCGCCTTCGGCGACAAGCCCGACGGCTCCGAAAAAGTGCCGGCGGCCGGCCCGGAGGAACTGAAAATCCTGGAGCAGGCCCGGCGCCACCTGCCGCCCACGGTGTACGACGCCCAGCGGTGGCGGGCCGTGGTGGGCGAGGAGTGGTGGCCCCACGTGGCCTATGTCCTGAACCGGGGCGGCCGCTTCCAGGAATACCAGAAAGCCTACAAAGACGGCCAACTGGCCAACAAATACGGCAAACTGGTGGGCATCTATTTCGACAACCTGGTGACCACCAAGAACTCCATGACCGGCAAGCCTTACGTGGGCCACGGCCATTTCATCGAGGGCCCCGTCGATGTCCTGGGACGCAGGCTGGAGGACGAGGCCAAGGGATATGACCTCACCCTCATCACCTATAAGCACGTCACCCAGACCAAATCCCGGACTGCGGGCAATTACTGGACCAAGGCCGTGTATCCCTATAACACCATCGAGATCTCCCCGGTTGACGCCCGGCGCCTGAATCTGGCCGACGGCGATCAGGTGAAAGTGGTGTCCCCCTCCAATGAAGAAGGGGCCTGGAATCTCGCCCCGGGGAAGCAGAAACTCATGATCGGCAGAGTCCGCATCATCGAAGGGATCAGGCCGGGGACCATCGCCTTCTCCTTGGGGGGCGGCCATTGGGCCTATGGCGCGGGCGAGGTGGTGATCGACGGCGTCAGGGTGCCGGCCGATCCCCGGCGGGGCACGGGCATCCATGCCAACGCGGCCATGCGGGTGGATCCGGTGCTGAAAAACACCGGCCTGGTGGATGTGGTGGGCGGCAGCGCCGTTTTCTATCAGTCCCAGGTAAAATTGGTGAAGGTGTAAAGCAGCGGGCAGCGGTCAGCCGGAGATTTCAAAGCGGTGACCAGACAGAGAGCCGGGCGTTTGATGGGCTTGCCCTTACTCCTCTAAGCTGAAAGCGGACCGCTGAGCGCCGCAAAGAGGCGACCATGGGACTATTTGAAGAATTATTAGCCGGTTCGGTGGCGGCCCACGGCCACCTGTGTCCGGGCCAGGTGGTGGGGGTGCGGATGGCTATGCTGGGTCTGCGGCTTCTGGGCTTCC
>FWWM01001227.1_pt1 | contig 78574 bp, 75 predicted proteins | sample 2228351 | NCBI WGS metagenome assembly FWWM01 (sample SAMEA103939774, study PRJEB20133) | metagenome | reverse complement strand
CGCTCGATGATCTGAGCTAAGTCCAGCGTCGTTTCGATGGGGGTAAAGCGGCGCTCTCGGACGATGTTTCTAGCAATGCGCACAGCCCAACGCTCCTCGCCGTAGTCCCGAAAGATCTGTATGAGCTCGCGCTCGTCGAGGGAGTTCACAAGGTCGGCTGCTGTCAGCTCTTGTGTGGGATCGAGGCGCATATCCAGAGGGCCTTCGAGGCGGAAGCTCAGCCCGCGCTGTGCTGTGTCAAGCTGCATGAGCGAAACCCCTAAATCCAAAAGAATGCCGTCGACAGACTGAATTTTCAGTTCGTCTAGAACTCTGTCGAGCTGGGCGAAGTTCGCGTGAACAAGCTTGACGCGATTCGCAAATTCTTGGAGTCGCGTGCGGGCGAATTCTAGAGCATTGGGGTCGCAATCGAGTCCAATCAAAAGCCCGTTCTGTAGGCGCGACGCGATCTCGCGTGCGTGGCCGCCGCCGCCTACGGTCCCGTCGAGATATATCCCATTGGGTTTTACAGCTAAAGTTTCTAGGACTTCGGCGACCATTACGGGTTGATGCGCACGGGGGTTCATGATATATCCATCCTAGGGTTACCCATGGACTTCTTCAACTTTCTCCAGCCACTTATTAACCTAACTCCCGATCCACCCGTGATTTTCCCATGGCCTCTTGACTTTTTCTGGGAGCTGTGCTATAGGGTGTGACGTAACCCCTGAAAAGGCTACCTCCACTGAGAACAAGCTGCGCCGGCAGAGCAAGTTCCAGCAGTTTGAGGGGAAGTTGAGCCAGAGGGGCAAGCGACTGGGCAAAGTCCGGGTTCTGTTCGATGAGACCAACAAGCTAGCGATTCTAGGGCTAGCCAATGAGGGCAGTGAGGAGAAGGTCACGCATCAGGTGCGGATTCAGTTGAAGCCAGACAGGGATGATGAGCCAGATGGGGACGTGTGGGCTAGGGACGGAGAAGGCGGGGTTGCCGATCGAGAAGCAGCTGACGGTGAAGAACGAGGGCAGCGTAGCCGTGACGTTGAGCTTGAGCACGAGTGCGCCGTACAGCATAGTGAGCGTGCTGCCTACGCTGGCGCCGGGGCAGAGTGGGCAGGTGACGGTGCGCTTTGATCCGAATGAGTCTGGAAGTTTCACCGGGAATGTGCAGGTGGGGATACAGAACGGGCAAGGAAGTCTGACATCTGGCCCCTTGAACGGCGTGGCTCATAGTTTACGTATGACCAGCTTAGAGTACGGCCGCGTGCTCGTTGGCGAGTCGCGCACGCAAGTAGTAATCCTGGAAAATGTTGGTACAACGACGGTGGCTCTCCAATCGCCACCTGAACCTGATGTGACCAGTATGTCTTTACCCTTCATAGCTCATAGCAACTCTGTGACACTTGAGCCTGGGCAGAACGTTGAGGTGCGTGTGGAGTTCGCACCGAGCGCATCTGGAACATTCGCAGGTAGCGCGGTGCTAGGGTTCATCGGCAATTCGAACGTGGAGATTCCTGTCAGAGGGCTTTCCTATACAGAAGAAGAGATTTGGGCATGGTACGAGCTGCAGAGAGAGGCAGATGCTGAGGCCTGCCAAGCCTCTGCAGATGCCGATGGCGTGGGGCCGGTCATGCACGTTCCAACAGGGGAGCTGGACGCCATACTTTATGGATTCAGGTGCCTTACTGAAGAACAGTTTAGGGATGTCGTTGGGTTTGTCTTATCGGGGGATTGGGATTCCTACAATCCCACGCTCCCAGGCTCGGAACCAGATATCATCCCTTGGCCATTGGGATTCTGGGATGCACAGCAATTCTTACAAGCATTAGCGTTTCTGATCAATGCGCCAAGCTTCGATCAGGCGTTCAGCTCAATCTATGAGGGAAACCATACATTCAGTCCGGCTTTTCAGACCTTTGTGGACACCTTGCGTTTAGTGAATCTTAATCTCCACATAGGACCGTTCTCCATCCCCCTCAGCTATGATCCGCTTTTAGGTAACGACCCAGGCAGACAAGCGGTAGTATATCTAGTTGATATGCTGAGGTATGATTCTAGTCTCTTTGGCACACTCATCACGATAATGCAGCAACTTTCCCAAACCGATTCATCATGGATTATTCCGCTGCCAGAAGCAGCAGAACGATCACGTGTACAAATTACCTTCTTCTACATGTTTGCCAGGAACTGGGCATTTACTGGAGTACCTGAGTATCAAGCAGCCGGTCTTACAACAATCTTGGTTGCTCAATTCGTGAAAGCTGTAGCCGTTATTCTTCCAACGAACCAGGAGATTGCACTGGCAGCGTTTGCAGGATTGGTAAACAAAATGTTAGCACAAGGTAGGCCAATCTTCGGGCCTGCTGAAGGTTTCGCAAACGGGGTTGCCCAAGTCATTGTACTAGGAGGTCTGACGAGTACACATTGGACAATCAAATGGGCCGGGATTCTACAAGACAATTCAGGCATGGCGGATCTGCATTTCGTAGCAACACAGTCTATCAATGGCAGACCGACAGCAGCTTTCATTCATGTGGAAGCAAGACTAGGTCCTGAAGAAATTACCTCAGTTGCGAAGACACTTCTTGACATTGCCACGATAGCTGCTATAGCAACTGATTCCAGTTTAGTGCCCAATCCTTTTGCAGATTTCGACGTTATCGGATATTATGGCGTTGGCATACTGATCGTGTATAACTCCGACCCAAATACAGTTGAACAACTTGTGCAAAAACTCGGGACGCCTAATGCAACGATTGTGATCATATGGATAGACGGTCAAAACATCGTGCATGCCACTGCAGTCTGCGGCCAAGGTGGATGTCCAGGAGGTAAGACAGCTCAAGAATATGCCAATTCGGTTGCTCAGGCACTGGGCTTACAACCTGATCAACCGTTGGACCTTTCCGCAGTTTCAGGTATACCACCAGATCAATTGGCACAGATACGATTTCTGATGACGGTGTCGACGTGGAGGATTTTTAGACTCACACTCATGATGTGTGAAGGTGATCTCGGATGTGTCATGTTTCTTTTGCAAGGCTGGACTGAGTACCAGCCCATGTAGCAAGCAGCATGGTTTTGAATGCCTACACTTCAAAGCCCCAATATCATTGCAAGGTGATGCAATAATGTTGAGGTACAGCAGAAGTCTCGCCCTCTTTGGATTCATTGCAGCGCTGGCAATGGATGCAATGGCTTTCCGCCCTGATGTCCTCACACGACAAACGCTCTGGATAGATGACGACGATCCCACCTGTGGCGGCTTTTCGCCTTGCTATAGCACGATCCAAGAAGCTGTGGCTGCAGCTCAGCCTGGCGAGACGCTTAAGATACGCTCCGGCACGTATATGGAGCAAATTACCATCAACAAAGATTTGACACTCTCTGGTGAATCCAAGGATCTCGTGTTTATCAAAGGAGCCGAGACAGAAGGCCAGGGAGATTGGGGGATTATCAAAATCACTGAATCTGCCATCGTTAGGCTGGAAGGTGTCACGGTGCTCGATGGCGCCATAGGTGTTTATGTGAGTGGTCGGAATGCCCAAGTCACTATTAGCAACACTCGATTCTCTAAACACATAGTTGCCATAATGGCAGCAGTGAATTCTCCTTCTGAGACTGGTCAACTAGCTGTACTAAATAGTGAGATCTCCAATAATTCCTCGGTGGGCCTGGAGCTGGGTATCTTGATTGCAATGGAAAGTTTCTTGCCACACCGCATTGAGGGAAACCTATTTACGAATAACTCCACAGCCATTTCTGTTGTCAACAAGGGTATCGTAATTATCAACGACAACAAGCTTATTATGAATGGTAAAGGCATAGAGATAAAAGGATCTGTCAAGGCTTCTATACAAGCTAATGTTGTGCAGAACAACGCGAACGGGGTCCAAGTGCATGACACAGCTGGGGTCCAGTTGAAGATGAATCAAATAACGGATAACTCGCTCAACGGTGTGATTGTGCGCGACAGCGCCCAAGCCATGCTGACAAATAATCAGATCACTGCCAACGGCCTGAGTTCAAACTCGCTCAGCGTCCCTCCGAGCTTTCTCTATGATCCGTTCTGGGGGTTTCTCACTAGTGGAGGAATATTCCAGCCGCAAGGATTTGGTGTGGTCGTTGGTCTTGCCGCATCAGTCGAGCTCACGGAAAACCGCATTGAAGACAACTTATTTGGTGTAGGTGCTACCCAGGCCCGTGATCCAACTTCCAATCAATTCTTCACCCCTCAACTCATTGCACAAGGGAACCAGATCATAGAAAACGGCTGGGGGGTCTGGCTCAGAGGAGCAGAGGCTACTATGAAGGATAACGAGATTGCACAGAACGATGTGATCGCTCTTCCTCTTGACCCTCGCCTCGTGGCTTGGTTAGAGCCTCTCTTTCCGGCTTCGGGTGTGCTCGTGGAAAGTGGGCACCCACTGGTACAGTCCAACCGTATTACGCGGAACGGTTTAGGCGTTGTCTTGCAAGGGCAGTCATCACCGACGCTGCTCCGTAATCAGATTCTTAACAACTCAGAGTATGGGATCGCCCTGTATCAAAAGCCTTGCTTTGAGCAAGTGGCAACAGAGCTAACATTTCAGGGCAGGGTGCTAGGTGAAGCGAACGAGCTATCTGGGAATGGTCAAGGCGACCTCTGCCCCCCCGACTACCCCTGGCCGCCAGGGTTCAGAAAGTAATTAGACGGTGACCCGCCTACCGCGACCAGAGCGCCTTGAAATACTCCCGGCGCATCAACGCGATATTCTTAATTGAGATATTCTTCGGGCAGACAGCTTCGCACTCACCGTGATTGGAGCAATTCCCAAAGCCCTCTTTGTCCATCTGCGCGACCATGCGCAAGGCACGACGCTGGCGCTCCGGTTGCCCCTGAGGCAATAAGGCCAAATGCGCGATCTTGGCACTCACAAAGAGAGACGCTGACGCATTCGGGCAGGCCGCGACACACGCGCCGCAACCAATACACGCCGCGGCATCGAAGGCTTGCTCGGCGATCTCTTTCGCGATCGGCAGGCTGTGTGCGTCGGGCGCGCTGCCGGTATTGACGGAGATATAGCCCCCGGCTGCCATAATGCGATCGAGCGCACTACGATCAACGACCAAGTCTCTGATGATGGGAAAGGCTTTGGCCCGGAAGGGTTCGAGGGTAATCGTCTCGCCGTCTTTGAAGTCGCGCAGATACTGTTGACAGGCTGTTCTGCCCCGTTTGGGGCCGTGGGCGACGCCATTAATGACAAAACCGCAAGTACCGCAAATCCCTTCGCGGCAGTCGCTGTCAAACTCCACCGGGGCTTCGCCCTTCTTCGTCAGCTCTTCGTTAAGCACATCTAACATTTCTAGGAGCGACATATCCGGCGAGGCGTCTTGCACGGTATACGTGACGAACTGGCCCGGTGCTGACGCGTTGGGCTGCCGCCAGATGCGCAGATGAAGAGTCATTTTCTTGGTCATCACTTATAGCTCCTTATGCTCGGCTGGACAAACTCGAATTCCAATGGTTCTTTGTACAGTTCCGGCTGGCTGTGATCGCCGGTGTAGGCCCACGCCGCAACGTAACAGAACCTCTCGTCGTTGCGCAGGGCTTCGCCATCGGGCGTCTGATATTCTTCACGGAAGTGTGCCCCGCACGACTCTTCTCGGTGCAGCGCGTCTCTCGCTATCAGTTCTCCCAGTTCGATAAAATCGGCGACCCGCCCGGCCATCTCCAAGCTCTTGTTGAGCATATCGTTGCTGCCGGGGACCTTGAGATTGTTCCAGAACTCCTCCCGCAGCTTTCGAATCTTGTCTATCGCCGTCTGGAGCCCTGGGGCATTGCGGGCCATGCCCACGTAATCCCACAAGAGCGACCCCAACTCACGATGGAATTCTAGCACGGTCTTTTCGCCCTTGATGGATAAAAGCTTCCGGAGCTTCGCTGTAACTTCGTTTCTGACATCGCGAAATTCGCTCTGTGAAGGCGCCGCTTTGGGAAGGTTTGTATTGGCGAAGTAATCTCCAATGGTATACGGGATGATAAAGTATCCATCGGCAAGCCCTTGCATCAGGGCACTGGCCCCCAAACGATTGGCCCCGTGATCGGAGAAGTTGGCCTCGCCCAGCACAAAGAGTCCGGGGATCGTGCTCATTAAGTTATAATCTACCCAGAGGCCGCCCATCGTGTAGTGAATCGCCGGGTAGATGCGCATGGGCATCTTGTAGGGGTTCTCGCCGGTGATGTGCTGGTACATTTCAAAGAGATTGCCGTATCTCTCTTTGATGTACTCAATGCCCCGTTCACGAATTGTGTCGGAGAAGTCCAGATAGACCGCCTTGCCCGAGGCTCCGACACCTCGTCCTTCGTCGCAGACGGCCTTGGCCGCACGCGAAGCAATATCCCGCGGGGCTAAATTCCCATAGCTGGGGTATTTGCGTTCCAAATAGTAATCGCGTTCGTCTTCGGGGATCTCGTGAGGTGGGCGGGTGTCGCCCTTCTTCTTGGGGACCCAGACGCGCCCATCGTTGCGCAAGCTCTCGCTCATCAGCGTCAGCTTGGACTGATAGTCCCCCGTCACCGGGATACACGTCGGATGAATCTGAGTGAAGCAGGGGTTGGCGAAGAGCGCGCCTCGTTTATAGCAGCGCCAGATCGCCGTGGCGTTGGAGTTCTTAGCATACGTTGCGAGAAAATATGCATTCCCGTAGCCGCCGGTGCAGAGCACCACGGCGTCACCCGCGTAGGACTCTAATTCCCCAGTGATGAGATTTCTACAGACGATGCCGCGGGCTTGTCCATTGATCACTACCAAGTCCAGCATCTCCCGGCGCGGATAGAGCGTGACGCGCTTCTCATCTACTTGGCGCATCATCGCGCTGTACGCGCCTAAGAGCAATTGCTGTCCCGTCTGGCCGCGGGCGTAAAACGTGCGCTCCACCTGAGCGCCGCCGAAGGAGCGCGTATCTAACAGCCCGCCGTACTCGCGGGCGAAGGGCACACCTTGGGCTACACACTGGTCAATAATATTAACGCTCAGCTCGGCCAGTCGGTAGACATTGGCTTCGCGGGCGCGGTAGTCGCCTCCTTTAATAGTGTCATAAAACAAGCGCCAGACGCTGTCCCCGTCGTTTTTGTAGTTTTTCGCGGCGTTGATGCCGCCCTGAGCAGCAATCGAGTGCGCTCGCCGGGGGGAGTCCTGAATACAGAACGCCTTCACATGGTACCCCAATTCAGCCAAAGAGGCAGCCGCCGACGCGCCCGCCAAACCCGTCCCCACAACTAAGATCGTATATTTGCGCTTATTGGCCGGACTGACTAATTTGATCTGGTTTTTGTGTTGTGTCCATTTGCTCTCCAAGGGCCCGCTTGGCGCCTTGGCGTCTAGTTTTGATAGAGTCATCATCGCACTCCTAGAGCGAAAAGTACACCCACACGGGGATCACAATAAAGCCGACAGCCAAAACCAACGCTACAACCAGCCCGCCGGTGTACCACACAGGCGTCCAGCGGGGATGGTACGCCCCCAGAGACTGCAAGGCGCTCCAGAACCCATGTCTCAGATGGAACCCCAGAAAGACCATCACCGCGACATAGGCGACGACGTTCCAAGGGTTGCTGAAAAATTCTACGACGAGACGATGAAGATCGCGCACGGCGACCCCGTCAATTTCGGTCATATATTCGGGGCCGAAGCGAAAAGTGGCCACGTGCCAGACGAGAAAGACCAAAAGCACTAACCCCGTATAGATCATCGTCTGAGAGGAGAGCGTCTTACGGCTCGCTCCGCCGGCGGCTCTCACGACCTCATAGCCCGATGGCCGTGCCTTCAATTTGTCCCCATAGACAACAAGGGCACTCCAAATGTGCACGAGAAAGAACGCCAACAAGCCTAACTCCATGACAGTAAGCAGTGGACCCAAACTGAAGAGAAAGTGTGCCCACCGATTGAAATCACCAGGGTTGCCAGTCAGCAACAGCAAGTTCTCCGACAGATGGACGATCACAAAGAGAAAGAGCCCGATACCGGTGATCGCGTTGACGATCTTCTTCGCTACGGAAGATCGCGGGATGAACGACATGCGCTCTCATCTCCCTGATTTCTTCATTGTGTCATTATTTTGTCATTTTACCGGCTCGAGTGGCCTTCTGACAAAAACGTTCCAAGATATACTGCACGGAAGGCTGGCACACCATGATCTCGGTCAGGTCGGCCGAGGACAGCACGCACCCCCCCCCTTTTACTTTCGCGCCAAATTTGCTAAACTGAAGCGTCTACAAGAGATCTAGAGATATGAACAAACGGACCAAGATTGTCTGCACCATCGGGCCGGCTTGCTCTGATGCCAAGACGATGCAAGCCATGATCGAAGACGGCATGAACGTCGCACGCATCAATATGTCTCACGGCACGCACGAGGAGCAGCGGGCCGTGATCGAGCGTGTGCGATCGGTCGCTGAGACCTTGGGGGTACCCATCGCCGTCATGGTGGACACCAAAGGGCCCGCCATACGAACGGGAGAACTAAAAACAGAAAAGATTCGCTTGTGTCAAGGGCAAAAGCTTACCTTGCTGGAAGAGCCCGTCCTCGGTGACGAAACGCACATCTCCATTAGCTATAAGGGCCTGTCGCAGTACGTAAAACAGGGAACCAAGATATTACTGGCCAATGGCGAGATTGAACTGACGGTCCTCGAGGTGCAGCAGGGCCGGATCATCTGCGAAGTCAAGAACTCCCGTGAATTGGGCGAGCGCAAGCGCGTCAGCATCCCCGAAGTGAGTTTGCCCGGCATTGCCCAGACCGACGAAGACGATATACACTTCGCCCAGCAGATAGGAGTGGACTATATCGCAGCCAGCTTTGTGCAAACTGGGCTCGACATTGATCACATTCGTCGGCTTCTGGGCAAGAGCGATATTGAGATCATTGCCAAGATCGAGACGCGCGAGGCCGCCAGAAATATTGACGATCTGATTGCAGCTTCCGATGGGGTGATGGTCGCCCGGGGTGATCTGGGCGTGGAGTTGCCCCCGGAAGAAGTGCCACTCTTACAGAAAGAGATCGTGAAAAAGTGCAATCGCGCGGGCAAGCCCGTCATCATTGCGACGCAGATGCTCAAATCCATGACGGAGAACCCAGCCCCGACGCGCGCCGAGGTCGCCGACATCGCCAACGCCATTCTCGATGGAACAGATGCGATCATGCTCTCCGAAGAGACCGCCGTGGGGAAGTATCCCCTCGAAGCGGTACGCATGATGAGCCGCATCGCCGAACGCATCGAGCAATCGTCAGCGATATATCACAGATATGAAACGAGCCAGGGCACCGTTGCCGAAGCCATCGGGGAGTCGGCCTGCCAGATCGCCGACAGAATTCGAGCCACTGCGATCATCCCCTCGACGACGTCTGGCTCGACGGCAAAACTGGTAGCGAAGTTCCGGCCACGCACACCGATCATCGCCGTCACGTATACGGAGCGAGCGCGCAATAAGCTGGCGCTCGTGTGGGGAGTGTATCCTGTGCAAGTCGACTTCTCTAAAGACACGGACGCCATGCTCACATTGTCCATTGAAGCCGCGTCGAAAGCGGGACGCTTACCAGCGGGCTCGCCGGTGGTGATCACCGCTGGTGTGCCTTTTGGCGTCCCTGGGACAACCAATCTCATTAAAGTCGAGCGGGTCTGACCATTCTCCGCACAATTCTTTATGAACACGAACAAGACTGTCATCATTGCTTTGGGCGGAAATGCGCTGCTCAACCCCAACACAAACGGGGCGATCAGAGAGCAGATGCAAACGATCGAACGCAGTTGCCAGGCGATCATGGGGATCATTCAAGAGGGCTATCAGGTCGTCCTGACGCACGGGAACGGCCCTCAGGTTGGCCAACTGTTAATTCAGCAAGAAGAAGCAAAAGAGCTGGTGCCGCCATGGCCCTTGGACGTCTGCGGCGCGATGACTCAAGGACAACTGGGGTATCTGCTCCAGCAGAAATTGAGCGAAGTCTTACAACGAGCGGGACTGCCGCGAGCGGTCATCACCGTGATAACTCAAGTGCGCGTCGAGCGCGATGATCCGGCGTTTTCGCACCCGACCAAGCCCATCGGCCCTTTTTATTCTGACACAGAGCGTTCTGCCTTGGAGCAGAAGGGCTATGTGCTACAAAGAATTGCCCAGGGGGCTAAACCGTGGCGGCGGGTGGTGGCTTCGCCGGAGCCACAAGAGATTTTAGAAATTGAGAGCATCAAAACACTGCTGGCGGCGGGCTCGATTGTCATTGCCTGCGGCGGCGGTGGGGTGCCTGTAGTCCGCGAAAACGGTCGCTGGCAAGGAATCGAAGCCGTGATTGACAAAGACTTAGCCTCAGCACTCTTAGCCCAAGGGCTGGGTGCGGAGCTCTTGTTGATTTTGACAGATGTCGAGCAGGTAGCGCTCCACTTTGGGACGCCGCAACAGGTCTTTTTGAAGAAGCTCTCAGCGCGTGAAGCGAGAAAGTATCTATTAGAAGGGCATTTCCCGGCGGGGAGCATGGGGCCTAAAATTGAGGCCGCCGTGCGTTTTGTTGAACGAGGCGGGGAGAGCGCGTATATCACATCACTCCGTCATGCTAGGGAGGCACTGGTTGGGCGGGCAGGAACGGAGATCTGTCGTGATGCACATGCTTGACAGTTCTGAATTTATTAGCTAATATGGCGACAACACGCTTGCCCTGCCGAGGTGGCGGAATTGGCAGACGCGCACGTTTGAGGGGCGTGTGGAGTAATCCGTGGGGGTTCGAGTCCCCCCCTCGGCACCAAGAAACAGTACGCTCTGCCAGCACCAGTCACACACTGCCTCCCCAAGACGCCACTCCTTACTCCCTCCAATAGCCACAAAACTTGAACGTGTACTCCTGTACTTGCTATAATAGACCGAAATTCCTCGGTAGCTCAGCGGTAGAGCAACCGGCTGTAGAAAGCGTGAACCGCTATGACGAGGAGATATGCTGATCGCCGCGCGTATTTGGTCCAGGCGGTCCAAAGACGACGTAAAGAACTGCGCCGTCAAGCCATCGCATATAAGGGTGGCCGCTGTCAAATATGCGGGTATGATCGGTGTAGAGAAGCGCTGGAGTTCCATCATCTGGACTCCTCGCGAAAGGATTTTGGCATCTCGAGTAAGGGGATAACCCGAAGCTGGGCCAAAGTCCAAGAGGAGCTAGACAAATGCATACTCTTGTGCGCTAACTGCCATCGTGAAGTTCACGCGGGACTGCAGCTTCCACGGGAAACCGTGGTTGCAACATCGGGTGAATTCAGGGAAACCTGCCCCGGCCAAGAGAGCCGGAATGGTAACCCTGAGCGAAACCTGCCGAAGGGCGCGGTAGCGCCGCAGGCTTACCGTGTAGGCAGGAACGTGCAGAGACTAGAGGCTGAGGAGCCCGTACCAATAATGCCTCAGAAGCGCCCGACACCCTTAGCTCTCACACGAGCGGGTGAAGAGATAGTCCGAGCCTAGCAGAAATGTTAGGGCACTCGTAACCGGTGGGTCGCAGGTTCGAATCCTGCCCGAGGAGTACGAGCCATACCCAGATCTGAATCTTCTTTTTATTAATTAAGTTGGCTTTCCTAAAAGTTGGGGGAAATCGCAACTGAGCGCGAATGCAATCCGTGCCCAGCTGGAAAGCGTGGAAATCAAATATCGAAAGGAAAGGGACAATGGACGCCCAGCGTTTACGAGAACACTGGCAGGATGAGGGGGAATCGGCCTATCTCTATCGCGTCTTAGCAGAAGTGGACCCCGACCGCAACCGTCAGAGGCTCTATCACAAGCTGGCCGATGTCGAGACGCAACACCAGCAGAGCTTTGCCAAGCTCCTAGCTGACCAAGGGGTGCGTGTGGGAGAATTTCGTCCGGGGCTGCGGGCACGGCTCTTGGGCTGGATGGCGCGGCGTGGCGGCGCGGCTACCGTGCTCAAGCTGCGCATCGTCGACGAAGCCAGCGAAGTGAAAAACTATCTCAAAGAAAAATCGAGCACCCTGACGAGCGAAGCCGCTCAAGTCTCTCAGCAAGTCGCGCGCGACGAAGCCCGCCATGCGGAAGTGCTCATGAAGCTGGCTGGGCACGCTGGGGAGCCGTGGCATCGCATGGAATCCGGCGGATTCCTGCGCAACGTCGTCTACGGGTTCAATGACGGGCTGACGGCCAATTTCGGCTTGGTGATGGGCGTGCTCGGCGCACAAGTTCACGAATTTATTGTGCTGTCGGGCTTGGCAGGCTTAGTCGCCGACGCGCTCTCGATGGGATCGAGTGGGTACTTGGCTGCCAAGAGCGAACAAGAAGTGTATGAGCACGAGATGGAGCTTGAACGCGAAGAAATTCAGTTAATGCCCGAAGTCGAAGCCGAAGAGCTGGCGTTGCTCTATGAAGCCAAGGGGATGCCTGCCGAGGCCGCGCGTCGGGCCGCTGCTCAGGTGATGGCCGATCCCCAGATCGCCCTCCAAGAGAAAGCCCGTGAAGAGCTCGGCATTGCCTCGGAGATGGGCTCACCGGTACGCGAAGGTCTGATCACTGGCACGGCGACGGCGTTTGGGGCGCTCATTCCCGTTGTGCCGTTCTTCTTCGGCAGCGGCCCCGTAGAAATTTGGACATCGTTTACGATCAGTATGCTCTCGCACTTCGGGGTGGGGGCAGCGCGGAGTCTCTTCACCGGGCGCGGTGTCTTTCGCAGCGGGCTTGATATGTTCTTGGTTGGGCTGGGAGTCGCCGTAGTAGGGTATTTGGTGGGGATGCTCATTGAGCATTGGTGAGACGAGGATGAACAATGTGTATTATGAGAGCAGGGTGATCCCCGAATGGCTCATGACGTCACAGTTTACACCACGCCGACATGCTCGTGGTGCGCAGCTGTCAAGCGATTTCTCGAAGAACACGAGATCGAGTACACGGAATATGACGTCTCCGATGACGCAGATAAGGCAGAGGAGTTAGTGCGCATCAGCGGCCAGACAGGTGTGCCCGTACTCGAGATTGACGGAGAGATCGTCGTGGGGTTTGACAGGGCACGCATCGCTGAACTATTGGGGCTTGAAGAAGAGTAGTCTGCCGAAGATCAGATTCTCATTTGATCACGATCATTGGCACGGCCCTCGTAGCACGTTACTATAAAACGTGCTATGGGCGATTTAGTGCGTTTCGGCGTGGCGGTTGACGAAGAGCTTCTAAAAAAGTTCGACAAGCTCACAGTGGAGCGAGGCTACGCCAATCGCTCCGAGGCTCTCAGAGACTTGATGCGCGACGCCCTTGTCCAAAAACAATGGCAAAAAGACGAAGAAGTCATCGGCGTCATCACACTTGTCTATGACCATCATGCCCGCAACTTAGAAGCGCAACTGACGGACATTCAGCACGAGCACCACGGCCAGATTCTTTCTACCATGCACATCCATCTTGACCATGATAACTGTTTAGAAGTGATCGCCGTGCGCGGCACAGGCCGCCAGACCGAAGAACTTGCCACAAAACTGATTGGCATGAAAGGGGTGAGACACGGCAAGCTGACGGCGACTTCCACTGGACGTGGGCTCCGTTGAGTTTATTTTTTGGGTGGGATCGTGCTACGCTTAGGACAAGCGTGCTACCAGAAGGGGGTATAAGAATATGCGCAGAGTTGTGCTCGTGCTTCTTGGGGTTGTAGTAATTGGGGCGGGGTTGGGGCTGCTGAAAGTTGGGCACGCCCAAGAGAAGCTGGTGGTCGTGGCCACAACGGAGATCTTGGGCGATTTCGTGCGCAAGGTCGCGGAAGATCGAGTAGAGCTTGTCGTGCTCATTCCCGGAGGGATGTGCCCGGCACACTATGATCTACGTCCCAGCGACGTTGCGGCTGTGGCCCGGGCAGCGCTTGTCTTGCATCATGGGTTTGAGCCGTGGATGGAGAATCTCATTAAATCTTCCGGGAGCAAGGCGTTGGTCGTGAAGACCGGCGATGATTGGAACGTGCCTCCCAACGCTCTCCAGCAAGTGGGCATCGTTCTGGGCGCCTTAGAAAAGATTCTGCCCAAGGATGCTCTTGCTGTGCAACAGAACGCCTTGGCATTTCAGAAGCGCATCGAAGAGCTCGCCGGCAGACTGCTTGCGCGAGCGCAGCAGCTCAACGTCCAAGAAGCGAAAGTAATCAGCCAGGCCTTCCAAGCAAAATTTGTGAGCTGGTCGGGCTTTACTGTGATTGGCACCTATCCGGCGCCGGAGCGTGTCTCGGCCCAACTCTTCTTGCAGTTGGTGCAGCTTGGTCGCGAGCAGAAGGCGGCGCTTGTCGTGGACAATCTCCAGAGTGGCGTTGGGGTGGGAGCGCGCTTGGCGTTCGAGATCGGCGCTATCAGTGTTGTTTTGACGAACTTCCCCGGCGCTGTGCCCAATACTCGAGACTATCTCGAGGTGATCGCCCACAACGGCACTCAAATGTTTGAAGCCCTTGAAAGCTATCGGCGACGACCATGAAGATGCGAGAGATCGACGTTGCTGCAGTGAATCTGGACGAATTAGTATCTCGTGCCGTCGAGTTTCACGGGCATCTGGGGCCCTATCTCATCTGCGGGGTGAAAATGGGGCTTCTGGCCTTGCGCCTGTTGGGCTCGCGCGGGTACTCTAAGCTCACCGTAACGGCGGAGACGGGGATCACACCCCCCGTCTCTTGTTTGATTGATGGGCTGCAGATGGCGACAGGGTGCACGCTGGGCAAGGGCAATATCGCTGTACTTGGCGGGGGCCATCCGCGGGCCGTGGTGCGCTTTGAGGGCCAAAGCGTCGCAATCGAGCTTCGTCCAGAATGGCCAGAAAAGTTCGCGCAGATGGACGGCAAAGCCGCGGCAAGGAACGTACTGCGTGCTTCTGATGCAGAGCTCTTCACATGGCAACTTCTGTAATTGAGCTCAAGAATGTCTCGACGATCTACGAGGGCGAGCGCGTCCCGGCAATTCACGCGATCGCTCTCTCTATTGAGCCAGGGGAGTTCGTCGCGATCATTGGGCCCAACGGCGCGGGCAAGACGACCCTCCTTGAGACCATCAATGGGCTCTTGCCCTACACGCGCGGGCAAGTCCGGGTGCTGGGACGAGACGTCGCGCGATTCGGCCCGCAACTGCGCAGCCAGATCGGCTACGTTCCCCAAGAGTTTCAGTTTGATGAGACGACCCCAGTCTTAGTGAAAGATGTTCTGCTCATGGGGCGCTATGGCCGGATCGGGCTTCTCCGTCGCCCCACGGCAGCAGATCGTGCACGGGCTCAAGAAGCCTTGGAGCTCTTAGGCTTAGAAGAATTCGCCGAGCGCCCCATCGGGAAACTCTCTGGGGGCCAGCAACAGAAGGCCCTGCTCGCGCGTGCTCTCGCGAAAGAGCCAAGAATTTTGTTATTAGATGAACCCTTCAGCCATCTCGATTTTGCGGCGCGCGACAAAGTCACCGAGCTCATCGCGCGCTGGCACCGCGAGCGAGCGCTCACAACGCTCATCGTACTGCATGATCTCGAAGCGATCCCTCCGAGCTGTCATCGAGTCGTCTTGCTCGATGGAGGGCGTATGAGACAGGACGGGGGGCGCGCGCGCGTCATGCAGGCTTTCACACTTGCTTACGGGAAATGAAGCGATGTATGGATTACCGTGGGGCTTGATCGTCACGCTTTGGGGTGGGGCTGCCTTGACGGGCACGGCTTGCGGGCTGCTGGGGACGTTCGTCGTGCGTCTTCGTTTGAGCTCACTAGGTTTCACGATGTCGCACGCCGCTTTTGCTGGGGCGGCGCTGGGGCTTGCCTTGGGGATAGAGCCGTTGGCCCTCGCTTTATTCGGAGCGGTCTTGACTGCCGCGGTGCTCGGTCCGGTGGCCGAGCGCGCCAAGCTCCCTGCTGATGTCATCACTGGGGTGCTCTTCCCCTTTACGATGGCTCTGGGCTTGATCTTCCTCTATCTGGCGCCGGGCACGGCGATGAGCAGCTCAGCTTTGGGACTGCTATGGGGGAGTCTCTTGGCGATGACTCACGCAGACCTTATACGGTTGGCTGGGCTTACAGGAGCTATCGTGCTCACCGTTGGGCTCTTTTTCAAGGAATTTCAGGCCTTGCTGTTCGACCGCAAATTAGCTGAGGAGTCGGGCATCCCCACTCGACCGTTCTATTATGTGATTCTCTTTCTCACAGGGGTGACTATTGCTGTGGCGCTGCGCTTAGTGGGGGGGCTGCTCGTCTTTGTTCTATTGCAGAGCCCCGCTGCTACGGCGTTTCAGTTCTTCTACGATCTGAAAAGGGTCTTCTTCTGGGCAGCGTTGCTAGGGGTTATCTATGCGAGCGTAGGCTTAGCGCTCTCGTTTGCGTTCGACCTTCCTTTGGGAAGCGCGATCGTACTCATCTCGACGCTGGGCTTTGGCCTGGCAGTCTGGCGCTCCCCCAAGCGTCGCCGTGCTTGACTCCGGAACTGTCCCCACTGACGCTGATCATAGCAACTCCCGCCTTGCGCCGCTACAATGGTGACTAACGAAGGGGGTGAGAGTATGCACTACCCTGCTTGGTATGTCCCACTGTTGACCTCACCGATGCTGATCGCGGTCATCGCGATCTTGCACGTTCTCGTATCGCACTACGCCGTGGGCGGCGGACTCTTTCTCGCTGTAGAAACGCGCTACGCCTACCGCACTCATAACCGAGAGTATTGGGCGTATCTGAGAGATCACGCGTGGTTCTTTATCTTAATCACAGTGGTCTACGGCGCGATCACGGGAGTGGGGATTTGGTGGACGATCGGGCTGGCTTCACCCTTAGCGACGGAGACGCTCATTCACACATTCGTTTTTGGCTGGGCGATGGAGTACGTCTTCTTCGTCCTAGAGATCGTCTCAGCGTTTATCTTCTTTTACTATTGGGGAAGATTGGAGCCCAAGGTCCACCAGGCGATGGCCTGGATCTACGCGTTCTCGGCGTGGATGAGCTTGGTTTTGATTACGGGCATCACGGCGTTCATGCTCAATCCCGGAGCTTGGGTCGAGACGAAAAATTTCTGGGTGGGCTTCTTCAATCCCCAATTTGTTCCACAAGTCTTGGCACGCACCGGCGGATCGCTCTTGCTCGCCTCGCTCTATGTCTATCTGCACGCGTCGTTCAGGGTGAACGACCAAGCGTTACGCGATCTGATCGCCTCGCGTTCGACTTTGCCCGCTTTAGTAGGTGCAACGTGCGTAATTCTCGGCGGTGTGGGCTGGTATCTTTTCCTGCCGGAATCGGCCAAGGCAGCCTTAGCAGCCGCCAGCTCGCTCAACATTATGATGGTCTTGATCTTCGCCCTCACGATCGCTGTCTTCGCCATGCTCTATCTGGGGCCCTATCGCAATCCTGGCTGGCTCAGCCCCGGCTTTGCCATCGTGCTCTTTGGGTTAGGGCTGGCGGTCTTCAGTGCGGGGGAATTTGTTCGCGAAGCCGTGCGCAAGCCGTATATTATCTATAACGTCGTCTACAGCAATCAGATACTCCCAGAAGAACTCGCTTCGCTTCGGGAGAAGGGCTATTTAGAGGGGGGCACGTGGACGAGCGCCTGGGTGCGCTCACGCTACCCAGATGTTGTGCACTCCCAGCAGATTGACGAGACGAAGCTTTTGGCTCTGCCCGAAGCCGACCAGCGCGAGCTAGGCAAGGTGCTCTTTCAGTATCATTGTAGTTCGTGTCATGCGACGCGTGATGGCTACTCGGCGGTCACGCAGCTGCTGCGTGGCTGGACCCCGGAGATGATAAAGAACCTCGTGCAGAACCCGGAGAAGTTTCACTTCTTCATGCCGCCCTGGGCCGGTACGCCCGAAGAAGCTGAACTTCTGACAAAATATCTGATTTCGATTGCGCCGCCGCGCCCAGGAGGGATGCGCTAGCTATGAACCCAATAGATCTCATTGGCCCACCCAGCCCACTGGGATACCCAGCCCCCCATTGGTTTCTCGTGACGTTCAAGGTGCTAGGCTTCACACTTCATATGGGGCCGATGCACATGTGGTTTGCTGGGATTCTTCTCGCGATGGCGCTGGCGCGCTGGGGTGGTCCACAAGCTCAACGATATTCGGCTCGGCTGATGCGCCAGATGCCCATTATTATCGCGTTAGGGGTGAACTTTGGAATCGTCCCGTTGCTCTTCACTCAAGTTGCGTACTATCGGGTCTTTTATCCGGCGACGATCTTGATGGCTTGGCCCTGGTTTTTAATTATTGTCTTGTTGACGTTCGCGTATTACGGGGTCTATATCTACGTGACGGGCCTCAAAGATAACGCAGAGTTGACACTGCTCAAGCGCGCTGCCGGATGGGTCTCGGCGATCTTCTTTCTCTTGATCGGGTTTCTCTTCTCTAACGGCTTCAGCCTCATGACGAATCTACAGGCCTGGCCTGTGTTGTGGCAGAGCACGAGCGTCGCGGGGGCGCCGTTGGGCACTGCACTCAATACGTCGGATCCGACGCTGCTGCCTCGCTGGTTGATGATGGTCGGGTTAGCGTTGACGACGGTCGCCGCGTATGCCGTTTTCGATGCGGGGGTCTTAGCTCACCGCGAGAGCCAAGAGTATAAGTATTGGGTCGCGGGTTTCGCATTGAAGCTCTACACCGTTGGCTTGGTATGGTTCGCGGCGCTGGGCTCGTGGTATGTCTTCGGCATATGGCCGCCAGACGTACGAGAACAAATGTTCGCGAGCCCGCTCATTTTCTTGACTGTACTCACGGCACTGGGACCGGGGCTGCCGTGGCTCTTAGTCTTCTTTTTTCAGAGGAGGCAGATCACTCAGACGCTTGCGACTCTCACAGGGCTGGCGCAGTTTGGCGTCTTAGGACTCAACGCGATCAGTCGTCAGATCGTACAAGATCTTGAGCTGAGCAAGTTCTTGGACGTCACTGCCGAGCCGGTCAATCTCCAGCTCAGCCCACTGATTGTCTTCCTTGTGCTCTTTGTGCTCGGGCTAGGCGTTGTGGCGTGGATGATCCAGAAGATCCTTCAAGCGGAGCGCCAGCCGACCGCAGCTTAAAGTAGAGGGAGACTGAACGTAAACGTCGCCCCTTGCCCCAGCGTGCTCTCAGCCCAGATGTGCCCGCCATGCGCTTCTATGAAGTGTTTAGCGATGGCCAACCCCAAGCCTGAGCCGCCCGTCGCTCGCGAGCGTGACTTATCTGCTCGCCAGAAACGCTCGAAGACATAGGGCAGGTCTTCAGATGTGATCCCTGGTCCGGTGTCGCTGATTTGAATTACAGCTTCGCCTCCGCGCACGCTGAGCGCAATACGAATCTGCCCCTCTAGGGGAGTGTAACGCTCAGCATTGGCCAAAAGATTGAGCAGAACTTGCTCGATGCGCTGCGCATCAACCTCGACGGAGACGGGGGCGTGGGGAAGCTCAAGAATGAGTGTGATGCTCTTTGCTCTCAGCTGTGGGTCAATGACTGTGACCGCGTGCTGCACGATCTCTCGAAGGTCTGTGACTCTTTTCTCTAAACGCAATTCCCCAGCTTCAGCTAAGCTCAGCTCACGCAAATCGCTCACGAGACGCGCCAAGAGCACGCTCTCCTCGTGAATAGATGCGATGACCTCCGCAGTAGGCTCGTAGACCTTATCGAGGATCGCCTGAAGATTGCCCTGGATGACCGTCAAGGGCGTGCGCAATTCGTGAGCAATGTCGGCGATCATTTTGCGGCGCAGTTTTTCTGATTGCTCCAGGCGTTCGGCCATGCGATTGAAAGCAGCACTGAGTTGCCCTATTTCATCGTGTGAGGGCACGGATAGGCGCGGTCCTGCGTTCCCTATGGAGATCTGCTCTGTGGCTTGGACTAATCGGCGGAGGGGCACCGTCAGCTGGCGCAAGAGCAAGATTCCTAAGCCTATGGCTGCTAAGGTAGCTATCACGCCAGCTGCTAGAATCGAGGTACTAAGAGAGTCCAAAAATGTCTGCTCTAGCGGGCTCAATATGTTTTCGAGAGAACCTGCCAGCAGGGTTCCTACCCGTCGGCCCGCGACGTTGACGGGAACCCCAGCAATGAGCGTCTCGTCAGGCAGTTTCTGACCCAACAGCTGGGGATCAGGAGCTAACAATACAACGCCATCTTCGTTCGCTAAGATCAGGTTGGCTTGATAGGCCAACATGGCCAGACCCATTCTGTATCTCATGCCCGGCGGCGGTCCCTCTGAACTGAAGAAGTGTTCAATACCGCGCCAACTGCCCACGCGCTCGTAGTAGTCAGCAAACGCTTGCTGAAGCTGATAGGCCTGAATGATCCCACTCTGAAGACTGAACGCCTGAAAACTCTCACGCACGGCACGCTCCGCCAGCCAATACGTGATGCCTCCGCCTAAACCCACAATGAGTGCGAACGCCCCGATCAGTTTCAAACGAAGCGGAATGCGAGAGATCATCGTCTGATTTTAGAAAATCGGGGGTCAGGAATCAATGACCTCCTGACCCCCACCCACCGTCAAAGTTTCTTCAGCTCAACGAAAGGTCCGTGCCACGTGTGATACCAGACTGAGCCCAGACGTCCGTTGACACTCAATTCCCCGACGATCTTGCCATCTTTCAGAACGAACAGATCGTAGAAACCATAGAATGTGTCAACTTCAGTATCTACGGTAGTCCCCGGCAGAAAGACGTTAAGAAACTTTTGTGCGAGCTCCTTTGCTCGCTCGGCGGTGACGGTCATCTGCGTTGTAGGCGCCGGCCCAAAGGGCGGACCCCCGCGGCCTGGATGATACTTCGTATTCCATAGAACATTGGCCCCAGGTTCCCAACAGACAGCACCTGTCGTGAGCTTGTCAATCACCACATTGAACGCATTCGCGCCAGTGCTCTGTTCTTTTACCGTGACTTGAAAGTGATTCGTAAAATCAATCACTTTGACCGGCACAAGATCGGGATTGCTACGGCCAGTCAAGGTCAGATATTTTTGTGTGGCTTCTACGGCTTGGTCTATCGTGAGCGGATCGGGTGTGCGGGGGAAGCCCAGATTCCAGAGGGGGTGACATCCCATCATCGGTCCGGCCTGTGCCCCTGGGCCCGCCTGCGGCCCCGGCCCCCCCGGAGGCCCCATCTGAGCCCACGCTGTCACGCTCAATGTTCCCGCTAGCGCGAATGCTAGCACCAATATGCTCGCTAACATCTTCTTCTTCGTCATAGCTAGTACCTCCTTTGCTTGATATCTTTAGTCTAGTGAGTGCAGATGGAGGGGGTATGAAGAGACTGTGGAGATTTTATAGAGATACGTCTGAAAATTTGTAGCCCACGCCGCGTACCGTCAAGATATAACGAGGGTTTTGAGGGTCTGGCTCGATCTTTCTGCGCAGATTTTTGATATGGGTGTCAATCGTGCGATCCAATGTAGCATACGTTGTCCCTGAGAGGGCTTCTATCAGCTGGAGCCGGCTAAAAACGTGCTCCGGCTGCTCCGCTAGCGTCGCCAAGAGCTTGAATTCGAGGGGAGTGAGATTGAGCACTCTCCCTTGAAGGCGAGCCTCATGGGTGCTTAAGTCAATGGCAAGATCGCCAACCTCTATCAGTGTTGATTTGGTCAGACCTTCTGTTCGTCGTAGGACGGCGCGGACGCGGGCGACCAATTCTCTGGGATTGAAGGGCTTGACGACATAGTCGTCAGCTCCCAGCTCCAAACCAGCAATCCGGTCGGCGTCCTCAGCCCGCGCTGTCAGCATAACAATGGGAGTGCTAGACTCTCTACGGATCTCTCGTGCGACATCCAAGCCGTCTATGTCCGGCAGCATTAAATCCAAAATAACAAGAGCGGGCTGCTCGACTCTAAAGAGCGTCCGGGCTTGCTGGCCGTCTGAAGCCGGTAAGACGGAAAAGCCGGCCTGCTGGAGATACGCTCGCACAAGCTGGATGATCTTCGGCTCGTCGTCTACGACTAAAATCTTTTTGGCCATCCCGCTCACAGTATACGCCCCTGAGCCAGCCTGAGGCAATAGAGTAGGACACAGCTGTGTCCCTACTCTCACTAACGGGGCTCGGAACCCCGGTGCGCGCTCGCCAAATATCGCATACACCCAACCAGAGCTCGCCAATCAATCGCAATGTGAATCACGGTGACGATCACAGCAGTCACGCTGAACCAGAAGTGCATATCGCCCCACTGGTGTTTCGTCAAGCCAAGCAACAGCAGTGTGCGACCCGACCGTGGCCCTTCGGGAGCCAGCCAGAGCAAGAAACCTGTGAGCGCCGCTGCACTCCAGAGAACAATCATCGTTACTGCTACAACGGCTCGGGCATATGTTCTGAGGTTGGTTGCACGATTCATACCTCCTGACTGAGGAAGCGGGGGGAGCCCCGCTCCTCAGCCTTGCTCACTCCTTTGCGATCACAGTCTAGCACAGCGATATAAAGACTGAATGAAGAGACCATGGAGATTCGATGGAGACCTTGCTGAGCGATAGGCTCTCGGCTTACAATACTTTTATCTTCAAAAGAAAAAGGAGCGAGAGCTATGCTCAACAAGAGACTGCAAACAGCACTCAATGATCAGATCAAAGAAGAGCTGGAGTCGGCGTATATCTATCTCTCGATGTGCGCGTACTTTGAGGCGCAAAATCTCCGGGGGATGGCTCGCTGGATGCGCCTGCAAGCGCAAGAAGAAGTCGGCCACGCCATGAAGATCTTTGACTTCATCAACGACCGCGGTGGGCGCGTCGAACTGGAGGCTATCGCCAAGCCGCCCGTCAAGTTCAAGTCGCCGCTCGATGCTTTTCAAAAAGCTCTCGCCCACGAGCGGAAGATCACAGGCTTAATAAATAAACTGTACGATCTCGCCGACGATGAAGACGACTACCCCACCGAAGTGATGCTCCAATGGTTTATTGAAGAACAAGTCGAAGAAGAGAAGAGTGTGAGCGAGGTCGTCGCGCAATTGGAGCTCATTGGAGATCAAGGCGCGGGGCTCTTGATTCTAGATAAGCACTTAGGGGAGCGCAAAGAAGATTAAGAACGGGCTTGAGCTGCGAGCCTGGGCACAGGGGTTTCACCAAGAAAGACCACAGGAGTTGGGGTCTTCACCTGCACACGCACCCTGCTAGCTAGCGGAAAGTGCGCCCCCGCAGGCTGGAGGCTGCGCAGCGCTTCTCCAGAAGATAGACGGACTGCGATGAGCTGCATCCCTCCGCGATAGCGCCGCGAGACCACAAGGCCTGCCCCGCCCTCTTCCTGGCCCTTACTCTGTTCTTCTCTTTTCAAAGGAGAGGAAGAGTGAGCTAGGGCTATCTCCTCCGGCCGCACCATGACGTCAACTACGGTGCCCTCCGGCAAGGGCCTGGGCAGGGCAAAGCATCCGAGGGTCGTCTCGATGCAGTTCTGTCGGACCCGCCCGGTGAGAAAATCCGCGTGCCCAATAAACTCCGCAACAAAACGCGTCGCCGGCTCGCGATAGAGTTGTTCAGGAGAATCTATCTGTTCCAGTCGCCCGGCATTGAGCACTGCTACCTGATCGGCCAGTTCAAAGGCTTCTTCTTGGTCGTGGGTGACAAAGAGAGTGGTGCAGTTCAATCTCTGCAGGAGCAATTTCAGTTCACTACGCATCTTGGGTCGTAGGTCGGCATCCAAATTCGAGAAGGGTTCATCGAGCAATAACACTTTGGGGTTGGTCGCCAGTGATCTGGCTAAAGCGACCCGTTGCTGCTCCCCGCCCGATAGCTCATGGGGATAGCGCGCCCAAAACCCGGAGAGGCCGACGAGCTCTAACAGCTCGCGTGCGCGGGCGCGACTCCTGCGCCTAGACAACCCAAAGGCAATATTCTGCTCCACTGTTAAATGAGGGAAGAGGGCGTAATCCTGAAAGACCATGCCCACGCGGCGCTCTTCAGGCTCGACCCAGCGGGTCGCGTCAGCGACCACGCGCCCATCTATAATAATAGTGCCGGAATCGGGACGCTCAAAGCCCGCGATCAAGCGCAACAGCGTCGTCTTCCCCGATCCCGACGGGCCGACGACCACCAGAAGCTCCCCCCTCCCTACAGCGAGCGAGAGCGGCCCCAGAGCCGGTCGTGGGGCATGGGGAAATCGTTTGACGAGATCGCCAATCTCGATGAGGATGGTATCAGTCACCATGCCGGACCTCTGGTCGGTCGCCCACTCGGAGAAGAGAGAGCATCGGAAGGGAAAGGACAATCAAGAGCAATGCCGGCCCGGCGGCTTGGGCATAAAAGCCCTCCCCGGCAGCAATCCATAATCGCACCGGCAGCGTGTCAAACCCCGGCGGCCGCAAGAGCAGCGTGGCTGGCAACTCCCGCAGGGCATTCAGAAAGATTAACGTCCAGCCGGCGGCTAAGCTTGACGCCACTAACGGAAAAGTCACGCGCCGCCACACGCTGAGGGTTGCGTGCTCCAGCGAGCGGGCGGCTTCTTCTAAGCGCACCGGCACCCGCGCCAGCCCCGCTTCAGTCGCTTGCACCGCATGGGAGAAGAACCGAACGGTATAGGCTAGCATCAATGCCCATACAGTGAAGTAGAGCGACGGCACGAAACGATGGAGCAGGAACGCCAAGGCCAAAGCGATCAGCACTCCTGGCAGGGCTTGGCCAGCTTGGGCCAGTCTCGCTAACCCGTGCTGTTCATATCGGACAGCTCTGTACGCCAGAGGCCAAGCCAAGACCAGCGCGAGGGTCGCTGCCGCTCCAGCGCTAAGCAAGCTATTCCCAGCGTACTTTGCTAGATCCATGACCGATGTGCCCCACAAGGCCGCACCCGGTTTAGGATTCAGCAATCCCTCGAGCAGCCAATAGAGCGAGACCCCCGCCGGCAGGATCAACCCCAAAACGAGAACAGTCCATACCAAACCGAGCGCGATCCATTTCTCCCACGAGCTCAACGGCACAAGTGGGAGCGGCCTTTGAGAAGCTTTATAATAATGCCGACCGCGCCCCCACAGACGTTGCTGCGCCATGAGCAAAAACACCGTCAGAGCGACGAGCACCGTGCCCATCGCTGCTGCTGGAGCTTGGTCGTAGCGCCCGGTTAACTGCTTATAGATCGCCGTGGTGAACGTCTCGTAGCGCAGAGCAGCTACCACTCCGTAGTCCGAGAGGACATAGACAGCAGCGAGCAGGCTGCCAGCGGCCAAGGCTGGGAGGAGCAAGGGCAAGGTCACCCGTGCAAAAGTTTTTAGTCTACGCGCTCCTAGAGAGCGTGCAGCTTCTTCGAGTTGGGGATCAAGAGAGCGCAGCGCCGCCCGCGCGAGAGTGTACACATACGGATATGTCGCCATCACTAAGATAGCCCAAGCGCCGGGAAAGCCATAGATCGTCGGAACAGCCACGGAGACTCCAAAGAGAGCTTCGAGCCCGCGGGCTAGAAGCCCCCCCGGCCCCCAGAACGAGACATGCCAGATCGCGATCAGATAGCACGGGATAACGAGCGTCGCTGTGAGCAGCGGGCCGAAGATCCTTCTGCCCGGCAGATCCGTGCGCTCGATCAGCCAAGCCAAGAGGAGTCCCAAGAGAAGCGCCCCTAGGGTGACGGCACCGGCTAACAGGAGCGTATTGCCCAGCAAGAGCAGCAAGCGAGTTTGCCAGAGGGTGCTCCATATCTGGGGTTCTGCAGTAGCTCCGCGAAGGAGCGTCACGACGAACGGGAGCGCCATGGCCCCGGCAATGAGCGCCGCGACAAAAAACAAAAGAGCCCGCTGGGGCGACCCCAGCGCACCAAGCCGTTCGACCCAGCGAGCTTGCCATGTAGCCATCTGTCTATTTTATCCGAGCCCGACCTCATCTAAAAGCTTTTGTGTCTTCTCCAGCTCTTCACCCAGTTGGTCTAACCGCACGGGCATCAGTTTGATCGTCTCTAGCGGGCGCACGCCCGGCGCAACCGGCCCCCCCGGCAACAACGGGTACTCAAAGTTCAGCTCAGCGAAGAGCTTCTGCGCTTCAGGGGAAGCGAGGAAGTCCAGAAAGAGCTGGGCTTCTGTAAGGTGTTTGGCGTTCTTTACAATAGCTGCGCCGGCAGCGTTCACCAAGACCCCGATATCGCCAGGCCCTTGGTCGGGATAGATCACCCCGACGGGAGAGCCGTCGCGCAGCTCCAAGTGAAAGTAATAGTGATTGACGAGTCCCAGAGGGAACTCTCCCCGTCCCACGGCCTTGCGCACGTCCGTGTGGCCGTTGAGCGTCACGATCCCGTTGGCCTTCAGTTTTAAGAGATAGTCTTTAGTGAACTCGTCGCCCTTGGTCAGGCGCAGCGCCGTCACCCAGGCGACCACGGACTCGTTACGGGTAGTGGCCATCGCGAGTTTGTTCTTCCATTTGGGGTGAGTGAGCTCGAAGACGGACTGGGGCAGCTCTTCGGGCTTTAAGAGCTTAGTATTATATATAATGACGCGGCTTCGACCCGAAACACCGAGCCAGCTGCCGTCGCGGGCACGAAATTGCTCCGGGATCGCGCGGGTCTTCTCGGAGATATACGGCTGCAGTGCGCCTTTGAGCTTGAGAAATTCCAGCGTCCCTGCATCGTTGGCGATGAATAGATCGCCTCTCGGGTTGGGTTGCTCTTGCAGCACGAGGTTGGCCAGCGCTGTCGCCGAGCCGCTTTGGAGCGTCACTTTCACGCCCGTCTGTTGCTGAAAGAGCCGGATGACGGGGACGATCAAGGGTTCGCTGCGCCCAGAATAGATAATTAATTCCCCGGACGATTGGGCGAACGTCGTCGGCGCGAGCGACAGAACGACGAGCAACAACGACTTTTTCACAAGAGACATAGCTCTTCCTCCAATGAATGTTGTGAGCTCATCGGCCGCTGGCGAGAAAAGCATACTAAAATAGTCCGCTTTTGTCAAGGGATTTTCGCGAGTAAGAATCATTCTTATTTGCAAAACGGGGGTGCTACAGGCGACTGGAAGGGATCAGTTGGCATTTACGGCACAGCCCGTAGAAGACCACCTCATGAGAGCGTACTTGGTATCCCTGGTGGGTGAGTTCGCGGCTCAAGTGTTCCTGCACCGGGACTTCCACATCAGAGACGCGCCCACACCGGTCGCAACAAAAGTGATAATGAGTTTGTATCTGGCAGTCATAGCGCGTCGGGCCATCCCCTGCGGCGATCTCTCGGATGAGCCCCTCCTGAGCTAGGAGCTTCAGAGTGCGATAGACAGTGGCCAAGCTGATACGCGGGAGACGCCGCTTGACTCGCTGGTAGACCTCTTCAGCCGTCGGGTGAGCGCTATTCCCTTGTAAGGCGGAGAAGATTGCCTTGCGCTGTTTGGTGATGCGGGGCAGTCCCCGCCGTGCCTCGGCCTCCATCACTCGCATCGTTTTCCTCCGGAGTAATCTACGCCATGACAGCAAAAACATACTAAAAGCGTCTGCTTTTGTCAATTGCTCCTTCTCGATCAGAGCTCAATAGCGCCAATCTTCTCAATGCACACGGCATCGAGCACACTTGACAAAAGCGGACTAATCTAGTAGGATTTTTGTGATAACGGAGCTGACGAAAAAGGGGTTGACAATGGCACACGCGTTAGAGATCAAAGATTTGCATGTGAGCGTGGAAGGCAGAGAGATTTTGAAGGGCTTGACGCTCACCGTCAAAACCGGAGAGGTTCATTCGATCATGGGGCCCAACGGCTCTGGCAAGAGCACGCTCGCTCTCGCGTTGATGGGACACCCAAAGTATGAAGTCACCAGCGGAGCAGTGCTCTTCAAAGGACAGGATATTTTAGAAATGGAGCCAGATGAGCGCGCCCGGCTGGGGCTCTTTTTGGCTTTTCAGTATCCGCTAGAGATTCAAGGTGTTCCCTTGGGACGTTTTCTCTGGGCAGCCAAGAAAGCACACTTGGGACAATCAGAGACAACGAATGGCAAACCCGATAAGAAAGCCGACGCCAAGGCGCTCTCTCAGTTCAGAAAAGACCTCCAAGAGAAGATGAAGCTTTTGAAGATGGATGATTCATTTGGGCAGCGTTACCTGAATGTGGGCTTCTCCGGTGGCGAGAAGAAACGCGCCGAGATCGTCCAGATGCACATACTCAAACCTGCAATGGCGATCATGGACGAGACCGACTCTGGCCTCGACATTGATTCAGTCAAGATCGTCGCGGAAGCCGTCAATCAATTGCGGGGGCCAGATTTCGGCGCTTTAGTGATCACGCACTATCAGCGAATTCTCAATTTCCTGAAGCCGGACTTTGTGCACGTCATCGTGGACGGCAAGATCGTGCGCAGCGGCGATGCAAGCTTGGTCCATGAGCTCGAAGCCAAGGGATACGATTGGATTGTCAATGGTTCGAAAGCGCCTGAGAGGGTGAGCTAGATGGCGAGAAAGCCTGAAGAGGTGCGCCACCTCGGGGAGAAGAAGCGCCCCGCTACCGCAACGGTCGAGAAAGGACAAGACACATACGAGCGAGATTATTCCCGCTACGCGTTCAGCTACCCCACGGATACATATAAGCACGTGCTCAAGCCGGGGCTCTCCCGTGAGGTCGTCGCCGAGATCTCGGCTATCAAGAACGAGCCAGCATGGATGAGAGAGTCTCGTCTGGCAGCATATGAAGTCTTTGCCAAGAAGCCCATGCCGACGTGGGGCGGCGATCTCTCCAAGATCAATTTTGACGCGATCACGTACTATGCCACGCCGACCGACAAGGGTGCTCGTACCTGGGATGATGTACCCGAAGAAGTCAAGAAGACATTCGATCGCTTAGGCATCCCCGAAGCGGAGCGAAAGTTCTTAGCGGGCGTGGGTGCGCAGTACGATTCTGAGGTCGTCTATCACTCCATCCGAGAAGACCTAGCGAAGAAGGGCGTCATCTTCTTGAGCATGGACGATGGCCTGCGTGAGTACCCAGACCTAGTGAAAGAGTACTTCGGCACGGTGATCCCCAAGGAGGACAATAAGTTTGCCGCGCTGAATTCGGCGGTGTGGAGCGGGGGGAGTTTTATCTATGTGCCCAAGGGCGTTCACGTTGAGATTCCCCTGCAAGCGTATTTCAGAATCAACGCTCCTAATATGGGGCAGTTCGAGCGCACCCTGATCATCGCCGATGAGGGCGCACGGGTGCACTATATCGAGGGGTGTTTGCCCGGTGGCGAACAAGTCAGCGTGGGCGACCGCTGGGTGAATATCGAGAGCCTCAAACCCGGTGACTATGTGATCGCGGACAACGGCCAGAGGGCACGCGTCCGCGCCACGATGGTGCGCCCCTATCGCGGCGAGATGCTCACCATCTGGCCAATATCGCCGTATAACGCCTTCCGGCTCACCTCTGAACATCCCGTTTTAATAGTGCGTCGCGCTGATGTGCTCACCAAGCGCAGAGCCCGCCATAGCTGGCTGCCCGAGGTAGATACAGAGAAGTTGCTCACTACCGAGCCGAAGTATGTACCAGCCGGTGAACTCCAAGTTGGGGATTTCTTAGTCTTCCCCAGGGTGCAGCCAGAGGGGTACAACCCTAAGTACACGCCGGAGTTGCTTCGGCTCTTGGGGTATTATCTGGCTGAAGGCTCAGCGTTTGTGAACAAGGCGCTCCGTATGCCCGTGGTGAGCTTCTCCTTTGGGGCACACGAGCACGAGACGATTGCTGAAGTCTGTGACCTGATCGAGAGAGTAACAGGCAAAAAGCCGTGCGTCACGGAGATCCCTCAAAGACATGGAGTCAACGTGATCGTCTATTCGCACAAGCTGATGGATCTCTGTATAGAAGCATGCGGGAAGGGCGCGGTGACAAAACGTCTGAGCGCAGAGCTGATGGCATTGCCCTCAGAGCAGATCAAGCCCTTGCTCGAAGCGTACTTCCGTGGCGAGGGCAACGTCTGCGACAAAGGCACTAGCCTTATGTACCGCGCCGCGACAGCATCAGAGATCTTAGCTCAGCAGCTTCAGGAGCTGTTTGCGCGTCAGGGCATCTACGCAAGCATTCAAGTCCGGCGCGGTGGAAAAGATACGATTCAAGGGCGCTCGATTGATCGTCAAGATCAGTATATTCTTGTCTATACGGTGGACAAACGTTGGAGCGAGGTCCGCTCGACTGAACGCTATTTCTTGGTTCCCATCAAAGCTATCGAGCGGGCGCCCTATGAGGGTTTCGTCTTTAATCTCGACGTTGAGGGGCCCAACTCGTACTTGGTGCGCGGCTTTGCCGTACATAACTGCACCGCGCCCGTCTACTCGCGAGAATCCCTACACTCAGCCGTCGTCGAGCTGATCGCCAAGCGCGGTGCACACTTGCGATATACGACGCTGCAGAACTGGTCCAATGACGTCTATAACTTAGTCACCAAGCGTGCGGTAGCTTACGAAGATGCTACGGTGGAGTGGGTGGACGCGAATATCGGGTCTCGCCTCACGATGAAATATCCGTCGGTGTATATGCTGGGCAAGGGCGCGCGGGCGGATATTCTCTCAGTCGCTTACGCCGGCAAGGGCCAGCACCAAGACACCGGCGGCAAGGCCATTCATGCTGCGCCGTACACGACGTCAACTATTGTGTCCAAATCCGTGAGCAAAGACGGCGGGCGCGCCAGTTATCGCGGCCAATTGGTCGTCGCCAAGGGCGCACACCACGCCAAATCCAACGTCCGTTGCGATGCCCTTTTGCTCGATGAACGCTCTCGGTCGGACACGTATCCCTATATCGAGATTGACGAAGACCAAGTGACCATCGGACACGAAGCGACAGTGGGGAAAGTCGGCGACGATCAGATTTTTTATCTGCAATCGCGCGGGCTGTCAGAATCTGAAGCCCTCTCGATGATCGTGCTGGGCTTTATGGAGCCCTTCACCAAGACGCTCCCCATGGAATATGCTATTGAATTCAACCGTTTGATCCAACTTGAGATGGAGGGCTCCGTCGGGTAAAATAATTTTGACCCCTCTCCCCTCTTAAATGCCCAACCCCCCTCCTCCGCCCTGGAGAGGGGGGGGGTATGAGGGGTCAAGGAAAGCGAGCTTCGTATGAAAGCACCAGATTTGTTCTCTGCCGCTGCGGTGCAAGAGTTTTCCGTGCAGCATAATGAGCCGGCTTGGCTGACACAGAAGCGTTTGGAAGCGTTTGAGCGCTTTGAGAAACTGCCTCTGCCTGACTCGCGTTATACGAAAATCCGCGGGCTGGATCTGCACGCCTTCGAGCCCGCCAGGCAAAACCCCAACGGTGCGAAGATCACCGACACGGAGAGAGAAGCTGTCCATATTCAGATTGATGCAGAAGTTCTTTCGACGCAAACGCCTGAGCAGCTCCGGCGCAAAGGGGTTATCTTTTGCGACCTGGCGACCGCAGTGCGCGACTACCCAGACCTAGTCAGAAAGTATCTCTTTCAGGCCATCTCGCCCGATGAAGACAAGATGACCGCGCTCGTCGGGGCGCTAGCTCATGACGGGATTTTTATCTATATTCCCCAAGAGACAGTGCTCGACGAGCCGCTTCGCTTGGTGTACTTGCTCGACAAGCCACAGGTCGCAGCGTTAGCCCATCAAATCATCGTCGTTGAGGCGCACAGTCGCGTGACGGTGCTGGAAGAGGCGTACGCCAAGCACCCCACTGGTACGGGACCCCATCTCCACGCAGCGATCTCAGAAGTCTACCTGGGCGACGGAGCACAAGTACAGTTTGGGGGCTTGCAGAACTGGAACGAGGAGACTTTCAGTTTTGTGCGCCGACGCGCTCATGTCGGGCGCGACGCCAAGCTCCAGTGGACGGTCGGCTGGCTCGGCGGAAAGCTGACGATGAGCCACGTCGAGAGCACCCTGATGGGCCCCGGCGCAGAAATGGAAGACATCCAAGTGCTCTTTGGACGGCACAAACAGCACTTTGACTTGACGAGTTCTTTGAGAAATAGGGCTCCGCACGTCAAGGGCGAGATCCATATGAAGGGCGTGATGAAAGACCAGTCGCGCTCGGTGATGTACGGCTTTATCAAAGTCGAGCCGCCGGCCCAGCAATCAAATTCATATCAGTTGGCCCAGGGTTTGTTGCTGAACGATGGAGCGCATTGTGATGCGATCCCCGGCTTGGAAATCGAAGCCAACGACGTGCGGGCCACGCACGGGGCTTCCATCGGGCCGATTGATGAAGAACAGATTTTTTATTTACAGAGCCGAGGGTTAGAACGCGAGCAGGCCAAGCGCACTATTGTCGAGGGCTTTTTAACGCCCACGCTCGAGCAGATCCCTATAGCCGGAGTGCGCGAGCGGTTCCATGCGTTCGTCGAACAGAAATGGAATGAATAGCTATGGCGATCTCAGCTGATCTCGATTTTATTATTGAGCACTACAAGAACCCGCAGAATTTCGGGCACTTGGAGCACCCTGATATCGTGCACGAAGAAGGCAACCCCAGTTGTGGAGACCAGATTCGCATAGAGCTGAAGATTGATCATAACAGAATCACAGACGTGCGTTTCAGCGGCAAGGGGTGCGCGATCTCGCAAGCAGCGGCTTCAATTCTGACCGAGGAGATCAAGGGCAAGACGTTGGAAGAAGTTAAACAATTCGACAGACAAAAGATGCTGGATCTCTTAGGAATCGAGATCAGCGCCATGAGATTGAAGTGCGCTCTGTTGGCGCTCAAGGTTGTCAAAGCCGGTGCCTATGGGATCACGGATTGGCCAGGCGAGGAAGAATGAGCCAGAAGATCAAAGTCGCCTCGGTGAGCGAGCTGGCCCCAGGACAATATACCAGCGTTGAGCTCACAGGGGAGCGCATCGCGCTCTTTAATATTGATGGGAAGTTCTACGCTCTCAAAGACATGTGCACGCACGATGGGGGCATCTTGACGGGGGGCACACTCAAGGGCTATATTATCGAGTGCCCTCGGCACGGCGCGCAGTTCGATGTGCGTACAGGAGCCGTCGTACGGCTGCCAGCTTATGTTGGTGTTAGCACATACACAGTGTCCGTCGAGGGCGAGGACGTCTTCATAAATCTTGAGTGAGAAGGTGACAGCATGGCCGCTCGGCCAGAGGGGTGTAAAGCACTTGACCCACGTGCCATCCGACGCGACTTTCCCATCTTCGCTCGCACCGTCCACGGAAAACCCTTGTTTTATTTGGACAATGCCGCGACAACTCAGCGCCCCCAAGCCGTAATTGACGCGATCATGGGCTATTATTGTCGTTATAATGCCAACGTCCATCGTGCAGTGCACACGCTCTCGCACGAAGCTTCGGTCGCTTATGAAGAAGCGCACAAGAAAGCTGCGAAATTTATCAACGCGCGGTCTTGGAAAGAGATCGTCTTCACCCGCAACGCCACAGAAGCCCTCAACTTGGTCGCCTACGCGTGGGGCTTGCACAACTTGCATCCTGGAGATGAAGTCGTGGTCACCATCATGGAGCATCACTCGAACTTAGTCCCATGGCAGATGCTCCGGGAGCTCAGAAAGATTCAGCTGAAATTCTTAGACGTCACCGACGAGGGTCGGCTCAAGCTCGACGATCTCTCTCAGCTCTTGACCAAGCGCACCAAGCTCGTGGGAGTTATTTACGCGAGCAACGTGTTGGGGACGATCAACCCAGTGGGAGAGATCGTTGCAGAAGCCAAGAGAATCGGCGCAGTAACGGTGATAGATGCTGCCCAAGCCGCCCCGCATATGCCCATCAATGTGCAAGAGCTGGGCTGTGACTTTCTGGCTGTTTCTGGACACAAAATGCTTGGCCCCACGGGGATCGGTTTTCTCTACGGGCGCAGAGAATTATTAGAAGCGATGCACCCGTTCTTACACGGCGGGGATATGATCTCCACGGTGACGACCGAGAGCGTGACGTTTAATGAATTGCCGTGGAAGTTCGAAGCAGGAACACCGAACATCGCTGGGGGGATTGGGCTTGGCGCAGCAATTGATTATCTTAGTGCGCTGGGGTTGGAGAACATCTACGCCCATGAGCAAAAGATCTTAGAGTACGCGCTGGCGAAACTTTCTCAGATCGCTGGGCTTGAAATCTATGGGCCGAAAGAGACAAAAGATCGTTTGGCGGTGATCTCGTTCAATCTCGAGGGCGTTCACCCGCACGACGTGGCGGGGGTATTAGACGAAGCGGGGATCGCCGTGCGCAGCGGGCACCACTGCGCGCAACCGTTGATGAGCAGGCTGGGAATGGACAACACAGCCCGCGCGAGCTTTTATATCTATAATTCTGAAGACGACGTGGACGCGCTCGTCGAGGCGCTCAGGACGGTGCAGAAGCTCTTCGCTTAAGATTCTAACTCTTGTAATCTTTGCTCAAGTTCTTGAAAGGTGAGACAGTTAGTAGGCCGTGCCTTCTAGCTACCGTTTCAAATTATAACGCCTACGACGTTTCTTTTGCTCTCCTTTCACAGCCATCGGTACGTAGATGGTACTGAAGAGCAAGGAGAGCTTCTCTGCGATATTGCTCTCGATTATTGTAATAAGAACATTTGCATCAATGATAGCTTGACGAGCACCGACGTACCCCTTGGGCACCATCTGTTATTTCTCTTTAGTCAAAAGCCATAAGGCGAGTAGTGCCACCCCAATACCCAAAAGCGTGGCAACGGCTCTGACTTCTTTTTTCTTCAAGCGATACCGATCTGGATGCTTGTCTAGGTAATCTATAAGTCGTTTCTCGAAGTTGCCTTGGGGATCAAACTCGAAGGGCGGGGAATTCCCTTAGGGAATGAGGTACTTCGATTCCTTTCTCTACTATCAGCAATACCGGCTTGTTTTTATCACGAGCATATTGGACTTCCTGTAAGACCTTAGAGCTCAATTGTTTTGTGCAAAGGGCGATCACAAGAGTAGACGCATCAATCATCTGCGAAGCAGAGCTGGAAATCCGATCTCCCCGCCTGTCTTCGGGATGTGGCACATACACTGTAATCCCATGCGCTGCAGCAAGAGTCTGTAACCTCCCGACCATATCAGTTCTTGATAGGTTGTAACTCAGAAAAAGACTCAAATTGCTCATAGTAGCTATCCTATGCACAAACAATCCCAGCTTTTGCAGTTTGCCTTAATGTGTATGCGACTGGCAAGTCAGAAAGCCTTCGGGCGCTTGAGCCCGGCGATCTGGCGGTGCTGCACGCCCAGTGCTGTCCTGCATACAATGAGGATGCGGTGAGCAGCCGCGTGTGGTGGAGACAGCTTCGAGATCAGCGTGAGGCCAGGCCCTGCGCCAAAATGGCAAGCAGGCGCTCGTCCGCCCTGTCGCCCTCATACACCCCAAACCCTGGCCCATCCTCTCGATACACCCACAGCGCCCAGTGCAAACCCGTCGCATTCATCAACGCTATCTTGTCCTCGACCAAATGATAGCGCGAATCCCCCGGTGCAGTGGCGATGGCCCCAAACTCCCCCACGAACAGCGGCACACCCCTCGCCTCTGCCCACTCCAGATAGGGCTTAATATCAGTCAGAAGCTGATCGCGATTGTAATCCACGTACACCCCTGCCCAATAGTTCAGCCCCAGCCCCGCTCCCCCGCCGTCATTGTCAGGCGCACGCAACCACCCCCGCACCCGCAAAGTATCCCCCTGCTGTACCGGCACCAGCGGCTGCGTCATGATCCAGTTTGCCTGGCTCCATTCTCCGTACACTCCCGCACGAGTGCTCCGAATCTGCAGGCTGCGTTGCCCACTGCGGGCCACCGCGTTGCTCCAGCTCCCATGTACCCCCTCGTCCCCCCAAAAATACCAGTTGGCCGGCATCCCCACTCGCAAGAGTGACTCCCGTTCAAACCCGCCGTTGAGCACTTCCCACACTCGCCCGTTATGCAGCAGGCTCAAATCGTCGAACCACACAGCGCCGCTGTTGCCCCAGACATACAGAATCGGCCCTGCAAAGTTCGCTCTTGCCGGCACCGTGGCCGGCCCGCTCTCCCACGACACCCAGGTGCTGCTCCGCCCCGTGAACTCCTGTATCTCTTGCGCCGCGCCCACCCATTGCAGGTCTACAAGCGCCCGCCCAGGATAGAAATACGTAGTCGGCACGGGACTGTCACCGATCCAGTCCACCCCTGCATGGCTCACGACAAACGGTGTATAATCGTGATAGGAGTAGACCACATTTGGGTCTGCCAAGAGCCGAAAACGACCCTCGTTCAACGGATTCTCCACGAACAGGATGTGGTTCTGGTCCACGCTGCGGATGGCCGCCCGGATCCGATCCGCCAGGGCCCACCACTGCTCCGAGTTGGGCGGCAGCGGCTCATTGAATAGGTCGTAGCCGGCGACGACGTGGCGCTGGGCGTAGCGGGCGGCAATGGCACGCCACAGGTCCAGCAGGCGCTGCTGCCCTGCGGGATCGTTCCAGATCTTCCCCTCGAGGAGATCTTCGTCTGGCGGCACCACGTGCATGTCCAGGATGACGTAAACCCCTGCCTGCTCGCACCAGTTGAGGTAGGTGTCGATCAGCTCGAAGCCCAGGGCCGTGTCGAAATAGCGCCAGTGGAAGGCCAGACGGATGACCGTAGCTCCCATGGCAGCAAGGGAGTTGATGTCGGCCTGGGTGGCGTAGCGCCGCGGGGCATCGGGGTCCCCATGATATTTGTAGTAGTCGGTGTGCATGTTTACCCCCCGCAGGAGCACCGGGTTGCCGCGGGCGTCCACAATGGCCTTGCCCTGAACGCGCAGGAACCCTTGGGGCAATCCTCCTGTTTCTACCGCAGCTGGGGCAAAGGCCGATGGCAAAAGTACAGAAACTAAAGCGCAAATTGCCAGCACCCCCGCCTGAGTCAAGAGAGACCGTTCGCGCATCTTCCTACTTCCCTTTTTTGGCTCGCATAGATTGCTCCAAGACTGCAACCCTCTTAGCCGAATCGCTCGCGGCACTCTCGCACAAAGCCCACCGTCAGCTTCACTGTGTTTTCGAAGTCGTCGAGTCTTAAGAGACTGAACTGCGAGTGAATATAGCGACAGGGCACGGAGAGTACCCCAGCGGGAATGCCGCCGCGCACCGTGTGAATCGCCCCCGCATCGGTGCCCCCATAAACGGGCAGCTTGTACTGATACGAAATTTTGAGCTTCTCCGCTATCTGCTCTAAAGCTTCGACGACTCGTCTACTGACGACCAACGAGGTATCGGCAATCGTGATCGCTGGGCCCTTGCCCAACGCTGTCGGCTGGCGCGCTGGAGCCACGCCGGGAACATCCGCGCCAATTGTCCCCTCAAGTGCTAAAGCGACGGCGGGGTTGATGCTATACGCTGCGGCCCGCGCCCCGCGCAGCCCCGTCTCCTCGCCAATAGCGAAATTACAGACTAACGTTAGAGCTAAATTCTCTCTCTGAAGCTCTTGCAGGGCACGAATCATCACGGCGCAGCCGGCACGATCGTCGAATGCCTTCCCACCAACTAAGTTCTCGCTCAGTTGCTCAAAGGGATAATACGGCACAGCAGGGTCGCCAACGCCAATGCCCATCTTCCGGACTTCTTCAGCAGAAGAAGCGCCGACATCAATGAAGAGATCTTCGATCTTGAAGGATTTTTCTCGGTCTTCAGCCTTGAGCACGTGTGGCGGAACGCTCCCGATGACTCCCGTGATGAGCTTTCCAGCGCGCGTGCGAATTTTAACAACCTGCGCCGGGAGGATTCTTATGTCCCAGCCGCCAAGCGTCGCAAAGCGCAAAAAGCCCTTCTCTTCGATATAGCTAATAATCAGCCCGACTTCGTCCATGTGCGCGTCCAGCATCAGCGTGAAATCCGACTGGCCCCGGCGCGTGACGATGAGATTGCCTAAGGGGTCGACGCGCGCCTCGTCGACAAGCGGCTTGACGAATCTGTCTATCACGTCCCGAACGTCGTCCTCAAAGCCTGAGACGCCAAAGGCCTCTGAAAGCTGGGTGAGCAGGGAAACGCTGTGAGAGTTCGTTGTGTTCATGCCAAGATTATAACTGAAGAGGCTAGGGCAACTCAAAGCTTTCTGAGCACGATCGTCGAGTTGTGCCCGCCAAACCCGAAGGAGTTGGAGAGCGCTACATAGACCTTGGCAGGACGGGCTTTGTTGGGAACGTAATCGAGATCACATTCGGGGTCGGGGTTGTCCAAGTTCAGGGTTGGGGGCAGAATCCCACGATCAAGAGCCATCAGTGTGGCGATCGCTTCTACCGCGCCCGCTGCCCCCAACAGATGCCCGATCTGAGACTTGGTCGAGCTGATAGCTAATTTATAGGCGTGCGCACCAAAGAGTCTCTTGATTGCCCGGGTCTCGCTGATATCCCCTAAGGGGGTGGCTGTCCCATGCGCGTTTATATAGTCGACTCCGTGAGGGTGCAGGCCGGCGCGCTCAATTGCCATCAGCATGGCTTTTCGTGCGCCCTCCCCTTGCTCATCAGGAGCGGTAATGTGCGTCGCGTCGGCGCTCATCCCTAAGCTCGCCAGCTCGGCATAGATATATGCGCCGCGCGCGCGGGCGTGCTCCAAGCTCTCTAAGAGCAGAATCCCCGCGCCCTCGCCTACGACGAAGCCGTCACGGTCTCTGTCGAACGGGCGTGAGGCCTTCTCAGGGGCGTCGTTGCGTCGCGAGAGCGCTCCCATCTGATCGAAGCCGGCGAACGTCAATGGGAGCGAGACGGCTTCCGTTCCACCGGAGACCATCACATCGGCGTAGCCGTAACGAATGGCATCGGCGGCCAACCCCAAAGCGTGATTGGAGCTCGCACAGGCCGAGACTGTACCGTAATTGGGGCCGCGCAGTCCCCACGCAATAGAGATTTCCCCTGCCACGGCATTAGGCATAAACATGGGGATAAAGAACGGACTGACTCGACCGGGCCCCTTCTGCAGAAGGGTGTCATAGTTCTCTGTGAGGACTTCGATGTTGCCGATTCCCGTTCCGATGGCGACACCGATACGATCCGGGTCTTCCTGCGTCGGGTCGAATCGGCCATCTTCAAGCGCCAACTTCGTCGCGGCGAAAGCTAATTGTGTGGAGCGCCCCAACCGTCGTGCGCGTTTTTTCTCGATGAACTGTAAAGGGTCAAAATCCCGATTGTACGCGCCGATTTTGGCTCCAATATCGGTCAGATTCACAATGTCGTCCACGCGACTGACGCCGCTCTTGCCTTCAGCCAAGCCCTGCCAGAAAGCTTCTTTCCCGGTGCCGATGGGGGTGACGACCCCAATCCCGGTGATGACGACACGTTTCGGCTCGCTCATGAAGAAGGTTCCTCCGCGTGAGGCTATCATAGCCAATTGTCCACGCATGAGCAACCCCTCTTGTTGCCGCCCTAGAGGCAATCTGCTAAGATTATTTCCGTTCATTCTCTCTTTTTCACATGAGGAGGAACTTGTGGCATGGAATTGCCCAAGGCTTATGAGCCCAGAGAGGCCGAAGAGAAATGGTACTCGTTCTGGGAGTCCCAGCGCCATTTTGAAGGAGACGTGAATCCCCACAAAAAGCCGTTTGCGATAGTCATCCCTCCGCCCAACGTCACGGGCGGGCTGCACATGGGCCACGCGCTCAATAATACTCTGCAAGATATCCTCATTCGCTACAAACGCATGGACGGCTACGAAGCCTGCTGGTTCCCCGGCACCGACCATGCCAGCATCGCCGTGCACGTCCTCATTGAACGGGGGTTAGCTCACCGTGAATTGGACGATCTGTTGACAGAGATTGGCTACCCCGTTCCCAAAGAGAAACGGCCCCTGACACGCCACGATCTCGGACGAGAGTACTTTGTGAAGCTGGGCTGGGCCTGGAAGAATCGCTACGGCTCGCGCATTCGCGAACAGTTGCGGGCCCTGGGAGCTTCGTGCGATTGGCGGCGCGAGAGCTTTACGCTGGACGAAGCGCGCTCGCGGGCTGTGACAGAAGTCTTCGTGCGCCTCTATGAAGAAGGCTTTATCTATCGGGGCGATAAATTAATTAACTGGTGTCCGCGCTGCCAGACGGTGCTCTCCGACTTAGAAGTCGAGCGCGAGGAGGTCGAAGGACAGCTCTATTACATACGCTATCCGTTGGCTGAGGGAGAAGGGTTTGTCACCGTCGCTACGACCCGCCCGGAGACGCTGCTCGGCGACACCGGGGTCGCTGTCCATCCCGCCGACGGGCGCTACCAAGAATTGATCGGGAAGTTCGTGACCCTGCCTCTGCTCCAGCGCTCAATCCCGATCATCGCCGACGAAGCTGTGGACAAAGAGTTCGGCACCGGCGCGGTGAAGGTCACGCCCGGACATGACCAGACAGATTTTGAGATCGGGCGCCGTCATGGTCTAAAAATTATCAGCATCTTCAAGCCCGATGCGACCACGAACGAGCACGCCGGGCCGTATAAAAACTTAGATCGCTCTGAGGCCCGCCGCCGCGTCGTTGAGGATTTGAAAACCCAGGGGCTGCTCGAACGCGTCGAGAGACATACTCACGCCCTTGGGCACTGCCAACGCTGTCACACAGTGATCGAGCCGTTGATCTCCACGCAATGGTTCGTGCGCATGAAAGAGCTCGCCGAACCAGCAATCAAAGCTATTGAGTCGGGCGAAATTCAGTTTATTCCCGAGCGTTGGACGAAAGTCTACTTCGACTGGATGCGCAATATCAGAGATTGGCCGATCTCGCGCCAGCTCTGGTGGGGGCATCGCATTCCTGCTTGGTACTGTCACGACTGCAACGCGATCACCGTTGCCCGCCAGGCACCGACGGCCTGCTCCCAATGTCGCTCGGCAAACCTGAGACAGGACGAAGACATATTGGACACCTGGTTCAGCTCAGCACTCTGGCCTTTCTCCGTCATGGGCTGGCCTGAGGAGACCCCGGAGCTGAAGTATTTTTACCCAACCCAGCTTCTCAGCACCGGGCACGATATTATCTTCTTCTGGGTTGCCCGCATGATTATCATGGGCTTGCACTTTGCGAAGAACATCCCCTTTGAGCGAGTCTTCTTTCATCCCATCATCAAAGACGAGCACGGCCAGAAGATGAGCAAATCCAAGGGCAACGTCATTGATCCCCTGGAAATGAAGGAGAAGTACGGCATGGACGCGCTGCGCTTCACGCTGGCAGCCCTTTGCGCTCAAGGCAAGGAGATGCGGCTCTCCGTTCAAGATATCGAGGGGTATAAGAAGTTTTTGAATAAGCTGTGGAATGCGGCGCGCTTTGTGCTGATGAATCTCTCTGACGGCTATCAGCAGCCGACAGCTGACAGCGCTCAGCTTGAAGACCGCTGGATTCTCTCTCGTCTGAGTCGCGCCATCATGCAGACGCGCGCCAGTTTAGATCGCTACGAGTTCAACCAAGCCGCCAAGGGGCTGTACGAGTTCGTCTGGCACGATTTCTGCGACTGGTACGTAGAGATAGCCAAGACGCGCCTGTACGGCTCAGACCATCAAGCCAAAGAAGCAGCCCAGCAGGTCTTGCACTATGTATTGAAGACTATTGTGCAATTGTTACATCCGTTCGTTCCCTTTATTACCGAGGAGATCTGGCAGCGTCTGCCGGAACAGACAGCAAAGAGCGTCATGATCGCTCATTATCCCGTCGCGCGCAGCGCCTGGATAGACGAAGAGGCAGAGCGCACCATGCAGAAGCTCCAGACGCTCATCACCGCCATCCGCACGATTCGCTCGGAGATGAACGTGCCTCCACAAAAACAAGCGAAGGTCTTCATCAAAGCCGAAGATCGGCAGGTCCAACAACTGGTGCAAGATTATCAAACCTTCTTCCGAGAATTGGCCCAAGCGAGTGAAGTAATCGTCGGACCGACCGTTGAACGTCCCAGGGCCGCGCCGAGAATGGTCTTAGAGTGGGCAGAAGTCTTCGTGCCCTTGGAAGGGTTGCTCGATCTGCAACAGGAGCACAGGCGTCTGCGTCAAGACTTGGAGGAAGCGCGGGCGGGGTTGGCCCTCACGTTGCGCAAGCTCGATAACGCTGACTTCTTGGAGCGTGCCCCAGAGGAGATCATCGAAAAAGAGAAGCGTAAGGCGCAGGAATTCAGAGAGAAAGTTCAACGATTGGAGCAGAACCTGCAATTGTTACAGGGCTCGTGAGCGCACGGTGGATCAAGCCATCGCATATCTGAAGCACTTGCCGTACACTGAGGTCAAACCCGGCCTCGACCGTATTGGTTGTCTCTTGGAGGCCGTTGGCAACCCCCAGGAGCGATTGCCTGCCGTGCACATCGCGGGAACAAACGGCAAGGGTTCAGCAGCAATGATGATCGCCAGCGTTTTACACAGCGCCGGCTATCGGGTGGGGCTGTACACCTCGCCCCATTTGATCAGTTATTGCGAGAGAATTCAGATCAATCACATCTCAATAACGGAGCGCGAGTTCGCGCAGCTTGCCGACGAGCTGATGCCCCTGGCCAACTCGATGGCCGACAAGCCGACGCAATTTGAGTTCTTAACGGCCATGGCGTTTCTCTCTTTTGCACGCCATAAAACAGATATAGCCGTTGTCGAAGTCGGGCTGGGAGGCCGATTCGACGCCACGAACGTCATCACCCCCTTGGTAAGCGTGTTGACCAACGTCGAGCTTGATCACACGGATCTGTTAGGAGATACAATAGAGAAGATCGCTTGGGAGAAGGTGGGCATTGCCAAGAAAAACGTGCCGTTGGTCACCGGGGAGCGCAAACGCGAAGCGCTCGCCGTGATCGCGCGAGAATGTGCTATAGTTGGAGCACCGTTGGTTCCAGCCCGTGACGCGGTTGAACGGCTGGATTTCACATGGGACCATCAGGAGTTTGAGATCACATCCTTGGGGAGAGTGCGTGTGAAGCTTCTGGGGGGGTATCAACGGGAGAACCTTGCTGTGGCGCTCGAAACGCTCCGGGTTTTACAAGAGCGTCTAGAAATCCCGGCAGAGGCGATCAGGCAAGGGCTCGAACGGCTCTGGTGGCCGGGGCGTTTTGAGGTCGTTCAGAGAGAGCCGTACATTATCGTGCTCGATGGTGCCCATAACCCCCATGGGGTCTGGGCGCTGCGGCAAGACCTGCATCGGTATCGCCGGAAATATAGCCCCAGACGTTCTTTGTTGCTCTTCGGCGTCTTCAAAGATAAAGATTATAGAACTATGAGTGAAGTGCTCTTTCCAGAATTTGACGAGATTTTTCTGGTCAACCTCGACTCACCGCGCTCGTGTGAGCCGATGCTATTAGCTGAGATAGCCGATAGGCTTGGCCGCCCGGCGTCCGTATATAGCACTGCGCTGGATGGTCTGGAAGCCGCGCGGGCGCGAGCGGCCAGTGGCGATTGGGTATATATCACGGGGAGCATATCGTTGGTTGGAGCTATCAAGCGGGCGATTGGCGGCTCGTCGGGGTGAGGGCATCATGTCAGATTTCTCCAAGCGGCTGGTGACGACAGTCATCGCTATTCCCGTGGTATTGCTATGGCTGCTAGTGGGGAAGGTGTTTCACAGCCCTTGGTTGATTGCCGCTCTGATGATTGTTGCCGCGGGGATCGCTGCTTATGAGTATTCACAAATGCTTCAGCGCAATGGAATTCTGTTGCGTCGCTGGCTCTTTATCGCCTCGGTGGCCGGGGTGATGCTCGTCTACAGTTTCTTTCAAGGGCCGGAGGGCGATCTAGGGTTGTGGGCCGCGTGCATTCTCTCGATTGTCGCGTATCTGTTCGACCCGGATGCGTTGCGCAAGACGATAGCCGCTTTGGGGGGGCTGATATATATTCCGTATCTGTTGCACTTTTTCTATCCGATCTATCAAGCGCCGGGCGGCTTGCTCTACGGCGTGTTAGCGTTGATGATGGTGTGGGCGTACGACATTGGGGCCTATCTGTTCGGGAGCATCTGGGGGGTTCACAAGCTGGCGCCCTCGATCAGCCCGAAGAAGAGCTGGGAAGGATTGATCGGCGGGTTTCTGCTGACCTTCGCAACGGTGAGCACGCTTCCTGTCTGGGGAGGATGGGTTCTCTCGCTCGCGCCGGAGGTCGTCGGACCGCTCGCTGAGCGGTTCTGGCATGAGGGGCTATTGGCACCGTGGCATATGCTGGCTCTGGCTGCGATCGTCAGTTTCTTCACGCAGTTGGGAGACTTGGTCGAATCGCACATGAAGCGCTTTGCACAAGTCAAAGATGCCGGCGGCTTGATGCCGGGGCATGGGGGACTGCTAGATAGGATAGATGGGCTACTCTTTGCCCTGCCGGCGATCTATTTCTACTTTCGGTTCGTGCTGAAATGGGTCTAAAGCGTCTAGGGCTGAAGGCGAAGTTTATCGCGGCGTTTGTGGGGTTCACGGTGCTGTTTGCCGTGATCTTTGGGGGCATCGCGGCCTATCGTATGGCTTATGAGCTGGACGAGCAGTTTGTCGAGCGAGCTGAAGGGATGGCTGAGCACATCGCTTTGGAAGCCGAGCGGACGCTCTCCCTGGGAGGCCCTCACAATCTCCCCGTGATGCTTGAGGGCGTGGTCAGCGGGCACGTGCTCTACGCCCAGATCGTGCAGACGCAGGCTTTCATCGGCGCTGAACCGTTACCAGTGCAGCCTCCTATTGTTTTAGTTGAGAAGAAGCAAATCGGACTGGAGCTTCCTCCAGAAGGAGTGAGGGAGCTGGAGCGTGGACACTTAGCTGACGGCACGTCATATCTCGATCTGAGACGCCCGTGGCGCTTGGGCTACGTGCGTTTGGGAGTCTCGCTGGAATATATAGCCGATGAGGTGCGTTTGGATATCCTGATTGTCTTGGGCGTGAGCACAGGGCTTATTGTGATCGGGACGCTGGTCTCGTTTCTGCTCTATCGTTCGATCTTGCGCCCTCTTGAGCAGTTAGCCGTAGCAGTGCGAGCGTTTGGGCAGGGGGATTTTCGTGCACGAGCACGGGTGCGCACTCACGAAGAGCTCGAAGCATTGGCGCGTGAATTCAATCGTATGGCCGATTCTATCGTGCGCATGAAAGAAGAGCTTGAGCGCTCCAGCAAAGCGAAATCAGAATTCTTGACGATCATGGGGCACGAGCTGCGCACGCCCTTGAATGCGCTCCTGGGTCATGCGCAATTGCTGAGTGAACAGCTCGAGGGCACTCTGAACGCCGCGCAACAAGGGCGCCTGAGAGCGATCTTGCGCGCGGGGGAGCACCTGTCGGAGCTGTTGGAGAACGTCTTACGATTTGCGAAGCTGGAGATGGGCCAGGAGCGACTCGTCCGAGAGCCATGTGATATGAACAGTATCATCACAGAAGCACTCAGCAGCGTACAAGCGCTAGCTATTCAGAAGGGCATCACCGTGCGCTTCCATGCTGGGGATTCGCTGACGGTTATGGCCGACCGCACCAAACTCCGGCAGGTTCTGATCAATCTCTTGACCAACGGGATCAAATACACCGACCGTGGGGTTGTCGAAGTACGGAGCGAGCACGGCACTGCAGAGCTGCGCTGTGTGGTGCGCGACAGCGGGCGCGGGATTTCTTCCGAAGACCAAGCGCGGCTTTTCGAGCCGTTCACGCGCCTGGGGCCGACGACAACGCGCGAGGGCGATGGGCTGGGCTTGGGCTTAGCTATTGTAAAGCGCTACATCGAAATGCACGGTGGGCGCGTCTGGGTGGAGAGCCAACCTGGGCAAGGGAGCACATTCTATTTCACGATTCCCTATGAGAATCTTAATTGCTGACGACGATCGCGACTCCCGCGAGATCTTGAAGACCTACTTTGCAGCCAAGGGACATCAGATTGTTCTTGCTGTTGATGGCATGGAAGCCCTCAAAAGATTTACAGACGAGAAGCCGGATTTGGTCTTGCTTGATATTATGATGCCCAAGCTTGACGGCTGGGAAGTACTGCACTATATTCACACGGCCAGCCGCACCCCTGTTCTGATGATCACCGCCAAGGACGCGACCGAGGAGATCGTCAAGGCCCTGTCTGCTGGAGCGGATGACTATATTGTGAAGCCCTTTAAGCTGCGCGAGGTAGAAGCGCGCATTCATGCTGTCATACGTCGCGTACACCCTGCGGCGCAGTGGCGCGTCGGCGCGTTAGAGATCGACGACGCGGAGAAGCGCGTCCGTTTGGGGGGGAAGGAGATCGCGCTCTCACCCAAAGAGTACGAGCTGTTAAAGCTCTTGGCCTCGCAGCCGGGGCGGGTCTTCTCCGACGAAGAGATCATTCGTCATGTCTGGCCTGAAGGGAGCTTAGCGTCGGCAACAGACGTGAAACGCTATATCTATCTCTTGCGCCAGAAGATCGAAGCCGATCCCCAAAACCCCACACTCGTCCTCACTGTGCCGGGCTTTGGATACAAGCTCGCTGTCTCTTGACGACCCTACCGTGGTTTGCGATATAATCCAAAAGCGTAAGTATGCTTTCATATACTTTTACTTTGCTGAGAGGATATCGGGGTTGGTTGGCTTTATTTCTCTGCTTCGCCTTGGCGTTCAATGGAGCCGTATCTTGGAATACCAACGGTGGGGTATTTTCTGGCTCTATCGGCCTTTATGTCGTGAGCACTTCATCGAGCTCGGTCTCCGTCGCGTGGGCCAGGATTAACAATGCTACTAGCACAAAGGTCTTCATGGGTGCTGAGCCCGGCAATGCTGTGGGTGCCCCAATGCCGGGAGAAATTGAGATCGCCGTACTCGATGGAACAGCGAACACTTACACTGTGACGGGGCTAGCACCAGCTGTAGATGTATTCATCAGGGTAGAAATTTATACAAGTACGAATCTCTTTTCTGAGCACGTCCACGCGCGGACAAAAGGCGGGCCAAGAGCGTCGCTCAACACTCCGGTTCGCGAAGTCCACATGTATTCACCAAGAATATTGGAGATCGTCGTGGCAGGCGGCGATGGGGGAGCGCTCCAAGCTGGCACGTGGGCGGTGCAACGCTTCAATGGGGGTTTTATCAACGTTGAATCGGTATACAGACATTCGATTGCCATAGGCGCACCAGCTTATCAAATAGGCTATGGGCTTCAGTCTGATGACAACGTCATTGCTGTAGACCATCGTATCTTTCTCGTACTGGATGAGCCGATAGGAAACCGTGAGATCCTTCGCGTGACCGGCCCTGGCATTGATTTCATTCTCCCATTCAGTGATTTGTATCTTGAGACGCCGGTGATTCAGCTCAATCAAGTGGGCTATAGCCCGCGAGCTACAAAGAGATGGGCCTATGTGTACGGCTGGCTGGGGGATGGAGGTGCTCTGTCATTCTCCGATTTCCCCGCTACCGCCGAGGTTATTAGAGAAGCAAGCGACGCGAGATTGCTACGAGAGCATGTGTTGCGTACTATCACGATCGCCGTAAGGACCTCTTACGATGAAGACGCTGGTGGCGAGGTTCGTGAGATAGATTTAGCACAGCTTCCTCCTGGGGGATACTATCGTGTAAGAATTCCCGGCGTCGGGGTTTCGTGGAGGACGGAAGTCAGCGAGAGTGCTGTATTTCGAGCGTATTATGTCGTGATGCGAGGGCTATTCTTCAACAGATGGGGAGGGAATTTAAGCTCTCAGTACACGAACTGGAGCCGACCGCCAGATCATCCGTTTGTCTACACAGGCGAGGAGACCGACTTCACGCGCTTCTATTCGGAGGATCAACCTCGAGTTGGTCAGAGGAGCCTTGTCGGGGGGTATCATGACGCGGGCGACTTCGACCAACGTCCCATGCATACTGTAGTCCCGCAGGTTTTGATGCGCACCTATGAGATCAGCTCGCAGCTCTATAGCGACGGGCAGCTCAACATCCCTGAGAGCGGCAACGGCATCCCAGACATACTCGATGAGGCACTCTGGGGCATAGCTGCCTGGGAGCAGCTCCAAGAGGAAGACGGGGGCATACGGCAGGGAGTGGAATCGTACAGACACCCGTGGGGCTATTACTTCGCGAGCGATGACCCACTTCCCTATTGGACATATGCACGCGACCCAAGAATAACAGCGCGGGCCGCGGGACTGTTCGCCCAAGCCGCGCGGCTCATCCGGCCCTTTAGCCTACAGCGATCTAGCGAGCTTCAACAACGGGCGATCGCTGCGTATGCGTGGGCCAAGGCACATCGCACGGATGCCACAGACATCTTCTTGCTCTACGGTGCAGGAGAGCTGCTCCTGCTGACGGGAGAAGCCGAGTATAATAACGATTTTATCGCTATCTGGCGGAAATATTCGCCTGATCTCAATTGGTGGGAGTTCCCCCCTATGGCGCTCTCCCATCTAGAGCTGTCCGATTATATTGACGGTGGGCGCATGATGCCCGATTACATTCTTGGGTATTATCGAAGCCCTCAAGCCCATCCGGACATAAAGAACGCTATAGATTTCTGGCTAGCGCGCTATGCGAACGATGCCGTCAACAGCATCATAGACTCTGAGCACGCGCACAGAACCCCGCGACCTGCAGCTTACGGAGTCTACTGGGGTAACGGCGTAAACAGCGCCAAATATATGGACCCTGTCATCGCTGATATCTACCGTCGGAACGTCACTGCCGATAGCATACAGAGCTACTTCGATGCGCTTTCGCTCGCCGCTGACTTTATTCTAGGTGCAAATCCGGCGGGTCTGGTTTACATCACCGGACTGGGATCGAGGCACCCCATGGAGCCTCTCCATCTCGATTCGCTCGTCTTCATCAAACAGTACAATAGACCCCCCATGCCGGGGATACCCTCCTATGGCCCGGTGGACTCCTTCCCTGAGGCTTCTTATAGCCAGCCTGCGGGAGCAGCATTTTACCCTGCCTTCAATGAGCAACCCCGCGCGCTGCGATACGCCGATGTCAGAACTGTGCCGCCCTGCAGCGAATTCACCGTATGGGAGATGCAAGCACCTATAGCCGAGGTCTTCTCCCTCCTCATAGCGTTGCAGATGTCCCCAAATCTTCTCCGGGATAACTGCGGCATAGATCACTGCATGGACGATCTTGGGCTTGGCGCGCCAGAACCATCTATCTTTCGTGTCAGTAGAGAAGGGAATGTCTACGCGGCGGGAACTTTCTTTTCTGGCCAAGGTGCCGATGTTGCGGAGTGGGTCTCCGTGAGCGAGCCGGTAGAGCCAGGAGATGTGATAGAGCTTGATCCGGATAATCCCGGTTCATATCGCAAAACTCATGAGCCGTACTCTACTTTAGTAATCGGAGTGGTCTCCAGGGTGCCAGGGGTTGTTCTGGGTGAGGTGCCATCGGAAAGCAAGGCGCTGCTGGCCCTGCTGGGAACTGTTCCCGTTAAGGCCACTGCTGAGAACGGCCCAATCCGTCCGGGAGATCTGCTCGTGAGTGCCTCGGGATATGGATACGCTATGCGGTGCGATGATCGAGAGAAATGTAAAGATGCGATCTTTGGAAAGGCTTTAGAACCTTTGGGGAAGGGAACGGGTATTATTCTGATGCTGATCATGCGGTAATTTTCACCAATTTTTCACCGGGATTTCAAAAGATTTTCTTCTCACTGCTAGCGCTTTGTCACCCCACCAGCTGTACACTCAAAACAGCACTAAGCCGAAGGGGTGAGTATGACAAATATCCATCCGATGGTGGTGCACTTTCCGATTGCGCTCTTTCTCACAGGGTTTGCGCTGGACGTGATCGGGTATCTCTTCCGGAGCGAGACGCTGAAGAGAGTCGGGGTGATCTTAATAGTGTTGGGAGCGCTGGGAGCCCTCGCCGCGATGCTGACGGGCCAAGCCGCTGAAGAATCTGCCGAAGAGCATGTGAGCGGAGCTGGCGAGCGCGTGCTCGATACCCACGAAGACTTGGGCAAGCTCACGGCGTATCTGCTCTTGGGCGTTGCGGCGGTGCGGGCGCTGTTGGCGACCGGATGGCTGGCGCGGTGGCACTGGGCTGTCGGAGCGGCCCTGGCGCTCTATCTCATCGTTGGCATGGTGGGGGTAGGAACCCTGACGGTGACAAGCTACTACGGCGGCGAGCTGGTCTATCGCTATGGCGCAGGAGTGCAGCTCTACCAGCCGGCACTAGAGCTGCACCGCGATCAGACGACGATATCGCCGCCCCGGCACGACGACGATTAGTTACTCTACATTCGATGAGAAAGGAGGCTCTCTTCTATGAAGGCAGTCTATATCGGGACACTAGCGTTGCTACTCGGCTTGGCTTTTGGAGTGTCGAGCTGGGCACAGGCACCGATTGTTGGCACGGTCGTGCAGCTGTGGTGGGCCAAGGACGATCTCTTCGTACAGTTGGACACAAACAACGACAAGCACCCGGATGTCTTGATAAAGATCGAGCGCAAGACCCAGATCGTGGACGTCAATAATACTCCCTTGCCCATCACGGCGATTACAATTGGAGTGACGCTCACGGTCACTCATTATAAATGGGACGACGATGGCTATTATGAGGCCTATCGGGTCGTTGTAGGCACAGCGAGCACAGGGCAGCCCCCGGCTGCCTCAGCGCAGCAGCCCATCAAGGGCGTAGTGCTTCAGACGCTCAGATTCGGCGATGACTTCTTCGTCGCCCTGGACACCAACGGCGACAATCAGCCCGACGCACGAGCTCAGATCAAGAGCCACGCGGTCATCACCGACCCGGCGGGCAATAGACTTTCATTCGATGCGATCAAGCCCGGCGTCACTATAACGTTGGTCGCTTACAAGCTCGATGACGAGGGCTACTACGAAGCCTGGCACGTGATCGTAGGGGAGACGTCAACCCCAGCGCTTCAGCCCTTGATGGGCACAGTGCTCGAAGCTCTTGTCTTCGGGGATGATCTCTTTGTGCGGCTCGATGCGAACGACGACGGCAAAGAAGATTTTCCCGTAAAAGTGAGCAAGGGCGCCATCGTCGTCGATTCACAAGGGAAGCCAGTGGATCGCTCGAGCATCGTCAAGGGGGTGAGGCTGACCGTCACGCAGTATGAGCTGAAGAACGGCTACTATGAAGCCAAGTACGTCATTGTTGGATAAGAGATCTTTCATGCATAAGGGAGTGACGCACATGAAACTGATGAAACTCTTTGCAGGTGTAGGGCTGATGGTCGCGGCGCTGGCGATGACGAGCTGGGCCAGCGGCAACGAGGTGAAGGGCACGCTCAACGCTGCCGATGTCGCAGGCCTCACGGTCACCGTCAACAATCAACCGTACTCTGTGAGTGCCAACGTCGTTGTCAAAGTGAAGAAGCAGGGGTACATACCGTTCAATCAACTGCCCAATTACATTGGGCGGCAGGTCAAGCTAAAGCTGAGCAATGGCGTCGTCTACCAGATCGAGGTCAAGAACAACGTTGGCGGTGGAGGCAAGGCTGGTAAGCTCAAGGGCACCCTGCAAACCGTAGATGTAGCCAATCGCACGCTCACAGTGAATAATCAGACGTTCACCGTGAGTGCGAACGTCGTCATCAAAGTCAAGCAAGGCAAACAAAAGAGCTATATCTCATTTGAGCAGTTGCCCAGCTATGTCGGGGAGCTCGTCGAGCTTAAGTACGACGCCAATCAAACTGTCTACAAGATCGAGGTGAAGAGCTAGCCCTCTAGCATCCACTGCTGCGATTCTATCTCCTTGGGGCTGCAGCACGCGCCACACCGCCTCACCCAGACGCTGGCAGGCCTTTTGCACCGTGGTGAAGTGCGGCAGCCTCACTTAAGCCCAAGGCCTGCTGGATGCGCGGCATCTCCGCCAGTCAATCGCTCAGCTCCCGGTAGGTGACCCCTAGCTTGAGACAGTAGAGCACGACTCACTGCGGCTGGGTGAAGGTACGCTTGGAGAACCTACAGTCGAGTTGCCAGAAGTGCGACATTGCTCCTCTGAGCCCGAACTCTGCTCTTCGAAAAAGTGCACTTCCCTATGCACTCTCCCCGATGTCGCGGCCCTCACCAATCGCGACACCCATGTTGAGGGTGAAGCTATTTCAGAAGCCAACACTTCTCGTGCTGTCTGACATTACGGTCTTGGAAGCTAGAAGCTTCTCAACAACGGTCTGAAAGGCATAGGGGCGGGTGCATAATCTTCGTCGATAAAGTATCATAAAGACATTATGAAGCTCCTCGTACTTGGGGGAACCGTCTTTCTCGGCCGACACATCGTCGAAGCTGCGCTCGCCCGCGGGCACCAAGTGACGCTCTTCAATCGCGGCCAGCATAACCCTGATCTCTTTCCCAATGTCGAAAAGCTGCGCGGCAATCGCGACGGCAACTTAGAAACGCTGAAGAGCCGACAATGGGATGCGGCCATTGATACCTGTGGGTATGTTCCAAGAATCGTGCGCGCTTCGGCAGAACTGTTGGCCAGCGCTGTCAGCCATTACACGTTTATTTCGAGTATCTCCGTTTTTGCGAACTTCAGCGCGGTGGGCTTGGACGAGAGCGGTCCCGTGGGGAAACTCCCAGACAAGACTGTAGAACAGATCACCGGCGAGACCTATGGCCCGCTGAAAGCACTCTGCGAACAAGCTGTTGAGAGAGCAATGCCGGGCCGAGTGCTCACTATTCGTCGGCCCACACGATCCGACAGATCGCTTCACGTACTGGCCCCATCGAGTGGCCCAAGGAGGAGAGGTGCTCGCGCCGGGCCGCCCGGACCGCACCGTGCAAATTATTGACGCGCGCGATCTCGCGGAGTGGACCTTGAAAATGGTGGAAGCCTGTAAAACAGGGATCTACAATGCTACTGAGCCGGACTATACCCTCACGAGGGGGCAGCAATGGCACAGCAAGATATAACAGCCAGAACTATGCTACACGTTGAGAGCGTGCGGAAATCTTTCGACGGCACCACGGCCGTTGACAACGTGAGCTTTGCAGTGAACAAGGGCGAGATCTTCGGGCTGCTCGGCCCCAACGGCGCCGGCAAGACGACTCTTATCCGAATGATCTTGGGGATCTTCCAGCCCGATTCTGGAGAGATCAGATTCTCGTTCTCGCCCGATGGGAGATTACTGCCGGAGCGCGTGGGGTATCTCCCCGAAGAGCGCGGGCTGTATGACAATCGCAAGGTCTGTGATACTCTCGTCTTTCTTGCAGGGCTCAAGGGCCTAGGAGCCTCACCGGCCCGCGAGCGGGCGCTGCTGTGGCTGCAGCGCCTCCAGCTCGAAAAATATTTCTCTCGCAATATCCGCGAGCTCTCAAAGGGAATGCAACAGAAAGTCCAGTTTGTCGCTGCTATCTTACACGAGCCCGCTCTCGTTATCTTGGATGAACCCTTCGCCGGGCTCGATCCGGTGAACCAAGAGATCTTTCGCGAGTTGATTGTAGAACTCAAAGCCAAGGGCATGACCATCTTGCTCTCAGCGCACCAGATGCACCTGGTCGAAGACTTAGTAGACCGTATCTTTCTCATCAACAAGGGGCGAGAGATTCTCTACGGCGATTTGAGGGAGATCAAGCGCGGCTGGGGTGAGAATTGGGTTGAGCTAGACTTCTTAGGTGATGGTGAGTTTCTCAAAAACAGCCCGCTGGTGAAGAGTGCCCAGATCGAGGACGCCCACGCGCGGTTGGTCCTGAGAGCTGGTGTGCATCCTGAGGAGTTCTTCGCAGCGATCGCGGAGAGATTAGAGATCGAGCAGATTTCAATTAAAAAGCCACCGCTGCATCATATCTTTGTGGAGATGGTGAGCCGATCATGAAGCGCATGCTCACGGTCGCGCGCTGGGAGTTCTTACAAAATCTCAAGGGTAAGTCGTTCATGATCGCGACCTTCGCCGCGCCGCTCTTTTCTCTGGGCTTGATAGCGCTGGTGATCTGGATCGCACGCGCTGCGGAGCAAGGCGAAGCGACCCAGCTGGCGGTCTTGGATCGCGCTGGAATCTTCGCTGAGCTGAGCGAACGGCTTCAGGGCTCAGAGTATCGCGTCGTGCTCTTTACGGGGTCAGAAGCCGAACTGCCCGCGCGGATGCAGCGCGGCGAATTTGACGGATATGTAGTTATCGAATCTGATTTCTTCCAGACCCGCCAAGCCCGTTACGTCCCCAAGCCCCGTGAGGGTCTGGGCTTGAACATTGGGGAGCTGCCATCTCAAGGCGTGCCGCGCGCCGTGCGCGACGCGCTCTCGCAAATCTTATTAGCACATAGCTTGCGTGGAGCCGGGCTGCCCCCGGAGCAAGCTGCCGAGATCGGCCAAGGCGTCCAGATCGCTGTCCAAGCCGCACCCGAAGCCGCAACAGAACAACTCAAAGCCGGGATCACCATCGGCGTGGGGTTTGTCATCATTCTGCTCTTATTGTTTATCACTATGAACTCGATCAGTTGGATTCTGTACGGCGTGATCTCGGAGAAGCGCAATCGCGTTGTTGAGCTGGTGCTCTCTTCGATTCGGGCGCACGAGCTGATGACGGGCAAGATCGTAGGGCTTGGAGGCTTGGCGCTGGTGCAGGCGCTCATCTGGGCCGTCGTCGGGCTGACGATTATCTTCATAGGTGGGCCGTATGTGGGGCTGCCGACGTCGGTGATCAGCTTGGCGATCTTGCCCTTTCTCGCGTGGGAGAAGATTCTTTTATATTTAGCGTATTTTGTGCTGGGGTATCTCTTCTTAGCGTCGCTGACGGCAGCGGTCAGCGCCGTCTTGAGCGATGACCTGCAAAGCGCAAGCTCTTTTGGGATGTCGTTGGTCTTTCTGCCGCCGATTCTGCCCCTTATGCTCTTTTCGCTAGTGCTGAAGGATCCTGGGCACATCGCTCTAAAGATTATAAGCTTTTTCCCGCCGTCCACGCCGGGGATGATGATCTTGCGCACGGCGGTGAGCTCCGTGCCGTGGTGGGAGATTGGCTTATCTGTGCTGGTGCTGGCGCTGGCGACCTACGGGATGATGCGCTTGGCGGGCAAGATCTTCCAAGTGGGGATTTTGATGTACGGCAAATCTCCAACGCTGCGGGAGCTATGGCGCTGGGTGAGATATAATTGAGCAGGGGTGCTCTTTATGAATAATAACCAAGAGCTTCATTGGGTCTCGACCCACCAAGAGGAGCTGGAACTCTACGCGGGCAAGTGGGTGGCCATTCTGGGGAATGTCATTGTGGGGGTAGGGAATACAGCCCAAGAGGCCCTAGATAACGCACGCCAGAGGTCGAAGGAAACACCGTTCTTGATCAAAGTCCCAAGAAAGGACGAAGGGCTCTACGTCTTATGATGGAGTTCCCTTATGTTAACCGACGGGGTCAGTTCTATCCCATTGTCCCTGTAACGCTGCGTCACGGCACTCGGGAAATCCGCACAGAAGCTCTCATAGACTCCGGTGCGAGCATCTCGACCTTTCAAGGTGATCTAGCTGAACCCTTAGGATTAGCTCTCGATCATTGTTTTCTCCAACGAGCTGATCAGCAGCGTGAACTTACTGGGGCGGCTGGATTTCTTTGAAAATTTCTTGATCTCATTCGATGAGCGCACTCGTAAGGTGATCTTGAAACCCTATCTGTAAGGATTCTATGTCTACAGCTCCTCTAGCTCCTCTTCGAGCTGCCTGAGCAGCTCCTGCGCCCGACGCGATAAACCTTTGGGGACTTCGACCTTCACCGTCACGTACTGGTCGCCCTTGCCCCAGCCCTGCAAGTGCGGAATTCCCCTCCCAGAGAGCTTGAACGCCTCCCCAGATTGAGTCCCCGCTGGGATCTTCAGGTCCTCCTCGCCGTAGAGCGTGGGGACTTTGACACGCGCCCCAAGCGCCGCTTGCGTAAATTTGATGGGCAGCTCAATATAAATATCGTCGCCCTGGCGCTGGAAGATCGGATGCGGGCGCACTTCGACAGTAATATAGAGATCGCCTGCGGGCCCGCCTTCTGTTCCAGCGTTGCCCTCACCTGCCAAGCGCAGCCGCGAGCCTGTGTCTACACCCGGTGGAATCTTCACTGAGAGCTGGCTCTCGATTTTTACTCGCCCGGAGCCGTGACACCGCCGACAGGGGTTCTCTATAATCTCGCCGGTGCCACCGCAGCGCCCACAGGTGCGAATGTTCACAAAGCTCCCCAGGAGCGTCTGCTGACGATACTGGATCTCACCGCGCCCGTTGCAGTCGGAGCACTTCGTGCGCCCGCTCCCCGCATCGACCCCTGTGCCGCGACAAGCATCGCACGCGATATATCTGGGCACGGTGAGCTTCATTTGGGCGCCAAAAGCAGCATCTTCTAAGTTAATGCGCAGACGATACTCTAAGTCTTCGCCCCGTTGAGCGCGGCTGCGACGACGGTCGCGCGTCTGGCGGGTGCGCAGACCTTCACCAAAAAACGCATCAAAAATATCTTCCCAGGCTGAACCGAAACCGAATTCCTCAAACGCTTGGCGTGTTCGACGAAAATCCCGCATGTCGAAGCCGAAGCGTTGCTCCGGTCCAATATGTCCAAAGCGATCATACTGGGCGCGCTTGTCAGGATCGCTCAAGACTTCGTAAGCTTCGGCAGCCTCCTTGAACTTCTCGGCGTCGCCACCCTTGTCAGGGTGATATTTTTTTGCCAGCTGCCGGAAGGCTTTCTTGATCTCGTCTGGCGAAGCCGTCTTGGAAACACCCAGCACGCTGTAATAGTCTCTCTTGGCCATAAAAGCCTTCAGTGATCAGCGCTCCGCCGCCAGTTCAAGGCTGAAAGCTGGACGCTGATGGCTATTTATCTTCCTTCTTCTCGTACTCTGCATCTATATATTTCTCGCTCTTGCCATCAGAAGACTGCGGCTGTTCTGAGCTGGGGGCGCCGGTCGCTTGATAGACCTCACGGCCCAGCTCCAGACTCGCTTCTTCTAGCTCTTTCATCGCTTGACGGATTTCCGCGATCTGCGCTTGGCTCTTGAGCTTCTCCCTGAGATGGTCCGCCGCCCGCTGAATCCGATCCCGCGTGGTCGTGCTCACCTTCTCGCCGTGTTCTTTCAAAGCCTTCTCAGTGGCATAGACCATCTGATCGGCGCGGTTGCGCGTTTCGACCTCTTCGGCACGCTTGCGATCTTCTTCCTCGTAGCGCTTGGCGTCCTCTTGCATGCGCCTGATCTCTTCGTCTCCCAGGCGCGACTGCTCTTTGATCACGATGCCGGCGGATTTGCCCGTCGCTTTGTCTTTGGCTGTGACATGCAAGATGCCGTCCGCATCAATGTTAAAAGAGACATCAATCTGCGGGACGCCACGCGGTGCAGGCGCGATCCCCGTCAATTGAAAACGCCCCAAAGATTTGTTATCAGCTGAGAACTTGCGCTCCCCTTGCGTGATATGAATGTCTACGGTCGTTTGGCCGTCTTCAGCCGTGGTAAACGTCTTGGTGCGCTCGACGGGTATAGTCGTATTGCGCTCAATGATGGGCGTGGCAATTCCCCCCAGCGTCTCAATGGCCAGAGTGAGCGGCGTCACATCCAGCAACACAATTTGATCTACTTCGCCCGCGAGCACCCCGCCCTGAATAGCAGCTCCCATCGCCACGACCTCGTCGGGGTTGATCTCTTTATTCAATTTTGCCGAGCCAAACAGCTCCGCGACTCTCTCTTGCACTCTCGGCATTCTCGTGCTGCCGCCGACGAGCACCACTTGGTGAATGTCCTTTGGTGAGAGCTTGGCATCGGTCAGGGCTTGGTGCACGATCTTCATCGAGCGCTCAACCAAATCGTCCGTCAACGCCAGGAACTTCGCGCGGGTGAGCTTGCGCTCCAAGTGCTTGGGGCCCTTGGCATCCGCCGCAAGATAGGGCAAATTGATGACGGTCTCGTTCTTGAACGAGAGCTCTTTCTTGGCCGCTTCGGCGGCGTCCTTGAGACGCTGCAGCGCCGACAGGTCTTTCGATATATCAAGGCCGGTCTCGGCTTTGAATTCAGAGACGAGCCAATCAATGATGCGCTGATCGAAGTCCTTGCCGCCGAGATACGTATCGCCCGATGTGGACTTCACTTCAAAAACTCCGTCGCCGATGTCTAGAATCGTGACGTCAAACGTGCCGCCGCCCAAGTCATACACTAAGATCGTTTCGTCTTTTTCTTTGTCCAGACCGTAGGCCAGCGACGCCGCGGTCGGCTCATTGATAATACGCTCGACTTCTAGCCCGGCGATCTTGCCCGCATCTTTGGTTGCTTGGCGCTGTTGCTGATTGAAGTACGCCGGAACGGTGATCACGGCTTTGGTGATCTTGAAGCCCAGCTTGTCCTCAGCGTCCTTCTTGAGTTTCTGCAAGATCATCGAAGAGATCTCCTCGGGCGAATAGTCTTTGGTGGTGCCGCCCGCTTGGATGCGCACCCGATGATCCGTGCCCATCTTACGCTTGATCTCTTGCACGGTGCGTTCGGGATTGGTGATCGCCTGGCGCTTGGCCAACGTCCCGACCACGCGTTCGCCCTGTTCGGTGAACGCCACCACTGAGGGCGTGATGCGTTCACCCTCGGCATTGGTAATGATCTCCGGTTTGCCCCCTTCCACCAGGGCGATGGCAGATTTCGTTGTCCCCAAGTCAATTCCAACGATTCTCTCTTTTGCCATTGCAGCCTCCTTTAAGACTCTTCTCTTTTCTCTGTCTCTATCTTATCTGTCTTGTCCACATGTTTACTGACTTTCACTTTGCTAGGGCGCAGCACGCGGCCCGCGCGCTGATACCCCCGTTCGAATTCTTCCAAAACCTTGCCGCCGGCTTCGGTTGTCTCCACGGTGATCAGTGCCTCGTGGAGCAAGGGATCGAAGGTCTCACCCATAGCCGGAATGAGCTGAATCCCCTTGTTCGCCAAGAACGAATGAAACTGAGCAAAAATGCGCTCGATCCCTTCAATGAACGAATCTTTGTCATTGTTCTTATTAAACGTGCGAAAAGCGCGCTCGAAGTTGTCATAGACCGGCAGAATTTCAAGCAAAACGCTGTCCTCGAATCGTCTGAAGAGTTCTTCGTTCTCACGCGCCATGCGCTTCTTATAGTTCTCAAAATCTGCCTGCAGACGTTGCAGTCTGTCTATTAATTCTTTGTTTTGACGTTCCTTCGCTTCGAGCGAGGCTTTCAACCCCGCCAGCTCTTGGTTTTTCTCTGTTGTCGGCGTCAGCCCTTCAGCCTTGGTCTCTGCCATAAATAGAGATCACCTCTCTGCAGCAGCTGCTCTGGACATAGTTAATATGGCACGCAGCCGATTGCCAACATACTGGGTCGTCGAAACGGCCTTGCTGTAATCCATGCGCACCGGACCGAGCACACCCAAAGCGCCGTCGTAGCCATAATTTAGACTGATCAGACTATAGGGGTGCATCTCTTGCACGGAATTTTCTTCGCCGATGACTGCGCTCAATTCGCCGGCTTGACGGCGTGCCTGCTCGACGACTTGAGTGAACCGACTTTCGTCTTCCAACAACGTCAGCAATCTGCGTGCTTCTTCTATGGCTTCGTCCCAAGTAAAAACAGTTTTGAGCAAGTGCAAGAGCCCTTCAGTGTATAAGTGTTGCCGGGCCACTTGCGGGGCAATCAATTGCTGTAGCAGCGTGAACGCGTCCTGGGTCACTGGGTCCGCCCAGCCCTCGGTGGGGCCCGCTTGCACCTCTGAGACCAGCTCACCGAGTCGCCGCCCGCGCAGATGGCGATTGAGCAAATCTGAGATCTTCGTCAGCTGGATCGAAGACAGGGGTGTTTGTATCACACGCGACTCGATGATTCCCAGATCGGAGATAATCACAGCTAACACGTGATCCGGAGTCAATTTTACCAGGGTGATGGACTCGAACTTGGTCTCGTCGAGCCGCGGAGCCAGCACAAACCCCAGATGCCCGGTGAGGCTTGCCAATAAAAAAGCAGTCTGCCGCAAAAGCTCGTCCAATTTCTGTCTTTGAAATCCGTAGGCTTCCAAAATTGCGTGCTGTTCCTTGCGTGCTAGGTCGCTCAGCTCCAGAAGCCAATCTACAAAGAAGCGATAGCCTTTGGCTGTCGGTGTGCGGCCTGAAGAACTCCAGGATTTTGTGATATACCCGTGTTTTTCCAAATATTTCATCTCGTTGCGGATCGTGGCGGAGCTGACCGACAGCCCGTATTTCTCTAAAATCGTCTGTGAGCTGACAGGCTCGCCCGTTCTGATATAATGGTCCACGATTTCTTTGAGGATCAATCGTTTACGAGCATCCATTAGCAATCACCTAGCCAGTCTGCTAATGAATGATACCACGCCCCAGAGGTTTTGTCAAATTGGCGTGAACGTGCTAAGATGCCGTGAACACGGGAGCAGGAGGGAAGAATACTCATGTGGCAGGGAAGGGTTGTCTCGATCAACATTGCTGAGATAGCCGCCGGGCCGATGAAGACTATCAATGAAGTGCGGGCCGTTGCAAGCAAGGGGTTGGAGGGGGATCGCTATTTTTTAAGGACAGGGACATATTCGTCCAAACATGAGCCGGCTCGCGAAGTGACGCTCATCGAGATCGAAGCCATTGAGGCAGTAGAGCGCGACTATGGGGTCAAACTCAGTCCGGGGGATGCGCGGCGCAACATCGTGACGCGCGGAGTGCCGCTCAACCACTTGGTGGGCCAAGAGTTCCGTGTGGGCGAAGCGGTGCTGAGGGGGGTTCGGCTCTGCGAGCCCTGTCAGCACTTAGTACGCCTGACGGGGCAAGAGAAGGTCTTGCCCGGCCTGATCCATAGAGGTGGCTTGCGAGCGCAGGTGGTGAAAGACGGCGTGATACGGGTGGGAGATGCCGTGGAGCTACTCTACCCCCCACGCCCGCGCCAGCAACTCTGATAGGTGCACAGTCTTTACCGGCAGCCCTTGCCTGCGACACCCGTACTGGTGCTGGATCATGCACGCCGAGCAGGGCGTCATCAGCGTCTGAGCGCCCGTGGCTTTCAGGCGCTCCAGCTCTTCGCTTAAAATCTTGAGTGAGACTCGGTGATGGATCGTGCTGTACGTCCCCGCGCCGCCGCAGCAGTGATCGGATTTTTCTAATTCTTTGATCTCTAAGCTCGGAATCTGCCGGAGCAGCTCTAAGGGCCTCTCGCCGAGCTTCTGGGGGCGTGCTAAGTGACAGGGGGCGTGATAGGTGACGATCTCCGAGACAGATTGGAAGGGCTTCAGCTCGATCTGCGATAAAAATTCGCTCAGCTCGCGGACCCTTTGCGAAAGCTTTTCGGCGCGCTGAGCGTAAGCAGGATCGTCCCGCAGGAGCTTGGAATAGTTCTTCAAAAACGCAGAGCACGTCGCTTCATCAGAGACGACGACCTCGGTTGCGAGCTTCTCTAGGATCTCTATATTCGAACGAGCCAATCTCTTCGCGGCGCTCTCGTCGCCGTAGTAGAACGCTGGCACACCACAACAGATATGTTCTTCAGCACAGCGCACGGCACAGTCGTTGTGCTGCAAGATTTTTATGGTCGCTGCTCCGGCATCGGGGTAGAGCAAGTCTATGCCGCAGCCGACAAAGTACCCGACGCGTTGCCCAGAGCTATTAGGATTTTTGGCAAGCAGTTCTGACAAGCGCTCGTGCAGAAATCTCTCGGCAAACTGATGCCCGTGGAGGATCTCAAGCCCGTGAGCGAAATCTGCGTCGGTGCGCGTGAGAATCGCCTGGGCGATCGTGGGCAGCCCGACCCTCGTGCCCAGCTGCCAAGCTCTGACGGCGCGTGCCAGGCGCTTACGGTTGGGCAGAAGCTTGCGATAGACAAAGCTTTTGAGACGATCCGTCGGCTTGCGCCCCAGTCGCCCATTGGCGCGGCTGAGCAATTGGGCGTTGCGCCAAGGGAGATCAATCTGCACGGGGCACTCTTTTGCGCACAGCCCACAGGTCATACACAGAGAAGCCAGCTCGCGGGCCTGCTGGAGATCGCCTTGTCCGTTGTGATCTACATAGGCTGTCCAGAGGGCCCCGATGACTCCCATATACGTCTGTCCGGCGTAGACGTGCCCGCCCACGGCACGAAACGCCGGACAGATGTTCATGCAACTGCCGCAACGAATACAATAGAGGGCTTCGCGAAATTGCGCATCAGCGCGCATCCGGCTGCGCCCGTTATCGACTAAAATAACGTGCACCTCGCGATCTGGCGTCGGCGTCACCAGCGAGACGTAGCTTGTGAGTTTTTGTGCTGTAGCACTGCGCGGCAGTAGTTTCAAGAGCACTCCCGCGTCGGCGAGCGTCGGGACGACCTTCTCGATCCCGGTGATGATAACGTGAATCTTGGGCAGGGTCATAGTGAGCCGGTCGTTGCCCTCGTTGGTGATGACGATAAAAGTCCCGGTTTGAGCGACGACAAAATTCGCCCCGGTGATCCCGATGTCAGCTTCCAAATAGCTCTGACGCAGCGAGGCGCGGGCGATCTTCGTCAGTTCATAGGGGTCATCCGTGTATGGAACGCCGAGTTTTTCGGCGAAAAGCTTGCCTACGGCCTCGCGCGACTTGTGAATGGCCGGCCCGGTGATGTGAAAGGGCCGCTCGCCAGCCAACTGAATGATCCGTTCTCCTAGATCGGTCTCGATGACCTCGACGCCCGCGGCTTCTAAGTGTTTATTGAGCTCAATCTCTTCGGTGACCATCGATTTCGATTTGACAGCCCTTGTGACCCCCCGTTCACGCATCAGTTTTAAGAGATAGTCATTGGCGGCTTGAGCGTTCTGGGCAATATAGCAGCGCCCGCCGTTGCGCGTGACGCTCTCTTGCAGTTGCACGAGCAGCTCCTCGAGATGCTCGATAGAAAATTCTTTGATCTCGCGAGCACGGCGCTTGAGGGCTTCTAAATCTTCAAGGTCCGCAAAAGCCCACGTACGAGAGAGGTCAAAGTAAAGACTCGCTCGACTGAGCGCCGTGTGCATGGGGGCATCGTCCAAGCTGTGCGCAATTTTTTGAGAAAATTCTCGACTCATAGGAATCTCATCATAGCGCATCTCACGCTGGGGAGACAAAATTGTATAATAGAGCAATCTCAGTAGTGACCAGAAGGAGGGTCTATGCAGACGCGATTAGTGCGCCTAGCGGTGATGCTGGCGGTGCTCGCGGGCGTTGTCGGGTATGGGAATCGGGGACCGGCGCAAGCCCAGGGGAGTACGGTGGAGATCACCAGCGGAGGGAAAAGCTATCCAGCGTATTTTGTCGCTCCTGCTGGGGAGGGCCGCCGTCCCACGGTAATTTTGATGCACTCGATCAACGGCTTTGAGCCGGGGTATCGCACCATCAGCGACCTCTTGATGGCTGAAGGCTTTGCCGTGCTTGCCCTCCAATGGCAAGCATTTGAACGCACACCGCCCGATGCCGTGCTCGAGCAGCTCTTGCGAGATTCGATTGCCTATCTGCGTGGTCGGGCCGAAGTAGACCCAGAGAATATCGGGCTGACGGGGTTTTGCATCGGCGGACGCTATACGATGCTCTTCTTGCCATTGCTTGAAGACTTCAAAGCCGGGGTCGCGTGGTACGGGTTCCCGTATTCTGGAGGCTCGCCCCTGCAGCCGAGAAAGCCCGCTGAGCTTATAGCCCACCTGAAGGCCCCGATGTTGATCTTGCACGGCACGGCTGACCGTCCAAGTCCAGTTGCAGATATTTACCGCTACGCGACGGAACTGGACGCCGCCGGAAAGTATTTTGAGTTAAAAGTTTATCAAGGGCAGCCGCATAGTTTTATGCTCCAGGGAGGACAACTCCTGCAGACTCCCCTCACTCAAAACGCCTTTGGGGAGATGGCCAGCTTCTTCAAGAGGATGCTGCGCTGACGTGCTCATTTGCCGAGCAGCAGGCAAGCAGCTATAATAAGCGCAGTCTGGGGCCGTAGCTCAGCTGGGAGAGCGCTGCGTTCGCAACGCAGAGGTCGCCGGTTCGACTCCGGTCGGCTCCACTGCCTCTCTTATGAGCCTTATGCTTGCTTACTCTGTACTGACGACTTTATAATTATTGTGCTGTGCAAATTACTGAACTGGTTTGGGATCAAGCCAACATGGTGCATATCGCTCAACATCAAGTCATACCCACGGAAGTCGAAGAAGTTTGTTTCAGCTCAGAGAATGTCGTGCTACGAACCCGGAAGAGAAGATACGCTGTACTCGGTCGGACTGCTGCAGGACGCTATCTCAAAGTGATCGTTACTTATCCTGAGGGAGGGCGCTCGCGAGTGATTACAGCGCGAGAACTGTCCACAGCTGAGCGTCGCTACTATCGCAAGCTTCGAAGGGAGTAATGAATGAGCAAGGTCAAGATTCCCAAGTTCAAGTCTTACGCAGAAGAGGCCGCGTGGTGGGATGCCCACGATTTGACTGAGATCGAGGGGCTAGAGCCTGTCAATGCTGAAGTCTTCGTCCAAGGGCAAACCATCGCCATTCGGCTCAGGCGCACTCTGATGGAACGGCTCCAACAATTGGCGGACCAACAAGGGGTAAAGCCTACAACATTAGTGCGCCATTGGATCATCGAGAAACTGCAACATCTAAAGGCCTAACTCGGCGTTCACCATGCAGAGGTCGCCGGTTCGACTCCGGTCGGCTCCACCACTACCCCCCGGCTACTGCTTGTGTCATGCACTGTTGCGAGAAGTTATTCACATCCCCATAGAACATCAACATCGTGTCGTCGTCAAAGACGCTCAAATTCCCGTCGTTTTGGGCTGAGCCGATGGGAAAGCTTGTCAGCAGCGGCCCGACGTTAGTGAAGACACCCGAATCGAGTTCCATCTCAGCGAGCCGGAAGATCTCCAAATCCCCGGTGTGAGGAACTGTTACCCAAACGAACACGATATCTACGGTGTCAGAGCTGATATTCTCGTCAGGATCGTTGACCATCGCGAAGATTTCTCGCCCTACTTTATAGCTGAAGACCCGCTTAATCGGAGGGGTATAAGCATCAACAAACCAAATGCACTCCGGGGTATTAGCAACTGGGTATGGACAGCCCTTATTGACAGGTCCTCCAGCTTCGTTGGGGCAGGCGTCTTCTCGATTGCCGACGCCATCGCGGTCGTCATCGGCGGCTACATGGATCGTCGCGGGCAGCGAAGCGCTCATCTGATCACCAACGGCGACCAGAACTTCGAGCGAGAGGGTCGTCTCGGTGTTGGGCGTCGAGACCGTGACCGGCACCCGCACCGTGTCACTCGTCTTGGTGAGCTCTAGGGGCTGCTCGATCAGCGTGGCTCCAGAGAGCTTGACGATCACTTTGGCCTTCAGCCCCAGATCGCCGTCTTCGTGATTGTAGACAAAACTGACGGTCACTGGCTGCGTCACCCCGCCGGGGAGCGTCGCCGGCTCGATTCTAATATTCGAAATAGATGCTGCCCCGATCTTTACAGGGAAGATTTTTTCAAGGTCTCCCAGTGTCAAGAAGCAGCCGCTCAATACTCCGGGCAACACCAGCAGCAAACCGAGTGCGAATAATTTCTTAGTGTTCATGGTACGTACGCGATACCTCCTGAGAGCATCAGAAAGTCCGTGATACTGAAGCCCACGGCAATATGGATCGCCGGGACGGTGTTAGAGAACTTGGGCTTGGGCCCCTGGACAAGTAAGACTCCTGCCCCGCCGCCGATGTGCAGCCCGCCTGTTATGTGATACCACATGGTGAAATCCACGGGCATGACAGTAAAATTGACGGGCTTGGTCAACTCCGGTCTTTGAAGCGAACCCGATCCGTACCCGACAGAAATCATCCCCTTCAGCGCACCGCCGAGAGCCATTCCGACTGAGCCGCGAAAGGCCAGCACCGGCCCAATCGAAGAGACCCCGCCCGAGATGAAAAACGGCAGGCCTCCACTAGGAGGAGGAGTTGGTATCGGCACTCCCGGCGGCTGTGGTTGAGGAACACCGGGAGGTGTCACCGGTGGCTGAGGAACGGGCACCGGCGGAGCCGATAACTGTGCTAATGAGTGCGTCGGTTGCTCGACGCTCACTTGACAATTTTTAGGGTTATACTCGCCGACGACTTCGACTCCTTCGCCGCCACGCAGGCCCGCCGTCCCGCGCACACGCACGGCGAGATTGTCGGCTGTGCATGGCTGTGGCCCATCCAGCACTCGGACCCCCTGTAAGACGACTTGATCGCTGCCGACTTGGGCAACGGTCCCTTGAAGCTTAATTGCTGTGGGAAGTCGCTCGACGGAGTGCTCTCTGCTGGTGAGTTCGACACGGCAGCCGTCAGCGTGATACTCTCCTTGAACGCGCACACGCTCGGCCAATTGAAGCTGTTCAGTGTGCGCTCGATCTGACTTGACTTGCACGGAGAGATTATCTAACCGACAGGGCTGTGGACCGGAGAGCACGGAAACGTTTTTGAGCGCGAATTGACTTGGTGTCCCCGCAGCGACGATCCCTTCAAGCTCGATAGAGACCGGGCGCAGCTCGACATAGTGCGTCGGCGCGCTCAGGCGCACCGTGCAGTCTTCAGTATGATATGAGCCCTTGACCGTGACGAGATCACCCGCCTGTAGGGCTGCTGCAGGGATGAGATCTCTCGATTCTATCTGGACAACCAGACGATCGAGCGAGCACGGTTGCGGTCCTGCAAAGACGGTGATCTCGCTGAGCGTGAAACTCTCTTGACCTGCGCGGGCGACTACCCCTTCAAGCTCAATCGCTACCGGTGCGGGAACTGTAATCGTTGCCGGTGGTCGCGCCAAGAAAAAAATAAAAATCACCATAACCACGACGGCAACGGCCGCGCTGCCTATCAGCAGCCACCGTTGGGTTGGGTTCATACCCAGCCTCCTTTAGGGTTTTCTACCAAATGTCGCGATGAGGTCTCTATAATAGACTTGGAACCCCTGCGAGGGATCGAGCCAATCGGGAAGGCGCACAAGCCCTATTATGGTCGAGCCTGCGCGCAGCTGCGCCAGCACATTAGGAAAGCTTGGGAAATCCCCCACGAGCGCCACCCACGGTGGGCGTGCCCCAGCATAGTCATTGAGAGACAGCTCCTCAGGCTCATAGCGGCGCAGGCTCTCCCCACGCTGCTGGGCCAAAGCTATATCACTTATGCGAAAGAGGCTCTCTTGCACAGCGTAGGCGAGCACCAAGAGCGACGGCATGGGGATTTCACTGTGAAGCAGTCCAAGCTCCTCAGGACGCCCCCGCGAAGTTTGATATTGCTGGAAAAACTCTTCGGTGAGCAGAGCAAAGATGATGACCATCTGAGACTGCTCGCCTTCAGCGAGCACGATATAGTCATAGAGCGTCTCATCGAGCGACGCCCAAGCAGCAGGGAGCACGCCCTCGCCCAACAGACTCTTCAGATGCGCCCACTTCGCGATCACTGTCACGGGGATCGTGACCGTGCGATAGTCCCCAAGCTCGCCCACCATGGGCTCTTCAAGATGCGCCCCAGCAGTGATCTCTGAAGAGGCGGGCTGTAGCCAAGCCTGAATGCCCTTGGGGGAGAGCGATTTTCTATAAGCATACTGATAAAGCAGCGGACGAGCAGAATCCCTAAGACGCACCGAGACTATATCCGGCCTGCGCGCGTTCAAGGCTTCGCTGAGATACTCATCAGCAATGGCTTGCAGACGATCTAGGGTGAGCTTGGGAATAATGATCTCAATCTCGATATCGAGACGAACGAGGTCCTTCTCTTTGATCTGAGTTTGACTGACGAGCCGATGATCACGGATTTGCAGGGGCTGATCCCCTACTTGGGGAAGATGGAGCTGCCACCAGATGAGGGGAACGCCACCGCCAACGACGAGAATCGCTCCGAGGGCCAGAAAGAGCACGGTCAAGCTCTGTCGTGTCGTGCGCCGCCACAGAGCCCAGACGATCGCGATCAGAAGAGCCAACGCGACGATCCAGAGTATCGCTTGCATCTCCTGGCTCATCTCTTTCCCCTCCCACCAAAATTCTTCACAAAGACATTATATGGTAAAAAGCTACCGTTGGCCAAACACCAGCTCCGTCGAGACCGCCCAGCCGTCGGCCTGCCAGGTGAAGTCCGTCTGCAATATATCCAACACACCTAATCCCCCGCCCCACGTGATCTCTCGTCCGTTCCAGCCTGCGCGCAGCGCGATCCCTTCAAAAACCCAAAACTCTAGGCCCACTCTTAGGGCGCGCCGCCTCTCCTCACGCGCCAGATCCGCTGCACCAAGAAGATACAGCCTGCCCTCAAAAAGCCGTATGGCCGTGCCCATGCGCACGACCATCGGTGTCTCTGTCCCCAAGATATCGGTCACGGCCAGGCCCCCTTGCGCCCAGCCAAACCGGGCCATCAGCCCAAGGTCAATCCCCGCGCCGCGAAGGCGTTGCCCCCCACGGAGCACATCATAGAGCTTGAGAGCGATTCCCGCGGCCATCGCCTCGCGAATGCCCGCGCCAACAGCGACAACTGTGAGAGCGTGCTCTTCTCGGATTGGGGCTTTGAGGGTTTTGCTCCCGTACCATAGGGCACCGCCGATGCCGAAGATACCGCCGCTGAGGGCAGCGCCCCAGACCTCAAACGGCGTCGTGGGCGCGGGCATGGCGAGCCTCCCCAAGACCCCAAGCCCCTTCAGCGTGAAGAGCCCTGCGGGGTTCCACAGCGCTGCTGAGGCGTCATCAGCGAGCCCTACGAACGCCCCTCCCAAGCTGAGCGCTCTCGGTGAGAGCTCTTCACTGACGAAATCTTGCCCAACAACTGCGAGCGCAGTCAGCAAACAGCCGAGTGCTGCGAGAAGAAAAACACGCATACTCTCTAGGGCTTGGGAGGCAGCGATTGGTCAACAGGAGTATCGGAGAGCCAGTACGCGATGATCTCTTGCATGGTTGCCAGATCAATCTTTTTCTCACCGGTGCCCGGCACAGGTTGGTCTTCGAGCCACCACGCGATGGCGCGTAGGGCCTCCCCATGATCAATCTTCTTGTCGCCGTTGCCATCTTCAGGGTCGAGCCGGTCTTCACCGTTCAGCTCTACGTAATGAGCAACAGCGACCAAAATCGGCAGGCCGTCAATCAGCTCAAACTCGCTCGGCCCGTCCGTGCGTGCTTGGAAATCAGGGACCTTGCTCAGGACGCGGCCCTCAATCCGGTATGTAGCGAGTGTCGGAGGCTCTGCTGCGGAAGTTTGGGGATTCATGACTGTGAGAGGGATCTCTACTTCATACGCAATTCTCTTGATGGTGTCTGCGGACAGACGATCCGGAAAGATCCATTCTGCTGTCGAAGCCTTGAAACTCCCCCCATGAGATTCACCGAAGACTTCTTCCGTGACATCGCGAACGACCCAGTTGGTGGGACTGCCTTCAGCGCCGCGGAGCCAAGTGTCTTTGACCCCTAAGCCTAAAATATCGCGCATGACCTGAATCTGTAACTGAATGCGAACTTTAATGCCCCTGGGCAACTTGCCGTCAAAGGTGGGCAGCTTGCGCGTCGCCTGGACAATGTTAACAATTTTCACCGTTTGGTCTACGCTAGCGGTTGCCTCTTCGTTATCGGTGACTGTCAAGCGCACAACGTATTCTCCAGGTTGTGTGTACCGATGAAAGGGGCTCTGTTCAGTGCTGGTCGTGCCATCGCCGAAATCCCATTCCCACTTGGTGATAAACCCGTCGGCGTCAGACGACTGGTCGGTGAACATGATCGTTTCATTGACCACGGGCTGCCAGGTGGCACGATCTATGTCAAAGCTTTCGGGATTGAACTCGAACTTCGCTACTGGGGCAGCGTTCGTAACATCCAAGGTGATAAACGGCAGATTGAGCCGAGCACGCTGGCCCAGAATGTTCGTGTACTCGACGGTGCTAGGGCTGCGATTGATGGGAAAAGAGCCTTTGACACTGGAGCTCACTTGGAAGCGAACCGTGACGGTCTCTTCGGGGCGGATGGCGTCGACCTGCCAAGTGAGCATCTTGCTGCCGTCGGCGAAGTCTTGGATTTCGGGGTTGCCCTCGGCGCCCTCGAACGTCACGCGATTGGTAAGCGTCACCTTGGCGACGATCTGCCGCGCGAGCAATTCCACGCGCAATTGGTTTTGCAATGCTGTGAGGCTCTCGTCAGTGAGGCCCTTCAGAAGGCTGCCGTTAGTCAAGCGGGCCAGTGAAAGCAGCGTTGTCGAGCGGGCGGCCTCCTCGGTAGTCGCGATGACATGAACAACGACTTGGTTTTCCCGAGCGCGTTGCGCCTGGGTGAGCACTGGACCGAAATCAGCTCGGTCCACCCCAGCGCGAGCTATGAGCCAGATTTGTATCTTCCGGGCTTCAGGACGCCCGTTTTCTGTCAGTTCTTTGATGCCCAAAGCCAGGGCGTCGGCGAGCCCTGCGGATCCACCGGGAGCCAATTCAGAGAATCTCTGGCGGACGAGATTGAAGTCCGATGTCAGCGAATTGTCGAGGGTCACCGGGGCCACAGAAACCACCCCAACCCGGTCATCAGGGCCGAGCAAATTGAGTAAGCGATCGAGAAAGGGACGGGCTTCGTCCAGATTCATCGCGCGATCAACACCGATGATCACTTCTAGCGGTTGAAGGGTGAAAAAATCTCCGCGCAACGAGAGCTTCACGGTAGCGATCTGTGGCTCAGCGAGTGAGCCCTTTTGATAAACAGGGAAGGTCTCCACAACGAGCTCAGCAGTTATGCCCGGTGGAGGGGTGAGCTGGGCGTTGCTTAAGCAAAAGAGCACCCCCACCAAGATAAACGCTAACATCCAACAACGACGGCCTCTCATACTTCCCCTTTGACGGAGCCTACGGTGATGATGTTGGTTGCTCCGGCCTTGTCGTAGCTTCATGATATTATATACGTTCGAGTTCGGACTGTCTTCCAAGTTACGTTCACATCTGTCCAAGAACGCTGGCCGCAGCGGAGCCGATCTGGTACTATTACTATGCAATGGAGATGACCAACGAAGGAACTCCAGGGCGAGTGTTGCTAGAAGTTGCGGGGGTTACGAAGGACTTCGGCCATTTTCGCGTCTTGAATGGAGTGGGTCTTCAGGTGCGACAGGGCGAAGTCCGGGCGCTCATCGGCCCCAACGGCGCGGGGAAGAGCACTCTCCTGAGCGTCATCTCCGGTGAGCTCCGTCCCGATGCCGGCAGTGTCGTCTTCGCCGGACAAGAGATTACAGACTATGCCCCGTGCAAAATCGCGCGACTAGGATTGGTGCGGACGTTTCAGATATCGAATCTCTTTGAGAACTTGACGGTGAGCGAGTCACTGCGCGGGGCACTGGCTCGCGGGTGTTTGCGATCTGTTTCCAGCTCTGAGCTCGAAGAGACCCTGGTTCTTGTGGGGTTGAGCGCTCAAGCGGGTCGCCTGGCCGCGGAGCTATCACACGGCGAGCGTCGGTTACTCGAAATCGGACTTGCGCTTGCACAGCACCCCAAGCTCTTCTTACTGGATGAGCCTACAGCCGGGCTCAGCCCCACGGAGACAAAGAAGACGGTCGAGCTCATGCAAAGACTGAAGACAGACGGGCATGCTCTTCTGTTGATCGAGCATGACATGGCAGTCGTGCAGGCACTAGCCGATCGCATGACGGTCTTGCATCAGGGGAGAACCATAGCTGAGGGGACGCCGGACGAAATCGCCTGCCGTGTCCAGCATATCTACTCCTTCACTCCGTCTCCACCCTCCTTCTCAGAGCGGAGAGCCCTATGCTAGAGCTCCGACATGTCCAAGCCGGTTATGGAAGGGATACAGTCTTGCAAGACGTTTCGCTGGTAGTGCGTCCTGGGGAGGTCGTGGGGCTCTTCGGTCGCAACGGGATGGGCAAGACAACCACTCTGAAGAGTATTGTGGGGCTGGTTACCGTGCGAGCCGGTTCAATCCAACTAAAAGAACAGGCATTGACGCAGCTGGCAGCCTATAAGGTCCCCAGATTGGGAGTCCGCTATGTTCCACAGGATCGGCGCGTCTTCGCGAACCTCAGCGTGCGTGATAATCTCCAAATAGCACTACGCGAGCGACTGGGTGAAGTTCATCTTGATCAGGTGTCTCAGATTTTCCCTACAGTGAGGGATCATTTAGCTCAACAAGCAGGCACGCTGTCGGGGGGCGAGCAGCAGCTGCTCGCGCTGGCGCGCGCCGGGCTGTCTTCCCCGAAGTTCCTGTTGCTTGACGAGCCGACGGAGGGCCTCATGCCGTCGCTCGTCACACGTATCGAAGATATTATGAGACAGCTCAAGAATGCCGGTGTTGGCATCCTGCTTGCTGAGCAGCAGCCCTCCAGAGCGTTGGCCACCTGCGACCGACTGTATGTCATAGAGAGGGGCCGTACCATCACAGAGTACGGCCCCGGCGAGTGTACTGTTGCTCACCTGCACGATCATTTGGGACTGTGATCAGCACTTGAGCTTGGCGGTGACTTGGCTAGCTGGCAGCGTGATTAAAAACTCCGCGAAAAAGATCTGCGACAAGGGGATGAGCGCAATCGTCTTGATCTCGGTTGCTTGCGGAGCCACGCCCACCGTCCACAGATAGAACTGCACTTTCACAGCGTCAAAGTCCACCTCGGCCTTGATGCGATAGGTGTACCACTCGGGATAGAGTTTTGCTTTGGGAGTGAGATATCGGGCAATCATCATTTTGGTCGCGGCTGCGCGCAGCTGGGGGGAGCCCCCATAGATGGCCAACTCTTCGAGCTCTTGAATGGTCTTGGAGCGTAGGTCGACGCCGGCGACCACAGGGTTTTCTACGGTGGGGAGGTTCCAGCAGCCGCTAATGACTTTCCCTTGCTTGGCCTCTTCGACGGCTTGGCGAAGCTCTTTAAAGCCGCGCTCGCTCTCGGTCTTGCGAATGAGTGGATCAAGATCCGAGAGCGGACGGCCGATAAACAGATAGGCCGCAACCAATGTCCGCGCCGCAGCCAAACGAAATTCTGGTAGGGCATCTGTCGTCACCATCTCGATCAACCTGGGGATAGGCTTCGTGTCGGCGAGAGAAGTAGCACTCAGCCAAAGAACCAGCCCGGCAACCACCAGCACTCCCAACACCCTACGGTATTGTCGTATCACGGCAATCACCCCGGAGTCGTGTTTTGTGAAAGCATTTTAGCTCAAAGCAACGAGAGTGACAAGTCTATCCAAAGGCTAATGGAGGTATTTCAGCTGCCGGCAGACTTCTCTTGGTAAATCAATTCGTGTTCGCCGAGTTTAATGAGATCTCCCCCGTGCAATCCCTGACGCCGTAACTCTGCCATGACACCGAGAGCCTCTAAGCGTTCATAGAGATACTCTTGGGCGTCGCGCTCTTCCAGCGAGAGCCGCGCCAGCCGACCAACGGCTGTTCCCGTTAGGACAAACGCTGTCTCATCACGCTGTACTGCGAACTCCGGCCCTCCAGTGAGTGTGTAGACGCGCCGGCGCACCTCCGGGCGAGACTCCGGTTCTCGACCAACCCCAGCTTGAGCAATCTTCAGCTGGTGGAGCTGTCGGTAGCACTCATACACCAAAGCGCGCGTCCCCTCGCCGGTCATGGCGGATATCAAGCGCAGCTCGATCCCCTGAGCTGCAAATCTCTCTGTGACCGCTTGACGCTCCTCTTCGCCCAGCAGATCAATTTTGTTACCGACGACAATCTGCGGCTTTTGCGCCAGTGCAGGTGAAAACGATACCAGCTCGTGATTGATCACGGAAAAATCACGTATCGGATCGCGCCCCTCTTCTAGGGGAACCAGATCGATCAAGTGAATCAAAAGTCGTGTGCGCTCGAGGTGCTTTAAAAATCTGTCTCCCAAGCCCTTGCCCTCATGCGCCCCTGCGATCAAGCCGGGGATGTCTACGATCACAAAGTCTTTAAAATCCTCGACCTGCACGACCCCCAGCGTTGGGGTAATCGTCGTAAAGGGATAGGGTGCGACCTTGGGGCGGGCCGCGGAGATCTTTGCGATCAAACTTGATTTTCCCGCGTTCGGGAAACCGATAATGCCCACATCGGCCAGTAGTTTCAGTTCTAGCTTCAGCCAGCGCTCTTCGCCGGGGGCACCCTGCTCACGGATGCGGGGAGCCTGACGGGTAGAAGTCTTAAAGCGAGCGTTGCCTCGACCGCCCTCACCCCCACGAGCGATGATGATCTCTTTTCCGGGCTCGTCTAAATCAGCCAAGAACTCCTCAGTCTGGAGGAGCTTGACGACCGTGCCCACCGGCACACGGATAACCAAATCCTTGCCATCGGCCCCGTGGCGTTCGTTTTTGCCGCCGGGCTGGCCGGGTTGCGCTTTGAAGTGCACTGTGTGCTTAAACGTGAGCAGCGTGTTCACATGTGGATCAGCCCGGAGGATGACAGAGCCGCCGCGCCCGCCGTCGCCACCGTCGGGGCCGCCCTTGGGCACATATTTCTCGCGGCGAAACCCGATCACGCCGTCCCCGCCACGCCCGCCGGCTACGCAGATCTTCGCTTCATCAAGAAACATATAAAGCATCAACCGCAGAGCTCCCAGAAAACGCCGACACTCTCCGCGCTTCCTGCGTCCTCTGCGGTGTATGAACTCAGTAATACTATCTGTTACTCAGCACGGACGTGCACGAGACTTCCTTGGAAGACGACCCGCCCGTCGCGCAGGGCAAAGAGCGTGTGATCGCGCCCTAGGCCGACGCCATCTCCGGGGCGGAACCTCGTCCCGCGTTGACGAATAATGACGCTGCCTGTCCGAATGAACTGGCCGCCGTAGGCTTTGACGCCCAAGCGCTTCGCGTTGGAGTCGCGACCGTTGCGGGAACTGCCGCTACTCGTCTTATGCGCAAAGAGTTGCAAATCGAATCTTCTAGGCTTTGACATTCCCAACGACCTCCTCGACCTTCAAATACTCCGGGTACTCGCGCTCCATGGCGCGCAGCCCCAACACCATCGTTTCCAGAATCGCGTCAATTTCGCGATTGAGGAAGATATCCCGTTCCAGCTGACAGTGCAAGTGCCCCTTCTCTTGTTCCACTTTGGTCTTGAGTTTCAAATACTCTTCCACTCCCAAGACGGCCGTCTGCAAGATGGACGAGACGCCCGCACAGACGAGATCCCTCCCAGCCTCGGCGTAGCCCGTATGGCCGCGGCTGCGAAACTCGCAGATCTTTCCCGTGCCATCCCGGAGGATCTCGACCGATGTCATGCGTGAATCTCCTTGATGACCGCTTCCAAATACGATTGGCGGTGGCCGATCTTGCGGCGGTAGCGGGTCTTGCGCTTATATTTAAACACATCGAGTTTAGGCCCACGAAAGCTTCTAGAGATTTCCGCGACGACCCGCGCCCCCCGGACGTGTGGAGCCCCTATCTGGGTCTTGTTGCCTCCCACGAGCAGGACGTTCTTGAACTCGACGCGCTGGCCGACCTCCACGCCCTTGAGCTTTTCGATCACAATCGCATCTCCTGGGGAGACGCGATATTGCTTGCTGCCGGTTTCGATCACTGCATATAGCGACATACCGTTTCCATCCATCCTTCTTGTTGCAAGAAATTGATGAGAGACTTTAAAGCCTCTCCGAGAACGGTAAAATTGTAGCGAATGAGCAGGCGAGCTGCAAGGGCGAATGGCCCTCAGCTTGCCTGCAGCTGGCTGTATCTCTCCTGCAGGGTTTGCACTTCAATCTTTTGCAACAAGACTTGTGCTGGCCCAAGCTTAACCCCCTGTTCGACTTTGAGCACATCTTCAAACGTCGGCTTCTCCAAGCCCAGCATCGGATAGGCTTTCTGCGCAAACCCCGGCACGAAGGGTTCAAGCAAGATTGTCATCGCTTTCACCAGTTGCAGGGTCGTCAAGATGACTTCCGGTTTGTGGCCTTCCCAGGGCCTGTTTCTCTGCACGTACTCGTTCCCCAGCACTGCCAAGTCTCCCACCCGCCGCAGGGCTCCCGCCAAGAGCCCTGCTTCAATCGTGCCCTCGTACTCTTCTTTGGCTGACTTGATCTGCTTAAAAATTTCCGGATACACGTTAGCTTGGGGATAAATCCCGCCATAGCTGCGATGCGCCAATGAGACAACTCGATGGAGAAGATTGCTGATATTGTTTATGAGAACGCCGTTTACGGCTTTGTCCAGGTCTTCCCAACTAAACTCAATATCTTTGCGCTCCGGGCGATTGTAAAGCAGATAAAAGCGCCAATAGAGCGGGTCCATCAATTCGAGTGCATCGTCACTATAAAGTCCGATCTTGCGTGACTTTGAAAATTTTTCTTTCCCGATCCATTGGAGGTGTTCGGTTGCAGAGATTTGATCGGGCAGATGATACCCCTCCCCCGAAGCCAGAAGCTGGCCGGGGAAGATGAGCGTGTGAAACGCGATATTGTCTTTCCCCTGGGTGTAGACTTGTTTAATGTCGTTGCCAAACCAAAACTCGCGCCAGCGCTCGGGCTCCCCTTTCTTCTCAAAGTATTCGATGGTCGCCGACAGATATCCTAAGGCGGCTTCGGCCCAGACGTAGATGACTTTGCCGTCGGCACCCTCAAAGGGCGCGGGAATGCCCCAGGCAAGATCGCGCGTCACCGCGCGGGGTTTGAGCCCGTCTTTGAGCAAGCCCTCCGTGAAGTTCTTCACATTGGGGGCCCACTCTTGATGCGTACCGACGTAGTCGCGTAGCTGCGGCTCCAGCTTCTTGAGATCGAGATACCAGTTGCGCGTCTTTTGAAAGATTATTTTGTTCTGTTGGCACAGCTGGCAACGGGGCTTGATAAGCTGCTCAGCTTCTAAGAGCGAGCCGCACTTGTCGCACTGATCCCCCAAGGCCCGTTCGTACTGACACCGGGGGCAGGTGCCAACGATAAACGAGTCCGCTAAGAATTTGTGGCAGTTCTGACAGTAGGCGCGCTCCTCGTCCTTGGTGAAGATGTAGCCGTTGGCTTCCATCTTCTTATAGATCTCTTGCACAAAGCGCTGATGGACGGGCGAGCGCGTGATCGTGTAGTTTTCCAAATAAATATCGAACTTATGGAGCGTCTCGACGATCTGCTGATGGACTTGCTCTACTAACTGTTGCGGGGTGATGCCGCGCTGCAAAGCTTCAAACTCCATGCGCGTCCCGTGGGCGTCGGTGCCGCTGACGTGCACGACTTCGTGCCCCTTGAGCTTATAGTACCGAGCGAAGACGTCCCCGGAGAGCAAACAGCCAATGAGCGTGCCCAGGTGGGGCACGTTATTCGCATAAGGCCAGGCGCTGCAGATTAAGATCTTCTTGGCGAAAGCAGATCACCCTTCTCTGTGAGATTGAGCGCCAGAGAGTATATCTGATGGGGCGGGGGATTGGCAACTTCCGCAGCTTGGCGGTGTGATCTGTTCTTGTCTTCTCCAGCTTTTTGCGTTAGACTGTTATTGTCATCTTTGTTCAGGGCGAACCCTCTGCGAAGAGGAGATGCAAAGCCTACGGCTCTCTGGGAGAGGACCGGGTTGCCAAAGATGCGAAAAGTCTCGTGCGTCGTGTGCGAAGCCTCTCGTAGTTGCCCTTTCACTGCTCTTCGCTGTGAAGAGCGATCCCCGCTCAGCTCCCTGATTCAGCATCAGCTCTATCAGAAGGGCGAAACGATCTTTCATCAGGGGGCTGTGATTTCTGGCTTGTATGTGCTTTGCGATGGGAAAGTCAAGCTGGCGCGCTGCACGAGCGATGGCCACAAGCAGATCATTAAGTTGCTGGGTGATGGGGACTTGTTTGGGGAATTAGGTCTTTGGGAAGCGCAAGCCAGTAGCGTTTCTGCACAGGCCTTAGCCGACTCTGTAGTAGGTTGGCTGAGTCTGGGAGACTTTCAGGAGCTGTTGAAGCGATATCCTCCAATGGCACTTGGGATCCAAAGGAGACTCGCCCAAGAGATAGGCGATTTGTATGTGCGCTTGGCTGAGCGGGCTTACGCTAGAGCGCGGGAGCGGCTGATCAAGCTTCTTCTGGAGCTGGGCGCAAAATATGGCCGGGAGAGCGATCAAGGGTTGCAAATTGATTTGGAACTGACGGAGCGCGACATCGCCGAAATGTTGGGCAACACGCCGGAGTGGGTTTGTAAGCAGCTAGGCGTGTTGAAGAGACGAGGGCTGATCGCTTATCGGCGGGGTGAGCTGGTGATTTTAGATGAAGTCGAGCTGCGGCGATATCTTACCCCCCCCCGTGAGCGTAGAGCGCCCTTCTGGAGCGGAAAGCGAGCAATGATTGAACGAGTTCATTGAAGTAGTTCAAGGAAAAAGATTGAACTAGTTCATAGACAGAAGGTGAAATCAGGCTTTATACTAACAACGTAGGAGATTTTATGGTGGATACAAGCAGCGGGGTGGTTCCGGGGCTGCGGATGCCCAATTGGGTTTTCTGACTGCTGGGTTCCTGGTGAGGTAGCTTGCATGCCGCCAAATCTCTTCTAAGGCACCCTTTTGGCAGTTCACTTGGCTCAAGGGAGTGTCTTGTCGAATTTTCAGGAAGGAGGACTTAGTGTCTGTGGATGCTCTGCATACTAGCATCATACCAGCGAGGTAGATCATACCTCAGAGTGCCAAGCAGCTTCCTAGTGCTGATGTTGAGCATCAGCCTGGGACTTCTTAGAAGCGGGCAGGGACAGTCCGCGTGCACTGTCACCGTGCAGCCAGGACAGTCGATTCAAAAGACTATTGATGGAGCGAAAGAGGGCGCGGTCATCTGTGTCAGCGCCGATAACTTTCCTTATTGGGAAAACCTGGTTATCGCTAAGAGCCTGACACTGCGGGGTGCAGGCAGAGACCGAACGTTCTTAAAGGGCAAGGAAGAAGGCAAGCCAGCTATCTACATTGGTAGTGATACTGAGATCAAAGTCGCAATCGAAGATCTTACCGAGGGTTCTACCTTGTACCATGGCATCCACATTTGGGGTAACGCCAGGGTGGTGCTTCGCAATATAGACATTCGCCGCAATGGAGACCTCCGCTACGGCTGGGGAGCTGGTCTCTGGGTGAACGACTCAGCTCAAGTCAGCATCCACAATTCCCGGTTCTACAACAACCTGACCTACGGTCTAGTCCTTTCAAGCTCAGCTATTGTAACCGTCACGAACTCTCAGTTCTTCAACAACGCCACAGGCATCGCGGTGTGGAACCGAGCTCGTCTCAGCCTTGCTAATTCCCAGACCTTCAACAACCGAACCTATGGCTTGGCAGCATGGC
>FWWM01001221.1_pt1 | contig 79009 bp, 75 predicted proteins | sample 2228351 | NCBI WGS metagenome assembly FWWM01 (sample SAMEA103939774, study PRJEB20133) | metagenome | reverse complement strand
CGGTCATCGTCGACGTCGCCGAGGAGGTGGGAGCAGACCTCATTCTCGTGGGATCCCGGGGATACACAGGCATCAAGTCGCTCGTCATGGGCAGCGTGTCGTCCAGCGTGCTCTACGACGCTCACTGCTCCGTCCTGATCGCGCGTGAGCACGGGATCACCGGCCACGTGCTCTTCGCGACCGACGGCTCCGACGTCGCCCGGAGCGCTGAGGATTTCCTGGCGTCGTTGCCGCGGCCGGAAGGGGCTCACGTCACCGCGCTGAGCGTCGCCGAGCCGTACATCGTGCCCGCCGCGGTGCCGCTTCCCTACGCGATGGATGTGCAACGGATCACCGACGAGATCCTGCGCTACCGCCATGAGCACGCGGAGCGCGCTGCCACAGAGGCCGCGAAGCGGCTCGCCGAAGCAGGCTGGCCCGCTGAAGCGAAGACGGCGTTCGGCAACGCCGCCCCCACGATCGCCGCCGAGGCCGAGGCCCTCGGGGCCGAGCTCATCGTCGTGGGGGCGGCCGGCATGAACCCCCTCGAACGGTTCATCGTCGGCAGCACCGCCGCGCGCGTGGCGCGCATGGCACGTCGATCGGTGCTCGTCGTCCGCCGGCCGGAGTAAGATCGACAGAGGGTCGACAGGGGAGGCGTCATGGACGACATCGAGCGCTTTTTCACTCCCCGTAGCATCGCCGTCGTCGGGGCCTCCCGGAATCCCATCAAGCTGGGCTACGTCCTCCTGGACAACCTTCAGCGGGCGCGGTACCGGGGCGCCCTCTACGCCGTCAACCCGCATCCCGGCCGCATCCTAGGGCTGCCCACCTACGCGTCCGTGCTCGATCTCCCGGAAGCGCCGGACCTCGCCATCCTGACCGTGCCCGCGGCCGCGGTCCGTGACGTGCTCGAGCAGTGCTGCGAAAAGGGTGTCCGAGCGGTCGTGATCATCACCGCAGGGTTCCGTGAGACCGGGCCCGCCGGAGCGCAGGCGGAGCGTGAGCTCGTCCAGCTCGCCCGGCGATACGGCGCGCGCCTCATCGGACCCAACTCGGTGGGCGTCATCAACACCTCCATCGGGATGAACGCGACGTTCGCCGAAACCGCGCCCTTCCAGTACGAAGTCGGCATGCTCTCGCAGTCCGGCGCTATCGCCACGGCCATCCTCGACTGGGCGCGGTCCATCAACATGGGCTTCTCGAAGTTCGTGTCGCTCGGCAACATGGCCGACCTGAACGAAGTGGACTTCCTCGAATACCTGGGGCAGGACCCCGAGACGAAGATCATCGTGGGGTACCTCGAGGGCATCAGCGAAGGCCGCCGCTTCCTGACCGTGGCGCGCCGCGTCTCGCCCGAAAAGCCGATCATTCTCATCAAGGTGGGCGCAACCGCTGCCGGCGCGCAGGCGGCACGGTCACACACCGGCGCGCTGGCATCCACAGAAGCCATCGTCGATGCCGCGTTCCGGCAAGCGGGCGTCATCCGCGCGACCACGCTGGCCGAGTTCTTCGACTACATCCTCTGCTTTTCGTACGCGCCTCTGCCCAGGGGGCCCCATGTGGCCGTCGTCACCAACGCGGGCGGGCCCGGCGTCATGGCCGCTGACGCCATCGAGCGCATGGAACTGACGCTGGCCCAATTCACAGCGGAGACGCTGGATGCGCTGGACCGGACGCTGCCGGAAGCGGCCGCGAAGGCGAACCCGGTCGACGTGCTCGGTGACGCCGCCGCCGACCGCTACCAGGCGGCGCTCGAGGTGGTCATCGACGACCCAGGGGTAGACGCCGTCCTTGTCCTGCTGACGCCCCAGCGGGTGACGGAGCCCGAACGCACGGCACGGGTCATCTCGCACCTGGCGCGAGAACAATCGAAGCCGGTGATCGCCGTATTCATGGGAGGCGAGGCGGTGAGTCGGGGTCGCGCCATGCTCGACGAGGCGCGGGTACCGGTGTACGCCTACCCCGAGCGAGCGGTGCGCGCACTCGCCGCCATGGTGCGCTACAGCGTGTATCTGCGCGAGATTCGCGAGGAGGCAGCCGTGGCCGTGCCCCCTGAACGGGCTCGTGCCGGGTAGTCACATCCCAGCGCCGTCGCGCTCGTGTCCCTTCGGCGCGTCTCCTACACGGTTAGCCCGCCCAGACACGCCCGCGTCAGCATCAGGGCCATGTGGTAGACCTCTTCCCGGTCGTCGCGCGAAAGGGATAGCAGCGACACGTCAGGCTGCCCCTTCAGCTCGTCGGCGAACGGATGCGGTCGCAACATGATCGTCCCCAGCACGCATCGGTTGCGCCGGAACGCTTCGATGACCGCCCGCTGAAACGACACGGACAGCAATTCCATCTTGCCAATCTCGTCGATCACCACGAGGCGACCAGCTTCGATAGCGGCGGTGACCGCCGGAACCGCCACGGCCTCGAACGAGGGCAGATCGACGCCGTACCGTCCTACACGTGGCGCATCGGGTAGCTCGCGGGCCAGCGCCGCAAGCCGGGCCCGGCGCCCGTCCAGCGTGACGACATCGAAGCCGATGCGCTCGCCACCCGCGTCGCGGCGCTCCTCAGTGAGAAAGCCGCCCGGCTCGTGGCCCTCGCGCCGCAAGGCGTCCACGACGCGCCGGACCAGCGTCGTCTTTCCGCAGCCGGGCGGGCCGGTCACGAGGATGGCAGGCACGGCGGGTCAGCGTCCCTGGAAGCGTGGCTCCCGACGTTCGAGGAACGCCCGCACACCTTCGCGGAAGTCCTCCGTGCGGAACAACGGCAGGAGTTGGAGGTACACGTGATGGACATTGGCTTCGAACGTCTCCTCCAGGCCGAGGCGCATCATGCGCTTCGTGGCCTGCACGGCGAGCGGCGCGTTGGCGGCGATCTGCGTCGCCCACGCGCGGGCCTCGTCCATGAGGCGCTCCGGCTCGACGACGGCGTTCACCAGTCCGAGGTCTAACGCGTCCGCGGCTGAGAGCACCTTCCCGAGGAATGCGACCTCCGCCGCCTTCGCCCACCCGATGAGCCGGGGCAGCAGCCATGTCCCGCCGCTCTCCGGCAGGATGCCACGCTTGGCGAACACCGCCGCCAGCTTCGCTTCCGTCGACGCGATGCGGATGTCACACCCCAGCGCCAGATCCATACCGTAGCCTGCCGCCGGTCCGTTCAGGGCGCAGATGACGGGCTTGTCCGTCGTGTGCAAGACGACCGGCGGGCTGTCACTCAAGTCGAACCGGGCGCCCAGCCCGCCGCCATTTCCGGCGCCGATGCCGGTGCCCGCCGCCAGGTCCTTCAGGTCGAGGCCCGCACAAAAGCCCCGTCCCGCACCCGTGAGGATGATGACGCGCACCGCCGGGTCCCGGTCGGCATCGCGGAACGCGCGGCTGAACGACGCGAGCATCGGACCGCTGATCGCGTTCATGCGGTCGGGCCGGTTGAGGGTAATCGTGGCGATGCCGTCGGAGACGTCGTACAAGAGGTCGGCGTAGTCAGACATGGGATCGCTCCTGGTTCCTGCGCGGGCCACCCCGGCCCGGTGCCGTGAGTGTCGCACGGGGCGCCGCCGAGCGCCAGCGTGTCGCCCGCGTTCGATCTCGTGCCCCGTGGTATGATGCGACCGGGGAGACACCTTCTCGTCTCGATGGATCCTGCCTCGCTCTCCCGGACGCTCCCGCTCCTCCAAGAGCGCATCGACGTCGGCGTCAGCGCGCCCGTAGCGGCGACCCTGTTGGCAACGGGGCTCGTGGGCTATGCGTTGGTCAACGCTGTCGAGATCGCCGTTGTGGCGACGAACCGCATTCGGATCCGGCACCTCGTGGAGCAGGGAAGCCGGTCCGCGCTCGCGCTCGAGCACTTGCGGCAGGACGAGGAGCGCTTCTTCTCGTTGATCATCTTGTTGCAGAACGTCTTCATCGTCCTCGCATCCATCATGGGCGGCGTCATTTCGTCGGACGTGCTCCCGGGCCCGGCGTGGGTGCGGGTGGCCGCCGGCACCGTGGTCACGGCGTTCGTGACAGCGGAGCTCGGCGAAGCGACGCCCAAGGTGCTCGCCTCACGCCTGAGCGAGCGCATCGCACTCGCCGCGGCGCTTCCGATGCGCCTCCTGATGCGCGTGCTCTCACCGGTGGTCACGGTGCTCGCCTTGACCCCGGCGGCGATCAGCCGTGTCCTGCTCGGCGAGCGTGCGCGCGTGACGCCGACGGTGACCGAAGCGGAGCTCCGCATGCTCATCGACATCGCAGCAGAGGAACGCGCGGTGGGTCAGGCCGAAGCCGAGCTGCTGGATCGGGTATTTCACTTTCACGACCGACGGGTGAACGAGGTGATGATTCCCCGAACCGAGGTGGTCTGGCTGGAGAGCGGATCCACCCTCGCCGACTTCTTGAAGACCTTCGACCAGACGCCCCACTCGCGCTTCCCCGTGTACCACGAAACGGTCGACAACGTGGTGGGTGTGGTCGGGATCAAGGACGTTCTTCGGGCCATCGCGCGCAAGGAGGCGGACGAGTCCACGCCCATCGACCGGCTGATGCGTCCGGCCTTCTTCGTGCCCGAGACGAAGCCCGTGGGTACGCTGTTCTGGCAGATGCAACAGGAGCGAAACCAGATAGCCATCGTGGTCGACGAGTACGGCGGCGTGGCGGGCATCGTTACGCTCGAGCTCCTGCTCGAAGAGATGGTCGGCCGTGTGGTCGACGAGCTCGGCCAGCCGGTCGAGACGGAATTCCAGACCATTGACGAACGCACGGTCGAGGTCGACGGCGGGATGTCCATCTTCGACTTGCGGGAGGAGCTGGGGATCGAGATCCCCGAGGGCGACTACGAGACCATCGCCGGGTACGTCCTCGAACGTCTGGGCCACATTCCGCGCGTCGGCGAATCCTTCGCGAGCGACGGCTTCGTCGTGACGGTCACGGAGATGGACGGCGTCAAGATCGAGAAGGTCCGCCTCGTGCGCGAGACGTCCCGGACCCAGTCCGAGCGGGTCGAATGAAAGTCCAGCGCCTACGTGTGACGTACCGCCGGGGCGAGGAGCTCAGGTACATTACGCACCTCGACCTGATGCGGACGTGGGAGCGGATGCTCCGGAGGGCGGCGCTTCCTCTTGCGTATAGCGAGGGATTCACGCCGCATCCGCAGCTCTCCTTCGCGGCCGCGCTCCCCGTCGGAGTCATCGGAGAACGAGAGGTGGTCGACGTCTTCCTGAGCGAGCGGGTCTCGCCGAGCGCATTCTTGAAGGCCGCCGCGGCCCAGGCGCCGCCCGGGCTCGAACTCCTGTCGGTGGAGGAGGTCGGCCTCGGCCTGCCGTCGCTCCAGTCGGAAATGCGGTGGGCCGAGTACGAGGTGGAGGTCCCCACCGATGGCTGCACTCCCGAGGGAGTGCGGGAGGCCATCGAGCGCTTCCTGGCCGCCGAGTCCATTCCCTGGGAGCACCAGCGCGAGAAGGAGACGAAACGGTACGATATCCGCGCGGTCGTGCAGGACCTCCGGCTGTTGGACGGGCCGCCCGGACGCATCCGCCTCTGGATGCGGCTTCGGCACGACCAGGAGGTCGCGGGAAGAGCCGAACAGGTAGTGGCGGCCCTGGGCCTGCCCGAACCGGAGCGCATCGTCCGCACCCGCCTGATTCTGGCGGAGACGTCGCCGGCGCGGGAACGCTGGCGCCGCGCGGGTCGGTACGTCGACTCATGAAGCTCGCTCTGGTCCGTCACGCAGAAGCGACCGCGAATGCCTCAGGATTGGCCCTCGGGCGGCAGGATGTACCCTTGACAGAGCGGGGCCGCCTCCAGGCGGAAGCCCTCGCGGCCGCGTTCGATGGCTGGCACATCGATGCCATCGTCTCGAGCCCGCTACGGCGCGCACTGGACACCGCGCGTCCCCTCGCCACCCGCTTTGGGCTCGACGTCGAGGTCGCGCCCGGATTCGTGGAAATGGACGTGGGCGAAACCGACGGCATGACCTTCGCCGACCTTCGGGCCCGATATCCCGAGTTCCTCGAGCGCTGGCTGTCGGACGAGTGCGCCGACGTGCCGATGCCCGGGGGCGAGACGCTACGCCAGGTCCAAGAGCGCGCGTGGAAGGAGATCGATCGGCTGCGCGAACGCTTTGCCGACGGCGCGGTCGTTGTGGTCACGCACAACTTCGTCATCGGCGCCTTGCTCTGCGCCGTGACTGGCGCTCCCCTGTCGCACTTTCGGCGCTTTCGTCAGGGTCTCGCCTCGCGCTCGCTCATCGACGTGCGTCCGGGGGCCTGCACGCTTCTCGCGCTGAACGACACAGCGCACTTGCGGGCCGCGGGCCTCGGGACCGAGCCGTGGTGACAGCTCGGAACGAGAGCGCCACGCCTGCGCTCGCGGGCGCGCTCCGCCGCGCTCGATGGCGCGATGCGTTGTCGACATCGACGTTCGCGCTCGGCGCCATCGTCGTGCTGGCGCTCGCCCTCCGCCTCGTCTGGATCGCGTACAGCGACTGGCGTCCGCTGCCTGACGACGACGCCTTTCGCTACGACTGGTTCGCGCGTCGGCTTGCCGAAGGCGAGGGCTTCGTGCACCTCAACGGGAACCCGACCGCGTTCTGGCCGCCCGGCTATGCCTTGCTCGTGGCGCCGCTGTACGCTCTGTTCGGCCCTGAGCCGCTCTGGGCCCAGCTCCTCAACGCGGTCCTCGCCGCCGGAACGGTCGTACTGACCTTCGCGCTCGGACGCCGGGCGCTGGGCGACGGCGCCGCGCTGAACGCCGCGGGCATCGTCGCGCTATTTCCCAGCCTGATCCTGTTCACGGGCGTCACGCTATCCGAAACGGCCTTCACCTTCTTCGCGCTCCTCGGACTGTGGCTGCTCGTGACGGAGCGCGGACACGGCCCCTTGGGCGTACGCACGCTTACCCTCGCCGGGGGAGTCATCGGCTTCGCCGCGCTCGTGCGAGGCCAAGCGCTCCTGTTCCCGCTCGTCGCGCTCCCGTTCTGGTACAAGGCGTCGCGCGACTGGCGCGAGACGGTCAGACGGTTCGCCCTCGTGTCCGCATGCGCGGGCGCGGCCGTGCTTCCCTGGACCATTCGCAACGCCATCCAAATGAACGCCTTCGTTCCGATCAGCACCAATGCCGGAGTCGACCTGTGGATCGGGCACCACGACGGGGCCTCCGGGCGCGGGCAGATGGCCGACGCACTGGTCTACAGTCGCCCCGACCTCGATTCGGTCGCGGGCGAGGTCGCGGTCAACGCCGCGGGGTTTCGCCAGGCGATCCGATTCGCGCTGGAGCAACCGCTCACCGAGCTGCAACTGCTTCCCAAGAAGCTGTTCTATCTCTATTACCACGACGAAGAGGGGTTGCGCTGGAACGATGGCCACGGTGGGCAGCCCTGGATGGCTCCGCGGCTGTGGGAGGCACTGCGCTGGACGTCCAACGCCTACTATTACGCCGTGCTCGCGCTATTCGCCGCTGGGCTCGCCCTGTCGTCGCGCCAGCGGCGCACGCCGTCGCTCGCCCTGGTCGCCTCGACGATCGTGTACTGGACGGCCGTCCATCTCGTGTTCTTCGGTGACCCTCGCTTCCACGCGCCGGCCATGCCGTTGTTTGCCGTGTTCGCGGCGATCCCGCTGCAAAGAGCATTCCGTCGATGACCCGCAAGGCTCGTGTGCTCGTTCTCTGTACGGCGAACTCGGCCCGCAGCCAGATGGCCGAGGGACTCCTGCGCGCGCTCGCCGGCGACCGCCTCGACGTCGTCAGCGCCGGCATCGAGCCGGGATCGTTGCACCCGCTAGCCGTGCAGGCCATGGCCGAGATCGGCATCGACATCTCCGCTCAGCGCTCGAAGAGCGTGGAACGCTTCTCGGGTCAGGAATTCGACTTCGTGATCACCGTCTGTGACACGGCCGCCGAACGCTGCCCTGTGTTTCCAGGGTCCGCGCAGCGCCTTCATTGGAGCGTCGAGGACCCCGTCGAGACCGCCGGCATTGAGGAAGACCGCATGAGCGCGTTCCGCACAGCGCGAGATGCCCTCCGCGTGCACATCGAGGAATTCCTCACGCGGGCGTAACGCGTAGGACGCGGCGTACGAACCACCGCCACGCGAGAACCCCGGCCAGCCCAACGGCGAACGGCGCCAAGAGGCTCGCCGTGAGCCACGTTTCCATCATCCAGACGCCCCAACGCCGGTGCCAGTCCCACCAGTACATGAGCCAGCCCCATGCCCCGAACACTGGGGCAATCAGCGGTCCCACACTCCACACCGCGGCGATCGCGAGGGCTGGCCCGCCCAGCGCGGCGCCGAACATGAGCGGCCAGGTGACGTACCAGCCTTTGAACCAGAACGCGACCGTCACCAGATACAGGCTCAACAAGGCGAAGGTCTGCGCCGCCACCCCGCGGACGCTCAACAGCGTATACCCGTACCCCACCACGAACGCTCCCACCATGAGGCTGCGCGCGAGCCCTTTGCTGTCCAGCGCGAACGTCAACAGCGAGGCAATGGAAGACGTCTGACGCGATCCCTGATCGCGCACGCCGTCGAACGTGTCCCAACCGGCCCACTGAGGCGCGAACGCCGCTACAGTGAGTGCCAGTGACACCAGAACCCCGATGACCGCCTGCATCGGGGAGCGGCGCGCCGCCAGCAGGAACGGCGGCACGAGGATCAGCGGAACGAACTTGACTAGCGCCGCTGCCGTGACCAGCGGCAACGCCAGTTCATGACGATTCCGGAGCGCGGCCAGGGTCGCCAACCCCAGAGGCATCAGCATCAGCGCGTCATTGTGGCCATCGACGCCGAAATGAATTACGGCGAGTGGGCTCCAGCCGTACGCCAGCGCGGCGAACGCGGGCCGTTCCGCGCCGAGCTGGCGCGCCAGACGGTGGACCACCCACGTGTTGACCCCGTGTGCGAGAATCACGACGACTTTGAACAGGAGCAGCGCGGCGAGCACATTGCCGCCCGCCACGAGTACGGGCCACGCCATGAACGCGTTGAACAGCGGCCCGTAGACGGACCGCAGGTCGGGCCACCCCACCGGTGGGGCGTATGGATCCTCTGGATGTTGCGCCGCGACGTGCACGTACGGGTTCTGGTGGTAATGCTCGATGAGTCGGCCGATCATGAGGTAATCGAAGACGTCCGCGGCGAGAATGGGATACGCGAGCCACAGCGCCCCGGCGAGGCCCACGGCGCCCGCGACCACCGGCCAGGCCGGAAGCCGCTTCCCCAACCGCCACGTCGCAGCCAACGCGACCCCGTAGAGAACGGTGGGAAGAGAGAATCCCACGATGTAGTGGGCGAGCCCTTCGTATGTCAGGCCGAGCGTCGCCGTCGGGTCGAGTGCGCTGGTGTCGAGCGGCCACCGAGGCAGCCACAGCGGTCGAGTCCAAAACCACACGTACGCCGCGAGCGAGGCGACCCACGCGACCACGAGCGTGCCCGCTGCGACCCGCACGCGGCGGTCGCGCGCGAGGCCAGACTCCGTCAGGGCGCCGGCCGTTGCGGTCATCCCCAAAGCGTACGCGACGCCGGGGTCCAAGCGCACCGCTGTGCTACTTCGTCGCCGTGGAGAACGCCTCGAGCCTGCGAACGCCCTCCTCGAGTCGATCGTCGGGAATCGTGAGAGACAGACGTACGTAGCCCTCGCCGGCGGCGCCGTATCCCACGCCCGGCGTCACGACGACTCCGGTCTCCTCCAGGAGCCGTTCGGCGTAGTCGACGGAACGGACACCCGGAGGCAAGCCGGCCCAGACGTACAGGGTGGCTTTCGGCGGGGAAACGCGGAGCCCGAGTCGCTGGAGCGCGGGCACGAGTCGGTTCCGCCGACGCTGGTAGATTCGGTTGTGTTCGTCGACCGCATCCTGCGGGCCGAGCATCGCCGCTATCGCCATGCGCTGGATGGCCTGGGGCGCACCTGAATCCAGGTTCGACTTCACGCGCATGATGGCGTCGACCAGCGTAGCGTTGCCGACGACCATTCCGATGCGCCAGCCGGTCATGTTGTACGTCTTCGAGAGGGAGTTGAACTCGACGCCCACCTCCCGCGCTCCCGGGACCTCGAGGAAGCTGGGCGGCCGATAGCCGTCGTACGCGACGTCGGAGTACGCCATGTCGTGGCAAACCCACAGCTCATGGCGCCGCGCGAACGCAACGACGCGCTCGAAGAACGCGAGGTCCGCACACGCCCCTGTCGGATTGTTCGGGTAGTTCAGCCACAGCACCCGGGCGCGTTTCGCGACGTCCACGGGCACGGAGTCAAGGTCGGGTAGAAAGCCGCTACGTTCATCCAGTGGCAGCGCGAAGACCTCGCCTCCCGCGAACACGGTCCCCATGGCGTAGACGGGATACGCCGGGTCGGGCACCAGCGCCACGTCGCCGGGATCGATGAAACACAGCGCAGCGTGTGCGATGCCTTCCTTCGACCCGATGAGCGAACAGACCTCCCTCGCTGGATCGAGCCGAACGCCAAAGCGGCGCTCGTACCACGCGGCGACAGCTTCCCGAAACTCGGGAAGGCCCTCGGTCTCCGGGTAGCGGTGGTTCGCCGGATCGCGGGCAGCCTCGCACAATGCATCGATGACATGCGCCGGCGTCGGGAGATCGGGGTCGCCGATGCCGAAGGAGATGACGTCGACACCTTGCGCCCGCTTCTCCGCGATCTTTTTCGAGATGCCAGCGAACAAGTATGGCGGAAGCTCTTGCACCCGGCGCGCCAGCCGCATCAACGCCAACCTCCGAATTTCACCGCGTGGCCGCGCTTGGCCTCGAAGCGGCGGCGCACCTCCTCGTCGTCCGCCGGCCGACGGTAGGTCACGCCGGCATCGGCTTGACGGAAGCCTGCTCCCCGCAGCAGAGCGATGCCAGCGGCGCTCTCGATGTTAACCCGGGCCGCTGCCTCGACCGCGCCCATACCCCGAAGCTGCTCGAGCGCGAGCCGCAGCAACGCCGTCCCGAGACCCTTGCGCCGGAGGTCGGGCGCGACCGCGAGGTCGTGCACCACACCCACCGAGCCGCGCGGTCGCATCGACAAGCGGACATACCCGACGCGGGCGCCTGACGATTCGAGCCACCACAGACGGTGTCCCTCGGCGAGGGCCGCATCGACCCCGTCGATCGACAGCGGCTCTGCTCCGTACGCCATCGACGCCTCCGCGAAGGCCCGGCGATCCTCCGGGGCTGCCGCGACCAGCCGCGCTCCGGCCCCGCGCGCCTCCAGAGCGAGGTCGAGGTCGACGAGCGCGAATTCGAGCCATTCCTGGTCAACTTCGAACCCCTGCTGCTTCAGCGCCGGCTCGACGTAGTTTCGGTTAGGCCGGTCCGTGAACTCCACCACGAAACCGTCCCGCACGACCGACCGGTCGGGCGTCGCTTCCAGGAGGCGCTCGAACATCGGCCCGAACCGCTCCTCACAGGCGCGTCGGTCCAAGAAGGCGAAGTGCACCAACATCTCCGGACGCAATCGCCGCACCTCGCCCGCGACGATGCCTGCTGGCTCGTCGATCACTCGCGATGGAGCCGCTTCCCGCAACCGCTCGAATCCCCGCCGATCCAGCCAGAAGGCACGAATGGCCGCCGTTCGAACCGCCCACTCGAAGCGGTCCTTCGGTGCGGGCTCGAGTCGACGAAGCTGACGGACCGTCATGGTCAGTCAGGCCAGACGCCTGTGAACACCTCCTCGACAGGGCCGCTCAGGTACACCTCGCCCGTTCCGTCCCACTCCACCGTGAGGATGCCACCGGGCAAGACAACGTCGACGCGGTCGTCCACGAGATGCAGCATCTGCGCGGCCACGGCGACCGCACATGCGCCACTTCCGCACGCCAGCGTCTCGCCGACCCCACGCTCCCACACGCGCGCCTCGATGCGACCCCGGTCGACGACGCGGGCGATCTCGTAGTTCGTCCGCCCGGGGAACGCAGGATGACGTTCCATTCGGGGACCGACCTGGGCCAGCGGATACGCCGACACCGGACGCGCCCAGAAGTGCACGGCGTGCGGATTGCCCATCGACAGGATGGTGACGGCGACCGTCTGCCCGTCGACGGTCAGCGAGACGTTGCGCAGCGGGGGCTCCGCCTCGATGTTCACCGGGATCTCCGACGGCGCGAACCGAGGTCGGCCCATGGACGCGCGGGCGCGGGAAATCGCGCCTGTCGCGTCGCGTTCAGCTTCGATGGTGAGCACGCCCGCTCCTGTTTCCATGCGAAACCGTTCGGTCCTAACGATTCCCCGCTCGATGGCGTACTTGGCGACGCACCGCACGCCATTCCCGCACATCTCCGCCTCGGAGCCGTCGGCGTTGATGACACGCATCCGGACGTCCGCCGACTCCGAAGGCAGCACGAGCAAGAGCCCGTCGGCTCCGACGCCGAAGTGCCGGTCGCACATGCGCTGCGCCAGGGCGGACCAGTCTCGCTCGTCGTCGCCGGGCTCGACGACGATGAAGTCGTTGCCCGCACCGTGCATCTTGGTGAACGGGAGCATCGTGCAGCCATGATATCGGCGCGTGCGGCGGCGATCGAGGTTCGCCTCGCACGCATGGGACAGGCGTCATGGCGTGAACATGCCCTTCGTACGGTGCCCCCTATCTGCCAGATGTGGCTGCATGGAAGGGAACGAACGGCCGACAACTCTGCAGAGAGGGACCAACGGTCCCTGGCAGAGCAGGGTGGCCTCCGCTAAGCTGATCGTGAGCGTTGGAACAAACGGAAGGACGGAGCGGTTGACCGTCACACCTACGAGTACGAAGGCGACCACCGCCATCGACCGCAAGGCACGGCTGAAGATTCCCCCTCAGCCCATGCCGGTGCAGGACCCGAAGGAGCGGGTCCGCAACTTCGACGAAGTCTATCTCCCCCTGACGCTCGACGTCGCCAAAGTGGAAGCGATGCGCTGCATTCAGTGCCCGGCGGCGCCATGTCAGAAGGCGTGCCCCTTGCACAACGACATCCCGGGCGCGCTCCTGCGCCTGGAGAACGGCGACGTCATCGGCGGCGCACTCGTGTTCTTCGAAACTAGCAACCTTCCCGACATGTGCGGCCGTCTCTGCCCGCAGGAGCGCCTTTGCGAAGGGCACTGCGTCGTCGGTAAGCACGCGAGGCCGGTGGCCATCGGCAGGCTGGAAAGTTTCCTCGCCGACCAGCTCGCCGAGACGGTGGATTATCCCGCGCCCGAGCACATCGGGCCCTCTGGCTTCCGGGTCGCCGTGGTGGGCGCCGGCCCCGCCGGCATCGCCGTCGCCGAGGAGCTGGCCAAGAAGGGCCACGCCATCACCATGTTCGACGCCTGGCCGCAGCCGGGAGGGCTGCTCACCTACGGCATCCCGAGCTTCAAGCTCGACAAGCGCATCGTCGACCGCAAGATGACGTTCCTGTTGAACCGCCTCGGTGTTCAGTTCGTGGGGAACACGTACATTGGGCGCGACAAGACCATCGACGACCTGTTCGCCGAGGGATACGACGCCGTCTTCCTGGCGCACGGCTCGAGCGTGAACAATCGCCTGGACATTCCAGGGGGCGATCTCCCCGGCGTCATGCAGGCCACGGAATTTCTCGTGCGCGGGAACCTCCCGCCGGAGCGCCTGCCCGAGGCCATGCGGGACCCCCTACCTAGGCCGCGCCACGTCGTCGTCATCGGCGGCGGCGACACCTCGATGGATTGCGTGCGCACTGCCGTACGTCTCGGCGCGGGCCGAGTAACGCTGGTGTATCGACGGACCGAGGCCGAGATGGTGGGACGCGCCGAAGAGCGCAAGCACGCGCGCGAAGAGGGCGTCGTCTTCGAGTATCTCACGTCGCCGATCCGGTTCGAGGCTGGACCCGACGGACGCGTGGCGGGCGTCGTCTGCCAGCGGATGGAACTCGGCGCGCCCGATGCGTCGGGCCGAAGGCGCCCTGTTCCCGTTGACGGCTCTGAATTCACGATCCCGGCGGACCTCGTAGTGCTCGCCGTCGGCTACACCGCAGACCCTCTGGTCGTTTCATCGCAGGGCATCGAGCATCGGCCCGACGGCCTCGTCATCGCGAACGAGGAGACCGGCGAAACCACACGGCCGGGCGTCTTCGCAGCGGGCGACTGCGTACACGGGGCCGATCTGGTGGTGACGGCGCTGGCCGCAGCCCGTAAAGCGGCGGCGGCGATCCACGAGTACCTCGTCCGGAAGGCAGAGGCCGCCGCCTGACCCTTCTCCCTGACATCGGAGACAGAGCGCCCGTTACAGCAGCGGGCCGCTAGGCTATGCTACGGCCGTGGAACCGAACTACGAGGCGGCGCGGCAACGAATGGTGGACTTTCTCCGCCTCGAAATCCGCGACCAGCGGGTCTTGGACGCCATGGCCAGGATTCCCCGCGAGCGGTTCGTCCCCGAACCGTTGAGGCCCTACGCCTACGAGGACCGCCCGCTCCCCATCGGGTTCGACCAGACCATTTCACAGCCGCTCATCCAGGCGATGATGACCGAGCTCCTCGAACTCACTGGAACGGAGCGGGTGCTCGAGGTCGGGACCGGTTCCGGCTACCAGGCGGCGCTCCTGGCCGAGCTCGCTGCCCACGTGGTCACGGTCGAGCGGGTACCGGAGCTCGCCCGGCGCGCCGAGGCGGTATTGCGCGAGCTCGGGTACACGAATGTGGAAGTGCACCAAGCACTGGACACCCTTGGCTGGCCAGAGGGCGCCCCGTACGACGCCATCATCGTGACGGCCGCCGCTCCGCGGATTCCCCACGCGCTCGTGGATCAGCTTCGATCTCCGGGCGGGCGCATGGTCATCCCCGTCGGCTCTCGGAGAGTCCAGCAGCTCGTCCGGGTGACGCAACTTCCCGAAGGCACGATGCTCCAGCGATTCGGCGAGTGTCGCTTCGTTCCCCTCATCGGCGTCGAGGCGTGGCGGGAGGACGAGTGGGAGCCGCTGACACCGGCGTCGCCCTCGGGAAACGGGGTGACCGGCACTCCCGGTGCTTGAGACCCCAACAGGTTTTTCCGGACCCGCCGACACTATTGAGGTCAACACCGTTCCTCGAGGGGGTACGCGTCATGGAGGACCTGGCGCCCGTTCTCGCGCCAACCTTGGGTCGTCTGGTCCGATCGCCGGGCACGAACCTGAACTGGGTCGCCGCGCTGTTCCGCCGACTCGACCGCGACGCTCCCGAGGTGTACGACCGCTTCCGACGGCTGTACGGCCTCAGCCGGAAGATCGCGTCGCTCGCTAGCTTCCCGCCCCAGGACTCGGCACTGCTCGGCCCGGCGTGCCTGTTCGCCGCGCTGCTCGACATCGCGCCACCGTCGAGCGCGTCCTCGGGGGCCTGGCTACGTTATCTTCGCGAGCGTCCCTGGGCTCACTACGCTCTCCAGGCGGGACGGACAGCCCACGACGTGGCCGCAGCTCGCGCCGACTCCCGGGCTGCTGCCGCCGTCACTGCTGCCGCCGTGATCGACAACGAAGCCGTCATCCGCTCGGCCAACGTGCTGCGCGCGCTCCGTGAGCTCCGCGCGCTGGCGGCCACACCCGAGTTGAGCCGCATCGCCGAGCTCCTGTGGACGGAACGAGGCCAATCGATCTGCGACCTCCACGCACGGCACGGAAGCCGGACGTACGTCATCGAGCCGGCGGAGCTGGCTGACGCCATCCGGTTGCTCGAAGGCGAACGGAAGGCCGCGCGGAGCGAGTCGGCTCGCGACGGCAGGGCCGCCCACCAGCCGCGCAAGGAGGACTCCAGCAAGACGCCTGCGGCAGCGCCAGCCACGTCCGAGGCGTTCGAACGTCGCAAGCGCGCGATCGCTGAGGCGCACAACCTGCGCGAGGCGTTCGGCCTCGCGCCCACGGGGCCGCACCGAGAGGCGGCCGCCGCGGCGACACGGCCTGAAGCCTCGACGTCGTCGGACGGCGAACCGCCCGAGCGGACAGACGACTTGGGTACCGGCGCGCGACCAGCCAACCGCGTCCTACCGACCATCGAAGTGCACCTGACGCCGCCCCCGGCGAGCGAGCCCGCATCCGCGGCGCCCATACTCACCAGTGAGGAGCGACCCATGAACGATGCCAGGCCGGCCACCGCATCCCCCGCCGAGCTGGACGCACGCCTGACGGCGTCCGTCGAGGAGCTCAGGCAGCAGCTCGCCGAGATCGAGCGCCTCGCCGCCGAGGGCCAGCAGACGCTCGCCCGCCTCGCGCCAACCATCGAAGGGTTCGCGGCCATGGTCGCGGAATTCGAATCGGTGCTGAGCCGCTGGCGCGGCGGACGTTCAGAAGCCGCCTGACTGCGCGCTCGTTCGACCCTCACGGTCCCCGGCGAGCCAGCGAGCGAGAGGCGTCAGCTTGACCGCCTCCGCGGCGAAGAGCGGAGTCAGCGATAGGCCGGCGACCCCGAGCCATCGGTCCCAAGGGAGCGCCTCGGTGCGGAACGCCGGCTGCAGAGGCGGGACGGTGAAGACCGCGAGGAGCGACCCTGCCGACGCCGCGACAGCCACCAACAGCCATGGGTTCGTGCGGAGCCGGAAGAGGGGCTGGGTCGGGCTCCGGAATTCGAACGATGCGGCGAGCTGGGTCCCCACGAGCGTCGCGAACGCCAGGTCACGCGCCAGATCCTCGTCTCGCGAGAATCTACCCCACTCATAGGCGGCCAGGGTCGGCGCAGCGACGAAGAGGCCGATGCCGACAATGGGCGCGAGCGAGCGCGCCGAGAGAATGCCCGCCCTCGGCGGCCGCGGCGGCCGGCGCATCACGTCCGGCTCGGCGGGTTCCACGCCGAGCGCCAGCGCGGGAAACCCGTCCGTCAGCAGGTTGACGAACAGAATCTGCAACGGCAGTAGGGGCGTGTCGCCCCGAATGGCCAGCACCAAGAAGACCACGACGACTTCGGACAAGTTGCAGGTCAGCAGGTAGTGCACGAAGTTCCGGATGTTGTCGTAGATTCGCCGCCCCTCTTCGATGGCTGCCACGATGGACCGAATGTTGTTGTCCACGAGGATGATGTCGGACGCCTCACGCGCGACATCGGTTCCTCCCTGGCCCATGGCCACGCCGATGTCGGCGACACGCAAGGCGGGCGCGTCGTTCACGCCGTCGCCGGTCATCGCGGTGACGGCGCCGGAGCGGCGCAACGCTTCCACGATCCGGAGCTTGTGTTCGCTCGACACGCGGGCGAACACCGCCGCCTCCTGAATGGCCCTCTGGAGCTGCTCGTCCGGTAGCTCTTCGATATCCCGCCCCAACACCACGGGCTCGTCGGGTAGCCCCATCTCTCTGGCGATGGCGCGCGCCGTCACCGGATGATCGCCCGTCAGCATGAGCACCCGCACACCCGCTTCCATGGCCATGCGGATGGAGGGCGCCGCCTCCGGCCTGGCCGCGTCGGCCATCCCGACCAGCGCCAGCAGGGTGAAGTCCCGCTCCAGGGTCTCGGCAGATTCCGCTTCGACGAGACGGCGTTGCGCGAGCGCCAGCACCCGCATCCCGCGTCCAGCCATGTCCGCCGCGACGTCGAGAATCCGCTCGCGGTCGTGGTCGGAGAGCGGCCACACGCCGCCGGCCTTCTGAATCGAAACGCACAGCGGCAGAACGACCTCCGGTGCGCCCTTCATGTGGGCTACACGCGAGCCGTCCTCGCGGCACACGACCGTCATGCGCGCGCGCCGCGCTTCGAAGGGAAGCTCCAGCTCTCGGGGCGCCGCTCGACGCTCGTCTTCCGGCATCACTCCGAAGTGCGCAGCGGCCCTGAGGAGCGCCACCTCCGTCGGGTCGCCTACGGCCTCGTGTTCGCCCGCGCCCAGCGCCGCGTCGTTGCACAACACCGCTGTACGCATTGCCGCTCTGAGCGCTTCGTCGTCCTCGATCCGAGACCCGGATCGGAGCGACACGCTGCGATCCGCGAGCCACAGCTCCACGACCTCCATTCGGTTCTGGGTCAGCGTCCCTGTCTTGTCAGCGCAGATCACGGTGACGGACCCCAGCGTCTCCACTGCCGCCAGCCGGCGGACGATGGCGTTGCGCCGCGCCATGCGCTGCACGCCGAGGGCCAACACGATGGTGGTCGCGGCCGGCAGGCCTTCGGGGATCGCGGCCACAGCCAGGCTCGTCGCGGTTAGGAACATGTCGCCTGCCGGAACGCCACGGGCGACGCCGATGACGAAGACCAGTGCGCAGAGGGAGCCTGCGCCGTACACGAGCCACCGCCCCATCTCAGCGAGGCGCCGTTGCAGCGGCGTCCCTCGGTCCGGCTGTCGCTGCATGGACGCCGCCACGCGCCCCATCTCGGTCCGCGCGCCGGTGGCCGTGACGACAGCCACGCCGCGCCCACGCACGACGAGGGAGCCCTGATACACCATGCAGTGCCGCTCCGCGAGCTCGGTGGATTCGGGTACCGGATCCGGGATCTTGTCGACAGGTGCGGACTCCCCCGTGAGCACCGCTTCGTTCGTCCGGAGTCCCGCGGCCTCGACGATGCGTCCGTCCGCCGGGACGACGTCGCCTTCAGCGAGATGCAGCAGGTCGCCCGGCACGACCTGCTCTGCAGGCACCCGCAGCGTCCGACCGTCGCGAACCACCGCCGCAGAAGGGGCACCCATCGATCGCAAGGCCTGTAGGGCTCGCTCGGCGCGAAGCTCCTGCACGAACCCGAGCAGGCCGTTGAGGACCACAATGGCGAGGATGGCGAGCGCGTCGAGCCGCTCGCCCAGCGCCAGAGAGACGGCGGCGGCCGCCAGCAGGACGACCACGAGGAACTGCGTGAATTGCTCGGCGAGATGCCGGTACCACGGCGCGGCGCGCGCTTCGGGCAGGACGTTCGGCCCCCAGCGTTCGAGCCGCCGCTCAGCTTCTTCCGTCGGGAGGCCGCGCTCAGGGTCGGAGCCGAGTTGCCTGACGACGGCGCTCGCCGGCAGCGCGTGCCAGGAGGGTCGGGTGGCCGCCGCGGTGGATGACGGTCCTGAGGCCATCAGCGACACGATACCAGAGCCCGGGCGGTCCGAACGGCCGTTTCTCATACGTGCGCTCCACCCTACACTCGGGAGGCCAGGAGCCAGGCATGCATCGTCATCTCTTCATGCAGCCCCGACCGGTCGGCGCGGCCACGTGAGCCCAACGCTCGTACTCGTCATCGCGGTCACGGCGCTCGCCAGCTTCGCGCAGGGTGTGACCGGCTTCGGCTTTGCGCTCATCGCCGTACCCTTTCTCGTGCTGGTCGTGGACGTGCGAGAAGCGGTGGTGCTCTCGACCCTGTTGGGACTGGTGAACGTGGCATTGCTCGCCACCCGGGTGTGGCGCGCGACCCCCTGGGGAACCGTCGCCTGGCTGCTAGCAGGCAGTATCGCGGGCATGCCCTTCGGGCTCGCCGTCCTGGTGTTCACACCCGAGGAAGGCCTCCGTCTGACCGTCAGCGCCGTCACGGTGGGCATGGCCGTCGCACTCGCCAGCGGGCTGCGCATCCCGTTCAGCGGTCCGCTATCGGAGCTGGCCGTCGGCGTCGTGTCGGGGGTGCTCCGCACCAGCACCAGCATGTCTGGCCCTCCGGTGGTCATCTACCTGCAAGGCCGCGGTCAGCCCCCGGACGCCTTTCGTGCTGCGATGACGATGTTCTTCCTCGTCGGCGGCATCATTTCCATCGGGGCATTCGCCACCGCGCGGGTCGTCACCTGGCATGCGCTTGTGCTGGCGGGTGCGGCTCTGCCGGCTGTCTACCTGGCGAACGCGGCCGGTGACCGGCTCGCGCAGCGCTTCGACGCGGAGACGTTCCGGCGACTGGTCCTAGCGCTGCTCGTGGCAACGGCGCTGTCGGGGGCTGGCTCAGCGATCGAGCGGCTGCTCACCGGGTAGGCGCTTTCCGGCTTCCGCGGATTTCGCTATCGTATGGTCCGCCGGAACACGTCGCACGTGCTCCCTGGAGAGGATTCGTACAATGGCTGCGCTCCCGATTCCTGCCGGTCCGAGTGACATCACGGCCCCGTGGCTCACGTCTGCTTTGCGCGAAACGGGGGTATTGAAGGATGCCTCCGTTACCAGATTCGACCTCGAGGTCATCGGCGAAGGGGCTGGCCTCATCGGGCAGCTCTCCAGGGTGACCCTCCAGTACGACCGCCCGGAACCGGGAGCGCCGGCATCGCTCATCGCGAAGTTCCCGGCGGCCACACCCGAGAACCGCGAGATCGGCAACATCTTCCGCTTCTACGAACGCGAGATCCGGTTCTACGAAGAGCTGTCGCACCGCGTGCCCGTCCGCGTGCCGCGCCGGTATTACAGCGCCATGGACCTCGAGCGCGGGGACTTCGTCCTGCTGCTGGAGGACCTCAGCGGCCTACGTCTCGGCGATCAGCTCGCGTCGTGCGCCACGCACGAAGCGGCGACGGCCGTTCGCGCGCTGGGAAAGCTGCATGCGGCGTTCTGGCAGAAGCCGGAACTCGAGCGCCTCGATTGGATGCCGTATACGAACGACCCTGTTCAGAAATCCGCGCAGGATTCGTACGCCAAGGCCTGGCAACCGTTCGTCGACAATTTCGGGAACCAGGTGCCACCCGCTGTCCTCCGTACCGCCGAGCGACTGGGCGCGCGTATCTGCGACATCCTCGACCGCTTCGTGGACCCGCCCCGGACCATCATTCATGGGGACTTCCGGCTGGATAACCTGTTCTTCGGTCAAGGCGACGGTGACGCCCTCGCCATCATCGACTGGCAGATCGCGTCTCGGGGACGCGGCGCGTTCGACGTGGCGTACTTCCTGAGCGGGAGCCTGTCCTCCGAGGCGCGCCGGGCGTGCGAGGAGTCGGTCCTCCGGGAGTATCACGAGATCTTGCAGCGGGACGGCGGCGCCACCGACTACGGTTGGGACGAGTTCTTCCGCGACTACCGAATGGGCGCCCTGTTCTGCATGGTGTATTCGGTCATCACGTGCGGTTCGCTCGACCTCGCGAACGAGCGCGGCATGGCGCTGAGCTCCACCATCCTCAAGCGCAACGTCGACGCCATCGTGGACCTGAACTGCGACGAACTCCTCTCGCAGATTTGACTCCGTGGACGTCGAAGCCGCGGCCGCGGGCTAGCGGCTGTCGTCCCGCCGGGTGATCGCGTCCACCTCCGCGAGCTCTTGGGGCGTGAGCTTCCAGTCGGCGGCTGCCACGTTCTGGTCGACTTGCTCGGGCTTGGTCGCGCCCGCGATCACGCTACCCACGTGCCGTTGCGATGCGAGCCAGCCGATGGCGAGCTGGACCATCGTGTGGCCACGCTCGCTCGCGAACGCCTCGAGGCGTTCCAGCGTCTCGAAATTGGTGTCGGTGAGGACACGCTCAGCCATCGGGCCTGCCGCCGCGAGGCGGGTGCCGGGCGGTGGAGGCTCGCCACGCCGGTACTTCCCCGTCAGGAACCCGCTGGCGAGGGGGAAGTACGGCAAGATACTCAACCCGTAGGCGTTGCACGCAGGGACGAGCTCGCGCTCGATGCGGCGGTCGAGCAGATTGTAGAGATTCTGCGCGGTGATGAACGGTGTCAGGTGGAGCGACCGGGCTGTCCACTGTGCCTCGACGACTTGCCATGCCGCGAAGTTCGAGCAGCCGATGTACCGCACCTTCCCCGCACGTACCAGGTCGTCGAGGGCGCGCATCGTCTCTTCGATGGGCGTCCGCACGTCCGGGAAATGCACCTGGTACAGGTCGATGTACTCCGTACCGAGCCTCCGGAGGCTCGCATCGACCGCCTCGAAGATGTAACGACGGGAGGCCCCGCTCCAGAGCGGTCCTTCTCCCATGGGACCCGCGAACTTCGTGGCGATGACCACGTTCCTGCGGTGGCCCTTGAGCGCGTCGCCAAGGTACTCCTCCGACAGCCCCGCCGGTCCGTACACATCCGCCGTGTCGAAGAAGGTGATGCCCAACTCCAGTGCCCGGCTGACGACCGCTCTCGTCTGCTCCCGGTCCAACCGGCGTCCGAAGTTGTTGCACCCCAGCCCCACGACGGAGACCTGGAGGCCCGAGCGGCCCAGGGTTCGGTATTCCACGCGACGACCTCCCTTCGACTGGTGGTACTACGCTACGGGACGGTGCCCCTACCGTCAACGTAAACGTCAGCTCGCGACGAATCCGCTACCATTGCAACGTGCTGAAGCCCTCACGATGGGATGGGTTCATCCTCGTCGTTGCCCTGACCGGCGCCCTGCTCGCGGCCTCCTGCAGCGGAGAGCGTGAGCGCCCGATCGCGGGATTCTCGCTCGGGGTGGCGTCGGGCGATGTCACGTCGACGTCAGCGCTCCTGTGGGCGCGCGCCGACGTCGCGGGCCCCGTCCGGGCCGTCATCGCCACGGATCCGACGTTCGACCGCGTCACGGCGCGCATCCAGGGTGAAGCCACGCCCGCACGGGACCTGACCGTGCAGGTGACCGTGTCGGGGCTCCAACCAGCCACCCGCTACTACTTCCGGTTCGAGGGAAGCGATGGCGTGAGCGAAACCGGGACCTTTCGGACCGCGCCGCCGGACGATGCCAACGAACCGTTGGTGTTCGTGTTCTCGGGTGATAGCGACGGGACACACGTCGACGGCACACCCGCTCACAACCAGTTCGAAGTGCTCGACCGCGCCCGGCAAGAGGGGGCTCACTTCTTTCTGTACTTCGGCGACACCATCTACGCCGACGCCGGTACGCCCGCGACGACGCTCGACGAGTACCGTGCGAAGTACCGCGAGAACCGCAGTTACCGGACCTTGCGCGACATCTTGGCTGCCATGCCCGTGTTCGTGACCTGGGATGACCACGAGGTCGTCAACGACTTTGACGGCCAAACGGTCGACCGCGAGCGCATGCTGGCGGGGCGGCAGGCCTTCGGCGAATACTTTCCCCTCACCGTTCCGGACGACGGCACCCGTCTGTACCGCTCGTTTCGGTGGGGCAGCACGGCGGAGTTCTTCGTCCTGGACGGACGCCAATATCGGAGCGGCGACGCCGCCGCGAGATGCAGCGGAGACGTCATCCCCACGCTGGGTGCTCCCGGCACCGAAGGAGGGGGCCTGCGCGCTATCGCCGGTCTTCTTGAACGAACGGACCCCTCCTGCCTCGAAGCCATCGCGGACCCTTCGAGGACGATGCTGGGTGCGGAGCAACTCGCGTGGCTCCAGAACGGGCTGCGTGAATCGGACGCCACCTGGAAGTTCGTCGTGAACTCCACGCCCATCATGGAGCTGTTCGTGGAGCCCTACGACCGGTGGGAGGGGTACGCCGCCGAGCGCCGGCAACTGCTCGACTTCATCCTCCGACACGACATCCGGAACGTTGTCTTCCTCACCACCGACTGGCACGCCACGATCTTCGGGGAGGTACGGCTCGACTCGTTCTCCGACCCGCGGGCCGCCGGGTACGAATTCGTCGTCGGACCGATCGGCACGACGCCGCTCCAGCGAGACGTCGAACAGGCCGTCGGCGAGGCAGGCGTGGCCGGCATCGTCGCCGTCATCGCAGGACTGGCGCGGCCCGATTGCTACGATCTCGATTCCTACAGCTATGCGGTGGCGCGTCTCGATCCCGTCCGTCGGACGCTCACCGTCACCGCGAAGGACGACGCGGGCGCCGTGCTGTGCGAACGAGAGCTCACCGCCCGTTGATCTGCCGCAGGAACTCGATGAGCAGGCGGTTCACCGCGTCCGGGCGCTCCTGCTGGGTCCAGTGACCGCACCCCGGGAGCAGATGGACGCCCCGCAGGTTCGGTACCAGCGCCTTCATCGCGTCGATTCCGCCGCCCATGAACGCGATGACGACGTCGCGTTCACCCGCGATGAAGAGCGCGGGCTGCTGGATCTTCGCGCCGGCCAGCTCAGGCGTGAGCTCCCAGTTACGATCGAGGTTCCGATACCAGTTGAGCCCGCCGCGGAAGCCCGTGCGCTCGAATTCCCGCGCGAAGTAGTCCAGATCCGCTTCGGTGAGCCACGGAGGCAATCTCTCGGGATCCGTCATCTGGTCCAGGAATCGCGCATTCTCCGGCAGTGGAGCGAATCCCGACTCCCGGGGCGCATCGCCCGATGCGGAGTACAGCGTCAGCCGCAGCGTTCGCCTCGCATCCGCGTCGAGCTCTCGCTCGGCGACGCCTGGCTCCTGGAAGTACAGCATGTAGAAGAAGCGGCCGGCGAAGATCTGCCGGAAGATCTGGGTCGGGGGAGCAGCCGGGCGTCCCGTATACGGCACGCTCATGCCTACGACCGCCCGGAAGCGCTCGGGATAGAGGAGCGCGCAGTGCCACGCGACCGGTGCACCCCAGTCGTGACCGACCACGACCGCGGACCGCTCGCCGAGAGCATCGAGGATCCCCGCCGCGTCCGCCGTGAGCTCTCGAATGTTGTATGCCTCGATAGCGTCAGGCGCGTCGGTTCCGCCATAGCCGCGCTGGTCAGGTGCGACCGCGCGATACCCCGCTTGCGCGAGCGCAGCAAGCTGGTGCCGCCATGAGTACCAGCATTCCGGGAACCCGTGCAACAAGAGGACGAGAGGACCCTCGCCCTGCTCGGCGATGCGCATGCGAATGCCGTTCGTCTCGATCGTACGCAGGGTTGGTCCTGCCATGGCGCCTCCCTCGTTCTCCACGTGGCCGGTCCCGTGGCCGGCGCGCTGTGCCCCTCTTTCCTACCACGGGCGCGACGCTCTGGCTACCACCAGTCGCCGTGCGCGCTCGGTAGACTGACCACGTGGCGGAACGAAGTCCATTCGATGCAGGACGAGAGCTGGCCCAGCGCGCGTACCTGGGCGCCGACCGCGTACTCGACGAAGGCCAGCGCCGGGTGGTCCGTCTGTTCTGGCTGTTCCTGCCCGAGTCGTCCATCGTCCGCGACCTCAGGTTCGAACATGTCCTCGTCTCCCGCTTCCTGTCCGACGCAGGCCAGCAGGGGCTGGCCTATGGAGCGCTCATCGCCGTGATGCGAGGAGGCGGCTCCGCGTTGGACGCAGCGTTGCTCGGCGCGGCGGCGCTGGTGCCGGCCGCGGTCCTCGGCCTCTACGGCGGCGCGGTCGCCGATGCTCTGCCCAAGCGGGTCGCGCTCGCCGCCGTGTACAACTTGCAGGCGTTCCTGTGCTTCGCCGTCCCACTGCTGGTCGGCACCGACCTCGCCGCGATGGCTCTCCTCCTCTTTGCGGTCAACACCCTGGGGCAGGTGTCGGGCCCCTCAGAATCCGCCGTGCTTCCCCTCATCGCCTCCCGTGAGCAGCTCGCGACTGCCGCGTCTCTGGTCAACCTCGCATCGTCCGCAGGCACAGCGTTCGGGACGGCGCTGCTGGCGCCCGTCGTCGTCCGGGTGTTCGGCGTCATGCCCATGCTCTATGTGTCGGGAGCGCTTCTCCTGCTCGCGGCGACCCGCGTGTTCGACCTACCCACGCACGAACCCGCGGGGAATATCCGGCTGCGGGTGCCAGAGGCGCGGGTGCGTAGCGCGCTCACCTGGCTCACGCACGAACCTGCGGTCGGGACGATGATCGTCGTCGCGGTGCTCGCAGGAACGGCGAACGTCGTCATTCAGACGCTCGCTCCCCGGTACGTGCAGTCGGCGCTGCATGTCGACCCGGCGGACGCGGTCTACGTCTTCGGGCCATCGGTGGCCGGGCTACTCGCGGCGCTCGCCGCCGGGCCGCCGCTCATCCGCAGACACGGTGAGCGTGTCACGGCGCTCGCCGGCTTCTCCGTGACGGCGTCGACCCTGATGCTACTGGGGATGATCGGGCCTGCGGCCAATGTCGTCGACCCGCTGAATCCGCTGCGCGCGCTCAATGTGACCGGCTGGGCCCTCAGCGAGCGCCTGCGCACCGCGGCCTTGCTGGCGTTGCCGCTGGGCTTCGGCGTGACGTTGACGACGACCTCCGTCCAGACATACCTGAACCGACGCGTTCCCCACGCGTATCAGGGCCGCGCGTTCGCGCTCCAGAGCACCCTCAAGAACGGCGCCGCCATCGTGCCCCTCCTCACGTTGGGCAGCGCCGCCACCGCCTTCGGCGTGGAGCGCGTACTGCTGGCCTCGCCCTTCGTCCTTTTGGGCTTGGCGTTGGGACTCGTCTCACTGAGCGCACGCCTTTCCGGGATGCCGCCCACGCGCGGCCTTCAGGTCTTGGCTTCGTTCTGGGAGGAGCCGAGAAGCGATGCGGCCGTGGAGCCGGCGCCGGGCTAGAACGTATCGGGGCAGAACGGTGCGAACCTGGCCTTCCACATCGCGTCCCAACCATCGAGCCGCGCCTTTGGCGTGGCCTCGGCGCGCCCCCATCGCACCGCCTGGGACGGGCTGACTTGTCCGAACAGCACCTGGGCCAACGTCGACACGGGCATCGTCAGCTCCGGCGTGACGGTGGCCCGCTCGACGAAGGCGCCCTCGGGCCCGGCCTCGAGCACCCACACGCCGTCGTTCCACGGGCACAGCCGGTCGATGATGCGCAACACGACGCGCCCCTCGGCTCCGTACGGTCGGACGGGGAGGCACCGTTCGACATCGACGATACGCGCCAGCAAATGATCGCGCGCGGTCGCGAACAGCCGCCGCGGCTCGAGCATGAGATGAAACGCGGGGTCGTCCGGCGGGAGTTCGATGATGACCCGCGTCACCAGGTCGAACGACGCGAGGAATTCCCACATGGCACGGTAGGCGCCCGGCGTGAGCCAGACGTAGTCGCGCACGTACAGCCGTTGCCCTGGCGGCCCGTCGTCTCGCAACGCTGAATTCCCTCGGTCCTGCTGCGTCAAACTCCAGACCAGGTAGCCAGTCGGTTCGCTTCCCTCCTCGTAGATGGCGACGTGCGCTGCCCCGGGAAGCTGCCGACCGAACACGCGCTGCTCCCACAACGCGGGCGCGCGGTGGAGATAGCCGTTGCGAGGCGCAGAAAACGCCCGGTACAGCCCTTCCAGCAACGGCAGTTCGTCTCGGGTCCCCTTGCGAAAGCGTCCGGACGCGGCCGGCACGTCCGGACCGAACATGATGTCCCGGGGGTCAACCACGCAGGTCAGCGTCGTAGAGACGACGCTGTACCCGTACCGCTGATAGATCGCCGCCTGCGACGCGAGCAGCACGGCCAACGGCTCCATCCGCTGTTCGTACCGCCGCCGAATGTCGAACTCCACGATGCGCCGCAGGTAGCCCCGTCGCCGGTACACAGGATGCGTCCCCACGGCGGTCACGCCGGCGGCAGGCGCCTTCGCGCCGTTCAAACGCAGCACGAACGGATACGCCGCATACGTGGTGGCGAGGTCACCGTCCTCGAACCCGCACAACGTCCACTCCGGCTGGAGGCGGCTGCTCATGCGTTCGCCCTCCGGAAGCGCCTCGCCGGCAAAGACGGCCACCATCATGTCATCGAGTGCGGGCAGTTCTTCGGACGTGAGGGGACGGATTTCGAAGGCCAAGGCGTCCTCCCGGTGCAGCGAAGTATACCAGCGACGGGTCCCCGCCATTGCAGGGAGGCTACCCTCCGCCTCTATCGAAACGGGCCCGGCCGTGGTATGCTCAGGCTCGCCCCGCCAGATGTGATGATGGCATCACAACCGATTACCCAATCATCCAGCATCCGGCGGCGGAAGGAACGTAACCGGCGCGCCCTCCTGCGGGCGGCCCGCACCCTCATGGCGCGCCACGGCTACGAAAAGACCACCATCGCCGCCATCACCCGCGCGGCCGACCTCGGTTTCGGCACGTTCTATCTGTACTTTCGCGACAAGGAGGACATCCTCCGCGCCTTGGTGGACGACGCGGTGCGACGCCACGTCGCAACGCTCGACGACGTCGGACGGACCGCGGCATCGGGAGCCGACGCCGTCCGGCGTATCGTCGAACGATACGTGGACGCCGCCATCGAGCACCGCGATCTGTTCAAGATCATGTTCGAGCACGGCGGCGAGCGGCGTGAGCCTTTGCGCCACGTGCATCAGGCCCTCGTACACGCCCTGGAAGCGGCGATCGCGCGAGGCACCCGCGAGGGAGAATTTCGCCACGTTCACCCCGCACTGGCCGCCAGAGCCATCGGCGGCATGTTGCCGGCGGCGCTCCTGTGGGCGGCCCGATCCCGGAGCGTCTCGCGAGACACACTGGTCGCCACACTGGGCGACCTCGCTCTGCGAGGCCTGTCGCTCGAGGAGGGGTAGATCGTGAGCACCGCCGAAGAACCGTTTCCCGCAGAGCTGAGCCTCTCGGCTGGCGCCTCCCTGCGCGCGCGCTTGCTGTGGGCCCTTGTACTGGCCGCCATCGCCGCAGGCGTCGCCCTCGTGACCTACCTGACGTGGTTCGCCGGCGGAGGCGAAGCCCAGCGCGACCTCGAGCCATACACGGTCAGCCGCAAGACGCTGCGCTCGACCGTTGCGGCGTCGGGCGTGGCCGCGGCCCAGGAGATCAGTGAGGTCAGCTTCGACCACCCGGGCCGCGTCAAGACCGTCAACGTAGCCCTGGGACAGCAGGTGAAAGCGGGCGAGGTGCTGGCGACGCTCGACGAACCCGATGCTGAGAACGCGGTAGCGGCGGCGCAGTCGAACCTCAGGACCGCCGAGCTGAAGCTCCTTCAGCTCGTGAACGGGGCGTCCTTCGCAGAGGTCGCCGCCGCGGAACAAGCCGTGGCGTCGGCTCAGGCGGCGTACGACAAGGCGCTGAACGACCTGCGAACCCTCGAAGCGGGCCCAACGAGCGCCGATATCGCGTCCGCGGAGCAAGCCGTGCGCACGGCCGAGGCGAACCTCGCGGACGCGCGAGCCAGGCTCGCGAGTCTGGAGGCCCTGCCGGACGAGGCGGCGGTCGCATCGGCGGAGGCGGCCGTCACGGCGGCCCGAAACGCGCTGGATCAGGCGAACGCAGCGGTGGACGACGCGGACGCCAACGTCGCGAGCGCCGCGGGCGACTTTCAGAACGCGCGCGTCGACTACTGCGCGAACGAGGACGCGCTCCCGTCGATCTGTGTCGGCACCTATCCGCCACCGCTCACGGACGCCGACCTCGACGCGCTGGAAGCCCAACTGGAGGCCACGGACATCGACACGCGAGCGGCCTTCATGCAAGACCAGTTCGCGTTGCTGTCAGCGAATGCCGCCTACCGGGCAGCCGTCACGGCCCGTGACGAGGCCGACGACGCCATCGAGGAGCTCGAACAGCAGTTGAAGGCCGCCGAGCTCAAACTGCGCGACGCGCAGGCTGGGGCCGACGAAGCCACGCTCGACGCAGCCCGAGCGGCCGTAACTGCGGCGGAACAAGCTCTCTGGGCGGCACAGGTCAAACTGAACGACCTGCTCGACGGGGCCGACGCAGACGACATCGCCCTCGCCCGGAGTCAGGTCGCCTCGGCTGAAGCGAGCCTGCGGGCAGCCCAGGCAAAGCTCGACGACCTGCGCGACGGGGCCGACCCGGAGGAGGTCGCACTGGCGGAGGAGAACGTCCGATCCGCTCAGGTGGCGCTGGACAAAGCGATCATCCAGCGCGAAAAGGGCATCCTTCGCGCTCCGTTCGATGGCACGGTCGCAGCCATCAACGTCCACCCAGGTGAGCTGGCATCGAGCGCTCAGCCCGCGTTCACACTTCTTACGCCCGACGCGCTACGGCTCGATCTGACCATCGGCGAGGTCGACTTGCCGAACGTGAAGGTGGGACAGCCCGGCGGCATCATCTTCGATGCCATTCAAGGACGGCCGTACTTCTTCGTCATCACCTCGATCGGGCTGGCGCCACAGGTGCAACAGGGGGTCGTGACCTACATCGCCCGGGCGAACATCCTCCTGCCGAACGACGCTCCCAAGCCAGCTCCGGGCATGAACGGGGCTGCCCTCATACAGATCGAACAACGGACCAATGTGCTCACCGTGCCGACGCGCGGCGTGCGCCGCCGCGGCGACCAGCAGGTCGTCGATGTGCAAAGGCCCGATGGCACGGTGGAGGAGCGGGTGGTCGAGACGGGCCTCAGCGACGGACAGGACATCGAAATCCTGTCGGGGTTGTCGGAGGGCGAGACCGTGCTCCTACCGCGTTTGGCAGGAGGTGGCACCCAGGGCAGTTCGCAGGACATCCGCCTTCCCGGCGGGATCCGGTAGGGGCAGCGGGGCCATGATCCGTCTGAGGGGCATCAGCAAGATCTACCGCACAGGCGAGCACGAGGTGCACGCCCTCCGGGACGTCGACCTCACCATCGCCGATGGCGAATTCGTAGCCATCATGGGTCCTTCGGGTTCGGGGAAATCGACCCTGATGAACATCATCGGATGCCTCGATCGGCCGACCCGGGGCGTGTACGAGTTGGACGGGACGCTGGTGAATCGGCTCGACGACGATCGGCTGGCGTTCATCCGCAATCAGCGCATCGGCTTCGTATTTCAGAGCTTCAACCTGCTCCCGAGACTCACCGCTCTCGAACAAGTCGAGCTTCCGCTCCTCTATCGTGGCGTCCGGAACCGCAAGCGGCTCGCAGCACTGGCGTTGGCAGAAGTGGGCCTCGCCGACCGTCTCCACCATCGCCCAACGCAGCTCTCGGGCGGACAGCAACAGCGCGTCGCCATCGCCCGCGCCCTGGTGATGCGGCCATCGCTGATTCTCGCGGACGAACCGACCGGCGCCCTGGACACGCGGACCAGCCACGACATCATGGAGCTCTTCCGCTCTCTGAACGAGCAGCGGGGCATCACCATCGCCTTCGTGACCCATGAACACGACGTCGCGGCGTACACGCGGCGCATCGTGTCGCTGCGCGACGGCGTCATCGTCTCCGACGACCCGAACACGGAGACGCGGACCACCGCCGCCGCGACCACGGCCGGCGAAGCCGGAGGAATGGCATCGTGACGCTTCTGGACACCATCCGGACCGCGCTTCTGGCGCTCACGAGCAACAAGCTCCGAACGGGCCTGACGATGCTCGGCGTGATCATCGGCGTCGGGGCGGTCATCGCGCTCATGGCGGTGGGGCAAGGGGCTAACCGAAGCGTCACGGAGCGCATCCGCGGGCTCGGGAGCAACCTGCTCTTCGTCAGACCGGCTGCGGCCCAGTCCACTGGCGGAGCGCGGGGCGCCACCGGAACCGCGCTCACGCTCGTCGATACCGACGCCGAGGCCATCGACGACCCCGAACGCTTCCCGTATGTCGATGCGGTGACCGCTCAGGTGAACTTCAACGCCCAGCTCATCGCCGGGGGGAACAACGTTAACGCGCCCATCGTCGGCGCAACCCCCGAGTACCAATACGTGCGCAACTTCTACGTGGCCCACGGCTCGTTCATCACCCATGCCGATGTCGACCGGAAGGGCCTCGTGATCGTGCTCGGCGCCAACGTTAGGAAGCAGCTCTTCGGCGACGCCGACCCCATCGGACGCATGGTGCGGCTGGCGGCTGGCCCGGGCGGCATCGTCAGCTTCAACTTCAGGGTCATCGGCGTCATGGAGGAGAAGGGCGCGTCCAGCACGTCCAACGAGGACGATCAGGCGTTCGTTCCCCTCCCAACCATGCAGGCCCGTATTCCCTTCCTTCGCCACCCGCAGGGCCTCAGCAACGTTATGCAGATCACGGTCAAGCTCAAGGACCGCAAGTACATGGACCGGGCGAAGGAAGAGATCGCCGCCCTCCTGCGCCAGCGGCACAACGTCGCGGAAGACGACTTCACCATCACGACGCAGTCGGACCTACTCTCCACGGTCAACGAAGTCAACCGAACCCTCACGATCCTGCTGGGCAGCATCGCGGGCATCTCCCTGCTGGTCGGCGGCATCGGCATCATGAACATCATGCTCGTGTCGGTCACCGAGCGGACCCGCGAGATCGGCATCCGAAAGGCCGTGGGCGCGCGGCGGCGCGACATTCTGATGCAGTTCCTGACCGAGGCGTTGACCGTGACCATGGCCGGCGGCGCGCTGGGCGTCGCCATCGGCGCCGGCGCTGCGGCTCTGGGCGACGGCATGCGTATCGCAGGCCGCGAGGTCAACACGGAGGTCACGCCCTTCTCCATCGTCATCGCCGTCGGCGTGTCCGCCGTCATCGGCGTCTTCTTCGGGATGTATCCCGCGTACAGGGCAGCCCGACTCGACCCCATCGAGGCCCTGCGGCACGAGTGACGCGATGCGAACCCTCAGAAGCGGTCGAGGGGTCGCTCTCCTTCGACGTAGGCGCGCATGCGTCGTGCGGCATCGTCCGACCGCATGGTCCGCCAGAACGCCTCCTGTTCGAGGTGCAACGCCTCTTCCAACGGGAGTTCGAGGCCCTCGATTACGCACCGCTTGATCAGCGCCACGCTGAGCGGCGGGCGCGCCGCCAGCTCCGTGGCCAACCCGAGCGCCTCGCGAAGGAGCGCGTCAGAGTCGACCGCTCGGTGCACCAGGCCGATGCGCTCTGCGGTCTCGGCATCGACCGTGTCGCCGAGAAGCATCAACTCGAGGGCCTTCGCCGCGCCGAGGAGCCGCGCCAGGCGCTGCGTTCCACCCGCGCCCGGAAGAATCCCCACGCGGACTTCGGGCAAGCCGATCCGGCCCCCTCGCGCCATGTACCGGAAGTCGCACGCCAGCGCCAGCTCACAGCCTCCGCCCATGGCCACGCCGTTGATGGCCGCGATGACCGGTTTCGACAGGCGCTGCAGCTTCAACAGCATCCGATGCATGGCGTGGAGCTCCTGCCCCTCCCCGACGGCGGGACGACCCCGCACCACATCCGACAGCCGGACCAGCTCTCCGACGTCGTAGTGGGTGATGAAGATGCCCTCGACGCCCCCGGTGAGGATCAGGGCACGCACGCCCTCGTCAGCCTCCACTGCATCGGCGAGAGCGTCGAGCTCAGCGACCATCGCCCCGTTGAGGTAGTTCCGTGGCGGGTTCGACAGCGTCGCCACGAGGGCTGGCCCCTCCTGCTTCGTGTGGATGAACCGGTATTCGTCCATGTCCTGTCTCCTCGGGCCGGATGGCAGGTCGAACTCCAGGGCCGTCAGCGGTATGCTCTGGTCCGGCTCGCTGTGTGTCAATGCGAGCCCGGAGGAAGCGCCCGTGGCGACACCAAAGGTTCTGGTCGAGCGGCGCGATCGCACGCTCGTAGTCACCATCAATCGACCCGAGGTACGCAACTGCGTGGATGGCGAGACCGCGCAGGGTCTGTACGACGCCGTCGACCTCTTCCGTCACGACGACACGCTGGACGTGCTCGTCCTGACAGGAGCCGGCGACGCCGCGTTCTGTTCGGGCGCCGACCTCAAGAACATTGGCAGCCTCACCACTCGTCCAGGGGCAGGCGAGTCAGGCCCCATGGGCATTTCGAGAATCACGGACGTCGGGAAGACGACCATCGCCGCCGTGAATGGCTATTGCACGGCTGGCGGGCTCGAGTTGGCGCTCTGGTGCGACTTCCGCATCGCCTCGCGGAACGCGCAGTTCGGCGTCCTGAACCGCCGCTGGGGAGTTCCGCTCGTCGATGGCGGCACGCAGCGCCTTCCTCGCGTCGTCGGCCTCGGGAACGCCCTCTATCTCATCGAAACCGGGGCGCTGATCGACGCCGTCCAAGCGCTCCGTATCGGCCTCGTGCAGGAGGTCGTCCCGGAAGGGATGGCGCTCCAGCGGGCGCTCGACATCGCGGCCGCGATGTCGTCCTATCCGCAGCGTGCCATCCGCAACGATCGCCGAGCGGCGCTGGAAGCCTGGACACTCGCGCTGGACGAAGGACTGCGGTTCGAAGTGGAGGCCCATCGTGACACGATGGCGGACCCGGCCGTCGGCGAGTGGCTCCGGCGTTTCGCCGCGGGCGAACGTCCGGAACCCATCCGTCCGCCACCGTGGCCAGCCACCTGAGATGAATCACGAAGGTTATACAATGGCGCGCATCATCGGAGGGCAACGATGACGGCCCGTGCGAAGACCAGAGCGGAGGGGCACTCGCTTTCGCGTGACGACCTCCTTCGCCTCTACGAGACGATGGTGCTGATCCGAGCGTTCGAGCAGCGGTTCGCTTCTCTCGTCGCGCAGGGCAAGTTCAGCGGCGTCGGGCACCTCTACGTGGGCGAGGAAGCGGTAGCGGCTGGGGTGTGCGCCGCGCTGAGGCCCGATGATTATGTCACGTCAACCCACCGAGGCCATGGCCATTGCCTCGCCAAGGGCGTCGACCCCCGCGACATGATGGCCGAGCTCTTCGGGCGGGCCACTGGCACATGCAAGGGAAAGGGCGGATCGATGCATATCGCCGACTTCCGCCTGGGCATGCTCGGCGCGAACGGCATCGTCGGCGCCGGCCTGCCCATCGCGTGCGGCGCCGCCTTGACTGCGAAGCTCACGGGCTCGGGCCGCGTCGCCGTGGCGTTCTTCGGCGACGGCGCTGCCAACATCGGGGCCTTCCATGAGTCCTTGAATCTCGCCGCGGTTTGGAAGCTGCCCGTCGTCTTCGTTTGCGAGAACAACCGCTACGGAGAGGCGACGCCCGTCGAATATGCGCTCGCAGCGGACCACGTCGCCGACCGCGCCGCCGCGTACCGGATGCCGGGCATGCTCGCCGACGGCCAAGACGTGCTGGACGTGTACGCCAAAGCGCGCCAGGCGATCGAGCACGCGCGTGCTGGGAATGGTCCCGTGCTGCTCGAGTGCGAGACGTACCGCTTCTTCGGGCATTTCGTCGGTGACCCCGCCCGCTATCGCTCGGCCGAAGAGGTCGAATGGTTCCGATCTCGCGACTGCATCGTCCGCTTCCGCGAGTCGCTGCAGCGAGACCATGGCGTGAGGGGCGAGCGGCTGGACGACATCGATGCTTCCGTGGAACGGCGGATCGACGAGGCGGTGGCATTCGCCGAGGCGAGCCCGTTTCCCGATCTCTCCGAACTTACGACGGACGTGTACGGACGGTATCCCTGATGACGGCTGAACGGGTGCTGAGTGTCCGCGAGGCGATGACGGAGGCGCTGCGCCAGGAGATGCGGCGCGACCCTTCGGTCATCCTCATGGGAGAAGACGTGGCCGGAGGCGCCGGCCGAGATGCCGAAGGCCTCTCGGAGGCCTGGGGCGGCGCCTTCGCCGAATACAAAGGGCTGTATCGGGAGTTCGGCCCGACCCGCGTGCTCGACACGCCCATTTCCGAGATGGGGTATCTCGGTGCAGCTGTGGGCGCCGCAGCGACCGGCATGCGGCCCGTCGCCGAGCTCATGTTCGTCGACTTCATCGGCGTCTGCCTCGATCAGCTCATGAATCAGGCCGCGTTTCTCCGGTACATGTCCGGCGGCCGCGCCGCTGTGCCTCTCACGCTCATCACCCACATCGGCGCCGGTGTCGGCATGGCGGCGCAGCACTCGAAGGTGCTCTACTCGTTCTTCGCCCATATTCCCGGCTTGAAGGTCGTCGCGCCCTCTTCCGCTCGCCAGGCGAAGGGACTTCTCATCGCGGCGATCCGCGACGACGATCCGGTCGTCTTCTGCGTCCACAAGCTGCTGCTGGGCCAGACGGAGCCCGTGCCAGAGGAGCCGTTCGAAACGCCGATCGGGCAGGCTCGCATCCTGCGCCAGGGAAGCGACGTCACCCTCATCGGGGTAGCCTTGACAGCCCGCACGTGTCTGGAAGCCGCGACCGCGCTCGAGGCCGATGGCGTCGATGCGGAAGTGGTCGACCTCCAGAGTCTGTCACCGCTGGACGAAGCGACGGTGCTGGCGTCGGTCACGAAGACAGGTCGAGCGGTCGTCGTGGACGAGGATTTTCCGCGCTGCGGCATCGCCGCCGATGTGGCGGCGATGATCGCCGAACGGGGCTTCGATCACTTGGACGCACCCGTGCGGACGGTGACGACGCCCCACGCGCCAGTGCCGTTCAGCCGGCCGCTCGAGCTCGCCTTTATGCCCTCGGCCTCGAGGGTTCGCGAAGTGGCGCTGTCACTTCTGTGACCGAAGGGCCCGCGTCACAGCAGCGCCGCCGTGATAGCGAGCCAGCCGCTCGCGAATAGCGTCGTCACCGAGACGATGATGGCGCACGCTCGGACGAGCGCTGCCGCGTGGCGGCGTCGACGTGACGTCTCTGGCTCGACGAGCAGACCAACGCCGTCGCGGAGCAGGATGGCGCCGCCGAGCGATGCGACCGCCAGCGACACACCATACCCGAGATACAGCAGGGCGGGAGAGGAGATCATCGCCTCGCTCCTTCATCGATCCATCCAGGACGGCGCGCCGCATAGACGGCCGCCTGCACTCGGTTGCGGACGTGTAGCTTGCGCAGGATGTGGCGCACGTGGCGCTTCACGGTGCTGGCGCGAATCCCCAGCGCCCGCTCGATCTGGCGGTTGCTCCAGCCCTCCGCCAGCAGACCGAAGACCTCGCGCTCCCGCGGCGTGAGCGCCTGAACCGGAGCACCGCCGTTGCCCCTGGCGCCCGGGTCGAAGAGGGTCTCCGCGACGCTACGGATTCGGGAGAACATCTGCGACGCGCGCGCGTTCCGCAGAAGCACGGCATCGGCGCCATCGACGCCCGCGTCCTCCGCCGAGGGAGGGACCAGCATGATGACCCGGGTGCCCGGACTCACCTCGCGGATGCGCCGCGCCGTGTCAGGCCCACCGAGCCCGGGCAAGTCCAGCGCCACGAGCGCTAGATCCGGCTTCACCTGTCGACAGCGCTCGATCGCCTCGCTGCTGTCCGCAGCCTCGCCCACCAGCCGCAGGTCGGGCTGTGTCGCGAGCAGCTGCGCAAGACCCTCGCGGAACAGCGGTTCTCCGTCTGCCAGGACGATCGTGGGCATCGCAGGCCTCCGGCGCTGCCCGACGAGCAGCGCATCTTCAACCTAGGCCACGGGTATCCGCCTGGCTATCGCGCGAAGACGCTATTCCGCGGCGCGAATCGGGGATATCGCACTACCGGCCGCGCGGGATGGAATGACCCAGTGAGCGTGGAATGAGAACGTAGGGTGACCTGCCTAGTCGAGATCGATCAACCCTGATCGAATGGCATAGCGGACGAGCTCAGCCCGCGTGTGGAGGTTGAGCTTTTGCATGATGTGGCCGCGATGTGCCTCTACGGTGTTGATGCTGATGACCAGCTTCTCGGCGATCTGGCGGTTCGAGTACCCGTTCGCGATGAGCTTCAGCACTTCGCGTTCGCGGTCCGTTAGCCCGTCGTAATGGACACGCTCCTCGCGGCCGGATCGCACCCGTCGCAGGTAATCGGTGAGCAGGTACCTGGCGATGGAGGGATAGAAATACGCCTCTCCGCGATAGGCGGCCTCGATCGCGGTGAACAGCTCCGCAGGCGTCGCTTCCTTGAGGACGTACCCGACCGCTTCCGCCTTCAAGAGCTCGAAAAAGTATTCGGGGCTGTCGTGCGCTGTCACCGCGAGCACTTGGACGTTGGGGTTCGCCTGGCGGATGCGCCGGGTGGCCTCCATACCGTTCATGCCGCGCAACGCGATGTCCATGAGCACGACGTCTGGCTGCAGCGTCCCCGCCAACGCGATGGCCTGCTCGCCGTCAGCGGCCTCGCCCACGACCTCCATGCGCGGGTGCGAGCTCAGGAGCGCCTTCAAGCCCGCGCGGAACATCTCATGGTCGTCCACCAAGAGGAGACGGATTTTCTGGCTCATGACACGCCTGCTTTCTCAATCGGAATGATCGCACGGACCAGCGTGCCCGCGCCGGGCCTGGACCGAAGCTCGAGAACGCCTCCCAGCAGGGCCGCCCGCTCTCGCATACCCATGAGGCCCAGGCCGCCGTGCTGGTCGCCCGGCTTGAGGGCGCTCGGCTCGAACCCGCGACCGTCGTCCTGCACCTCGAGAACCAGGTTCCCGTTACGCCGTTCGAGGGCGACGACTGCCTTCCGTGCGCGAGCATGCCTTGCGATGTTGTTGATGGCTTCCTGTGCGATGCGGAACACCGCGGTCTCGATCTCCGGTGGGAGCCGCTCGGGCTTGCGCGGCAGGCGCATCTCTACCGCGATGCCAGCGGCCTCGAGATGGCTGCGAGCGTGCGCCGCGACCGCAGGCGCGAGGCCCAGGTCGTCCAGGTCGCTCGGGCGCAGATCCACGATGACCTTGCGCGTCTCCCAGAGGGCATCGGTGAGCAGTTCGCGAAGGTCCGCCAGCGATTGGCGCAGGTCCGTCAGGCGGTTCGGCGTCTTCCGCTCGATCTCGCCGATGCGCATCACGGCGGTCGAAATGAGCTGGACGACCTCATCGTGCAGCTCCCGCCCGATACGGCGCCGCTCCTCCTCTTGCGCGCTGATGACTTTGCGCACGGTCGCGCGAAGCTCAGCGGCCAGGGCCACAGCGCGTTCGTGCAGCTCCGCGAGCTCCTTTCCGCGCAGCAGCGCCTCGCGCGCATGGCGAGCGCTCTGAAAGATCTCCTCTCGCTGCGCCCTGGAGAGATAGCCGCCCACCAGCCATACGACCGCGAACGTAGTGACACTGCCCGTCAAGCTGTCGACCGTCAGCGCCCCGCCGTATGCGAGGGCTCCGGCCGAGGATCCGAGGGCCACGGCCAGCGCCGCCGTGTGAGCCCACGGCTCGAGCGTCGCCACCGCGAACAAAAGCGCCGGGACATAGATGAGGTAGATCTGGTGGTTGGCATCGCCGGACACGGCGATGACGGCGGCGTCGAACGCGAGCAGCAGGCCCGTCCAAACGTAGAACGGCCACGCACGCCGCGCACCCGCCACAAGACGGCTGAACACCGACGAGTAGGTGGCGAGATTCGCCACCGCGGCGAGCCCCAGCAGCACCCACACCGCGGCGTGTTCGTCAAGCTCGGACAACGGGTGATGCGGCAACGCGAGCGCCGCGATGCCGGCGAGCGTGATCCATGCCGCATTGCGGGCGACCGAGGCCGTGCGAAGGCGAAACCCCGCCAGGAGTTCCTCGGTGTTCGGCTGGACAGCGGGTCCGGCTTCCATCGGACCGACCCATCGCGGGCGGATACTAGCCGCCTCTAGTGTCAGGCTGCCACAGGCGGTGGACCGGCGGATCGATAGAAGGGACCATCTGTCACGAACGATCGATACGTTTTTCGCGCGCAACGAGCGCACCACGGCCGCCGCCGTCGCAGCGCTCCGGTTAGGGTGGGGATAACGGAACACCCTATTGAGCCATGGGGTTCTCACCCCAGCGCCAAATATGGCGTACGATGCCCGCGTTCACGGTTTCACGCGATACCCGACTGGATACCCCGGCGCCTAGAGTGGGTTCGGAGGAACCCAATGGGCGCCATCGAAGCGTCGCATGTCACGGGCAAGACGGTACGCCCCCGGGCGCCACACCCGGCCCGTAACCCGATCACGCTCCTCGGAGCCCTGCTCGCCATCGTCTCCTTCGGCGGACTCGTGTTCTTCGTCCTGATCGAGTTCATGCGCAGGGAGCCGGGCGTGTATCTGGGCATGCTCGTCTACATTGGCTTGCCTGCAGCCCTCGTCACCGGCCTGCTCCTCATTCCGGCCGGGATCTGGTGGGCGGTGCGCCGCCGCGCGGCTGCCGCCCGTCGGGGCGAGGAATCGCCACCCGCGCTCCAGCTCGACTTCGGCAACCCGAAGCACCTCGCGGGAGTGCTCGCGTTCGCCGCCGCGACCGTCGCGATCCTGGCGACGCTGGGCGCCACGGGCTACGGCGCGATGGAGTTCATGGAGTCGACGACCTTCTGCAGCACCTGCCACACGGTGATGGAGCCACAGCTCGAGGCGCACGAGCGGTCGCCCCACGCCGATATCGACTGCACCGCGTGCCATATCGGACCGGGTGCGGGGCCCATCGGAACGGGGGCTGGACGCTACTTCGAGGCCAAGATCGGCGGTCTCCGGCAGACGCTCGCGGTCCTCACCGGCACGTACGACCGCCCCGTCCGTGCGCCGGACGCGGCCCTCCACACCGTCGCCGAGACCTGCGAGGAGTGCCACTCGCCTTCCGAGAGCTATGGCCTGACGCTCAAGGTGTACCGCACGTACCTGACCGACGAAGCCAACACACCACACGACAGCGTCCTCGCGTTTCGCGTCGGCGACGGCACCCAGGGCATTCACTGGCACGCCACAGCGACCGTCTACTACGAGCCTGTGGACGAAGAGCGCACCACGATCGCCTGGGCAGGGGTCGAATCCGACGAGGGCGTCGAGGAATGGGTGAATCCAAACGTGTCGGTCGGCAGCGAGGCCAACGAGCGGCGAGTCATGACCTGCGTCGACTGCCACAACCGGGTGGGACACAGGATTCCAACGCCGGAAGAGCTCGTGGACGAAGCCCTAAGGGACGGGCGACTCGACCGCTCGTTGCCCTATCTCAAGCGGGAAGCCCTGCGCGTCCTCGAGGCCGATGGCGCAGTATCCGACCCGGACCTGCTGCATTACCAGTGGACGCAGCGGGACTGGTTCGACCAGCTAGCCGACTTCTACCGCAGAGAATACCCCGACGTCTTCGCGCAGAAGCGCGCGGCCATTGAGGAGGCCGTCGCAGAGCTCCGGCGGCTCTCCCGCGAGCTGCTCTACCCGCAGATGCGCACGTCCTGGCTGACGTACCCCGACAACCTCGAGCACCCGCAGGCGAGCGGAGGGAATCCGGGCTGCTTCCGCTGCCACGGAACCCTGGTCAATGCTCGCACGGGTGAGCGACTGGCAGGCACGTTCGGCGGATCGGGTTGCCTCGCGTGCCACAACTTTGACGAGGCCCGCCAGCCCACACTGCCCTCGCAAGAAGCGCCCGACCGACAGTCCTGCGCCCTGTGCCACATCAGCGTGCCGCGCGAGGCGGTCGAGGGTCTCCTGCCGGCAGCGACTCCCTCACCCGACGCGGCGCTCCGCGGTCACGAGGCGTCCCGCAGTCAGGGAAGCGACGGCCGATAACGGTAGATGGCGTGGTCGTCCGAGAAGAAGAGCGTACCGTCCGGCGCAACCACGATGCTCAGTCCGCATCCTCGACCCACGAGCTCGTGCGTCCCTACCTGATCTAGCGTGGGTCCGGTCAGGTCGAGCCGGTGAAGCGTCCGCGTCACCACATCGCAGAAATACGCCGTGGCCGCATCGCGAAACACGATGTCGGTGACGCCGACGCTCGGACTGAGAGCGAGCACCGGGTCGATGAAAGGCGGCTGCGCTGCCGCGCCACGCACTTCGGGCCAGCCGTAATGACCGCCCACCACGACGATGTTCACCTCGTCGTCCGTGTCCGGCCCGTTTTCCGTCACCCAGAGACGCCCGGTGAACGGCTGGAAGGCCATCCCGAACACGTTGCGAAGGCCCATGGCATACACCGGTGAGCCCGGAGAGGGATTGTCGTCGGGAATGCTCCCCTCCGGCGTGTACCGGAGGATCTTCCCTCGCAGGGACGCGGCATCCCCGGCGCTCATCGGCTGTTCGTTGTCGCCCGTCGAGACGTACAGCATGCCGTCGGGACCGAATTCGATGGCGCCGCCGTTATGCAGTCCCGTAGACGAGGCCGGCAGGTTGTCGACGATCACCGTCTCCTCCACGCCGATGCCGTTCTGGTCCCGGAAGCGCAGCACCTGATGCTTCACCGCGCGCCCGTTCTCGTCCGGCACGGAGCGGACGACGTACACGTACCGGCTCGCGCTGAAGTCCGGCGCGAGCGCGATGCTCAGGAGTCCGACTTCGCCCCGCGTCGCCACCTCTACATGGGCGAACGGCTCCGGACGGAGCGAGCCGTCGGGCTCGATGACCCGGACGTTCCCCGTTTGGAGCTCGGTGAAGAAGATGCGCCCGTCGGGCGCGAGGGCCAGTCCGGACGGGAACGCGAGGCCGTCCCAAGCCGCCTCGATCTCGGGGTTGTCCGGACCGACCGGCAGGTCGCTGACCTGCACGTTCACGACAACGCGGTCGCTCCAGCCACGTCGCCCGGTGAGTGCGTACACGTGAAGCGCGTGCGGGCCCGACCGGAGACCGCGCAGCACGAAGTTGAATCCCGCCGAGTTGAACCGCGTGGCGCCTACGGCCTTCCCCAGGTCGGGACGATAGAACCCGTAGGTAGCCTCTCCCAGGAGCATGCCTTCACCGCGCGGCCCATCCCAGACTTCGACCCGTTCGATGCCAGTTCCGCGACGGGCGGACAGATCCAACGCCCAGCCCTCTAGGAGGAACGGCATCCGGATGGTTTCGCCCTCCTTCGGCGCATCAACGAAGACCCGCACATCGTCGGACGCGTCAACCGCGATGGGGCGTCGGACGGGTTCAAGAGCCGTGTCTTCGCCGGCCGGTATCGCGTAGACGACCAAGTCATAGGTTCCGTCGGCGAGCCCGTCGACCTGGAAGTTGAAGAACTGCCGAAAGGTGACGGGGTCGAACGACCCAGGCACGGCCTCACCGAGCTTTCGCTGACCATCGCCCCGCTGCTCGGCGAGCCAAACCTCCACGCGGCCGAGGGGCGCCTCTTGCGCACCGGGCGTGGTGACGACCGCTTGGACGAGAAACGGAAGGCTGAGGATCGCCCCTTCGGGAGGGCTGAGAACCTCGATTCGCGTCGCTCGTCCGGGCGGTCCGACCGGCGGTGGCTCGTCGTCGCCAGAACTGATGCACGACGCACCGGCGAGCGCGATGCCCGCACCCAGCACGAGCACGAGCGCCACGGCCAGCCGCCATCGTCCGGCCGCGGGAGGGAACCCAGTGAGACGCGTCAGGTCCACCGTGGAGTAACGAATGAGCGCCCCGAACGATTACGCGCCGGATGATACCGCGCGGTGTCATCCGGCGCGAACGACGCGATCTCCGAGCAGCGCCCGCTCAGTTCCCGAAGTCCCATCCCCAGCCAGCGGCCGCGTGGTAGTGCTTCAGGATGTTCTTCGCGATCAGGATCTTGTGCACTTCATCGGGGCCGTCGGCCAGGCGGAGCACCCGCGCTCCCTGGTACATGGCATACAGAGGCAAGTCGCCCGAAACGCCGGCGGCGCCCCACACCTGAATGGCTCGGTCCACGACGCGGTGGTACGCGGCAGGGACGAACACCTTGATGGCCGAGATGTCCGTCCGCGGGTCGTTCCCGCTCTCGATCTTCTCGGCGGTGTGGATGGTCATAAGGCGCGCCGCCTGAATATCGATGTACGAATCGGCGATGAAGCCCTGCATGAATTGCTTCGTCTCCAACAGCCCGCCGTGAACCTGGCGGGTCATGATCCGTTCGACCATGAGGTCGAACGCCCGCCACATTTGGCCGACGGAATTCATGCAGTGGTACACGCGGCCAGCGCCGAGGCGGTCCTGCGCGGCCTGATGGCCGGAGCCCGTCTGGCCGAGCTGGTTCGTCACCGGCACACGTACGTTGTCGTAGATGATCTCGCAGTGGTCGCTCTCGCGGCCCCAGACGTTGATCCCGCGGACGATGTGCACGCCCGGCGTGTCCCGAGGGACGATGATCTGCGTCATCTTCGAGTTGGCGTCGCCGGGGGCGTCGGGGTCCTCGGTGCGACACATGACGATGAAGAAGTCGGCTCGCTTCCCGTTGGACGTGAACCACTTGTGGCCGTTGATGACCCATTCGTCGCCGTCGCGGCGTGCGGTCGTCTGAATGGCCCGCGGGTCCGAGCCCGGCTGATCGGGTTCTGTCATCGAGAAGCCCGATTCCATCTTCCCCTCGATCAGCGGGATCAGCCACTTCTTCTTCTGTTCCTCGGTCCCGTACTTCAGCAGAATCGTCTGGTTGCCCGAATTGGGCGCGACGACGCCGAAGAGGGAGGCGGCCCCGACCGCATACGCCAGCACCTCGTTCATGTAGGCGTGTTCGAGGAAGTTCAGCCCTGCGCCGCCGTACTCGACCGGCAGGTGTGGCGCCCACAGACCGGCTTCCTTGACCTTGCGTTTGATCTCTTCCCGGAGCTGCCGAGCCTCCTCGAGTTCGCTTTCGCTGACCCGACCATCGTCGCCCCAGCGCCAGAGAATGTTCTCGTTGGGCAGGATCTCCTTGTTGACGATTTGCGCGGTCAGGCCGCGGATTTCGTTGATGCGGTCCGACAGCGTCGGCACCGGCTTTACGTTGAGACGCAGCATACGCACTCCTCACTGGCCCCTCTAGGGCCTCAGGTTCCCGGGTCAGGGTAGGCGCACCGCCCGTTAGGGAACAGGGCCAATCGGGATGATTGTACGCCCTCCATCCTCACTGCACTCACAAGCGCCGCAACGCCGGCGCTCCCGCCGCAGCCAACGCCGTCAATCCGAGACAGACGAGCGCCATCACCGCGAGGCCGTCCTGGGGACCGAGCGCGGAGGCCAGCGCGCCGGCGATGGTCGCGCCGAGGGGCACCAGTCCCCGGTCCAGACTCATCAGACTCATGATTCGCCCGTGCAGCTCGGGAGGGCTCAACTCCAGCAGCAGGCTGTTGGTGAGCGCCATGTATGAGGTGCTCATGCTCGCCGTGGCCATGAGCGCCAGGATGGACACGCCCAGCGACGAGGACCTCGAAAACACGAGAAGCCCTCCACTGAACAGTGCGAGGAACGTGAGCAGGAGCACACCACGACGGCGCAGCTCCTTTTGCGACGCCATCACCAGCGAACCTATGATGGCGCCGGCACCGGTACAGGCCACGAGCGCGCCCACGCCTGCATCTCCGAGGTCCAAGACCTTCTTCGCGAAGAGGGGGACGAACACGCTCTGATAGGGAAACCCGAAGACGAACAGGATGAGCGCGGGCCCCACGACCGCGAGGACCGTGCGATTCTTGCCCACGAAGGCAAAGCTCTCGCGGAGGTCTCCCAGCCACGACGCCTCGCCGTCGGACGCGCGCCGTTCGTAAGGGACCCGCATCGCGAACGTCGTCGCCATCACGCCCGCGATGAGCGCCCCGTTCAGCAGATACACGGGGCCGATACCTGACAACAGGAGCACGCCCGCGACCGATGGACCGAGCACACGCATGGTGTTCAGGCCCGTCGTATTGAGCGCGACCGCGTTGAGCAACGCCTCCTTGGGCACGAGCTTCGGGATGAGCGACTGGCGCGCCGGCTGGTTGAAGGCCATCGACGTGCCGGACACGAACGTCGTCACGAACACATGCCACGGCGCAATCGAGCCCGACAGCACCAGGAGCGCCATCAGGAAGTGGATGGACATCGTGACGAACTGCGTCGTCAGCAGGATGCGCTTACGGTCGAAGCGGTCCGCGGCGACGCCGGCCAGGAGGCCGAAGAGCAGCATCGGCGTCATCCTCGCAGCGACCACGAGCCCCACCATGAGCGCCGAGTCGGTGAGCTGGAGGATCAGCACCGGCCGGACGATCTGCTCCATCCAGAGCGAAGCCGAGTGCCCGAGCTGCCCTAGCCATAGATATCGGTAATCCCGGTACTGCAGCGACGCGAAGGTCGCGGGGAGGCGCCTCGGACCCCTCGCCGCGTCGGTGAGAGCTGCCTGAGCGACAACGTCTTCGACCATGAACGCGCGGCTTCCTCTACTCGTCGCCCCGATGCTAGGCGCCCTTCACGTTCACGTCAACGTATGGAGAGAGCCGCGGTTCGAAGGCCAAATGTCGGCCCGATCGACCAACGTTCGGCACCTGACCACGACGGGCGCACGCGGTACACACCGGCGTCAGAACCCCGGAGTCAGGCGCCAGGAAGGAACGCGCGTCATGTACCTCGAACTCGACAAGTCCCTCACTCCAGAGCAACACGCGCTGCGCGAGCAGGCCCATCGATTCGCTGCTGAGGTCCTGCGTCCCGCGTCGATTCAGCTCGACCGGATGTCTCCCGAAGAAGTCATCGCGCCCGGGTCGCCGCTGTGGGACGTGTTCCGTCAGGCCTACCAGCAGGGCTATCACCTGCGCGCGTTCCCCGAGGAGTTGGGCGGCGCCGGCCTCGGTCCACTCGAAGCGCACATCGTCGGAGAGGAGCTCGGGTGGGGATCGTGCGGGCTGTCCATCAGCATCGGCGTCACGGCGTTCCCGTTTTCGTTCGCCGCCCGCTACGCGGCCCTCACGGGGAACAGGGCCCTGATGGACGAAATCGTGATGCCGTACGTGAACGACCGCGAAGGCCGCTACATCGGCTGCTGGGCCATCACCGAGCCGGACCACGGCTCCGACACGCTGCTGTTCGGGACCCAGCAGTTCCGCGATCCGAAGATCACCTTCCAGGTTCACGCCCGGCGCGACGGGGACGACTGGATCATCAGCGGACAGAAGTCGGCCTGGGTGTCGAACGGGACCATCGCGACGCACGCTTGCATGTTCCTCACGGTGGATCCCTCGAGGGGAATGAATGGGGGAGGGGTCGCCGTCGTCCCGTTGGACCTCCCCGGCGTCACCAAGGGGCCGCCGCTCAACAAGCTCGGCCAGCGCGACCTCAACCAAGGCGAGATCTTCCTGGACAACGTCCGCATCCCCAAGCACTACATGCTCGTCGATCCCGACGCCTACCCGATGGTCATCGACAGCATCCTCGCCGGAGCGAACGCTGGCATGAGCACCACGTTCACGGGGGTCGCCAGGGCGGCCTTCGAGGAGGCGCTCGCCTACACGCGGCAGCGAGTCCAGGGAGGCAAACCCATCTGCGAGCATCAGCTCGTGCAGGACAAGCTGTTCCAGATGTTCCGCAAGGTCGAGGCCGCCCGGGCGCTGTCGCGCGCGGTGTCCATCTACAACCGTACGACATCGCCGCCGTCGACCGAGTACCCCATCGCTGCCAAGGTCCAGAGCACACAGACGGCGTTCGAGGTCGCCAGCGACGCCATCCAGCTCATGGGTGGCTACGGCCTCAGCAAGGAGTTCCTGGTGGAGAAGCTCTTCCGCGATGCCCGCGCGTCGATGATCGAGGACGGCGTCAACGAGGTGCTCGGGCTCGCCGCGGCTCGACGCATCGTCGACCACTACCGGGTGTGATTGCCTCAATGGCCGCGCCGCAGGAGCCAGGTTCGCTCCGTCGCGCCCGCGCCATAGGCGGACCATTGCTCGAACGTAGCGACGAACACGCCCTCGCGTTCGCCGAGACGGCTCGCGACCCAGTCGCGAATCTCGGCATGGGTCGCGTCCGTGTACACCACGAACGTCGTCCCCCAGAGCCTGCGCACGTCCTCGGGCCGAATCCGAGCGGTCAGGGCCATCTCGACCTCGCCGCGGAGGTCGCGATCGGGCGACCACGCGGTCACCAGCTTCAGTTGACCAGGGCCGATCGCGTCCAGCGTCACGACGTGAGATAGCGGTCGAACCACGCGACGCACTTCTGCCAGGCGTCCTGCGCCGCCTCCGGCCGGTAGCTAGGCCGGCCTTCGTTCATGAACGCATGGCCCGCCCCGGGGTACGAGTGGAACTCATGGATCTTCCCTAACCGCGTCAGTTCAGCGTCGAGCCGGGCCACATCCGCAGGGCTCGGATTGGGGTCTTCCTCCCCGAAGAGACCAAGCACAGGACAGGTGATGTCGGCGGTCCCTTCGAACGGCGACGGCCCTTCCCCCCAGGGTACGAAGAGGTTCCCCCCGTAGAACACCACGCACGCTCGCAGGTCCGCCCTCTTCGTCGCCATGAGGTAAGCCACGCGCCCGCCCATGCAGAACCCGGTGATGCCCACGCGGTCAACCCGCACCTGCGGCAGGCTCTTCACGTGCTCGATAGCGGCGTTCACGTCAGCCACGATGGTCGCGTCCCGCAGGCGACTCATGCGCGTCAGAGGATCGTCGGCGCTCGCTGGGTCCTCCCGGTGATACAGGTCCGGCGCGATGCCGACGAAGCCGGCCGCTGCAACGCGGTCGGTCATGGTCTGGATGAAGGCGTCGACGCCTCCCGCGTGTTGAATGACGACGACCGCCGGAAATGGGCCGGCGCCATCCGGTATGGCGACATAGCAGCGCATCGGCGCGCCGTCTACCTGCACGGTGTCCCATCGTGCGGTCATGGCGAACTCCCTTCTGAGACGATCACTCCGCGAACCAGTCAGCTAGCAGCGCCGCGACGTCCTCCGGGCGCTCCATGGGCACGAAGTGGGTCGCGCCCGGGATGACGACCGTCCGCGACCCACGGATGGCGCGCGCGACCGCGTCGCGGTCGAACATGGGGGCGGGCCGGCCGTGTTCCGCCCAAGCGACGAGCGTGGGGCAATCGATCCGCTCGAGATACGGCCACGGGTCGAGCGCGGTCACAGCTTCGTAAAAGCGCGCTTCGTACTCGGGCAGACACTTGAGCTCGTAGCCACCTTCGACCGCGCGCGTCCCCTCCTCCGTGTACGAGCGCAAGGCGTCCTCTCGCCACGTGTCGAACGGAGGGCGTGGGCGGTAGGCGCCGTACATGGACCGTGGACTGTCCCACACAGGACGACGCCGACGGGCTTGATCGGCCATGGGATTCGGGCCCCGGCGCACGAACGGCGGCGCCACCAAGATGGGTTCGATGAGCGCCATCCGCGTGATGACGCCCGGATACAGGGCAGCGTGCAGCGCCACGGTCGTACCGCCCGAAGAGTGCCCAGCAGCGTACACGCGATCCAACCCGAGCGCCTCGATGACGGCCTGGAGGTCACCCGCGAAGGTCTCGAACGTATAGCCTTCGTCCGGCCGGCTGCTGTCACCGTGCGCGCGCTGGTCCGGCGTGATCACGTGAAACCGTCCCCCGAGGGACCGGATGACGGGCTGCCAGATGCGCCCGAAGAAGCTCGTGGCGTGCACGAGGATGAGCAGCGGGCCGTCACCGCCCCAGTCGACGTAGTGCAGTCGCACCCCGTCACGTTCGACGAAGCCGTCCCGTTCGTCCATCGAGCCCTACTTGTACGCCATCGCGCCCGAGCGATCAACGCTCTCCGGTCAACGCCTGCTTGCCCGGGTTCAGAATGCCCTTCGGGTCCAGTCCCGCTTTCAGCGCCCGGATCACGTCCAATCCGGTGCCATGCTCCTCGCGCATGAGGTGCGCCAGACGCACGCCGATTCCGTGGCAGTATTCGATGGATCCGCCGACGGCCAACGCGAGCCGCAGGCAGTCGTCCACGACCGCGCTCATCCGGTCGATGGCGCCCGGGGCAGCGGGCGCCGCCAGGGTGAGCGAGAAGAGGCCCGGAGCGGTCCAAAGTCCGGTCTCCAGCACATGAACGCCCGCACTGAGGGCCAGGTTCATCGCCCTCTCGCGATAGCCGAGCACACGGGACGCCGGCAGCGACACGTGCACGTAATCGAACGCGCCGTCGGGTCCCCAGCCGCCCCTGCGGCGCAGCCGACGTGCCGCGGCGAAGCGCTCGGCGATGTCGTGCCGCTGGTCCCAGAATCGCTGCACGTCATCCTGTGCCAGCGGTACGCCGCCACGGTCGCGGCATGCCGCCTCCGCGAGTTCCGCTTCCGTATCGACGACGGGCCGAGCGCCCTCGAAGCCCAGGTAGAGCGTGGGCGGCTCGGCCACAACGGGGACGGAGGAACCGTCCCGGTAGGCGAACCGGTCACCGTAGTCGAGCACTGCTGGTGTCACCCCTGAGCGACGCAGCGCCATGATGGCCTCGAAACCGTCGTCGAATCGGTCGAAGCGGAACCCGAGGAGCCGACGCTCCTCTGGGATGGGAACGACCCGCAACGCCGCCGCTGTCACGATGCCGAAGACACCCTCCGTCCCAACGAACAGGCGCGTGAGGTCGAACCCCGTGGAGCGCGGCACCACGGGCCGCGTCCGTAAGAGCGTGCCATCGGCGAGGGCAACTTCCACAGCCAGCGTTTGGTCGCCCATGCTGCCGTAGGCGCCGCCAAGAAAGCCCAGCCCATTCGTCGAGATCGCGCCCCCAACGGTCGCGAGGCTTACCGTCCACGGATCGTGACCGAGCGTTACGCCGTGCGGTTCCAGTGCCCGGTTCACGCGGTCAATGACCGCACCGGCTTCCACCCACGCGTAACCCGCGTCCGGGTCGACCTCTCTGATCCGGTCGAGAAACCGCAGGTCGATGACGACCCCCGGTCGAACCGACCGCGCTCCGCCCATGAGCCCCGTACCGCCGCCGTACGCCACGACGGCTGTCCCTGTCTCGCTCGCGACGCGCAACGTCGTTGCCACCTCTTGCGGGCTGCGCGGGAATACGACCGCGAGGGGAAGGGCAGGCTCTGCTCCATCGTCGCGGAATCCGCGGGACGGTCCGAGCGCGTCGAGCATGCGCTCCTCTCGCGCGCTCTTCCGCGCATCGACGCGGCCCGGCCCGAGCTCGGCACGCAGGCGCCGTAACAGCGCCGTCGGGTTCAGCATGGGACAACGATAGCAAGGCGCGGTGCAGGACGGCAGGGCGTAGCTGCCGTTTCCGCTGGCACGGCCTGCCGTGCTATAACATGACTGCAGGGCAGCGTAGCTCAGCGGTAGAGCAGGGGACTCATAAGCCCTTGGTCGCAGGTTCGAATCCTGCCGCTGCTACCACCGTTTGCACCCCATCGCCCCGCGTCGTGGCTGACGCGGGGCGGATTCTTTGAAGGCGCCGCTCGGCTCGTCAGCTACAGAGCGCCGGGAGGCAGTCGCACGGGGTGGCGCTCCCGGCGTACACGCTGCGGCGCACCGCCCGATGGCGACGGGTACGCCCACTGGTGCCATCGCGGAACGGACGGCGCGGCGCGTTGCGCTCGTCACCCTCGTGCCCGAGGCTGCGCTCAGCGCGGGTGCCGTCGCGACGAACGTGCGGTGTCGCCGGGCACGCACTTCTACGTCGTGAGGGCGCTCTTCCAGGAGGCGGAGAAGCACCCATAGCGACGAGGCGAGCGCCGCCGTGGGTTGAGAAGGGCCGGGTCGCGTAGGCAGGCGAGGACGAGCGGAGTGCCGCTCGTCCTCGCCCGATGGCGGTCACACCCGTGGCTATTTGATGAAGGCGACGACGATGCCCATGTTATCCGGGTCCGATTCCATCTGGTTGTACTGCGCGTGAACCCGGAGGTATTGCCCCTTCGAGATGGGCATATCTGGTTCACAAGTCGTCATGGACTCGACCACATCGTGGGCCATCTTGCCCCCGGCCGTGCGCGGATCCTGGTAGATGGGATCGTCGTCCATGTGAACGATGTGATCGGTCGGATGACCGGGCGTCCCAGCGCCTGGACCCGGGCGTTCCATGGACATCTCGTGGTACCCGGCCACCGACGTGCAATAGTACGCGCCCGTACTCCGGTTCTGCACCGAGATGCTGATACCCTCTCCGTGCACATGGCCGCCCATCCCCACGATCCTGCCGGAAATGGTCGAACGCCAGTCCTTGTGCGCGTCGGTGTAGCCGGCGGGCATGGCGAGCTCGGAATCGTTGCAGTTGTCGATGTCGAGCCACAGCGGCCGCACTGGCGTCACCCCCGAGGTCGTCCACTTGAAGGTGAACTCCAGGTACACGGTCTGGCTCCTGGTGGACATGTTCATCAGGTCGGTGATGAGGTACCACTTGTCGCTCGATCCGACCCTGTAGCCGTAGTTGCGGTCCGTCAGGTCCATCACAGTGCGCTCATTCCCGGCCGCGAAGATTCGTTCGTTGCCACCGAGGAGCGCGCCCAGTTGCTGGATCGGCCCACCGAACAGGTTCGAGGGGCAGCTAAGGTCACTTCGCGCTCGACTGAGCAGTACCATGTGATGCAGCATCACACCCGTATCGAAGTTGGCGGTGCTGCCGTCCTGGTACACGAGATTGGGAATGATGGCGCCGATGTAGCAGTTGGTGCAGGGCAACGGGACGCTGCGGTTGATGCAGGTTGCACCGCCCAGCAGCTGCAGCAGAATGCCGCCGAGGCTGTAACAGTTGTCCGTGGTGACGAAGTTCTCTTGTTCGCTGCCCGCGGCCAGTGTGTAGGGTCCCCAGCGAACCGTGGTGGTCTGCCAGTTCGCGGCTTCTGCGGTCGGGACCGTCTCGTATCGGACGTCGGCGAGGCCGAGCACCAGCAGCAGTCCACCAATGAAGAGGCCGAGAGTGAAGGCTTTACGCATCCTGCAATTCCTTTCGGCAGTTCGGCTAAGCCATTGGTTCAGTGGCGGGGCAACGTGTGAATGACGAGTACCCGGATGTCGGTCCGCTAATCACCTCCTCCCTCGGTGTCAGGTTCACTGCGCACCTCCCGCTGCACAGGTTGGGGCAGGAGCGCGGCTCCCACGAAGGTGGCGAGAAACTCGGCGACCCGTTGGTCCGGATATCGATGCCTGTGCTCGAGCCAGTAGCTCGCGATGTGCTGATGCAAACCCAGAATCGCTTGGGCCAACAGGTCCGGGTCCTCACGTCGAATCTCGCCCCGCTCCATGCCCTCCAGCAAAATCGGGCGCAGATCCTCTGCGTGACGTTCGAACGCCCAGCTCGAGAGCTTTCCCTGCGTGGTCTCGACATTCCCCAGATGCACGAAGTGCAGGAAGCCGGGCGCGGTCTCGGCGACGAACGCCAAGTATTCGTCGAGGCCTCGGAGGAGGCGCTCCACCACGGTGCCCTCACTGGCATAGGCCTGCCGTAGCCTGGCGCGAAGACGATCCGTATACGCCATCACGAGGGCGACGAACAGATCTGCCTTGCCTTCGAAGTACAGGTAGAACGTTCCCACCGAGAGGCCTGCGCGTTCCGCGATCTCCTCGATTCGCAGCGCGGGAAACCCCTGCTCCGCGATGAGCGCCGCGGCGGCCTCCATCAGACGTCGTCGCGCCTCTGGATTCGGGGTGCGGAGACGCCTTCGATCTCGCTTTGCCGGGGCGACGGGTTTCGGGTCGTCGGGCATGGTGAATGCGATTCTATTCACCACTCCGGTGCCTGTCAACTACCTGGCACAGGCCCGAGCAGATAACGAAGAGACCCGAACGACGTCGGGCCTCTCTACGTGACTCGAGTTGGCCTGCCGCTACGGATTCTCGATCGCTTCCTTGAGCTGGGGAACGATGCGCTCACCGTGGCCGTACACCGTCGCAGCTTCGAGACTGCGGATGTACTTGGTGAGTTGGGCCCCTCGCAGTTCACGGAGGCGCGCCTTGCCCTCCTCGATGGTGTCGCCCAATGCCAGAATGAGCGCCTCGCGCAAGGGCTTGTCCCGTCGCAGGTCGGCCGCCATCATCACTTCGCCTCGGCCCAGCCACGTCCTCACCTGCGTCCGCCGGCCGGGATCGGTTTGCAAGTAATACTTCAGATGCTCGATCCCGTACGCGAGGTGACGGCGCAGGTCGTTGGCCGTCCACTCGAACAACTGCCGGTCGGCCTGCGACCGGCCAATGCGGTCACCCCATTCGCACAGAGCCAGGAGAAACGACGTGCGAATCAGGTTCACGTAGATGGTGAGCTCCGTGAACTTGAACGCGGCGTACGCGGCCCGATTGAGCAGACCGGGCGACTGGACGCCGAGCCCGCCCCCGTTCGTGAGCGCCCGTTTGCGGAACGCCTCGACGTGCCGCGCGCAGTCGTAGATTTGGGTCGCGAGGTACAGTTTGACTTCGTGGTAACCGTACGAGATGTCCCGCAAGCGCCCCATGAACACCTGCGCGGAGTTGTACTGCTGCTCCGAAATGGACGTGAAGATCTGGTCGAGCGCGGCCTCGACGTGCTCGGGCAGCGGTTCGATGGTACTCCACGAGACCTGCGTCGCCGGCGCCCAACGCTCGCGAATGGCGAGCTCGTACAGGTCGGCGGCGTTATCCGCCCAGACCTCCGCCTTGTCGTAGATGGTGTACGGAGCCGGCAACCCCCGGTCCTCGGCAGGATACGAGCCCCGGGGCGTGTCGTTCTCATAAGGCCAGCGATCCGGTGCCCAACCGTACGACCCGACATCGGCGAGGCGCAAGGTGAACCCCTCCGGCCCGACCTTAGGCCGCGGCGGCCGCTCGGTGGGCACCCGGGCCCAACTCATGTCGAGCGGCGGAAACTGAAACTGCGGCGGTGGGGCCGCCCCGGGAGGCGCTTGCGTCTGCGTCGCAGCCCCGGCCTCCTGTTCGTCGGTGCTTGGAAGAAGGTTCGCGTCGGGCATCTCGTCACCTATCGTCCACAGCGGAGGCGGGCAGCGTCTCCTACCGCCCGCCCCGCGATGGGTTTCGTCAGCGTAGATCGGTCAGTTGCGTGGCGGGTCCAAGAACAGCTTGAGGCCCGGCGCCATCCGGTCTCGCCGGTCGCCCAGGCCCACGACTTCGAGTCGGTGCATGTACTCGTTCACCTGGCGCTTCCGGATGGCCAAGAGCTTCCGGTAGCCCTCGTTGAGTTGCGATTCGCTGATCCCGCCCCCGAGCAGAATCGCGAGCGCCTCGCCCGTCGCGCCTCCGCCCGTGAGCCCGGCCTGGGCCGAGCCGGCGCCCAGCAGGCCTTCCATTCGGTCGAGGTATGTGTGGATCTCTTCCCGCCGCTCCGGCTCGGTGTCGATCACGTACTTCATGTGCATGACGCCGAACGCGACGTGGCGGCTCTCGTCCTGGGCGGCGAGACGGAACATGCGCTTGTCGACTTCGCTCTGCGCGAAGAGCTCACCCATACGGAACATCGACTGGACGAAGCCCTCACCCACCAGGTGCAACGTCGACGTCATCTCGGTGAAGTCCTGCGCTGTGAGCAGCCCAACGGCGCCGGGGCCCGCCTGGAGCAGACCGACGCCGTTGGCGAGCGCTCGCTTGCGGAACACGTCGAGATGCCGCGCCTCGTCCATGATCTGGGTGGCGAGAAACAGACCGACCTCGAAGTACTCGCCGCTGATGTTGGGCGCATACTGGCCCGGAACGTCGCCGGCGATGAATTCGACCTGCGTGAGGAACGTGCAAAGCTGCGACATCGCCAACTCGAGGTGTTCGTCCAGCTCGGGCAGGTCTTGCCACGGGATGTCGGTCGCGGAACTCCACTGGCGCTGCACCGCCTCTTCGTAGAGAAGCATGGCCGACTCCGACCAAGAGTCGGTTCTGGCGCGCCAGTGCTTCTCGAACACCTGCGCGTCAGGTCGCGGCGCCATGCCCCGCAGACGCCCGCTCCGGTTGTGTGTCTCGTCGGGGATCGCGCCGTAGGAGCCCGTCGCAATGTCCTCGAGCGTGAGGCCACGCTTCCCGGGCACGACCCGTAGACCGCGCTCCGCCGCAGGCCGCTCGAGCCAGGAGAGGTCGAGGTCCTCCGCTCCGGGTTCCCGCCGAAGCTGTTCGAGGATGTCGCGATTCATGCCTGCTCTCCTCTTCCGCACGCTCACGAGAGCGTGGATCACCGTGCGTGGGCGTTAGTTTAGCAGACGCTCGAACAGATTACCACCAGGCGGATGCCCCAAATTTGATGCAACTTCTCCACGCCCTCGTGCCGCACGGGTCCGGGGTACACTGGCGGCGTGGATACGTGGCAGGTGCTCGCCCTGGCGTCGGGAGCGGTCGTCGCGGCTGTAGCGGTGACCGCCTTCGCTGGATGGCGAGCCGTCCGATGGGCGAGCCGTCATCCGCTGTCCCGGCGCATCCTCGCACTCCCGACCCGCGGGAAGCTCGCCCTCGTCCGCCGCCTCCTTAGAAGCGAGGAGGTCCCGCTGATCGCCAGGCTCGCGCTTCCCGCGCTCCTCCTGTACCTCCTCATGCCCTTCGACGTCATCCCTGACGTGATCCCGGTCCTGGGACACGCGGACGATATGCTCGCCGTCGCAGCCGCCATCGCCCTCGTCCTGTGGCTCACGCCTGCGACGGTCATCGAGCGCGCCCTCGAGGCCGAGGAGGCGAAGTTCGTCGAGCGGGGGTAGCTCTCACGAGCTACCCGCGTATACTCAACGTCGATGCGCCTACGTTACCGCTTCGACGGCGTGCTGACCCCTGAATCGGGAACGTACGTCTACCTGCCGTTCGAGCTCCCTCCGGGCGCCCGCAGGATCGAGGTCGCGTACCAGTTCGAAGACCGGACCTTGAGCGACCCCGATAGCCGGGCCAACGTCGTCGATATCGGTATCTTCGACCCGCGCGGGCACGAGTTCCTGGCCCAGGGCTTTCGCGGCTGGAGCGGCAGCGCGCGCCGGCAGTTCTTCCTGACGGCCGACGCCGCGACGCCGGGGTATCTCCCCGGTCCCCTCATCCCGGGAGCCTGGAACATCGTCCTCGGGCGCGCCGAGTTGCACGACCCGTCCTGTCGCTACTGGGTCGACGTGAGCGTCGACGTGGACCTCACGTCAGGGACCGGTGAACCGGCCAGCTTTCCGGAGCCTCGAGTCATCGGGCGAACGTCGCCGCGTACCAGCCCGGCGCGCTGGTGGAAGGGAGACCTCCACACGCATACAGTGCACTCCGACGGGAGCAACACCGTCCTCGAACTCGCGGGACAGGCCCGCGAGCGCGGGCTTCACTTCTTCGCGGTCACTGACCACAACACCAGCAGCCACATTCCCGACGTGCTCGCCGCATCGTCGCCCGACCTGCTCATCATCCCGGGGGAAGAAGTCACCACGTACAAGGGCCACGCCAACGTCTGGGGCATGCCGGGTTGGGTCGACTTCCGATGCGAGGACATCGACACCGTCGCCCGGCTGATGGCGTTCGTACATCAGGCCGGCGGTCTGTTCTCCCCCAACCATCCGAAGCGGCACGGCCCGCCGTGGCTCTTCACGGACCTGCGCGGATACGGATTCATGGAGGTGTGGCAAGCGCCCTGGCGCTGGTTCAACGAAGAGTCACGCGAGCTGTGGCTCCAACACCTGGACGAAGGACGGCGCATTACCGCAGTGGGAGGCAGCGATACCCACGCTATCCCTCCGGCCGCACGGAATCAGCCCAACGGACTGGGCGAACCGTGCACGTGGATCCGCTCTCCGGGGCCCCTGGACGAAGGCGCGGTGCTCGACGCCCTCCTAGCGGGCCATGTGTTCATCTCCGAGAGCTTCGAAGGACCGTTTCTCGAGCTCGCGGCCGATCTTGGAGATGGCCGATTCGGCCTCCTCATGGGCGACGTCGTCGAGTCCTTGCCCGACGGCAGGCTCCGCTGTCGCATCCGGTATCGTGGCCCCGTGGACAAGCGCATCATCCTCTACCGCAATCGCGAGGTGTACTGGGAGGCCCGCGCGCCCGTCGAGGACTACGTCGAAGAGATCAGCGTGCCGGTGGAAGGGCGCACCTACGTCCGCCTCGAGGCCGTGGGCTTCCGGGGCCGCCCCGAGCGGGGCGAAGTCGTCCACGCGATGACCAATCCTCTCTACATTGGAGAATGGATCCGTGAAGGCCCGGAGGCACAGCGGTGAGCAGTTCCAACCGTCGGGTCATCGCCGTGGTCTCCCACACGCACTGGGACCGGGAGTGGTACCTGCCGTACCAGTCGTTCCGGCTTCGCCTCGTGGGTCTCGTCGATGACCTGCTCGACCTGTTCGAGCGGGACCCCGACTACCGGTGCTTCATGCTAGACGGCCACACCATCCCCCTCGAGGACTATCTGGAGGTCCGCCCGGAGCGCCGGCCCGACCTCGAGCGCGCCGTCAAGGAGGGCCGTCTCCTCATCGGCCCGTGGTACATCATCCCGGACGAGTTTCTCCCCGGCGGGGAGGCGCTGGTGCGGAACATCCTCCGCGGGCATCGGGTCGCAGCCGAATTCGGGCCCGTGATGAAGGTGGGGTACATCCCCGACCCGTTCGGGCAGATCGCGTACATGCCGGCCATCTTTCGCGGCTTCGGCATCACGCGTGCCACGATGTGGCGTGGCGCCGACGAGTCGCTGCGGAACACGGAGTTCGTCTGGCGCTCGCCGGATGGCAGCGAGGTGTTCACCATTCACAAGCCAGGTGGCTACGGCATCGGAGCGCACCTGCCGCTGGCGCGCGACGCGCTCCTCGAGCGGATTCGCCGCATCCGGGCCGAGCTCGAACCGCGCGCGACCACGAGGTACCTGCTGCTCATGAACGGAAGCGACCATCTCCCGGCGCAACGGGAGCTGTCCGAGATCATCCGCACCGCCAACGAGGCGCTGGGTGACGCCGAACTCGTTCACCTCTCACTGCCCGAGCTGTTCGACGCCGTCGAACGGGAGCTGTCCGACCGGAGGGACACCCTTCACGTGCACGAGGGAGAATTCCGCAGCGGGCAGCGCGCCCACTTGCTTCCCGGCGTGCTCTCGGCACGGATGTGGATCAAGCAGCGGAACCAGCGGTGCGAGGACCTGCTCACGCTCTGGGCCGAGCCCCTCGCGACCTGGATGGCGTTGCTCCGACGCCGCGTGCCGCCCGAATGGAAGGAGCCGCTGCCGGCGCGCTTCGCCCATATGCCCTTCCCGACGCACCCGGCCTCCATTAAGGCGCTGCTCGAGCGGGCGTGGCGGTATCTCTTCGAGAATCAGCCGCACGACTCCATCTGCGGCTGCTCCGTCGACCAAGTTCACGATGAGATGGCCACGCGCTACGACGAAGCGGAGCAGATCGGCGAGGAGATCGCCGGCCACGCCATGCGATTCCTCGCGGCGCTGGGCCCTGCGAGCGAGCACGTCGTCGTCTTCAATCCGCAGTTCGGTCCACGTACGGACGTCGTGCGGTTCACGGCGCGTCTGCGCGATGGTGAGGCGCCGGCCGCTCTCGTGGCGCCCGATGGCGCGCGCATCCCGGCACAACTCCTGGCGCCGCCGGCCCACCGGACGTTCGGGCCCTATGCCTTCGACGAAGTCGAGGTCGCGTTCGTCGCGCGGGACGTCCCTGGATACGGGTTCCGCTGCTACCGCATCGAATACGGCCCATTGCGACTGGACCCTCTGCCCACCCCCGGCGCCGCTATCGAGAACGGCCTTCTCAGGGTCACGGCCGACCCCTGGGACGGCTCCCTCACGATCGAAGACCTGCATAGCGGCAGCGTGTGGTCGGGGCTGAATCGCTATGTCGATGGTGGCGACCGCGGAGACGAATACAACTACTGCGTGCCCGAGATCGACCATGTCGTCGACCGCCCGGCGGAGGCCCCGAACATCACGGTCGTCGAGGCGGGCCCTGCTCGCTGGACGCTCGCGATCGACTGCATCTACCGGCTGCCCGCAACGCTCTCGCCCGATCGTCGAAGCCGGTCGCCGGAGACGGTCGACGTGCCGATCCGCACGCTCGTTTCGCTGAGCGAAGGAGTTCGCCGAGTCGACCTTTCCGTCGAAGTGGAGAACCGCGCGCGCGACCACCGCCTTCGCGCGCTGTTTCCCACCGGCGTGCGCTCGGATGTGGCCTACGCGGACCAGCATTTCGGCGTGATTCGCCGGGCCATCGCGCTGCCGGATTGGGACCCCGCGACATGGAGCGAGCAGCCGGTCGGGACGCAGCCCCAGAAGTCATTCGTCGATGTGAACGACGGAGCCCGCGGGTTGATGGTGGCGAACCGGGGACTCCCGGAGTACGAAGTCATCGACGGGCCCGGCGGCGCCACCATCGCCCTGACCCTTCTCCGCTGCGTCGGTTGGCTCTCGCGCTCCGACCTCACCTCGCGGAGGGGAGGAGCGGGACCCGAAGTCGAGACCCCGGGAGCCCAGATGCAGGGGCGGTGGACGTTCGAGTACGCCATCATCCCCCACGAGGGCGGATGGGAGCGGACTTACCGCCAGGCGCACTGGTTCCGGGTGCCGATGCGAGCGCGGTGGAGCCGGGGCGGCTCGGGCGTCCTGGGGCCCGAAGGATCGCTTCTCGATGTGCGAGGCGAGGGCCTGATCGTCACCGCCGTGAAGCCTTCGGAGGATGGCGACGGCGTCGTCGTGCGGTTGTACAACACGTTGGACATGGAGACACACGGCAGCGTATCCCTGCGCGAACCGCACGGCGACGTCTGGTTCGTGAACCTCAACGAAGAGCCCCTGCGGCGGGCGGCAGGGCCTGCCGAGGCCGTTGACCTGACGCTGCGCCGCAACGAAATCGTGACACTGAAGTTCGACACGCCTCTGTGGGCAGGGAACACTCATGGCTGAGCCGCTTCCCCTCGTGCTCGAACGACCGGCGCCCGGCGTCGCGATGCTCCGCTTCAACCGACCGGACAAGCGCAACGCCTTCAATCATGCGCTTTCGACGGCCCTCATCCGCGCGTTGGACGAGCTCGAGAACGACGACGGCGTCCGGTGCGTGATCCTCACGGGTGCCGGTAAGGCGTTCAGCGCTGGGGCCGACATGACCGAGGCGCTCGAACAGATCGAGGGAGGCGGCCGCGGCGACGGTATGGCCCAGGCCGTGATTCGCGTCGGACGCTTTCCGAAGCCGGTCATCGCCGCCGTCAATGGGCCCGCGTTCGGAGGCGGGGCAGCGCTCGCCATCGCGTGCGACATTCGCATCGCTTCGCCGGCCGCGTCCTTCCGATTCCCGGGCGCGGTGTACGGGCTCGTGGTCGGCGGCAGCCAGCTCCCCCGCCTCATCGGACCCGCCCGGGCAAAGGAGCTGCTGTTCACCGCGCGGGTCGTCGGGGCAGTCGAGGCCGAACGCATCGGCCTGATCAACCGCGTCGCGTCCGCCGACCGGCTCGAGGCGGAGTGCATCGAGATGGCCGCGCTCATCGCCTCGCACTCGCCCGACGCCGTCGTCTGGACCAAGCGCGTAGTCGATCGTGCCACCGAAGTCGACGCGGGGGTGGAGGCCGAGATCGAAGCTAATCAGCGGTTGCGCGGCTCACAGGATCACGTCGAGCGCTTTCGAGAGGCGACGAAGCGGGTAACCGAGAGTCAGTGAGCGGGCGGCGTCCGTTGCGGATTCGCGGGCTCCGGGGATGGGCCCGTGGCACCGGACATCTCCGGCCGGGATGACGTCTCCCCCTCGAGCACGGGTGGATGCGGAAGCGGCGCCGCCTGACGCCGCATCAGCGCGATGTATCCCAGCAGCACGAGGAAGAACGCCGTGACGACGAGCGGGAGCGCGGCGTCGGTGAAATCCCGCCGGCCGCGGACGACGTCCAGCGCGGTGACGACGAACACGCCAGCCTGGTGCGCATAGGGCATCCACAGCAACCAGCGGAACCGACCGATATCCCACGCAATGAGCCAGAACACCGGCCAGAGCACGAGGAGGTGGACGCCGACGAGGCGCGCGGCGGGGCCATTCTCCAAGTCACCCGCGACAGTCGCGACGTCGATGCCCTGCCAGATGGTGAGCGTGAGCCCCGAGTAGAGCGTCCAGACGCCCAGCAGCGCCACGACTACCCGCAGCATGCCCTCCGCGGAGAGCATCGCCGAGGGCTCGCCCGGAGAGAACCGGGGCGTTCCGCTCGACGCTTCCGCCTCGCTCGTCGGCGCCACCTTCGCGTCCTCGGAAGGGCTCATGCGTTCAAGCTCCGCCTTCCCGTTCCCTGCCGAGGTTCAAGAGGATGAGCACCAGCAGCCCCAGCGCAATGAAGAGCGGCAGCGCGCCCTCGCTGAATCCGAAGCCGATGTCGTTCCGCGCCCAGTGAAACACGATGGTGACCACCGTGCCGATCTGCTCGACCGCGCCGACCCACAGCATGAAGAGCATGCGCTCGGCGTTGAACGCGCCGAACAGATACGCCGCTGCCAGGGCGAGGTACGCACCTCCGAAGGCTCTTCCACCGAGCGCGCCGTCCAGGTTGCCCTGAAGGTCGAGCACCGGCGTGTCGAGGGCCATCTGGAGGAGCCACCCCAGTGCGGCCCACAACGCCAGCGTGAGCAGTAGGAGGCGCAAGCGCGCCGTGGAAGCGCGCGCCGGCGTCGTGTAGCGGGTCTGCGTCGTCATCGGATCGCTCCCCCTTCCCTGTGCGTCGGGCGGTCCAGCCCGCGCCATTCTAGCATCGGCCGGGCGAGCGGCTGCCCGAAGCGCTCGGCCAATCAGTCCAGACCGAGAGCCTCGAGGCGTTCGTCGTCAATGCCAAAGAAATGCGCGATCTCGTGCATCACCGTGACTCGAATCTCGCGCACGAGGTCTTCTTCGTCCGGGAAATCCTGCTCCAGCGGCTCCTGGTAGATGGTGATGACATCGGGAAGGACGAGCCCATAGTCGGACGTGCGTTCCGTGAGCGGGATGCCCTGGTAGAGGCCGTATACCTCCTCCCCCGGGCCCAGACCGGCCTCGCGCCGTTCTCGGGGCGACATCCGGCGCTTGACGACGATGTCGACGTTGTGGAGCCGCGCCTGGTACTCAGGCGGGAGCCCCTGCAGCGCCCGCCGCACCAGCCGTAAGAATCGCCCTCGCTCCATGAACGGGTCAGGTCTGGCGGACCCAGATCGGTTGATACGGCTCGACACCGCGTACTGCCGCCAGGACTTCGCGCCGTTCCCGCGTCAGGAGGTCGTGCAGCACTGCAGAGGAGCGCTGCGCGACCTCCGGGAAGCCCTCCCGAGCGATGCGCTCGAGGATGGCGTCCCAAATGCCGTACTCCTGGATGGCGCGAACGGTCAGCGGCCACGCGATGGCGTTGATGCGGTCGGGCAGGCGAAAGCGTGGGCGAAGCCGCTTGAGACTGCGGAATCGCTCCTCGACGCTTCCGGCCGGCTCGACCAGGCGGATCATGGGTGGATCCAACTCCGTGTACCGATTGTCGACGAGCAAGCGGTCCGTCACGGTCAGGAACCGGAAGGTGATGACCTCCGCCTGGCGTACCGTCCGGAGGACCTCGTCAGGGTCGATGAGGAATGGGCCGTCTAACATGAATCCGCTCGGGCGGCTCGCCGCCACCCGCGCGGATTCTATCACGGCGCCAGGCGCGAACGCTCGCCTCAGCGTCCGGCCAAAGCCCTCGAAATCACCAGGCGCTGGATCTCGTTGGTCCCCTCGAAGATCTGGAAGATCTTGGCGTCGCGCACCCACTTCTCGAGCGGGAACTCGCGCATGTAGCCGTAGCCACCGCAGATTTGCAGGGCTTCGAGCGTCACCTTCATCGCGACGTCCGAGGCATAGTACTTGGCCATGCTGCCCTCGCCGCGCAAGAAAGGCTCACCAGCATCCCACATCCAGCCTGCGCGCCAGACCAGGAGCCGGGCCGCATCGACCTCCGTGGCCATCTCCGCGAGTTTGAAGCCGACGGCCTGATGAGCGATGATCGGCTTCCCGAACTGTACGCGTGTCTTCGCGTACTCGATGGCGTACTCGAGCGCCGCACGCGCGATGCCCACGCTGAACGCACCGATGACTGGCCGCGTGCGCTCGAGCATCTTCAGCGCCCCCAGCGCACCCGGCGGCCCGCCTCCCCCGTTGCGCTCCGCTTCTGGCGACCACCCGAGCTTGTTGCTGACGGGAATGCGGCAGTCCTCTAGGATGACGTCCGCCGTGTGCGACGCGCGGATGCCCATCTTCTTCCACGTGGTACCAGCGATCAGCCCTGGTGTTCCCTTTTCGACCACGTAGGCGCCCAGACCGGCCCAGCCCTTGCTCTTGTCCTCGGTCGCGAAGATGACGTGAATGTCCGCGATGCCGCCGTTGGTGATGAACCGCTTCGTGCCGTTCAACACGTAGAAGTCGCCGTCGCGAACGGCCGTCGTCGAGATATTCGCGACGTCAGAGCCAGCCTCGGGCTCAGTGAGGCCCATGGCGCCGAGCCGGACCTGCTTGCCGTCGCTCACGCACATCGGCAGGAAGCGCGCTTGCTGCTCCGGCGTGCCCATCGCCTGGATCGCCGCGGCCGCGAGGCCGCTGGACGCGATCGCGAGGGCAATGCCCGCGCAGCCCCTGGCGAGCTCCTCCGTGATGATGTACGGGATGAGTCCGCCACGACCACCGCCCCCGAAGATCCCCATGGCCAGGCCGAGCTCGCTCGCCTTCGCGATGAGGTCGTACGGCACCTCTTCGTGTTCGTCGTAGTAGGCAGCCTTCGGACGGATCTCCTTTTCGGCGAACTCGTGCGCCAGTTCGCGCACCATCCTTTCTTCTTCACTGAGGGCGAAATCGACCACAGAAACCCCCTCCCTCGGGCCGAACGCGCGTCGGCGTCCGGCACTCAGAGACTGCCCGACATTATGTTCAGCGTTACATGCAAGGGGCTCGAGCGCAATTGTCTAAGTTCCTAACCAGACGCAGTCGATCAGACGGGTCGATCCGAGCCGAACGGCCAGGGAGGCCAGCGCCCGATCCTCGATGGCATCCAGTTCTTCGAGCGTTTCCGGGTCGGCGACGCTCACGTAATCGGCCCTCGCCAGCGGTTCGCTCTCGATCACCCGCTGCATAGCCTCACGAAGCTGGTCCCCGTTCCTGACGCCCGCGTTCCACAGCTCCCGCGCCCGCTCCAGTGCCCGAAAGAGCACCGTTGCGGCGCGCCGTTCGTCAGGCGAAAGATAGACGTTTCGACTGCTCATGGCTAGCCCGTCGGGCTCCCGAACCGTCGGAACGTCGACAATGTCGATCGGGAACGCCAGATCCCGGGTCATTCGGCGGATAACAATGAGCTGTTGGGCGTCCTTCTGGCCGAAGTATGCCCGGTGGGGCTGCAGAATGTGGAACAGCTTCGTGACGACGGTCGTCACGCCACGGAAGTGGCCAGGCCGATGCGCGCCCTCGAGGCGGTCGGTCAGACGCTCGACGTTCACGTACGTCGAGAACCCCTCCGGGTACATCTCCTCGACGGAAGGCATGAACACCACGTCCACGCCTTCCCCGCGGAGGAGCGCAAGGTCCCGATCGGGGTCCCGCGGGTACCGCGCGAAGTCCTCATTCGGCCCGAACTGCGTGGGATTGACGAAGATGCTGACGACGACGTGATCGTTCTCGGCCCGAGCGCGCCGGACCAGCGCCAGATGGCCTTCGTGGAGGTAACCCATCGTGGGAACGGCGCCCACCGTTCCCGTCATCGCCGCCCGGACGCGGCGGTATTCCTCGATGGTGGTCACCACGATCACGAGGCGCGCTCCGTCGACGCCTGGATAGCGGGGTGGCCTTCTGGCGCAGAGGAGGGCCATGCTGCCTCGCCCACCTCCGCGTCAGAAGGCGAGTCCGTCATCGAGACGGACAGAGGGCGCTCGGTCCGCGTGTCCATCCGCGGCCGCGGAAGCCCCCTCCACGGGCTACGGACCATCCTTCCTCCGAAGGATGACGCTCGGTCCTTCTGAGAAGGAACCGGGGAATCGTCACGGTCGCCGGGACGCTTGCGCCAGCTCGGCGAGCGCCTCGGGCTTCATCTGGAAGCTCTGCTCCTCGGTCGGGAACCGACGGTTTCGCACGTCCGCCACGTAATCGGCCACGGCGCGCCGGATGGCATCGCCGATCTCGGCGTAACGACGCGCGTGCTTGGGCGTGAACGCCGTGAACAGACCGAGCAGGTCGTGGAACACCTGGACCTGACCGTCCGTATCAGGGCCTGCGCCGATGCCGATCGTCGGGATACTGAGGCGCTCGGTGATCAGCTTGGCGAGCGGCGCCGGGATGGTTTCGAGAACGATGGCGAACGCACCCGCCTCTTCGAGGGCATGCGCGTCATTGAGCAGCTTGACCGCGGCGGCCGGAGTCTTGCCTTGCACCTTGAACCCGCTCAGCTGGTGCACGCTCTGTGGCGTCAGCCCGATGTGGCCCATCACCGGGATGCCGACCTCGACGAGCCGCTTGACGGTCGGGGCCATGTGCACGCCACCCTCGAGCTTCACCGCCTGACAGCCGGCCTCCTGGAGGAAGCGGCCTGCGTTGCGGAGCGCTTCCTCGGGGCTCACCTGATAGCTCATGAAGGGCATGTCACCCACCACGAGCGCGCGCTGCGAGCCTCGCACCACCGCCTTCGTGTGGTGGATCATGTCCTCCATCGTCACCGGAATGGTCGTGTCGTACCCCAGCACCACCATCCCGAGCGTGTCCCCGACGAGGATGATGTCGGCGCCCGCTTCGTCGACGAGGCGCGCCGACGGGTAATCGTAGGCGGTGATCATGGCGATCTTCTCGCCGGCCGCCTTCTTCCGCTTCAGGTCCTCGATGGTCACGCGTGGCATGGCCGCCCTCCTCACGCCCTGACGGGCGCGATGTCGTGTCCGATTCGGACGATCTCGTTCCGCTGGTTGACGTACACCAGGTTGGGCTGATGGCGCCGCGCCTCCTCTTCGGGCAGCGTGACGTAGTTGAGGATGATGACGATATCGCCGACCGACACCAGGCGCGCGGCGGCGCCGTTGATGCAGATCTGGCCGCTATGCGGCTCACCTGGGATGGCGTAGGTGATCAGGCGATTCCCATTGTTGACATCGAGGACATGCACCTGCTCGAACGGCAGGATGTCCGCGGCCTCCATCAGCGCCGCGTCGATGGTGATGGAGCCTTCGTAGTCGAGGTTGGCCTCCGTGACAGTGGCCCGGTGGATCTTCCCCTTCAGCAGCGTCCGCACCCGTCTCCTCCGTCAGCCGCGCCCGCGCGGGGCGCACGCAACGACGAAATGCCCTCCCGGCGCGCGCCGGGAGGGCATGGAGACTCGACGCTCACATGGTTCCGTCTCGGCCGCGGCCGGTCCAAGCGGATGTAGCGAATCCCGGTTTGTTCGTCGGAGGTCCTGAGACCCCGGCGGGGCTCACCGCCCTTCTGAAGAAGGGTCGGCTGCACCCGCAGTATACCCAGGAGCCGGAACCTGTCAAGCGAAGTGAGGGTCGCTCACTTTCTGCTGGCCGCCAACGCACGGTCGAGATCCGCGGCGCTCGTCAGCCCGCGCACCGCTCGCAGAAACGACCCGACGTCCGGATACATGGCGCGCAGCGCCTCCAGCTTCGGACCAATCGGGTCGATGGACGCCGGCGTGTCCGCGTAGCGGCCGTGGAACGCGAAGAAGGCCTGGTTGATCTTCCGGACGTAGTAGCCGTGGTCGGCGAGAAACTGGCGTCGCTCCTCCATGAGCCGCTCGGCGTCGTCGATCCGTCCCTCGGCCAACAGCGCCTCCACGTCCAGGCGAAGCTGTCGCAGCGTCGCCGCGAAATCGACGCGCTGGCCGGCGACGCCATCTCGATGCAACGGAAAGCGCGCCGCCACCAGCGACCCGATCTCGCGGCCCGCGATGTTCGCGACGGTCTCGTTCAGTGTGACGAGCTCACCAGACGCGAAGTACCGGCGGCCCAGCGGCGAGAAGAAGAGATAGTGATGCAGCCACTCATGGGCGATGGACTGCAACGTCGCCTCGTAGTCCGCCTCCGGCTGTACGAGCGCGGGGTACGTTCCAATCCCGCGCACGCCGGCGACGAGCGCGGACTGGTTCCGCGGCCGATAGCTTTCCTCGATTGCGTCCATCTGCTCGGGCGTGAGGTCGCCGGGCACCAGGCGCTCGGAGAGCACCTCGATGCGCTCCCGAGGGGACACCACCAGGACGCCCGGCGGGCGGTCGAACTCGACATCGACCGGGGGCCAGACGAGCTTCGGGCCGGGCGGGCCCAGGGGAGATGACGCGAGCCCAAGATCCTCGAGGACGGCGGTCATCCGCCCCTCCAGCGCGTCCTCCACGCTGTTTTCGATGCGCTCCCGTTCGGTCCGAAGGGCGTCCAGCCGCTCTCGAAGCACATCTCGTTGCGCCGGTGGGGTGCGTGGATCGGTGAGCGCGCGCTCCGCGGCATCGATGAGCCGGTTCAACTCGAAATAGCGCTCGATCCGCCGATCCTTCTCGGCCTCCGACAGATCGCCACGCAAGAGCACGCCGGCCCGGTACAGCCACTTGTTGGGAAGATGGCGAAGCGTCCAGCCGGCAGCGTTGTAGTCGGCCAACGCCTCCAACGGGACAGCGCACGAGGCGCCGTACGCGAGCGAGAATGCACCCGCGACCAGGGCCACGGCCGCGAGCCAGGGCCACACGTTCGCCCATCGAGACGACGCAACGTTCACATGTTCAACGTAGCACGACCGACGCGCGGGCGGCGCGTGGTATAATCGCGCCGATTCCGCTCATGACGGCCAACGCCACCATCGCCCTCCCCGCCGCTCCAGCCGAGCCCCCCGGCGCCACCCTGCGTGCGCGCGTCGCCGGCTACGTCGTCGACGTCGTCATCCAAGCAGCGTTCCTCATGGTCTTCTTCGTCATCGCCGGGTTCCAGCTTCTCGCCTCGAGCGACTTCGGCGAACAGGACCCACCCGAGTCCGCCTACTGGGCGTTCGTCTCCATCCTCATGGGCACACTCCTCTTCTGGTCGCTCTTCACGATAGGGCTCGTGCTGTGGCGAGGTCAGACCGCGGGACAGTACGTCGCGGGCCTGCGTATCCGCCGGGAGGACGGCGGCCGTCCTGGACTCGCCACCCTTCTTCGCTGGTGGTTCGGCCTGAACCCGCTGTTCTTCAATCCGTTGATGATGGTTCCGTGGCTGCTGTTCGCAGCCGTGGCGGTGAACCTCGCCCTGAGCCGGGCCGCGCTGGTCATCGCGGGCGGACTCGCGCTCCTGTGCCTGGTGAGCCCCCTGGTGACATTGATCACGGCGATCGCCGGCGACCGCCGACCCTTGCACGATCGGCTCTCTGGGACCGTCGTCGTGAGCGCCGAATGAACGCCGCACCGGCCGATCGCGACGAGCCGATATCGATCGCTCCGCGCGCCTGGCGCACGGTGGCGAAAATCGTCCTCGGCGCGCTCACCACCGTCTCGATCTTCCTGCTTCTCATCTCGCTGTCCGCCATGCAGCTCACCCAGCGGGGACCGGCCGAGCGCGTGCTCAGACAGGCGCTTCTCATCGTCACGGAGGCGGACGCGCTGCTCGACCTCCACTACGATGACCTGCGTACGAGGGCCGAGGCCGGCGAGACCGGCCCGCTACGCCTCACGAACTACCCGCTCGACGTGTCGTTCACGGCGGACGAAGCGCGGTCGATGACGCGGGCGCAATTCCGTGACGCGCTGCTGGCGCGTTCCGCCGCGCTGGTGTACGAGGCAGGAGCGGCCGCGCTGCGCGCCGAACCCACCAGCCCCGAGCCTTCGGTGTTCTCGACGCCAGGGGCTGTTCGCCTCAGCCTCGATGCCCTCAACCGCGATACGTTCGAGGTGCTGCGGGTCGTGACGTTTACGCTCGGATTCGCGTCGGCTATACTCGCCGTTGCTCTCGTCCTGGTCACGCGCGGGTACGGACGCCTTGCGGCCGTCGGCTTGTCGGCGTCCCTCGCGGCCGTTCCGTTCATGCTCGCAGCCGTCGCGGTCCGGTACGGCCTGCGCGTCGGGGAGGACGCCGAAGACGAGTATCTCGTGCGCGCCTTCCTGAACCTGGGCGCGGAGGTGTGCTGGGTCGCCATCAGGAACGGCATCGCGTTCAGTGTGCTGTCGGTGCTGTTCCTCGTGGCCGGCCTCGGGCTTGCGATGTGGTCCGATGCGAGGGGTGGCGCCCTCACCCCCTCGACCCGGCCCGCCTGAGCTTCCGGACGTTCGACCCGACCGCTCGAAAGGAACGCTCGATCCTCAGCGTCGCCGGCCGCCGCTTCGTCCACCTCGCCGTCGCCGCGACAGCGGCGCTGGTCGCGTACGCCCTGCTCACCCAGATGCGCGCGGGCGGAATCCCGGCTCCGGCGTCCGACCTCACCGAAGGCGAGGCCCGCGTCACGCCAGGTCGCTATATCGGTGCCACTCCCGACGCCCGCCTCCGATATGCCGCGTCCCGCTCGCTGTTCGACTCGATGCAGGTCGTGTCGCTGTACGGCAATCCGCTGTCGGCCGACCTGGGCATCCTCGGCCGGTACGAGCCTGACGTCCTCGCGGAGCTGCTGCGGGCGCTTCGAGATCGCATCGATGAACAAAACGGTGACCTGGGCGTGGCGGGGGCGTTCCACATCGTGGCGGCGGTGGCGCAGCCATCGCCCGGACCAGACGGACGCTACGTCCAGCGCCTCGACCCGCTCGTCATCGAATCGTACGTCCGGCTCGCGCACGAGCGCGGATTCCTCGTGTTCTTGGACCTGCAACTCGGCCGAAGCGACATCGCCACCGAGCTCGAGTACATCCTCCCGTTCCTACGGCAGCCTGGCGTGCACCTCGCGCTCGACCCCGAATTCGCCGTCGGCCCAGGCGAAACGCCGGGGCAGACCATCGGCTCGCTGACCGCCGCGGACATCCGAGAGGCGCAGCTGGCGCTTTCCCGTCTCGTTACGGACGGCCTGGCCGAGCGCAAGATCCTCGTGGTGCACCAGTTCAGGGCGGACATGATCGCCGACCCCGAGAACATCACCAGGGCCCCCGGCGTCGACCTCGTGATCGATATGGACGGCTTCGGGCCGGCGCACGTCAAACGTGCGCAGTACGAGGCCTTCGCAGGCGCCGACTACGCCGACTATCCCGGCATCAAGCTCTTCCTCGAGCACGATCCGGACCTCATGAGCGACGAGGACATTCTGAACCTGGCGCCACCGCCTGCGCTCGTTGTATACCAGTGACCGGAGGTGCCAATGGACCCTGTACTGCTGAAGGAAATCGAGCCGGCCGCGGGCATTCTCGGTGTCGCCCTCGTCGCGACCGGCCTGTTCGGACTCTTTCTCTGGGTGCTCGCCCTGAAGCCCTGACCCAGAGTGCGGCGCCATTCTGCGCCACCGGAGACGACGCCGCCTCGCCTGGCGGAGTTATGTCATGTCGCCCCGCCTCCCTGACGCTGCGCCAGGATCCGCTCGAGCGCGCCGGGCTCCTCGGGAATCAGCCCGAGCGGCGCGAGACGCGGGACGAGCTCGGCCCACTGGGGCCCGCGTGAGAAGACGTCGCGCAGCATGGCGAGCCCCTGTTCCTCGCGGCCTGTCCTGAAAAGCGTGAGCGCCGCCCAGAAACGCAACTCGTCGTTCTCGGGCGCGAGGGCCAGTGCCCGGTCCAACAGGTCTCGCGCTTCCTCGAAACGGCCCTGTCCCAACAGCTCGTCGCTCTCGTCGGTCAGGCGGTACGCCCTCCGCAAGCGTACCAGCCGCTTCAGTTCGGCGAGAGGCTCGGGATGATCCTCGACGCGCAGGTCGAACAGCCGTTCACGCCAGGGCTCGAGCGAACGCTTCCCCGACACGACGACGAGCGCGGCCGATTGCTGACCGCGTATATCGCCCCCTGCCGCCTGGGCAGCCTCCAGCGCGGCGACCAGCCGGTCAGCGAGGTCGCCGTCCGCGTCTTCGAACGCCCGCTTCATGGCTGGCCACACAGCGTCCCTCACCATGAGGTTGGCCTGAACGGCAAAGCCGTCGCCCTCCAGATGTCCCGCCGCAGGGATGCATCGGGGCCCGGTGTGCACGGCGACGCGACCGTTAGCGTCCACCATCGCGACCTGCCGCACGTCGCGTCCCGGATCGTTCTCCACGAGCGCCGAGAGGGCCTGGCGCGCTGAGAGGCCTTCCCGCATGAGCGCGAGACCGCGCGGCCCGTAGTCCACGTTCGCCACGGACTGCGTCGCCACTGCGCCCACGCCCGCCTCCGCCCAGGAAACGACGGAGCCCACGGAAAAGTAGTGACTCTGCACGGCCACGCCGAGCTCGCCCGTCGCCGGATCTCTGGCGACGATAGAGTACGTGTGCGCGGGCGGGCCGAATCCCACGGTCACCGTGCTACGCCGGAGCGGCCTGGGGGAGCGCCACCGGTCGCGGATCGACCACGTGTCGGTCCAGGAACAGCGCCATGATCTCGGCGCACTGTCGGCCGAAGTCGGGCAACGCATCGAAGGCGTGCGGCGCGCCTTCGTAAGCGTGCAGCTCGACGCGGGCCCCGGCGTTGCGCAGCGCATCGAACATGCGGAGGCTCTCCGAAACCGGAACCAGCTCGTCCTTCGTTCCGTGGAAGAGCTGCGTCGGCGGAAAGTCGGCGCGGGCGTAGGTCACGGGGCTCGCCCTAAGCACGTCCTCGTGGGTCGCGTCTGGACCCATAAGCGCAGCGACGGGGCCGCTCAGCGGCAGTCCCGATGCACCGAGCAACGCGGGAGCGTAGAACGCGATGACGGCGGCCACTTCCGTACCGACGCCGGCGTTGCCACCGTCGCCCTCGAACTCCGGTAGGTTCTGCGTGGCGCCGAGCATCAGCGCGAGATGCCCGCCCGCGGAGTTGCCCTCGACGGCGATCTTCCGTGGGTCGATATCGAGCATTCGAGCGCTGGCGCGCATCCAACGGAGGGCTGCCTTCACGTCGTGGAGCTGAGCCGGCCATTTCGCCTCGCCGCTCAAGCGGTATTCGCAGGCCACGCATGTGTATCCTTTGCGTCCGAGCAGGATGCCGTAGCCCCGGAGCTGCGACCGGTCGCCCTGCATCCAAGCGCCGCCGTGGATGATGAGGACGCCGCAGTGATTGGATGTGCCATCCGGAGGGCGATAGACGTCGCACCGCAACGCTCGTCCCCCGCCCGTGCCAAAGACGACGCCGGTCTCGATCGTGACGCGCCCGGTCTGCAGGTCCGCCATGGCGATGTCACCTCCTCGCATGGGTCGCGGGGGTTGGCGAGACCGAAGGTACGCCCCTGCATCGGCGAATGCAAGGGGGTGCGAAGTCGCACCACCCCTTCCGCACCGAGCGTGAACCCTTCGCCCCTGATACGGTCTTGGTATACTTAGAGCTGCGAGCGGGAGTAGCTCAGCTGGCAGAGCATCTGCTTCCCAAGCAGAGGGTCGCGAGTTCGAATCTCGTCTCCCGCTCCAACCCCTCTTTGAACGTCAGCCCTCCCAAGCCCAGGCACGCTGGCTCGGTTCGTTCCCTCCCCGTGCTCGGCCTCCGTCTCGTGGGAGAGCCATGGGGCGTCGTCACCGCCGCTCGCCGCAGCGCTGACGGGACTCATGGCGGAAGCTCCCGTCCCTCGGCCATAGCTTCGAGAGAGGACGTATCCGTTACACACGGGGCTGGCGCGGGCGTACAATGGCCCAAATCACACCGAGGAGGCGCCACATGACGGACTGGGCGAGACCGGTCGTGCACTGGGAGATCGCGGGGCGTGACCCCGAACGGCTTCGGCAGTTCTACGCAGCCCTGTTCAACTGGGACATTGACGACGGGGCCATGCCTGGCATCGCGACCGTGGCGCCGGGTATCGGTGGGCCTGAGCCTGGCCCCGGCGGGCACATCATGCCTGCGGACGCGCCACGAGTCGCGCTGTTCGTGCAGGTCGCGGACCTACGGGACTCGCTCCGCCGGGCTCAGGAGCTCGGCGGCACCGTCTTGCAGGAGCCGTTCGACGTGCCCAACGGACCCACCGTGGCCCGCATCGCCGACCCAGAGGGGAACCACGTAGGCCTCGTGCAGCAGTAGGACGAGGACGGCAGGTGAACACCGAAAACGGAACGATGAGGGCAGGCCGGGCCGGTCCTAGCGGTGAGATTCTCGTGCACCGCAACCGGCTTCTGCAGGACATCCTACGACACGTCTGATGTCGCGCGGGTTCGTGAGGCCCCGAAAGACCCATGCCATGCGCGCGCTCGAGGCGAAGGGCATCCCCTACCGCGCCATCGTCTACGACAACACCGGAGCCTTCCACTCGGGCGCAGAGGCCGCGGCCCTCATGGGCGTGCCTCCCGATGCCGTGTACAAGACGCTGGTGGTCGTGCGCGACCCACCGTCGGAGCGGCCCCTCATGGTGCTCTCGCCATCCGACGTCGAGCTCGATCTCAAGCGGCTCGCACGCGCGACCGGCGACAAGCGCCTCCGTCTGGCCACGCGAGCGGAAGCCGAGCGGCTCACGGCCATGCAGATCGGCGCCATCACGGCCCTTGGCCTCCAGCGTCTCGTCTTCGACGTCTACATCGACGAGCGCGCCTTCTCACTGGAGTGGCTGTACGTGAGCGCGGGTGCCCGCGGCATGGAGATCGAACTGCGCCCCGCGGACTTCGTCCGGGTCACGGGCGCGCGCCCCGTCGCGCTCGACGGCTAGGGCTGCTCGCCGAGCGTAACCTCGACAGTGCGTTCGGTCCCGTTCCGGAAGAACGTGACCGAGACCACATCGCCCGGTTTGCGCTGGGCGAGGAACTGGAGCAGCTCGCCGTCGTTGTCTACAGGCTCGTTGTCGAGCCGCACGATGATGTCGTTCTCGCGCAAGCCAGCGTTCGCGGCCGGCCCGTCCGGCTGGATGCGCACGATACCCACGCCATGGTCGACCGGCAGGTCGAGGTTGCGCGCCAGCGTAGGAGTGATGGTGACCACGCCGACCCCAAGATATGCGCGAGAGACGCGCCCGTTCGCGATGAGTTGCTCGAAGATGGGCTTTGCGAGATCGATCGAAATGGCGAAGCCTACGTTCTGGGCGCCGCGCACGATCGCGGTGTTGATCCCGACGACGCGCCCCAGGGCATCGACGAGTGGACCACCGCTGTTGCCGGGGTTGATGCCAGCGTCGGTCTGAATCGCGTCGGGAATCGAATACCGATCCTCTTGGATGACGCGACCCCGCGCGCTCAGCACGCCCCGCGTCACCGTCGGATCGCCCTCGAGCCCCAGCGCGTAGCCGATGGCCACGACGTCCGCGCCCACCTCGAGGGCATCGGCGCTTCCGAGCTCCACAGGTACGAGGCGACGGCCCCCGGGGTCGATACGGAGCACGGCGAGGTCGGTGGGCGGATCGGCGCCCACTACGTCGGCGTCGATAGGTTCTTCTTCGCCGGGCAGCAGCACCGAGATGCGCTGCGCGAACCGCCGTCCCCCCGGTCCCTGGACGACGTGGTAGTTCGTCGCGATGTGTCCCCGTTCGTCCAGGATGAAGCCGGAGCCGACGCCCTGCTGCGGGACGACTTGCCCGAACACGTCGAGGGTCGCTGTTTCGGTCTGTACACGGACCACCGATGGACGCAGCTTCCGTACGATTTCGACGGTGGTGAGCCCTTCGGCCGGGGCCACAACGAGAGGCGCGGATGCGGCGGCGGTGGCGGGGGCCGTCGGCGCGGGAGTCGGTGTCGCTGGAGGCGTCTCAGCTCGTTCGCGGCATGCCGCCGTCGACAGCACCGCGAAGAGCAGTAACCCAACGACCGGACGGATCATGGCTCCAACGCGCGATGATACCCGCGCCCCTGCCGTGGCACAACGGCCCGTCGCCCGCTCAGTCGACCGTCAGCACGCCTCTCATCTGGAGTGGGTGCACGGTGCACACGAACCGGTACGAGCCCGCGACCACGTCCAGCGTGACCACCGCCAGGCCGGGGCCGACGACCACGGGGGTCGAGCCGGCTGGCGAGCCCGCTGCGCCGTAGAACTGGAGATCGTGCGAAACACCCGGGTCTCGGTTGTCCAACGTGACCGTCAGCGCGCCCGGCGCCGCGACGAGCGTCGAGGGAACGAAGACGCCGCCCTCGGCCAGCACCGTCAGCGCCTGGGGCGCAGGTGCAGGAGGGGGAGCGGACGTTGCGGGTGCCGCAGTCGCCGTGGGCCCGGGCGCGGATACGGTGGGCTGCGTCGTGGGCGCCGCAACCGTGGGCGTGGCCGCAGGGGCGGGGGTCGGCTCTGGAAGCTCGGTCGGTGCCTGCGGCGTATGGGCCGCGGTCGCCATGACAGACGTCGTTGTCCCCGGCACCGACGTCGGCACCGCTTGCGATTCGTTACCCCCGCAGGCGAGCGCGCCGAGCGCCAACAGGACCAACGTAGCGCTCCCCAGCGTTCGGGAAAGCCAACGATAGAAGGCCAGGCGGGGAGCTGGCGACCTGCGCCAGCTCCCCGCGGATCGTGCCTTCACTCAGCAGACCTCACGCCGCCAAGCCCACAGCCGGGCGCCAACCAACATCCCTGCCAGGGCGAACCACAGGACGCTGAGCGCCCACAGCGGCAACCCACTGCCGAGGAGATCGCCGCCTCCCCCGGTCGCTGGTGGCAGAATCGGACCGGTCGGCGTCGCAGTCGCCTGCGGTGTCGCTTGCGGCGACGGCGCCGGCGTCGGAATGGGCGGAACCGCCCGGATGTCGTCGATGACCCAGACTTCGCCCGGGGCGACGACAGAGAGCCCATGGTTGACGACGTAGAGTTTCGCCCCACTGAACGTCATGGCCGTGGCGAAGGTGAAGCCTGCGACCACTGGCGTCATCGTCCCGCCGGTCACGCGCAGCACCTTACCGGTGAACGGCGCGAGCGGTGGACCTCCGGGCGCGCCCTGCTCCGCGAACTGGAGCGCGTAGAGCTGATCCCCGGGCCCAATACCGACGTCGGTCAGCGCGCTGTAGCCGCTGGCCACGTCGTGCACGTCGCCAGTGGTCGCACCCACGGACACGACCTTGCCCTGCTCCGGCGGGAACGGGAACTGACCCAGTATCGCGACGTAGAACGGACCGCCGTCCGGGTCGTACGTGATACCGGTGGACACCGGGTGCCCCGGGAACTCGGTTAGGCGGGTGATGGCGCCGTCCGTCGTCACCCTCATGACCTGGTTCTGGTTGCCGTCGACCACGTAGAACGCGCCGCCGCGGACGGTCATGCGGTACGGGTTCCCTCCTGGCTCGATGTCGAGCTGCCGGCCGCTCGTCACATCGCTGACGGGGTTGGCGACGTTGAACGCCCCAATGTCGGCGACGAGCGTCACGGTGCCGTCGGCGTTCACTCGATACAGACCCGTCGGCTCGCCAGGGAACCCCCAGTCCGCGCCGCCGTGCGTCTGGACGTAGTAGAGCTGTCCACCGAGGAACGCGACGTCCGCCGGCCCGGTCGTTCCGAACTCCGGGTGCGAGTTCGATGGCAGACCGTCGGCAACGGTGGTGCGAACGCCGGTCGACGGATCGATCTTCGAGATGCGCCCCGTGTGCCCGATGTTGAACGTCTGCCCCTCGACGACGATGGTGTCGTCGCCACCCTCCCCCGCCTCAGCAACGTAGAGCATGCCGTCGGGGCCGACGACGATCCCTCTGGGGTTGAGCAGACCGCCTACAATGAGTCGCCCGGCCGATGGGCCGGGCTGCGCTTGCGCCGGCGATCCTTCCAGCGCGACCACGCCTGCGAGCGACACGACGAGCACCGCCAGCAGGAATGCTGCTCGCTTCATGTTGACGACTCCCTTCCTGGTATGTGCGGCGTTACGCCGCGGAATGTTGGGCTACCGTACCACTCGGCCCGTGTCAGTGCAACTGGCCGAACCATGCAAATAACCTCGGTATCGCGATAGACGCGCACGGTATGCTTGCTCCGCGATGAACAACCGCGACTCGTGGCTCCGCATGGACGACGCAGAGCTCCTGCGGACCTGCCGAGAGGAACGCTACAGGGCGAGCGGACCCGGTGGACAGCGGCGCAACAAGGTCGCAACCGCCGTTCGCCTCCACCACGAGCCGACCGGCGTCGTGGTCCAGGCCGAGGAGGCCCGTTCGCTGGAGGAGAACCGCCGCCGGGCGCTCCGCCGTCTGCGGCTCCGTCTCGCTCTGCAACTGCGTCGACCGTTCGATCTGGAGGCGCCCATGTTTCCGCCGGAGTTCGTCGCATACCGCCGTGGCCAGCGCCTGGCGATCAATCCCAAGAACGACGCCTACCCCCTGGTGGTGGCCACGGCCCTCGATGCGCTGAGCGCCGCAGGCGGAAGCTACGCCAGCGCCGCGCGGGCACTCGGACTGACGACGAGCCAGTTGCTCCGGTTCCTACGTTCCGACCCCGCCTTATGGGCCGCGGCTTCCAGCCTCCGGTCCGGCCCCGTCTCTGGCTCTGGAAGCCGTCCCCCGGGGTCTTGACTGGACAGGTCCCAAGTTTATACTGATTCTAATCTCATACCGGAGATACTGGATGAACTGTTACGTCTGCACTCGGAGTGGTGTCACCACGCCCGCAGTGGCCCTGTGCCGGCGCTGTTCGGTCGCCTTGTGCGAAGCGCACCGCGCCGAGGCCGAAGCCTACCGCATCGGGGGCACAAGATACGGCTGTCCCCACTGATTCGCGCTCCGCGCGCGACCCCGGGCTCGCTCGGTCGGGATCGCGGGAGCAGACGAACGGCGGGGCGCGGGCCCTGAAGGCTTCGACGCCGCCGAGTCCGGACATCAACATCCGGTCAGCGCACATCGTTGTGCGGAGGAGGAGACGACATGGCGAAGACCAACCGGGACTGGTGGCCCAATCGGCTGAACCTCGATCCGCTCAGGCGCAACTCGCCCCTGTCGAACCCGCAGGGCAAGGACTTCGACTACGCTGAGGAACTCAAGACCCTCGACTTTGAGGCCCTCAAGCGGGACATCATCCAGGTCATGACCACCTCGCAGGATTGGTGGCCCGCGGACTACGGCCACTACGGGCCGTTGTTCATCCGGATGGCCTGGCACGCGGCGGGGACCTATCGCATCGTCGACGGCCGCGGCGGCGCCGACGGTGGTTACCAGCGCCTCGCACCGCAGAACAGTTGGCCCGACAACGCCAACCTCGACAAGGCGCGGAGGCTCCTCTGGCCGGTCAAGAAGAAGTACGGGCGCAAGATTTCGTGGGCCGACCTGATCGTCTTCGCGGGCAACGTTGCGCTCGAGTCGATGGGATTCAAGACCTTCGGGTTCGCGTTCGGGCGCCAGGACGCCTGGGAGGACGACGACACCGACTGGGGCCCGGAGAGCGAGTGGCTCGAGGACCAGCGCCACACGAGCGAAGGTGTCCTCGAGGAACCCTTCGCGGCCGACCACATGGGCCTGATTTACGTGAACCCCGAAGGCCCGGGGGGCAACCCCGATCCCATCGAGGCTGCCAAGTACATTCGCCAGACCTTCCGTCGCATGGGGATGACCGACGAGGAAACGGTGGCCCTCATCGCCGGTGGCCACACCTTCGGGAAGACGCACGGCGCGGGCCCCGAGAGTCACGTCGGCCTCGAGCCCGAGGCCGCACCGATCGAGCAGCAGGGGCTCGGCTGGAAGAGCAGCTTCGGCAGCGGGAAGGGTCCCGATACCATCACCAGCGGCTTTGAGGGCGCGTGGACGAACGACCCGACACGCTGGGACAGCAACTTCTTCGAGAACCTGTACCGGTACGAATGGGAGCGCACCAAGAGTCCCGCCGGCAAGTGGCAGTACGCCCCGAAGAACGCCGTGGCGACGGTCCCCGATGCGCACGACCCGTCGAAGAAGCACGCGCCCATGATGCTCACGACGGACCTATCGCTCCGGCTGGACCCCATCTTCGCCCCCATCGCGAAGCGCTTCTACGAGAACCCGGAGGAGTTCGAAGACGCCTTCGCCCGCGCCTGGTTCAAGCTCCTTCACCGGGACATGGGACCCCGCAGCCGGTACCTCGGCCCGTACGTCCCGTCCGAGGTGCTCATCTGGCAGGACCCTGTGCCCGAAGTGGACCATGAGCTCATCGATGAGGAAGACATCGCCCTCCTCAAGAGCCGCATCCTCGCGTCGGGACTGACCATCCCCGAACTGGTGCGGACCGCGTGGGCATCGGCAGCTACCTTCCGCGGGACGGACAAGCGCGGCGGGGCCAACGGAGCCCGCATTCGCCTCGCCCCGCAGATCGACTGGGAGGTCAATGACCCGCCGGAGCTGCGTCGCGTGCTGGGGACACTCGAGCGAATCCAGGCCGAGTTCAACGCCGCGCAGTCGGGAGGCAAACGGGTTTCGCTCGCTGACCTCATCGTTCTCGGCGGATGCGTTGCCGTCGAGCAGGCTGCGAAGAATGCGGGCGTCGACGTCCGCGTCCCCTTCACTCCAGGCCGGACCGACGCTCCCCAGGAGTGGACCGATGTG
>FWWM01001219.1_pt1 | contig 79113 bp, 59 predicted proteins | sample 2228351 | NCBI WGS metagenome assembly FWWM01 (sample SAMEA103939774, study PRJEB20133) | metagenome | reverse complement strand
GGTGTGGAATCCCGTGGACCGTGTATTTGCAAAATTTGTGCTGGAGAAAGGGATAGAACTTCGCCTCCATTCTATTTACAGGAAAAGCCCTCCTTCTCCGTGAGCGAACATCCGAGGAAAAACTGATACAATACTCTCTGGTGGGCGGGAAATGAAAAAGGCGGTATATTTTGTTTTTTTGAGCACTGCGCTTTTTGCTGTTTCCTGCAGTGGCGGTGGAGAACCCGGGGGCGGCGGACCTCTGCCTCCTTATGACCCCATGCCTGCTAATGGTGCAACAAATGTGAGCATCAAACCGACTTTTTCCTGGAAAGCAAGGCATACCAATCCCTCGGCGCAGATGTATTTCCACTTATATCTTTCCACGCAGAATCCGCCAACAACTCTCCTAAAAGCGGGGATTACCTCAGCGAATTATACCTACGACAAGCCCACTTTGTTGACCATAAATACCACATACTATTGGAAAATTCTGGCGCTGGATGAAGATGGGAAAACAGCGGAAAGTCTGGTGTGGAGTTTCACAACATCCCCTTCACCTGACATCACGCCGCCGGATACGCGGATTACGGCAAAACAGCCAGACCGGGCGAAATTGAATACCAATTCCATCTGGGTATGGTTTGATTCCACCGAGCCGAATTCTACCTTTCAATGCCGGATAGACGACGGGAATTGGATTGATAGCTGCACGAGCGGGCAAGAATTTGATATTTCCAGTCTGACGGACGGATTGCATCAATTTTTTGTTCGCGCGTTTGACGCGGCGGGAAATGCTGACCCGACTGCGGCGCGCTGGGAATTTGAATTGGACCGGACGCCCACCGGAAATCCTCAGAACCTCAATTTGAAATCAGGGGATGAGATGGTTCAATTGACCTGGGATGCTCCAGGGGATAGTGACCTATCCGGGTTTCGCATTTATGCTTCCACACAGCATGGATTTGATTATAAAAACTGTGGGTGTATGCGGGCAGAAGTGGGAAGAACGCAGACATCTGCGCTTGTGGAAAATCTACAGAATGGGCAGGTGTATTATTTCCGGGTAACGGCGTTGGACGAGGCAGGGAATGAGAGCGGGAGCACATTTGAAGAGTTTGCCCAGCCAGATGAAGCATCCATTCGGGTTTCCCAGTATCCCAAAGCAGGGCTGGATGTGGCTTTTGATGGAGAGCGGTATCTTGTGGTCTGGAGCGAGAAGAAGGGGGAAAATTATGATATCTACGGGCAATTCATTCACCCAGCTGGCTGGATGGAAGGCGGGGATTTTCCCATTTATCAATCTGCGGGAGAGCAGTATAATCCCAGGCTGGTTTACGATAGCGTGAATGGATATTATGTGGTCGTGTGGGAGGATGAGCGAAATAACCAGACGGATATATACGCGGCGATAGTGGAGAAGAATGGGTCGGTATCGCCGTCCGGGGGGATTCGGATTACCACCGACGCGAGTTTTCAATCGTTTCCAGATGTAGCGGTGAACACGCTGGGGGCGCTGGTAGTGTGGATGGATTTTCGGGCGGTTCCTGCGATGATACGTGGAGCAAGGCTGATTGGTGGCGCGCTGGTGCCCGAAGACCGGGACGGATTTGAAATTTCTATCTCTGCGGGCAGACCGAGAATTGCTGGAGGACCAGCCCTTTTTCTCGTTGCCTGGACCAAATGGAATTCCGAGCCCAACTACGAACTGGATATTGAAGGTGCGCGGGTTTCTTGGACTGGCACGCTGGATATCCAACCATTTTCCATTTTTTCCGCGGAAGAAGAGCAGAATCGTCCTGTGGTTACCGTGGAAAATCCTGAAGACGCCAATACCCCATTTTTCGTTTTCTGGGAAGAAACAGACACGGGAGGTGTGCGAGCAGTTCGTGTCCTGCAGACCGGGGAAGTAGAGCCTGTGCAGGAAATCCTCGTCGGCGCACCCCGAGAGCAAACTTTCCTCGATGCCCGTAGCGTCCAGGATTCCCAGATTCTCCTGACCTGGGCGGAACACTCGGGCAATATCGCGCTCATTCAGTTCCAGAAATTCTTATCTATCAGCGGGATACTCACCGCGGCTATTCCCCCTACTTTCCTTTCCCGACACAATCAATTTGACCAGACTACGCCCCAGGTAAGTTTTGATGGCAATCGGTTGTTCATCGTCTGGCTGGATGGAAGAGATGCTGTGTCTTCTAATCCGCCGGACCTGGATATCTTCGGGCATCTTGTATCTTGAAAAACCTTTCAATTGATGGAGGCGATGTGGATATGCGAAAATATCTGTCCGTAGTTGCGATTCTATTGTTGATTTTTGCCGGAGCGCGGGGAGTGGAGAAGAAAAAACCCCCAAGTCTGCTTGGTTCTCAAAAGCCAGAGGAATTTTTTCAGGAGGAGTTTCCTCTTTGGGTTGAGCAATTTATGGGTCCTTCTATGCAGAAGTCATCAGCCCAATTCAAAGAACAGTTGAAGAAAACTCTCTGGAAAAGCCTGGTGGATTTGACCGTGGGGATGTGCCCATGGAATTATCAAACTTTTCCTTCATCGGTGAAGGAATGGAAAGCATCAAAATGGGTGCTGTTTCATCCGGTTGCCGAGTTGAGAGATTATGAATTTCGCCCATCTAACGGTTTTATGCGATTGATTACGGACGAGGAGCGGAAGAAAATCTTATCAGATGCGGAAGTGGGAACGGTAATTTTCTGGAAAGAGTTGATTCCGAAGGAGGAGTGGAAAGCCGGGTATGCGCTGGTTTTTGAGGTGCCGGGGAAAGATGCGCCTGAAAAAAGACTTTTCGTCAGGGATTATGCGTTTGCCATCCTTCCACCAATGGACAGGATATATTGCGTGGCAAACCAGATTTTTACTGCTGGGATGGTAGAGGTGGTGGAGAAAGGGAAAGCAGGGAACCTGCTTTCCGAGTGGGGGCAGGGATTGTTTGTGCTGAACCCTGTGGCGTGGAAGGATAAAGAAGTCAGCGATATTGCAAGGAAAATTCTGGAAAAACTCAAAGTCCAGTTTGATGTAGACCTACGAGAGAAGTGAGCAAGCTGCAGTGCAGGGATAAAGCACAAGGCGCATAGGGAATGCCCATTTCAGCTTACCTTGTGTAGAGGGATTACCAGACGTTGCACCAGGGTTCGTTGTCATTCGGGTCGTTGTCATACATCTGAGTGCCATTGCGGCAGGGATTGCCGCGGAACATAGACCACAGAGGTGCCTGACGGGTCTCAAAAGTTCCGCCAGTCAGCGTAGCACCGCGCATTTCAAAAGTGTGCATTCTGAAATCATCTGCACCGAAGCTAAGTTCAATGAATCGGTCTTCGAGGACAATTTCTCCAATATTATAAGGGATTTGCGGGTTGGCATCAAGGTGAGCAACAGCCGGAGAGGAAACCACCGGGGCGGTGAGGCGGATGGGCCAGCCAGGGACGACGGTGCCGTCCAAGTTGATAGCCCATACGGTGCCATTGAATGCGGCGGCAATGATTTCTACCTCAGAGTCCCAGTCCACATTGGCTACTACGGGTGAAGCGCGGACCACATCGCCTGTAGAGAACGGCCAGCAGGGCATATCCGGATTTGCAGGGTCGCAGGGGATGTAATCTGTGGCATCTTCCGCATTGAGCAGATAAATTTTTCCGTTGTCCGCACCGATAACGACTTCCAAATTCCCATCCCCGTCCACATCAACGATGGCGGCGGAAGATTCTACCGGCGAGCCAGTTTGTTTAATCCAGAGAACCCGCCCTTGGTTATCAATGGCGTAAATGTTTCCGTTATCTGCTCCAATGACCATTTCTGGCTTGCCATCGAGGTTGATATCGGCGATGGTAGGAGATGAGCGAAAAGCATCAGCGATGCAAATGGGGAAGCCGAATAGATTCTGCCCGGATTTCTCGTGTGAATTGTCTGCGGTCCAGGCGTAAATGCACCCGTCGGTGCCGGCAACAATCAAATCCGGTCTGGCATCGAGGTCAAAATCGGACACTGCGGGAGAAGCGCGCACTGCCTTTCTTGTGGGCAGAAGTTTGGGGAATCCCCGAATGAAATTCGCAGGTCCCACATCCGGTTCATACAAGCAGTTTGGATATGGAAAGGGCGGATGCGGACCAAGACAACCATAAAATGGCTGAACGGAGCTATCGGGCAAATTGTTTCCATCCAGGTCCAGAAAATGCAGAGCGACGACCCAGCCGTTTTCCGAAGCAAAGAACAGTTCTGCGGCGCCGTCTTGCCCGGGTAGCCAGTCCCGGAAACTCGTGTCCCAAGCAACTACATCATAAAGGGCAGGAGTTGCAGAAACAAAGCCGAGAGAAGGTATGGTGTGCAAAGTAATGTGCGCGGCAAGTATCTCATCTTGAGTGAAAAAAGCACACCAGCGGCAACCCTCGTGGCGGAAAAGGTAGACCACATTATTGCCTCCGATGACGACCTGCCTTTCTATGGTACCATCCAGCAAGCCGCCCCGGTCCTGCGAGCAGGTGGGTCCATATACAAAGGGGTCTACCACACCGGGAACTGGGCACATTATGTCCACCACCCTGCCGATGGCGGGGGAAGAACGGAATTCATCTCCGCCCATAGAAGGAACGCCATCAGGCGCCACAGCAGCCCAGAAAGGACCACCGAGGCGCAAATAACTCCCATTATATGGTACGCCGGTAGGGGAATAGCAGTGCATAACGCCATCCCTTGAGGCGTTACAGATTTCAAAAGCGCGTGTGTTGGTTGCTTGAGCATCAGGGTCGTCCAGTTCAGCTATGACGGGAGAAGATTTGTAAAACCGCGTGGCGGAGCGGGGCCAGACGGACCGGTAGGGCGGGTTGGGATAAGTAGATGCCACAGGGGAAATGATGCTCTGAAGCCCCTCTTCTGAAACTGCGGTGATGACATAATAGTATTGTGTTCCATAGCAAACGCTCTGACGAAGAGCCTCTCTGTCTCCCGGCTGGATTGCATCCCTGCATCCCGGATTGTCGGTAAAACTGGTGATGTCCGCATTTAACTGGGTGAGCAGGTAAGGGGCGTTTTCTGGATGATTCGGGTCTGTGGTATCCGGGACCGGGATGACATCAGGGAAGATATTTTTGTAGATTCGGTAGTTATTCACATTTCTTTCTTTGCTCTTTTTCCAGGTAAGACGGATAAAACCGGGTTGTGGCGTAGCGAGGAAATCAGCAGGAGGTTGTGGGCGAACGGGGGCGACGAAGGCATATCCCACATCGCGCACTTGTGAAAGGCCACTGCGGTTAAACAGATTCAGGGCTTCTGCGCGATACCAGTATTGCTTGCCAACGACGACATCCCCATCTGGAGGGACTTTATCAATGTAACACATATGGGTGGTAAATGAGGGTTTGGGAATGGGAGTGGGGCGTGGGTCTTCCGGACAGAAATCGGCTTCGCGACTAACCGGATAAAGGTCTCTACCCACCTGGAAATACTGCCCCTCAGGCTGGTCGGAGCGATAAAGGCGGTAGAAAGTAGCACCTGCGACTTTGGGCCAGTAAATGGCGATGAAACTTTCAAATTCGCCTTTGGTAGCAGATATTTCGGTCGGAGGGGTGACGGTGGGAGGAGTGGGCGCGCCAATATCTCCCACGCCAAATGGGGCAGGTTGGCTGAAACCGAAGGCATTTCCGGCAGCAACTTTATAATAATATTGCCTGCCCGGAACTGCTGTTCGGTCAGAATATTGCAATACATTCACCAGGATGCCGGAAATATCCACATAAGGACCTACTGGATTATCCGAGCGCAGAACCATATACCGGTTGGCTCCTAAAGCAGGTTGCCAGGTAATCTCCACACGGTCTGGATAAGAGGGGGGGTGCTCTGTGGGATCAGAGGCAACGACGCCAGAGGGCGGGGGCGGAGCAATCCCGGAAGCCCAGCCGATATCATACCCGGAAAGCGGGCTGCCGCCAAAGATATTAAATGCACGCACATAGTAGCAGAATTGCTGTTCAATCTTATCCGGTTCAGCGGAAAGGTCATCTACCCAAGACACATCAGTAACAGTATCCGGGCTAATGGGTTGAATATTGGGTTGACAGGAAATGCGGAAATCGGCGCGATAGACCTGATAGCGGGTGGCATTGGGTGTAGAGTCCCAGGTAATGCGGACTTTTCCAGGCTCAAAAGTGCCATCTGAGGCAGAGACACCAGTAGGAGCAGGTGGAACAGGAACCGGTTCTCCGATAAACCCTTCAGCCACATCGGACAGGTCTGACATCTCATCTTCTCCCTGAGTTCTTACGGCGTAGTAATATTTTACGCCGGGCGTGACATCAAAATCTTCCGTGATAGTAGCGCGAATGTCAGAGAGCAGAGGGAAGTCAAAAGGACCTTCCGGGGCAAGTGAGCGAAAAAGGGCATAGCGATTGAACCCGATAACGGGGCTCCAGGTGACCCTGACCCGGTCGGTTTGACCATCCGGCGTTTGTCCTTGAGATGCAGTAATCGTCTCTGGAGCGGGAGGTTTTGCCCATCCGAAATCTGGCAGGGAATCTGGGCTGAAACCCGCTTCATTTCGGCTTCTCACTACATACCAGTATCTTTTCCCTGCCACGAGGGAGGTATCGCTGAAATTAGTTGCGGTTACATCTGCAAGGAAAACGAGGGGCAAATTGACTTCTTCTGCCCGGAAAATTCGGTAACCCAGAACATTCGGCACCGGCTGCCAGGAAATCTCTATCTGGTCCGGAAAAGTTCCATCGGATGCAGTCACGCCGGCGGGAGCGGTAGGTAGACCTGGTGGAGGAAGAGTAAAACCAAAAACCGGGGCGGAAGGGTTGCTCATGCGTTCAAAATATTTTGAACGAATACGATAGCGGAAAGTGGAACCGGGAGGAACCAGGTCTTCATATATCGTTGCGCCCGTCTCCACAAGGAATATGAACTGTTCACTGAGCAGAGAAGCCTTCTCTATGACATATATCGCACCGGAAACAGGATTCCAGGAAAGTCTGATTCTATCTGGTAGATTGGATGTGGCAACAAAACCGGAAGGTGGCGAAGGCTTTTTCCATCCTGCATCGGGGGAGGAAGCGCTTCCATAGCCGTTTTCATTCCGGGAACGCACCTGATAATAGTAAGTTTTTCCCGGCTGAAGCAGGGGGTCTAAATCCTGATAGATAGTGCCGGTCACGGTGGCAATGAGGGTAAAGTTCGCATCCGAAGTTTCTGAACGAAGCACATCATATCCTGTGGTTCTTGCCGTAGGTGTCCATACGACCTCAATTCCATCCGTTCTGGTTCCATCTGAAGCGGAAATGGTAGCGGGGGGAAGAGGCGGGCTAACATCCACAAAGCCCAATATCTGCGATGTTCTTTCTCCTTCGCCGTAAAAGTTCACCGCACTGACCTGATACCAGTATTGTTTGCCCGGCTCAGCCGCCCGGTCTTCAAAGCGATTTTCTGAGACTTCAGCAAAAGCAATGGCGGGCTCTACACCCGGAATTTCGCTTCGATAAATCCGATAACTGATTATGCCCACCAAGGCTTGCCAGTTCAAGGTGACTTTATCCGGATAAAATCCCTGTGAGGCGAAAAGATTTCCAGGAGCGGCAGGCGGGGTTCCTCTGCGGTATCCAGTTGCTGATTCTGAGAAATCACTTACCCCCTGAACATTTTGCGCTTTGACCCGATATTGGTAACGTTTTCCCACTTGTGCGTTAATGTCGTCAAAAAAAGTTTGGGGGATAGAGCCGCTGATATTCTGGAAGTTCTGGCTGTCTTGTTCTGCGCGGAAAACCAAATAACTTGTCGCACCGGGTACGATGTCCCAGGTAATGCGGATGAACTCTTCAAAAGTTCCTTCTGAAGCGGTGACATTAGAGGGAGGCGAAGGAATTTGCGGAGTCACCGGACCCGGAGGTGCGCCTCCTCCCTTGCACTGAGTCAAAATGATGGAAAAACTCAACACAGCGAGAAATTTGCCCAAACGCTTCATTCTATATCCCTCCTTTTATACGCAAGTTTCTCCCGAACCTTCTGTGAAACAGCAGTCGTGGTCATTTCCAGTGAACGCATTGGTTCCTGCAAAGTTTTCTGCGCCGTCGTATAAGGTTTCTCCGGCACCGTTTTCGTGGAAGCAAGCATAGTTTTGATTGTATTCAAACAGGGTATTGTCCACCATAGGCCGGGTATTCTCTCTGAGCAGAGGGTAAATGGAAGCCCAGTCTGCCCAGTTATAGGCAGGACCTCCGGTATTCAGAGGAAAAACATAAGCGAAGGCACGGTTCTGGCCATTGGCGTACACACCATTGGAGGCGCTGAAACCAATGCGGCTGGCACTGGGCTGGCTGCCGTGAATCCACAGGCTATGATTGAGCAGAACGATGGCGCCAGGGCGGGAGCCTCCTGCGTACCAGACTTTAGTGTCAAAAAGTTCACTGATTTCATCTCTCTGGAAAAAAGGCGAACCAGTGCACTCCTCAGGGTCAACTTCAGGTGGAAGCACAAAGGCGCAGGGTCCTTCATCGGCATCAAAGTCAGCAGAACGCAAACTTTCATACCAATCCAATGCCCAGGGGTAGAAAATAATCGCGCCCCAATCTCCTGGTAAAGGCATTTCCGGGCTGAGGTCGGTATCCCCGTCCTGGGAATCATCCCGAATAGAGGTCCAAACAGTATTGGTAGAATCATAAACAGAGTGCACCTGCACATCCACAACTTCGCCGCTGAACCATACAGTCTCCGGGCGGGTCACTTTAATCACTACTGGCAATCCTCCCACAGCGGCGGATGTGCGGAAAATGGTTCGTGTCAAAGGCTGTTCTATTGCTTCTGTGTCAATCAGATAAGGGAAGCCAAACATATCTGCGCGAGGGAGGAGCAGGTCATCGGTGAGCACATAAGGGGCATTGAGAGAAAATCGGGTCCAGGTGGTATCCGCAGGCAAAATCTGGTATGTCGCCTCATTTCCGGGAATTATGACTTCTTGATTGTAGTTGTAGAAAGTTCCTCCATAAACCCGGATGCCATTACGGGTTAACGGGTTCTGTGTTGGCACAGGCTGGAAATAGTTTCCCGAGTTGAGCGAGAGATGTGGAGGGATTTCCAGGGGATACGGGTCATTGTCTTTATAGCAATTGTAGTTTGACCCTACAGGAAGGTCTTCGTAGCAATCTGCCGGGACTGGACCGAAAGGAGCGGCATCTCCTATGGCAGGCAAGGTGGTGAGAAACCAAGCATTAGTGAAAGTAGTTATCCCTGTCCAGTTCGGATTCTCTGCAATTCGCAGGTCTAACAAGTCTTGGCGACGGTAATTCGGATTGCCCCTTGTTGCCTCCGAACAGTTCCATAAAAATACTCTCCTCCAGTAATCCTCCGGAGGATTTGTTGGGTCCCATTCAACAGGGTCAGTAGGGTCTTCATCGGTGCTAAACCAGTCAATATTCAACACGCAATCCACCACCAATCCCGATTTATGGTTGTTCACAATATTGGTCCTTCGGATGGTAGGAGAGGATTGAAAGAGATGAATTCCGGACCCCACATTATTGGCAACAATCACATTTTCTATGGTAGGGTTGGAATTACCTGTTCCATTGAGGACATTTTTAACTCGTATGCCATCGTTTCCATTGTGGGTGAAAATGGAATCGGTGATCTGGGTGAAGTTGGCAACATTTTCGTCCATCCAGAGCATCAAACCGTTCACCTGGTTTCGGCGAACTTCTAAATCATCAATAGTGAGATACATAGTATTCCGAGCCAGAATGCCATTGCCGAAGTTATCCACAATCCGATGGGGAAAGACCGGGTTGCGGAAGGAATTGGTGATGAGAATTCTGCCGTTCTGTGCTCTGACACCAGCGGAGAATAAACTTGCTGTAATCGGTCTGCCTTCATTTCTCAAACCGTTCTTGAAGATATGGACTGCATCCAGATGCACCTGGGTGTCGGTATCAATGTCAATGCCAAAATCGGGGTGATTGTAGACGATGGTTTTCTCCACGCGGACAGGGGAATCCAGGAGAATAATTCCTGAGCCGGACCAGCGGGTATGTTCTAATGGTTGACCTGGGTCAAAAGCGCGATTTTCAAACACTTCAACTTCAGAGATTTTGAGTTGAAATTGTGTCGTTCCAATAATTCCATTATTGAGGTTGTGGTGCACAGCAGATTTTTCAAAAGAGAACAAGGCGCCTGCTTCATTGGGACCTTCAAATACGAGGGCGGCGTTCATTGTTCCTCCGCCATAACGGATATTCGCATGACGAAGGATACCAGAAATTTTGGTTTTGATGTGAATGCTACCCCAATCGCCCCTCTCGGGAATTGTGGCTCCGCCATCTCCATTGGTATCTCCGCCTGCAGTATCGTCCTTAAAGGAGGTGAAAAACACGGGATTGGGGTCCGTTCCCAGCGAGGTGAGTAAGCCTTCAATCACTATACAATTCAAAATTCTGGGTCCAGGACAAGCATTGGCAAGCGTTGCGTCTTCACTGCTCGGGGTGAACAGCATGAGATTCGCATCAATGAGTTTGATAATTACTCCTTCTGCAATTCTCAGTTCTGCCCGGGGTTCGACGAGAATTCTCCCCAGAAGCACATACGGCACAGGATTTCCATCCGAGTGAAATGCACGGAGAAAGAGGATACCCAGAGCATCAGTAACACGCCCATAATAAAGGGCAATGGCGGGATAAGTATTACGCAATAATGGGTCAGCAGGGGTAAAGTTCAGATTATCTTCCATTGCCATACCCGGTCGGAAAATGGAGATGGCAGAAACGATGGGAAATTTGCCCATACGAGTAAAAGAAATCGCCCTCAGGACAGGGTTGGTCTTCAATGGGTCTACCATTCGGGGAATGACAATGCCATTGGAGGCACTTGCATCCAGCCAGATATTTTCCAGGATGGGCGAAGCATTCCAAATTTCAATGGCGCCACGGGTGTACCAACTGGCTCGGGGCAGAGTCGCTTCAGACAGCCCGGCATATTTAATATCCACCCCGTTGAATCGGACATTTACGATGCCATCCAAACCGTCAATGAAGAATCCGGACCATTCTCCAGGAACTGGCTTGGTAAAATCCAGGTCTGCATTGGTATCGCCAGCGACCGTATCATCGGAAAAAGAGGTGAATACGATGCGCTCAAGCCCACGAGAATCGGCGATGAGTGTGGCACCCGGGGGCAGTGGAGGCAAGCCTTCCGGTCCGAGAGCTTGGAATCCTACCGGGACATTGTCGGCAGGCGTCGTGTCCCAGATTTTTACCACCACACCGGGCTCGATGGAAAGGTATGACTCCGCTTGCAGAATAATGGGAGAATTCAGCACATAGGGCAGGGAATACTTCTTCCAGGTGACCGGACCAACTTCTTTTGCGATGCCTTCTTCGATTTCCGGATTTATTTCCTGTCCTATTTGACCAATAGCAGAAGTTTGGATGTTCAGCAGAATAGCGGGAAAGCGATTGCCCTCATAAAGATTATCCAAGCCCAATCCCTGATAATTGGGAGGCATCACGACGGGAAAACCCTGGGAACGAACGATGCGATTTCCCCGCAGTTGAGTGGTGAGAGAAGCAGGGCCGCCAAGCAGGGAAATACCATCACTATTGCTGAAGGAAATGAGATTATTTTCAATTTCTGCCTGAGTTCCGTTCAAGATGAGCGCGGCAGTGCGCGTTTCTGTCCTCCCGCCTGCAAACCGAATTTCGGAATTTTTCAAAAAACCACTGGAGCCGGGCTGAAAGCGAAGGTATGCCCAATCGCCGGCGGCGGGCAGAGAAGCACTTCCATCTCCGTTCGTATCAGTTCCCACATCATCTTTGAACGAAGTGAAAATCACATTATCTGCCTTCAGCGAACCGAAAATAGAGAGCCTGGCTTCGGTAGATTCAAATTTCACAATCGCTTCCGGAGCAATTTCCAGAGAAGCTGCTGCCTGCACACGCACCTCACCTTGAATCACATAAGGGAATTGCAGTTTGGGCCAGACCATCGGGGAGACTCGTTGGGTAATTTCTCCACTCACAATGGCAATTCCTCGGAAGCGCACTTCCGCTCCGAAACGGTTTGATGGGTGGGGCAAGGCGAATGGCGGGAGTATCATCGGATAGCCATCCACTTGGGAGATATCATTTCCGATGACGGTAGGATTTAAAACTCCAGCACTTCCACTGAGACGAATACCCGAAGATGCCACTTGGGCAATCAGATTATTTTGAATGAGGGGAGAAGAGTTAAGGACTTCTAAAACGGCAGAACTACCACTGCCGCCACCGAAATAGATTTCGCTGGAGGATAAAGAACCAGAAGAGCCGGGGCCGAAGAAAATTTTTGCCCAATCGCCCTTTTGTCCAACACTGGGACCATCACCGTTGCTATCACCGCCGCGCAGGTCATCTCGGTAGGAGGTGAGCAGCACAGAGTTCAGGCTGAGGGAGCCATTGACGAAAATTCCACTTCCTTCAGTGAATTTCACAACGCTTCCATCGGCAATCTCCAGGCTTTCAGGAGCTCCTGGCCGCTCGCCTACCTGAATGATGCCTGCCACAAAATAGGGAGTAGGTAGTCGAGGCCAGCGAGTGCGTACGCTGTTGGTAAGAGTTCCTGCTTCCACTTTTACCACATTTTGCCCATTCTCCACGAAAGTGTTATCTGCGGAAAGATTCCCAAAAGAAGGGGCCATCACGACGGGCGCACCCCGGTTTCTCTGGAAAGTGACCTGGCTGATCCGGCTGTTCTGGAGAATCGGCGCTGTGCCGGTAATATGAATCCCATTGGATGCGCTGAAGGCAATAGACGAACGCACGACCGCTACATTGGAATCCACGATTTCCAACATTTGAGATGCTCCTCCGCCACCATATAATAAATTTGATTCCACAAGCCTGCCGGTGGAACCGTTGAGGAACTGAATCTGACTCCAGTCTCCAGGCTGTGGATTACCACCTTCCGCAGTGCAGAACCCTTCAGAGATGGAAGTGAAAGTGGTGGAATCCACATTGAAGGTGGAACCATTCACTTTGATGCTTCTACCGGGGAAAAACTTGACCCTGGTGCCCAGGTTTACTCGCACCGAAGCACCCCCCATAATTTCCAGGTCGTTCTGCACAAAATAGGGAGAATTGCTCGGAGACCATTCTAAGAATTCCGGCGTGGTGGGGGTAATCCGGGAAGGCAAAACGGTTCCGCAATTTAACAGGAAAAAGGTTCTTGGGGTGGTATTGGTTACGGAATTTCCTGAGCCATCATAGGCTACCACACGCAGGGTGTGTGAGCCAGCCAGTGCTGTATCGGTAGGAACGGGCCATTCGCATTTCCATCCATCCTGGGCGTTCGTATCCCGATTGGAGTTATTTAAATTCCTGCAGGCAAGGGGCTTATCAAAATCCCAGAAGAACTCTACGCGCACAATGCCACTGAGTGTATCACTGGTAAAGACCTCAATGATAAAAATCTGGTCGGCAAGGGTTACTACGCGCCCTTCAGATGGAGTGATAAAGTACAGCGTAGGTTCAGGAGGCTGATTATCCACCAGCACATTTACCATAGTCGCACCAGAGTTTCCGGTGGATTCATCCACTGCTTCAACTGCGACAGCGTAACGTCCATTGTCCAGAAGGGTAGTATCCCAGACAAAGGCGAAAGAACCATCATCGTTGGTTCTCCTTGTCTCCAACGGGTTGCGATTAGTCAGAGGGTTGATAAAAAGTCTTACGGAGACTGGACCTTGAAAGCCGGTTACCTGACCCTGGATAGCAGTTCTGCCTCGGACAATTTGGTCATTCTGTGGCGAGTTCAATGTCACAGTGAGTGTAGTGAGAAAAAGTATCTCAGAGCGGGAATCTATCCCTCCTTTAGGGTCGGTAACAGTGACCGTCACCCGAAATTGCTGATTTGGCGATAAAGGGGCAACCCACCAAACCACGCTGGGTGCATTCTCCCAAACGGTGGTGTTGACTGGTTCAAAAAATCCCCCGTTCACTTCCCATTTGAAGGTAAGTGGGTCACGGTCGGCATCGTCGGCAACTACTCGAAACGAAGCACGCCCACCGGGTGCGATATGGTCGGGAACAATCTCTAAAAGTTGGATAATGGGAGAACGGTTCTCTGGAGTAGGACCCGGTCCGGGTGGCGCACCTCCCCCTCCATTACACCCTGCCAGGATACAAATGAAAATTGGTAAAAGCCATATTCCGTATCTCCGAATCACTTGTAAAATAAGCGATTGCATATCTTTATACCTCCCTCATTTCATTTTCTAATGCGCACCAGAGCACTTTGAATTGGTGCTCCTTCAATAACTACCAGTGCAGGGGCGCTGGTTTGTGCATCCTGAGCCGTGAGATCGGTAGTATTCTGCAGCGAAGCCTGGTAGGACCAGGTGGCTATGTCCGGTGTGACCGGCGCGCCAGCCTTGCAGGTGAATAAACCAAGGGAGACAATAGCGATGAGAAGCCAAATCCCCAGTGCCCTTTTCCATCTGAACCCGACAAGACCGAAAATGAGCAGACTGCCCAGAAGCAGAAAAACAGGAAATTGCCCTCTGGCGATTACCGGGGCGAAATCTAAGGTGGTGACGAGAAAGACAGGTGAACCCGGGGATAAGGTGAGCGATGGAGAAAAAGAGAAATCTGCCCTACCGCTGGAGGTAACTGAAGATGTTGCCAGAGGACGGGTACCATCTGGAATACCATCCTGGTTTAAGTCTTGCCAGATTTTCACAGCGGTGATATCACGAACGAAATTCCCCGAGCCGGAGAAACGAAGGGTCATATCACTGACCTGAACGGGAAATCCAGAAGGTATGGCATCCAAGCGCGTTTGCAATATGGAAAGATTGACGGTGCCCGGTTGAGTATACAATTCACCCACAGGCGAAGCGGAACCACGAGAAGCCCGAACGCCAGTTTCTCCGGGAGATAGTTCCAGACGAACGGAGTCTAAAGCGGAGAGGTCATCGGTGGAGACGGCTTCAAGGATGATAGTGGAATAGGAGAAGGTCAGTGGAGGTTCCACAGAAAGCAGATAGGGGATACTTACACCGGGCTGCACTGAGGGGGTAACATAGGGAGAACCTTGTGGTTGCGGTGTTCGGAGGGAAACATTCCAACCAGGTGGGGTATTCCACCGAATGAGATAAGAGGTGGGCAGATTTCCATTGTTGAAGAGGTTGAGAGGAAATGAAGATGCAGAACCGCCGGGAATGCTTTTACGGATGGACCCTCCCTCCCCATTGGGTCCGAATTCTCCAAAACCCTTATTGTCAATGGCAAGGTCTACTCCAAACCGGCGTGCCAGAACCCGGAACTGAATGCCCACGGAATCCGTTTCGTTAGGTTCAGAAATGGAGGAGGCGTTCAAGAATATCTGAATCAATTGTTCATTGCTTCCAATGGGCAATCGGGCAATCACATCATAGGAAACAGATGCGCCCGGATTCAAAGGCGGTGTGAGAAATCCGGGCAGATATAGATTCGTTCCATCAGTGAGCAGAACCTCCCAACCCAGAGGAATATTCCAGGAAAGGACAAATCGGTCAGGGTTTTGCCCGATGTGCACCACCTCAAGGGGGAAGCGATGTTCCGATTGCCAACCGGAGACGAGGGAAATAGAGCCGCCACTGCCAGAATTCGGTGCACCTCGTTCTCCTCTACCCTGTCCAGAAATCACCAGGTCTACCGCATAGATAAGTTGAAACTCTGAAGTTGCTCTGGTAACGGCACGCACCAGGTCTACTTCGGCGAAGGAAGAAATACTGCGTGCACTCATGGATATGGTTTTTGTGCTCAAGGGCGGCGTTCCTTCCAGCGGAAACACTTCCGCCCGAATGGTGAACAGTGCTCCGCGCTCCACCTGTGGAGTTCTCCAACCGACTGTGGTGATGAGAGAGGTAATTTCTGCCCCGCCCACCGGGGCACTAAAATAATGCGCTTCCCAGGAAGGCTCCGGCGTTTCGGTAATCCGCAATTCAAAAGAATCATCTACTGATGGATTAGTGACAGTGAAGTAATAAGTAATCGGACTTCCGATGCGTGTGGAACGTGTCATCGTTTGCCTTTCGCCTGTGGGGTCCAGAATGAATTGGCCGACCACATCACTCAAGTCTGCTTGGCTGGAAACCATAGCATCTACGCCATAGGTGATTCTGCCAATTCCTGTAACCTGGTCTGTGTTTTCCAAAAGGGTGAGGGATAATGCCTGAAGTGTGGCGGAATAGGAAGAGCCAATGGGAAGTTCGCGTTTCGGCTCAATTTCAAAGCGATAAACGGTGAAAGTCTGCGGTTCATGGATGGCGGTAATCCATCCGCTGGTAGTTACATCGCTGGTGATGTCTAAGCCCCCGGTAAAGGCATCAAAATAGCGAACATCCCAATCCGCATCTCCCGCAGGACCTTTGAGCACGAATCGATCCGCCACATTTCCATCATTTTCCAGCATAATGTAGAATGTAGCGGGAGTGCCCGATCCAGCAGAACGACCCAGAATTTGATTGGGGTCATACAGGTCGTTTCCGAGGAACCGTTGAGGGTCAAAAGTCGGTGTGCGGGAAATCTTCAGGTCTGGTTGATAAATCTGGCTAACGGAGAAGTTGACCAGAAGCAGGTCACGGAGCGTCTCTCCATATTGCTGGCGATAGTTGAAAGAATCCAGAGTGAGGATGAGAGAATATGGGAATGTGGCTTCTGCAGGAGCAGACAGTTCTCCCCGAATGGTCTGACGGATAAATGGATTCATCGTGAAAGAATAACCTGCACCGAGGACGGAAGAAGAAATATCATTTCCTCCTTGCACCGCGTCAAAGAAAGTGATATTCCAGCCCAGGGGAGGAGGCGGCGCTTTGAAAATCAAGAAATCCCGCAAATTGCCATCATTTTGCACCGTGATGAAGAATTGGAATCTGCCCGGTGAAAGTTCCCGATTGAGAGTTTGTCCTGTTCCATCGGGTGAATAGACATCTTCTCCAAAGGGAGGTTCTCCGATGGCTTGATAGATAAGGTCGGGCTGGTAGAAGGGAATGATTTGAGTGATGGCTTTTACAGCGTCAAAAGTGGTTCGCTCTCGTTCTTGCTGGAGAGAAAAGACCAATTCCAGCGGGAAATCGCCGCCAAGCACTCGTTCGGTCGGCGTCACTTCCACCCGGAATATGCCTTCCTCCATAATGCCCAGAGCGATGGAATAACCCAGCGAACTAAATACCTCCGAGGTGATGTCGTTTCCACCGATTAACTGGTCAAAAATCTGAACATTCCAGTTAAAGCCGATGACGGAATTTGACCAGAGGACAGTATTTTGTCTTATCGTGCCCGTGTTGCGGAAGCGGAGATAATAAATCGCTTTCTGGAAATTTTTCACCTGACTGGATTTGCTCTGAGAGGCACCGGTGGGGTCGATGATATCCTCGCCAACGCGGTCGGAAAAGTCCTGGAGAAGCGCAATGACCCCATCTATTCTTGCCAGGGTTTCCAGAACCAGTTGGGCAACTGCGGTGTCGGAAACCGCAGTATCCACTGTGCTATTTGAAGTAAGGGAAAGCCGATATTCACTGCCCGCAGGCAGATTGGGTAAGGGTGTCACTTCTGCCCGTAAAATACGAGATTGTCCAGGTGGAAGCACGACGGAATAGGTGCCTGCAATTACCGATGTGGTGATATTCAATCCACCCGTCGGGGCAGAATAATATTGAACATCCCATCCGGGAATGGGTCCAGAACCGGTAAGCGTAAAAGTATCTGTGGCATTTCCATCATTCTGAACCTGCAGAGGTATGACGAGAGTAGCGCCTCTCGGGGTTACGGAAAGATAGGTTTGCTTGAATCCGGAGGCGTTGTAGACATTTTCTCCTTTCCATTGATTGTCAAGGAAAAGCAAAACATCGGTTAGCGCGTTGGAATAGGTCACCCGGAGTTCATCAAGGACCACTCTTTGTTCGCCATCAGAAATGAGAAAGGCTTTCCAGATGAATTGTCCCAAGCCTGCCACCCCCGGGAACAGCTCTATGTTATCGCTTATTTCCAGGGCCATATTGGCATATTTTGGAGATTGTTCTGGAGCAGGGAGCCATTGGGGAGGGGTGCGGGAAGTATCCACATAATACCAATCTGTTCCATTGGGGGAAAGTTGATATTTGACCTGGCCTTCATTGAATCCCCCGAGAATCTCTTCAAAAGAAAGCAAGGAGAAATAGAAGGGTCTTGGAGATAAGTTCACCACAGTGGGAGCGCGAAAAGAGAAGAACTTCTCCGCCGGACCCAAAGTAATGGTAGGCGCAGGATTTCCCTCCTGCATGGCAAAAATTCTCAACGACCTTGCGTTGCTGGGGTTTGCATAGTCGTAAACATCGGGAAACGGGAAGAGGAAATTCGTTTCATCGCCGGAAGAAATTCCTACCCGTGCCCCTTTTCTCAGGCTAGTTGTTGAGTTAGGTCCATAATCAAACTGCATATGCCCATTGCTGAACAGACGGAGGACGAAACGATTAGTGCCCCCCCAATTCGCGAGTTGGGCAACCCATCGTACCCGGAATTCGTGGGGCGTAACGAGCGGATTGGCCGAGGAAATGAACATTTTATAAAATGGGTAAATCCCCACTGGAGTCAGGTCTCGGGCATAAGGGATGATGAGGCGATAGGGGATGATGTTTTTGGTGAAAAACTCGCTTGACCAGCCGCAGGGATAAGGCCAGAGTGCATCTCCACCGCCTCCGGAGCCGCCCAGTCCCATTGGCTCTTGTTCGGGCAAAGGAGTCTGGGGGTTATCGTAGTAGGGGTGGACGCATCCGTTGATATTCACTTTCAGGAAGTTATACGCTTTGCCATAAAACGGAAAGAAGAAATTGGGGATTTCATTCGGGTCATCATTGGGGTCGCCCACAGCAATCTGAATATTTCCCTCTTCACCGCCCGGGGAAAGTTGCACATTCACATACGACTGTGGGCAATTGGGTCCAGGTGTCTCGCAATATTGGTTGGTCGGCAACTGAACGGGATAGTACTTCATTGCTGGGCAAATCGTTGGGTCATTGGGGTCGCCGGGAGTCAGGTCCAGGCACTGCACCCCATCTGCGAAAAAAGTGAGATTGCTCTGGGAAACATCTATGGCATTCGGGTTATTAAAATAAAGATAAATTCGTGTGGTGCCGGGAACAAGTTGGGGAATTTTCACATAATACACGGCAAATCGGTCGGAGGGGGGAAGATAGATAAAAGATTCCCGGTAATAAGTCAATTCAATGCCTGCGGCATCTACGAAGCGCACATCCAGACCATTGGGATTGACCGAAGACCAGAAATCATCAAAAATTGGGGTGGTATCAATCTGGACGCGAAATATATAGTTGGTAATCGTCTGAAATTCAGCAGGCTGGTTGGGATCGGGATTAAAAACGATGGTAATGGGCTTACGCCATTTCCAATCGCGATGGAACCAGGGCGTATGAGCCCGTAATTTTGCCGTTCCACCGGAAATTTCTACTTCCGCAGGGTCATAAAGAAAGAAATTTTCCGGCGGAGTCTCGGTAAATCGCCATCGTGTCGTCGTAGCTGCAGAAAGAATAAGCGCTACTACTACCATTGTGATAACCCTGAATCTCCTCATCCCCATCATCTCCATAATGAATTGTAGAATGCGATAATGTTTTTCCCCTTTTATGTGAGTTGAAAATAGGTGGAAACTTGTTTGTTGGCTGTGATATGGTATAGTAGTGGGCAGGACGATGAGAGACTGGAAACATACTTTATGTTTGCCACGAACAGATTTTCCTATGAAGGGAAATTTGCCGAAAAAAGAGAGAGAAATTTTGCGGTTGTGGGAAGAAATTTCGCTATATTCCCGGCTGATGAAAATGCGGGGAGACGCACGCAAAAAAGGGCAGATTTTCATCCTTCACGACGGACCGCCTTATGCCAATGGGGATATTCATGTGGGGCATGTGTTGAATAAAGTGCTCAAGGATATAGTGGTGAAATGGAAATTGATGAGCGGTTATTATTGCGCTTTTGCTCCCGGATGGGATACCCATGGTTTGCCCACAGAGCAGGAAGTCATTAAAGAATTCGGGTTTGACCGAAAATCGGTTTTTCCTCTGGAGTGGAGGAAAAAGTGTCGGGATTTTGCAGAGTACTATGTTGAGCGGCAGAAAGAGCAGTTTATTCGCTTGGGTTGTTTGGGCGATTGGGAAAATCCCTATCTGACTTATGACCCGATATATGAAGCCAAAGAAATTCAGATACTGGGGATATTGGGAGAAAAGGGCCTTCTATATCGCCGAAAAAAGCCCATCTTCTGGTGCCCGAATTGCGAAACTGCTTTGGCTGAGGCAGAAATTGAATATGAGGAAGTTTCCTCATACTCCATTTATGTGGCGTTTCCGCTGGAGAAGCCATTATATCTGCAAGAACGGGGTGAGCAGGTAACTGCTTCCCTGGTCATCTGGACTACGACGCCCTGGACGCTTCCTGCCAATGTTGCAGTAGCGGTTCATCCAACAGCCTATTATTCTCTCTACCATACGGAGAAAGAGAATATGATTGTTGCGGAAGCCCGATGGGATGAATTTTCTAAAAAGTTAGGTATCGTTTCTTCGGAAAAATGGAAAACCTGGAGGGGAAGTGACCTCACCGGCTTAAGGTATTATCATCCAGTTGTGGGCATGCCCGATAAAGCAAGGTTGGGACTTATAGAGGTCTTCAGCGGGGTCGGGGAATATAAAGATTCTACGGAAAAGATTCAGCGTGTAGTAACTTCAGAGATGGTAGATTTATTCACAGGTACGGGTATGGTGCATATTTCCCCGGGGCATGGTGAGGAAGATTATGACATTGGGGTGCAGAATGGTCTACCGATTTTTTCCCCGCTGGACAATGAAGGGCGGTTTCAACTTCCCATAGTTACAGAGATGGAGCAAGTTTCTGGCTTCGGATTCATAAATGGAAAATTTTACGAAGAGGCTAACGGTCTAATTTTAGCACGGCTGAGAGGAAAGGGAGAATTACTCTGTGAGGAAGAAATCGTTCATTCCTATCCCCACTGCTGGCGGTGCAAACAGCCAGTAATTTTCCGAGCAACGCCCCAATGGTTTCTGAATATTGGCAAAATTCGGGATAGTCTTATTCAAGGTGCGGAATCAATCCAGTGGTTTCCCTCCTGGGGAGTAGAGCGTCAGGTAAATATGTTGAAAGAGCGTCCGGATTGGTGTCTTTCACGCCAGAGGGTTTGGGGAGTTCCCCTGCCCATCTTTTACTGCGCATCCTGCGGAGAATCCATACTTTCCCGAGCCAGCGTGTCGAGACTGGAGGAATTGGTGAAAGAGAAAGGCGTGGATATTTGGTGGGAAAGGGAAGCAGAAGAGCTATTACCGGAAGATTTTACTTGCCCGAAATGTGGAAATGCCACATTTCAAAAAGAGAAAGATATTGTGGATGTCTGGTTTGATTCGGGTGTGAGCCACTTTGCAGTTCTGCAGGAGCGACCGGAGCTCACCTGGCCCTGTGACCTGTATTTAGAGGGAAGTGACCAGTATCGGGGTTGGTTTCAGACATCGCTCACCACATCGGTGGCGGTGGCTGGTCTGCCTCCGATGAGGCAAATTCTCACGCATGGTTTCGTGGTGGACCAGGAAGGGAGAAAAATGTCCAAATCGTTGGGAAATGTGGTGGAGCCGGCAGAAATACTGGAAAAATATGGGGCAGAAATTCTCCGCGCATGGGCGGTTTCGGCTGATTTTACTGAAGATATGAAGATTTCGGATGAGTTGCTCCAGTATGTGGTAGATGGGTATAGAAAAATTCGCAATACCCTGCGGTTTTTCCTTTCCAATCTGAGCGATTACCGCCCGACGCTGGAACCGCCTGTGCTCGGATTGCGGGAACTGGACAAGTGGATTTTACATCAGTGGTGCAAAACTGTTCAGCAAGTGCATAAAAGTTACGAATCTTATCAATTTCACCAGGCATATCGGAAATTGCATCAATTTAGCACGGTGCAGCTGAGCGCTTTTTATCTGGAAGCGGTAAAAGACCGGTTATATGTGTATCCAGCAAATTCCGTGGAGCGTAAGGCGGTGCAATTCACCCTTTCTCGGATACTGGAGGGAATGCTGGGTCTTCTTGCCCCCATCCTTTCGTTCACTGCGGAGGAAGCATATCAAAATCTGCCTTATCGCAAAAAAGATGTTCCCAGCGTATTTTTTCTTCCTTTTCCTCTTCCTGAAGAGGAGTGGTTAGATGGGGAGTTGGCGCACAGATGGGAACAAATTCTCTGGGTGCGTCATCGGGTGAATCAAGAACTGGAAAAGAAGAAGCAGGATGGGATTCGTGAGCCTCTGGATGCGGTGTTAACTATTTATGCCGGGCCGAAATGGAGTCAAATATTTGCGCGGTTTTCTGCGGTTGAATTGGAGGAGATTTTTGGCACTTCTGGCGTCTTTCTGCGGTCCATCTCCGACTTTTCTGAAGAAGTAAAAGAGTGGCAGGTTCGCGAAGAAGGGCTTGTCATTGCCGTGGAAAAGGCTGGGGCAGCCAAATGCTCCCGATGCTGGAAACGATACCCTTCAGTGGGAGAATCGGAAGATCATCCTGAATTGTGTGGGAGGTGCCGAAATTGCATTCAGTAATACTCCTATTTTTTCTGAATAGTTTCATTGTATCCAATACCCCAAAATTTCCTGCAAAAGGCAAAGAGGTAACCGTGTGGTATGAAATTTGGTCCCCTGAGGGAATTCGCTATGGTTCTGTGCCGTGGAGAAAAACAGCGGTGATTTCATACGAGAAAGGAGAGGTATTGGTGTTCTACAAATTTGAATCGGGCGAACTGGTGGATGATGCAGAAGGTTATGGATACTTCGCTTGGCTGGATACCCCGGTAAAGGGCGCCTACCTGTATCTTGCGCGAGTTATGGACCGCTGGAATCGTAGAGATGCGGACGGAAATCCTGTGGAGGCGCTCAAATGGTACCAAAAGGAATTAGAACTGTTTCCGGATAATATGGAAGCGTTTGTGGAATATTGGGTGCTGAAAAAAGAGCAGGAAGAAAATATAGAAGAAATTAGAGCAGTAATCCAGCCCAAGTGGGATAAGTTAAGGTATCTCGTGCCGGAGGAGTTATTTGCACGCATTGTGCTATTGGACCAGATTTATGAGAAGCCAGATGAGGCAAAAATCCTTGCGCAGCGATTTTTCTCCCAATTTCCGGAGCATCCGCTGATTTGTGAATTGTACTTGCGATACCTGAATGAACCGCCTGTCACCTTACCTGTTCAATGCAGAAATGATTGGGAATATGCTTGGATTTTTGAGCCTTGGGTGGAGCAAAAGTTGCAGGAGAAGAAATATAATAGCGTTCTAAAAAGGGTGGAGGAGTATTTTCGGGAATTTTCCATACCGCGCACGCCGCAACTGACGCAACTTTGCCTTTATGCTGCGCAAGCTGGTGCGGATTCGGGAAATCTGGAAGCGATGGAGCACTGGCTGAATTTCTGCCAGAAACTTCTGGATTCTTCGGCGTTCACATATCATTACCTTTGGCGACATCCCTTTTCGCGAAAAGCGAAATACCGGGAATTGAAAGGGGCTGTGTATCGGAGAGGGGCAGAACTGTATGCGCAAATGGGGAAAAATTCCGAAGCGTTGAACTTTTGGCAGGCTTCCCTGCCATATACTTCGGAAACGATAGAAAAATTTGAAGTTTTTGTCCGCGTTGGCGAACTCTTTGCTCAGGAGGGAAATAAGGCAAAAGCACTGGAATCCTATATTCAAGCATTGGTTCTGGAGCCGGAAAACGAAGATGTGAAGAAAAAAGTCCGCTTGTTCTGGAGCCAGGTGCATCCAAAAGCCCCAGCGAGTGGTTGGGAAAAAGAGGTTCAACAGCGGCTGAACCCACTGGAAATTGTGCCTACCGGTTTTCAATTTCGTGACCTGTCGGGCAAAGTATGGAAATGGAAGAATTTGCCGGAGCGACCTATTGTCTTAAACTTTTGGGCGACCTGGTGTCCCCCGTGCAGAAGGGAAATTCCTCAATTGAATGAGGTGGCAAAAAAGTTTCCTGATGTGGTTTTTCTGGCTTTAACGAAAGAAAAACCGGTCACGATAACCCGCTTTTTGAAAAAAACGCCTTTTTCTTACCTGATTGTTCCAGAATCTGCTTCCCTGTTTGGTATTTTCAATATATCTTCTATACCAGTTCATCTCATTCTGGATGAAAATCGGGTAGTGCGCTTTCGGCTTGTGGGAGGCCGGGAGGACTTGGAGCAAGTTTTAACCGACCGGATTCAGTATTTATTAAAAGAAAATGAGGATAGCTCATCTCGCCGATAATCACATCGGCTATCCCCAATTTGGCTTGGAAGAGCGGGATGCGGATTTCGCCCGAGCGTTTGAGAAGGCGGTGGATGAAATCCTGGCTCGCGATGTGGACCTGGTGTTGCACAGCGGGGATTTGTTTGAAAAGCCGTCTCCGCGGATTGCTCATTTAGATTTTATTTACAGTCAAGCCCGTCGGTTAAAAGATGCGGGCATTCCGATGTTTTGTATTTTGGGCAACCATGACCGCCCACGCGTCTTTGCCCACCATTCTGCGCAAAGTTTTCTTGCGAAATTGGGCGTGGTGCACCTTTTGAGCCCGGCAGGCCAGGCCGATTTCACCGTATGGAACGACACATTTATCGCCGGAATCTCTTATAATTCTCCCGAAAGTACGGAAAACGCCGCTGATTTCTGGGAACAGGCATTTGCTGAGCTGGAAGAACACGCCAGGCTGTATCCGATTCGCCTGATGATGCTTCATCAGGGAATTGCCGGCTTGATGCCGCCTATAATGCCGTCTGAATTATCCCTGGAGAGCCTTCCGAAAAATTTCCACTACATTGCTCTGGGGCACATCCATTTCCCTGCCCTTCAACCTTTTGGCGGTGGGTTTATTGCCTATCCAGGCTCTACGGAACCCTGGCGCTGGGAAGAACTGCGAAATAAGGATTTTGGCTTCTATATAGTGGAGGTGGAAGAAAACAAAGTGAATGTGGAGCGAGTGGGATGGAAGAGTCAGCGACTATTATTGCAGAAAAGAATTTATGCGCCGGAAGAGCTGGAGGAACTGTGCAATATAGTGGAGCAGGAACGACTTCTCCCGATTGTGGACTTAAGTTTTCCAGTGGAAATACAAGCAGAGATTCAACGGCATCACAAATATGAGATTCTGCAGAAATCGTGTTTGCGGTTATTTTTCCATTTGGAGGCGCAGGCAGTTCCTTCTATTTCCTTTGAACCGAACCTTTCTGACCCGAGCCAGTTGTTCCGGCAATACTTTGGTCAACAGGCATTAGAAGAATCCCTTGCAGAAACTTTAACGCGACTGAGCGCTTCCATAATGGAGAATTGGCAGGAGCAGAGAGAGGTAGTTTATCAAATGCTTCAGCAATATCTGAAGCAATGATTTTTGAGCGGTTAGAACTGGAAAATTTTCTCTCCCACCGGCATACCGTATTGGACTTTTCCGAGCAATTCAATCTGTTTGTGGGAGAAAACGGCTCAGGAAAATCTGCGATTCTGGAGGGGGTCGCCTTCGCTCTTTTTGGTTTAAACTTGCGGACCCGGTCGCAAAGAGACCTGATCCGATATGGAGCAGATTCTTTGCGCGTGGCGCTGACTTTTCGGCACCACAATACCGCCGTGAAAATTCACCGTTCGCTTTCTGCAACCAAAACAACTGCTATCGCCGAATGGTACCGCATCTCTGCCGGGGATAGGGTTTTCCGCAATAAAATAGAGGGCGCGGTAGCGATTAAGGATGAAATGAAAAACCTTCTGCAGATGGATGAAGCGGCATTCCAGAATATGTGCTTTGCCGCTCAGGGAGAAATGGAAGCCCTGTTGGAAGCAAAGCCGGCAGATAGGAAAGTTGCTCTGGACCGCTTACTGGGTATAGACCTGATGGAAAAGATTGCGTTATGGATGTATCGGGAGTTCCTGGCGGCGGAAGAAAAGTATCTTTCTCAGAGACAAAATGATTTGCAAAGAAATTGGGTGGAGTGGCGGGAAAAACAAGAGGATTTGAAAAAGCGGATTCAGGAGGTCCGAGTAGAAAGAAAACGGTGGGAAAAAGAATACAAAGAAATTCAGCATCAACTGGCAGGTATGCAAAAGTTATGGCATCAGTGGGAAGAAAAAAGAAGAAAATACGAGTCTTTACTTGCGGTAATGAAGGAACAAAAGCGTCATCTGCACGGTCTGGAAGAGCAGAGAAAGAATGTGGAAAAGCGTTTGAGCGAATTGAGGCAGTTGAAACAAAAGTGTGAGGGATTCAAAGGTTCTATTGAAGCGTGGCAAAGGCTTCAGAAGCAGATTGAAGAACTTGTTCAGTTTCAACATACCCATCAAAATCGCTGGCAGGAGGTGTCGCAGAAAAAAACCGCCTTGCAACTTCTGGAGAAGGAGAAAAATAAGTGGCAAAAAGAATGGAAGGTTGAGACATTCCAGCAGTTACTGGAATTGAGGAAGAGAGCGGAGGAAGGTATTCAAAGGGGCAAAACAATTCTGGATAGGTTGCAGGACGAAATATCGGGAATATCCAACCGAAGAGGAGGCATTCAGCAGAAAAGGGGACATCTGCAAACCCTGGTGCAGGCGCTACAAAATGAAGAGTCTGCGCAGTGCCCGATCTGTGGAGCACCTCTTACTCAGGAGCATAGAAGTCGCCTTCTGATGCAATGGAAAAAAGAAGAACAGGCGATGCGAAAAGAATTGGCTTCCCTGAATTCAGAGGAAAAAGGGTTAAAGGAAAAAATGGCGCGTGCACGAAAGGACTTTGATTTGGCAAATTCTCGGTTAACGCAGACTTCTGACCGCGTGAAGCAGTGGCAAGAAAAAGAAATTCAAAAACGGCAATTGCAGGAATGGCTGTATGAACAAAAACCCTTTATGGACGAATGGAAAAGCATGGAAGAAAAGCGACAAGAATTGGAAAGAGTGAGAGAAGTGCTGCAGCCTCAAGTCATGCAATATCAGAAAGCCCTGGGTGAAGTTCAGCAAGAGCAGGAAAGGGAAAAGGAACGGAAGGAAATATTGCGAAACATCTCGGAGGACAATGAGCGGATAAAGCGAACGGAAGAAGAAATGAAGCAACTGAGGTATTCTCCGGAGGAATATGAGCGGCTGGCTGTGGAGAAAGAGCGTCTGGAAAAAGCAGAACGAGAAATCCACGGCTGGGGTCAACGATTGAAGGAGAGAGAATCCAGTTTGCGGGAAATGGAAGAGAGTTTACATCAGGAAAAAAGGAAATTGGAGCAGCAGGAAGAAGAACTACAAAAAAGGGAAAAAAGATTAGGGGAACTACAGATGCTTCGGAAGGCTTTTTCAGCCGACGGAGTGCCTTCATTGATGCGTTCTGCTTTCTTCCAAGTCTTTGGGCAAAAGTTGAATGAATATTTCAGCCGATTTCGATTGAACTTTTCTAATGTTCAGGTGTTTCCTGCTGAGGACGGAGACCTTGTTTTACATTTGATTCAACCGGATGGAACAGTGTTGGATTGGAGGCAGTTGAGCGGTGGCGAGAAAATGTCCTTGGCATTAGCAGTGCGTCTTGCGATTGCGGGCGTGCGAACTGGAGAGCCTATTCAGTCAATTCTTCTGGATGAGCCAACGATTTTTCTGGATGCAGAAAGAAGGATAGGGATGATGGAAGCGTTGCGAACTGCCGGTGAGTTCCTGCAATTAATTGTCGTGTCGCATGATGAGGAAATTGGCGAGGTGATCTCCGCGGCGGGAGGGAAATTGTTTCGCGTCCAGAAAAAGCAAAACATCTCCGTGGTGAATTTGGAGTAAAAAGTTTCTGGAGCATTCATCCGGCAAAGTAAGAAAAATTTGGTAAGATGAGATGGGTGGGGTATGATGCCGAAAAGGACTTATCAGCCGAAGAAGCGAAAAAGGAAGAAAACGCACGGATTTCTGAAGCGGATGAGCACCTTCGGGGGAAGGAGAGTAATTGCTCGGCGCAGAAGAAAGGGCAGGAAGAGGCTAACCGTGTGAAATGGCGGGAAGTGTTTCTTCGGAAGTCCTCAGAGATTGAACGCGTTTTTCAGGAGGGGGAGCGCAGATACTTTCGCTGGGCGTGGGTGAGTATATTTCGCACGGAAAGCCAGATTTCGCGATTAGCGGTGGTGGTGAGCAGGCAAAAGGGAAAAGCGGTGAAGAGGAATCAGTTTCGCCGAAAGGTGAAATGGTGGTTTTTCCAGAATGTGGATTGCATTGAGGGGGGATGCGATGTGATTTTAGTATTGTCTGATACTGTGGAAAAGGTAATAGAATCCGGGCTACCCAAGCGGTTGGAGCATCTTTTCCGCCGGGTAGGATTGTGGAAATGCTGAAAAATGTAGTAATAAAACTGATTGAAGGATACCAAAGGGTTGGCACAGCCATTATGCCCCGGGTGTGCCGATATGAGCCTACTTGCTCAGAATATACCCGTCAGGCAATTTTGAAATATGGGGTAATCCAAGGAGGGTGGCTGGGGCTTTTGAGAATTTTGAGGTGCCATCCTTTTGCGCGAGGAGGCTTTGACCCGGTTCGCTGATGATTTCCGCGCTGGCTCAGTTCCTTTTCCTCATCCTGAATCTGTTTCATAAGGTCACCGGTAGTTATGCGCTGGACATTATATTGCTGACGCTGGCGATAAAAGCTCTGCTTTTTCCCTTTACCTTTCAACAATTTAAATTTTCCCGCATTTTATCTAAAATCCAGCCGGAAATGAAAAAATTGGAGAAAATCAAGAAACAGGACCCGAAGAAGTACCAGTCAGAAGTGATGAAGTTATACGAGCAGTATGGGATAAACCCCTTTTCAGGATGTCTTCCTCTTCTGCTCCAACTTCCGGTATTCATCGCCTTATTTTCTCTATTGAGAAACCCTCAGATAAATCAAGGGGTGTTTGATACTGCCGCTTTCCTTGGTATGCCATTATATGTAGCGCCTATGATTACTTTGATGGAACTTCCGCTGATTCCGGAATATGTGGATATGGATGTGAAGGAAGGGGTGAAGTATCAATACCGGATAGAGCCGTTAAAAAGTAAAGGAAAGTTGGAAGCGGTGGAAAGTCCGTTGGGGTGGGTCAAATCCGGGGGAGACGAATGGGCTCCGGACACCCCTCTCCCTGCCACTCTGCGAAGTTTTGACCCCATTCCCGGGAAAGTAAAGGCCTCGGACGGTACTCTGACCGGGAAAGTGTTTGTCCAGTGGGTGCCGATTCGCAATGCTACGCAATATCGTGTTTTTCGCATGGGGAAGGAAGGCAAGGAACAATTGGTGCATACCGCAATGCCTGGACGCTCTCTGTTCCTCTTTCCAGTGGCTCCGAAGGCGTTTTATGTGGATTCAGATGCAGGAGACAGCCGCAAAATCCTGTATCGTGTGGAGGCAGTTTTGAGGGATGGAACGATACTTCGCCTCGTTCCGGATACGGGTTATCCCGGTAGGGTAAATGGAGAAATTGAACATATCAGCCAGGGCGAATTTCGCAATGCGGTAAAAATTCAATGGACAAATTTTGGGGAAGCACAAGGATACGAAATAAAAAGAAGAAGGGAGGGTGAGCCATCTTTCACGCGCATACAGGACCTTCGCCCACTTTTGCCAAAAGGGAGCTTTCTTCTTCAGAAAAGGGAAACACAACTCACGCGCTGGCAGGTTTTCTATTTCCCCGCATGGATATTGATTATCCTTTACCTAACATGTCAATTGATTTACCAGAGACAATATAAGAAGATTGTTCCTACTACTGTGCAATCTCCCTATTTCAATCCCAATTTCTTTCTATTATTTATTGTCGTTATCAGCATAACATTTCCTGTGGGACTACTGCTGTATTTTTTGACTTACAGTGTAGCTGGTATAATTGAAACTGAAATGATATATAGGGCATTGCATCCTAAAAGTTCGGAGAGGGTGAGCAGAAAGAGGATGGGGAAAGGTGGGGGAAGAGATAGTAAGCGTTGAAGCGTATGGGCGGACAAGAGAAGAAGCGCTGGAGCGGTTGTTGAGGGAACTGAAGGCTACTGCGGATGAAGTAGAGGTAGAAGTGCTCAGGGAAGCGCGAGATTTTCTGATTTTGCGGGGCGTATTGAAAAGACGAAAAAAGAGTATTCAAGAAATAGAAAATTTGCTCAAAGCAATTGTTCAAGTCTTAGCGCCAGAGGGAGAAATTCGCCTATCAGAGGTTACCGATGAATTGGTCTACTTCAATATTTTTGGGGAACAACTTGGAGGGCTTATCGGCAGGAAAGGGAATACCCTTCGGGCGATTCAGTGTCTGATTTCTGAGAGTTTTTCCCGGATGCAAGAAAACCGTAAGATTGTCGTGGATGTGGGATTCTATCAGAAAAAACGCTGGCATCAGTTGAAAAAGGAGGTTCATCAAGCCATTGAGATCGTCCGTACCACCGGAAAAGAAATCGTATTAGAGCCAATGGACTGGGAAGAACGGACCTGGGTATATGAGTATGTAAAGCAATTTCCGGACATGGATACCCGGACTATAGGGAAAGAAACCTCCAGGCAAATCATTTTATTCAGGAGGGAGAAGTGATGAAATTCTGGCAAAGCATTGCGCTGTTTTTATGTTTTGGTTGCGCTGTATCTGCGGGCAAATCTGCTCCGGATTTTACTCTGCCCGATATTGATGGAGGGAAAATTCAGTTGAAAAAATATCTGGGAAAACCCCTTTATATTTTGTTTTTCACCGATGAACCTGGTGAGAATGAGGAGGCTTTTTATGCGGGAGTGGACTTAGATGAAACTTATGCGGGTGTATTGAATGTCATTCTGGTCGCAGTAGAGGCATCCGAAGAACTTCTCATCGGGATGCGATATCCAATGTTGGTCACCGCGCCTGTGGCGAAGGTGGAATCGCGGAACGATAAAGTGCTGTCCGACTACGGTGTAACCTCATTGCCCAGCGGTTTCCTGATTTCTTCTGAAGGCAAATTCCTCAAAACCCATATCTGGGGAAAAGAAGCGAAAAAAATTGTGGCGGATTACCTGGAGACCGAGTGGCAAAAATTTCTTTATCAATTTTCCCCGGGCAAACGGATTCCAGCAATTATCCTTCAGGATGCTTCCGGGAAGAAGTTCACAATGGGGAAATCGGGAAAGCCGGAGTTCTGGCTGTTCTGGACGCCTCTTTCTTTTCCTTCGGAAGAAGCGGTTCAACTTTTAGTTCAAGAAGCAAAGAAATACCCGAATATTCAATTTTTTACCGTAACCCCAGCGCAGTTTTCCCTCGCAAAATCTGTATATCCAAAAACCTCTATACCGCTTCTGCATATCAAATCGGAAGACCTATCCAAACTGGCTCCAATAAAGGGTGACAAAGAAGTCATGAGGGCGTTCCCTTTGTGGATACTCATTCGCCCGGATGGTGTGGTAATTTTTCACAAGGCGGGTTGGATGGGAGCGCAAGAATTTCAGAAATGGCTTCCCAAGGCAATAGAGCAGTTATCCACAGGGGTTGGTGGATAATAGAGCGGGAATTTCCGAACCATCGCGGTGAAAATTCAGGTGCAGAAAAGTTCTTTCTCCATCATTACTATTGATGGTCCGGTGGGAAGCGGAAAGACCACGGTTGCTTCCCGATTGAGTAAAAGACTGAATTTTACCCCAATATATACGGGCTTATTTTACCGTTTATTTGCCTTGATTGCCGCAACTTCGGAAGGAACCGATTCTAACGCTTGGTCCATACCGGATTGGAAGCAAATTGCCTTCCGAACAAAGCCCGCAGAAGGCGAAGGCTCTCAAAAATTTCCTGTGAGGTGCTTTTTCCGAGGAATAGATGTGACGGAGAAATTGTGTTCTCCGGAAATTTCTGAGCAGGCTTCATTATATTCGGAAGAGCCGAAGGTGCGGGAAATTGTGAATCATTGGGTCCGACAGATGGTGGAAACAATCACCAAAAAGGGAATTGTGGCGGAAGGAAGGGATTGTGGGTCAGTGCTGTTTACAGATGCCGATTTGAAGGTGTTTCTTTCTGCCTCGCCAGAAATCCGAGTTCGCAGGCTACATCAAAATGCGCCCGGGCAAAGTCTGGAAATGGTCCGGGAAGCGATGAGGAAAAGAGATACTCGTGACAGTTCCAGGGAGTGCGCTCCGCTGACCATCCTGAAAGGAAAGAATGCTTTCCTGCTGGATTCTTCTTTTCTCACCGTTGAAGAAGTGGTGGAGGAAATCTTGGATGTCTGGAGAAATATTCGAAAGACCAGACCATATTAATCATTGGTTGTGGTGGGGCAGTAAGCCAGTGTTTTGGGTGGGCGGGAAACTTTTGTTTCGTTTGAGGTCCGTTGGCAGGGAACACATTCCCAAAAGGGGGCCAGTGCTGATAGTTTCCAATCACTGCAGTTTTTTAGACCCAGTGCTACTGGGAATTACCGTGCCGCGTGTGGTGCGATTTCTGGCGCGTTCCACCCTCTGGGATGTCCCCGTGGTTGGTTGGTGGATTGGGCAATGGGGTGCAGTGCCCGTATATCGGGAAAGCAAGGCGGGAACATATAGTGCGGTCAGAAAAGCGGTGGATGTCTTGAAAAAAGGTTATGCGGTCTGTATCTTCCCGGAAGGGACGCGAAGCCCGGATGGGCGCTTTCAGATAGAAAAAGTCCGAACCGGAGTGGGATTTGTGGCGTTGCATACCCGATGCCAGATTGTGCCCGCCGCGGTTATCGGGTCTCACCGAGCATTGTCCAAAGGAGAAAAGTGGATTCGCCCTGTTCCTATTGTAGTTCGCTTCGGTCCTGCTTTTAGTCTGCAGGAGTTCTCCCAGCATAACTCTATATCTCGAAAAACTGGGGAATCAGTTACAGCAAAAATCGTCGCCAGGATTATTGCCCTGCTCCCGGATGAACAGAAGCCTCCTGGAACTTATTCTATTGAAGAGAGGTAAAAAGGCAATGAGTGAAGAAGAAATTCCCATTATCCAAAGCCCGAATTTACATACTTCTCTTTTGCGGCCACCCCCTAATAATGTATATACCGAAAAGTTCCCAGTCTATGATATCGCTCCTGTGGAAAAGGTGGATATTCAGCAATATCGCTTCCGGGTTTTCGGTGAAGTGGAAACAGAGAAGGAGTTCACCCTGGAAGAGTTGAGAAAATTCCCCAGAGTTCGTCTAATTGCAGATTTTCACTGCGTGACGCGCTGGTCGAAAAAAGAATTGGAATGGACTGGATTTCCCACTCTTACGCTGTGGAACAAAATTTGTCCTAAAGATTCTGCGAAATTTTTACTGGTGCATTGTCTGGAGGGATATACGACCAATCTATCTATTGAGGATTTTCTTGGCGAAGATGTGATTTTTGCTTACGAATTGCAGGGTAAAGAATTAACTCTGCAGCACGGGTATCCCCTTCGTTTGCTTGTGCCGCGTTTATATGCCTGGAAAAGCGCCAAATATGTCTGTGGTATCCAGTTGCTGGCTGAAGAAATCCCGGGTTATTGGGAGGAAAGGGGCTACCATATGAGAGGAGACCCCTGGAAAGAAGAGCGAACCTGGCGAGAAGGGATGAGCCCCTCCCTTATCCGTTGGCTGACCCGGAAAAAGCGAGAAAATCGTTGAGAGAGAAGGCAAATTCTGGTGCGTGCTTGGGAATCCCCAGCGAGGCAACTAATTTCTCAAAAGCCTCTTTCTCTATGTTTTCCTTTTTGTAGAGTTCTTCGGCTATGCTGTGCAGTTGCTCCAGATATCTAAAAAGGATGGATTTTGCTCTGTGGTAAATAAACTCCACAATTTTTTTGATTTCCTGGTCAATGAGCAGGGCAGTTTGCTCGCTGTAATCCCGTTCAGTGGCGATATCTCTTCCGAGGAAAACGGGTCCATAATGCTTGCCATAAGTGATGGGACCTAAAGTTGGGCTCATACCGAATTCTTTGACCATTCTGCGGGCTAATTCGGTGAGTTCTTCCAGGTCATTCTGCGCCCCGGTGCTGATTTCATGGAATGTTAATTCTTCGCTCACGCGCCCTCCGATAAGAACTGTCATTTTATCCATTAAGTCCGCCCTGCTCATTAAATACCGGTCCTCTTCCGGCAGGTGCATAGTATAGCCCATAGCCAAGCCTCTGGGGATGACGGAAATCTTATGAACACTGTCTGCATTGGGAAGAACCCAGCCCAGAAGCGCATGGCCTGCCTCGTGATATGCCACCACTTTCTTTTCTTTTTCACTGATAATTCTGCTTTTCCGCTGAGGTCCGGCAAGTACGCGCTCTATCGCTTCGTGAAAATGGTGCATTTCTACCCGCGTTTTATTTTCTCTGGCGGCAAGAATGGCTGCTTCATTCACCATATTTGCCAGGTCGGCGCCGGTAAAGCCAGGCGTGCGATGCGCCAATTCCTGAACATCAATGTCCGGCGCTGTGGGAACATTGCGGAGATGAACTTTCATAATCTCAATCCGCCCTTTCAAATCCGGGCGGTCAATGATTACTCTGCGGTCAAATCTACCGGGTCGCAGGAGCGCAGGGTCTAAAATATCAGGTCGGTTGGTGGCGGCAAGCACCACTATGCCCTTGTTCGGGTCAAATCCATCCATTTCCACAAGCAGTTGATTTAATGTCTGCTCGCGTTCATCATGCCCACCACCAAGACCCGCTCCCCTCTGTCTGCCCACCGCATCAATTTCGTCAATAAATACCACGCAGGAGCCTTGCCGCTCCGCCGTCGCAAACAAATCCCGCACCCGAGAAGCCCCCACGCCAACAAATAACTCCACAAACTCCGAACCGGAAATGTGAATAAATGGCACCGAAGCTTCCCCAGCCACAGCACGAGCCAGCAAAGTTTTCCCGCATCCTGGCGGACCTACCAGAAGGACTCCTTTCGGCACCTTGGCTCCCACTCGCCGAAACCTTTCCGGGTTTTTGAGAAAGTCTATGACTTCTTTTAATTCTTCCTTTGCTTCATCCATCCCTGCCACATCGTCAAAATTGGTCCGCGGCTTGTTATCAATTAATACCTTCGCCCGACTCTTCCCAAAAGCAAAAGCCTGCTGTCCTTGCGATTGAATCTGCCGGTTGTAGTACGACCAGAAAAGCAGCATCACCAAGGCAATCAACCCAATCGCTGCAAAGGCGCCCAAATTGGATTGCCAGAGCCCTGCGCGAACTACCTCTACAGTTATCCCATTTCTGGATAGATACTCTGCGAGGGAGTTATCCACCGAAGCAACGCGCACCAAAAACTCTTCTCCTTGTTCGTTCTTATATACCACAGTCCCTGCGTTCGGGTAAATTTTGGCGCTCGCCACCTTCCCGGAGCGCACTTCCGCTTCAAATTCGCTGAAATTGCGAGATTCCCTCTGCGGAGCCAATATGAGAAAGAAAAATATCGCCAGCGCGGAAATGAGCAGGAGAATTATAAAAAGATTTATCCCTCGGTCTATGGAACTTCTTTCCTTATTCATTTCTCTTCAACCCACCCAATCTAATTTTATCTCTTTTTTTAGGCGAGTGGCTTCTGGTATATTATGTTTATTGGTATGAGGGCGATAGTGGAAATTGGTGGCGAGCAATATCTTGTTCAGCAAGGGCAAGAACTGGTGGTGGAAAAATTGAGAATTCCTCCCGGGGAAGAGTTTGTGCTTGACCGCGTGCTGATGGTCCTGGATGGCTCGCACCAAATCATCGGCAAACCCTGTGTTTCGGGATATCGGGTCAAGTGCTTGCATAGAGAAATTGCCAGAGGTAAAAAAATTAAAGCCATTCGCTATAAACCGTATACCGGATTGAAAAAAGTCCGTGGCCATCGTCATCAATATTCCATTATTCAGGTTCTCTCTATTGAGGAGGCGTCAGACAATGGCTCGTAAGAAAAGAACCGGGATGGGAAGAAATGGCAGGGATTCTCGGGCGAAATATCTTGGTGTGAAAAAAAATCATCAGGCTTTTGTTGAAGCGGGTAACATTATTGTGAGACAGCGGGGTTATCGCATCCATGCGGGAAATTATGTGGGCGTCGGGAAAGATTTCACGCTTTATGCCTTGGTCGCAGGGACTGTCTGCTTTACCTCCCGAGGAAGAAAAGGAATTCGAGTGGTTGAGGTTCTGCCTTCTGCCTGATTCAGTGGCTTTTGTTGACGAGGTAGTGATTCGAGTTCAAGGGGGAAAAGGGGGAGATGGGTGTGTGAGTTTTCATCGGGAAAAATTCCGTCCAAAAATGGGTCCAGATGGAGGCGATGGTGGCAAAGGAGGCGATGTGTGGCTCCAATTTTCACCGGAATTTCCTGATTTATCCCATCTTTCCGGGAAAAAAGTCTTTTCTGCAGAATCGGGGAAAAATGGTGGAAAAAATAAGCGCCACGGAAAATCTGCAGCAGACCTGATGCTCAAGGTCCCTGAAATTACCCTGATTTATGACCTTTCAAGCGAGCGGCCTGCTTATGAGATTTCCAAAGACACCGAGCCCATTTTGCTTGCCCGCGGAGGCAGGGGCGGGAAAGGAAACGCACATTTTTCTTCTTCGGTGCGAAAAGCACCAATGTATGCCCAGCAAGGGGAAAAGGGGGAAGAGAAATGGGTGCGCTTGGAATGGATATTCCCCGCTGATGTCGGCATTCTGGGCAAGCGCGGAGCAGGAAAAACTTCTCTATTGAGACAGATCACAGGGATTAAAATCCCTTCTGCGCCCACTCAGGAGCCATTTCCCTTTCGCTGGAAACCTGAAAAGCATAAATTGATTCGGGTGATAGACTTTCCCCCCGTATCTTGTGATACTTCTGCTCCTCCTGCTTTTATGCGCCATCTGCATTTCATCAGAGTGCTCATCATTGTGGAAGAAGTCGACTGCAACCTCGCATGGGAGAAATTCATACAGCAGTGGAAGGAGAGAAAAGAAAAATGGGAAATCTTTTTGAAAAGTTCCCTTCCGCATTATTCTGAGGTATTTTCTATATGGGTGGTAAATAAAATAGACTTGCGAAAGGAGGAAGAGCAGGAGGAGAAAGTAGCTGGATTATTTTGTGTATCGGCGAAAAACGGTGAAGGCATTTCAGAAGTGAGAACACACCTTTTGAGGAAATTCATTCAACCTTGGGAAATCTGAGCAGGCGCATCGGCTTAATGGGCGGCACATTCAATCCGATTCACTACGGACATCTGGTATCAGCGGATGAAGCGGCAGAAGCATTTGGCCTGGAGGAAATCTGGTTTATTCCGTCTGGTTGTCCCCCACATAAATCGCATAATGTGCTTGCTTCTCCGGAAGACCGGCTGAAAATGTGTCGTCTGGCATGTCAGGGGATTGATTATTTTCGTGTGCTTTCCATAGAAATTGAGCAGGCGGGGACATCGTACACCTACAATACCCTGACCCAACTGAATCAACAAAATCCGGGAAGCGAATGGTATTTCATCACAGGACTGGATGCCATCCTGGAATTGCCCACCTGGCATCGCTGGGAAGATTTGCTGGATATGGCACATTTCGTAGCAGTCACTCGCCCGGGTCACCGTTTAGATGAACTCGCCCAAGTGTTCCCTCCGCAGAAGCGGCAGAAAATTTTGCCCCTTTCTATTCCCTACATTGCGATTTCCTCTTCTGAGATTCGTGCGCGAGTTTATGAAGGTCGTTCCATTCGATTTCTTACGCCTGAGCCTGTGCGGGAATATATTTTTCAGAACAGGATTTATATGAAGGAACTGCCATAATGGAAGCGGGAAGGCTATTAGCGAAATATAGTTTTGTAGTCGCAGGGATTTCGTTGGGGATGGGGATATTATCGTTTCTTTCGGTGGCGTGGGAAACCGAAGAATGGAAGGTACCTGAGCCGATTCGGATTTTAGTCGTAGGGCAGGATGAATGGCCTAATTCACCTCCTCGGGCGGATTCCATCCATTTCTTCTCCTTACGCATTTCCACCCGTTCTGTTTTTCTCTTTTCCATCCCTCGGGATACCTACACGGAAATTCCCGGCATAGGATACGACCGCATCAACCATTCGCTGTCCAAAGGGGGAATATCCAAACTCATAGAATCTGTGGAGCAGTTACTTGCCGTGCGAGTGGACCATTATATCGTTGTACGGTATCAGGCATTTGAGCGTCTTATAGACGAACTGGGCGGTCTGAACATATATGTGGAATATCCGATGAAATGTCCCAATCCCGGGACAAAAGGGGACACAACGATTGCCCCGGGAACCCAAACCCTGGACGGGGAAAAAATTCTATGTTATATCCGCTATCGGAATCATCCGAAAGGAGACATTGCGCGTGTTAACCGCCAGCAGCAGGTTCTACTGCGATTAGGTTCCAAACTCTCTCAGATGTCTTTCGCGCAACTTCTCAGGATTTATCGCAGCATGGAACCTTTTCTGGAAACGGATTTAACCATAGTAGACCTGATGATCTTCTATCGGATGTTTGCCGGAACTACGCTGGATGCGCAAAATGTATTCCTCTTACCCGGAACGTTTCATCCCAAAGGGTACTGGAAACCTAAAGTCCAAGAAGCGAGGAAACTGGCACAGAAGGTCTTTGACTGAAAACGAGAAACTCCGGGAAATTATCCTGCAGAGCCTGAAAGAAAAGAAGGCGCAAAATATTGTGCTCATTGATGTAAGTCAGGAGGCAGATTGGGTGGATACTTTCATTCTATGCACCGGTATGGCAGAGTTACATAGAAAGGTTCTTGCGGAGTATCTTCTGGAACAGGTGACAAAGGAGGGGTTCACGCCGATTTCCGTGGCGGGCTTGGAATATCTTACGGTCTGGATTTTGGTAGATTTTGGCTCCATTGTTCTGCACATTTTTTCTCCCGAAGCGAGAAAGTTTTATAATTTAGAAGGTATATGGGGACTGGAGGATGGAAAGAATATAATACAGGTGGAAGAGCAATGAAGGGGCTGTGGCGCAGAGGTAGCGCGTTTCCATGGCACGGAAGAGGTCGCGGGTTCAAGTCCCGCCAGCTCCACCAAAGGAGGGTTAGAGATGAATGAGATTTTACTATTTCTGGCAATTGCGCCGAGGAAAACAATGCTTCAGTGCAAACCGGAAAATCAGAGCGCTGCAGTATATCGCTCCGTCGCCTATGTGGATGCTTCCATAACCGAGGCGCAAACCTGGAGGGGGTTGATTGGCACCACTTTAGCCGATTTTTCCTTTCATGTCCAGGAGACTGCGGGAGACACGCTCACCAGCAAAGTTCGGTTCCATAGATACTTATTTTTTCCCACGCAATTAGCAGTGGGAGAACGGGAAGGAGCTGCCCCACCTGAGGGTGGGGGTGGTGCACCTGGTGGTGTGGGCGGTGGAGGAGGATATTCATCGCCCTCACCTCCATCAGCAAATGGAGGGAACGCTTCTCCACAACAAATGCCGGGTCCTGGTCAGCCCCCTGCTCAGCAGCCAAGAGGCGCTCAGGCTCTTGCACCGGAAATCTCTCCACTACTGCGCCAGGAACTCACCGTGGTACAAAATAATTCTTGCGATGTCCTGGGGTCTCGCGGAATAGAATTGAGCCTTATCCGCGTTCAGCAGGCAGAACAAAGCGTGGGAATGGACCAGTTGCTGGAGTTTCTGTTTTCCATACATCTGCCAAACCGAGTAACCACAATTGGGGAGCAATGGAATGCCCGCCGAATTTATACCATAATGGGGCTCAAAACGAAAATGCCATTGGACCTACGGTTTACCCTCTGGCCCGTCTTTTCCCTCCGAGATATTGGTTCTCTGGATACGGAATCGGCACTTGCACTTGCCCGATTGGCGCGGAGACCCTGGATGATGTCGGAATATTTTTTGTCCTGGGCGTTGGTGCGGCGACTTCCTGGTATCGGTGTGATTGATGACAACCGCGTGGCCGTCATCACCTTCAGCGGTAGTTATCCTTTTGAAGGGGTAGAAATGGAGGAAAGACCCGAGGAGATTGTGGAGCGCAAATACAAGGGCACAGTTAAATTGGGCGCCTTGCTGTTTTTTGACTATTGGAACGGTTTTCCCCTCTCTCTCTCTTCAAGTCAGACGGTGCAATACACCAATCATCAAACGGTGACGCCTTTGATTGAAGAAGCCAAGCCTTATACTTCCTATCTGTTGTATAGTTACACTCTGGATTATGACACTTCCCGCGAAAGCATCAGCAAAGAAAGGTGGATAGGCGCTCGCTCAAAATAAAGCAGGAATGGTTCCTTCCCACCTTTTTTTAACCAAAGGAGTAGGAAAACACCGGGATAAATTGACCAGTTTTGAATCTGCGCTTCGTTCTGCCGGAATTGCTTCGTTGAATCTAGTAAGGGTTTCCAGCATTTTACCACCGAATTGCAAATTGGTCAACCGGACGGTGGCGTGGAAACATCTTTCTCCGGGAGAAATCGTTTACTGTGTTTTAGCCCAAAACAGCACCAATGAGCCTAATCGACTGATTGCATCTTCCATAGGCTTAGCCATTCCCAAGGACCGAAGTATGTATGGGTATCTTTCAGAGTTCGAATCGTTTGGTATGGCGGAAAAGCAGGCAGGGGATTATGCAGAAGACCTTGCAGCACAGATGCTGGCTTCCACATTGGGGGTGGAATTTGACCCGGACAAAAGTTACGATGAGCGAAAAGAAATCTGGAAAATCAGCGGAAAATTTTATAAAACACAAAATATCACGCAATCTGCGATTGGAGCAAAACACGGATTGTGGACGACAGTCATCGCCGCCGCAGTGTTTGTCCCGCTTTCCCAAAAAAAATGACCCCCCGCTCAGATTTTTTCTACCATCCGACTCAGCCTTTTGACCCGGAAAAACGCCAATCCATTGGGGAAATCCTTCAGCAGATGCAAAAAATTTCTTTTCAGGGAAGAACCTTGGGGAACGCCTGGCATCTGTGGAAAAAAATTTTGCAAACTCCCGGCACTACAATTTTTCTTGGATTAGCCGGGGCTTTAGTTGCCGGAGGAATGAGGAAAGTGGTTTCCGCTTTAATTCGGCGACGATTTGTGGATGTGCTGGTCGCCACTGGAGCAAATCTGTATCATGACCTGTATGAAACGGCGGGGCATTCCCACTATATCACCTCCACAGATGTGGATGACACTGTATTGCGGAAACATCGCATCAATCGTGTTTATGATACCTTTTGCGATGATGAGGAATTTGACCGGCTGGATAGAAAAATCGGCGAGTGGGCAGAGAAATTTATCGTGGAGAATCGTCTGCCTTTGTCCAGCCGGGAATTTTTCTATCTTCTGGCGGAATGGCTCAACGGGTGGAAGAAAGAGGAAGGCATTCTCACCACAGCATATCAAGCGGGCGTTCCAGTATATTGCCCTGCTGTCACGGATTCCTCCTTTGGCATTGCCCTCACTCAACATTTTCGTCAGGAGCCTTTTCCGCCATTTTTTGACCTTTTGAAGGATGTGTATGAAATGGGGCAACTGGTAAGTGCTGGTCAGTATTCTGCGCTGATTTTTGTTGGCGGCGGCACGCCGAAAAATTTCACCCAGCAAGCCGAAGTGGTAGCCGCTGCGCTGGGCAAACAGGTCTCTGGTTTTCATTTCGCCATCCAGATTACTCAAGATGTTCCTTATTGGGGAGGTTTGAGCGGATGCACTTTTGATGAGTCCACTTCCTGGGGGAAAATCTCCCCCAGTGCGGATAAAGTGATGGTGTTGTGTGATGCCACTATTGCTCTGCCCCTGTTAAGTTCTGCTTTGATGGAATGGGCATCCGAAGGTTTTCGTCGTGAGCATATCCCGAAATTCTCCATCGGTGAGTGTTCTCTGAAGATTGCTCATCCGACTTATCTTAAAGAAGAAATCAAATATGGAAATTAAAATTGCTCGGGTTTCTGGAGTGTGCTTTGGCGTGGAGCGGGTGTTGAATCTCGCCGAAAAAGCAAAAGCAAAAGGGGAATTTGACACCCTGGGTCCCATCATCCACAATCCTCAAGTAGTGGAGCAGATGGAGAAAGAAGGGGTTCGAGTGATTTCGGATTTGCGAGAAACAGAGAGGAAAACCGTGCTGGTCCGCGCACATGGACTGCCGCCACAATCCTATCAGCTCGCCCGGAAACTGGGCATTCGGATTCTGGACGGGACCTGCCCGTATGTGAAAGATGTCCAGAATACAGCGAAAGCCTTCCATCAAAAAGGTTGGGATGTGGTGATTGTCGGGATGAAGGAGCATCCTGAAGTGGTTGGTGTGCTGGGTTATGTGGAGGGCAAAGCCGTAGTGGTTTCCTCTCCTGCTGATGTGGTTGAATTACCTGAAAAGCCAGGACCGGTAGGCATTGTGGTTCAATCTACTTTCCGGCAGGATAATTTTGCCCGATGTGTTCTGCATTTGATCACCCGATATGCGGAAGGTGTTGCTGTGAACACTCGTTGCGAGGATACAGACGAGCGACAGAAGGCGGTGATAGAACTGGCGAAGGAGGTGGAAGTGCTGTTCGTGGTGGGGGGTAAACATTCGTCCAATACGAAGAAATTGCACGAACTTGCCTGTCAAAATGGTTGCATCAGTTATCACATTGAACGGGCAGAGGATATTCAGCCGGAGTGGGTGCGAAATGTTCAAAAGGTCGGCATCATCGGCGGTGCATCCACACCAAACTGGATTATTGAGAAGGTGATTCAGCATCTTCGTTCCTTGGAATCTCGTTCTGCTCAATAATAATTTTTTACTGAGCACTCTTTTCGCGCTTATCGCAAACTTTTTTCAGTGAAAAATTATGGCGAAGAAATTATATTATCAAAGGTTTCTGGATAAACTCCAGCGGTGTATAAACTTGGAGCGACAAGCAGAAAAGGAATTGTATTTTCAGGAATTGAAGTCTTTGACTGGAGAAGAGCGGCAAAGGAAGGGAAGAACTCTGCTGCACCTTCTGCCGAAATTTCTGGGCAGAGGTTTGGCGGGCAGGTGGATCTGGCGATTCTCCCGAAAAAATTTCCAACCTCTGCCTGAACATCAGATGAAAGTGGGTGATCTCGTTCTCTGTTCTGAGGGGAAACCGGATTTATATCTTGACCCAGTGGGGACGATAACCGAAGTCAGCAAATTCCATGTCATTGTGGCATTTGAAGAAGATGAGCCGTATAGAAAGCGAAAGGGATTTACCCGTTTGGACCTGGTCAGCAACGAAACCACTTTTCTCAGAATGCAGGAGGCTATAGAGAAAATTCGGAAAGGGAAAAATCAGGCGCAAATTTTACGCAATATTTTATTTGGGTATACGAAGGCCAAATTTGATAAGCCACCAGCACGGATAGAATGGGCAAATCCTCAACTGAACTCTTCGCAGAAAGAAGCGGTAAAAAAATCATTATCCGCTCAGCATTTTCATCTCATACACGGTCCGCCCGGAACCGGGAAAACTACTACCTGTGTGGAACTTATCATCCAGTTGGTCCGACGAGGAGAAAAGGTGCTGGCATGTGCAGATTCTAATACTGCGGTGGATAATCTTGTGGAAGGGCTGAGCAGGTATCCAGAAATTCAGGTGGTTCGGCTGGGGCATCCGGCGCGTGTTTCCCCCCTTCTGCTTTCTTTCAGTCTGGATTTTCTGGTGGAGAATCAACCGGATTTTGAGAAGGTGAAAGCCCTGCGTGACAAGATAGCCACTCTGCGAGAAGAACGGGAGAAATATCAAAAGCCAAGCCCATCTTGGAGGCGAGGGCTTACCGACAAGGAAATTCAAAAGTATGCGCGAAAACAAATCGGGGCGCGGGGCTTATCTTCTTCTCAAATGCTTCAACTATCGCGCTGGATTTCCCTGAATCGGCATATTCAGGCACTGCGGCAGAGAGCGAATGAACTGGAAAACAACATCATAGACGAAATTTTGAATTCCGCTCTGGTCATCTGCGCTACTAATTCTACTGCAGGCTCGGAAATCCTTTCTGCGCAAGAATTTGACGCTGTGGTGATTGATGAGGCGACTCAAGCCACTGAACCTTCCTGCTATATCCCCCTCATTCGGGGCAAGCGATTTTTCCTTGCAGGCGACCATAAGCAACTTCCGCCTACCATCCTCAGCATGGACGCCCAGCGGGAAGGCTTGGCATATACTTTATTTGAACGCCTGCTGGATTTGTATGCACAAATCCCTGCTTATTCCCTCTTGCAGGTGCAATATCGGATGAATGAACGCTTGCTTGCCTTCCCATCGGAAACTTTTTACGAGGGGAAAGTTCAAACTGCAGAAATCGTTCGCAACATTGAACTCGGAGATTTGTTGATAAAACGACCTTACCGAATCTCTCCTCTGGAGCAGGCGGTGCTTTCATCTGAGCCCGTAGTGTTCATTGATACCCAGGGTTTATTTCCTGAGTTTCAAGCGTTTGGCTCTACATCCCGGGAGAATATTGCTGAGGCACAACTGCTTTTGAAATTTGCAGATCTTCTCATAAATTATGGTGTATCTCCCAGACAGATGGGAATTATTGCCCCGTATAAAGACCAGGTGGAATGGATGAGGCTGAATAATATCGCAGAAGGTCTGGAAATTCATACGGTGGATGGATTCCAGGGCAGGGAGAAAGAAGTAATCCTGCTTTCTTTCGTCCGGAGCAATCCCCAGCAGGAAATTGGGTTTTTAATGGATGAACGCCGCTTGAATGTCTCCTTAACCCGAGCAAAAAGGAAATTGGTTATGATGGGAGATGCAGAAACGCTTTCTTCGTCTTTCATCTTTGCTTCCCTGCTGGATTTTGTGAGACAGAATGGCGTGTTCCTTTCCCTGCAAAAAGAGTGGACAGCGGTAAATGTGAAATGAAAAAATTCTATATGGAGGAATGGGTATGTCAGTGCTGACAGCTGAACAGGTGCAAAACCTTTTCAATCACATTGCTCCGAGGTATGATACGGTGAATTGCATACTTTCCCTGGGGCTGATGGGAAAGTGGAGAGAACGGGCGCTGGAGATGGTAGACCTTCAGTCCGGGCAGAAGATTCTGGATGCGTTCTGCGGGACTGGAGGATTCGCTTTGTTTGCTGCGAGGCATTCGCCCCATTCTTCTATCGTTGGCGTGGATTTCAGCCAGGCGATGATTGAATGGGCAATGAAAAGAAGGGAAGCCATAGCCCGAGATGCCCCATTGGAATTTGTTCTGGCGGATGTGTGCAGTTTGCCCTTTCCCGATGAGCACTTTGACCGCATCCTCATAGGGTTCGGTCTGCGCCATCTGAATAATCTGGAAAAGGGGCTGTCAGAATTGTACCGCGTTTTGCGAAAAGGAGGAATTCTGGTCAATTTAGATACCAATCCTCCTTCCTCCCCTGCTCTGGTCCCCGTGTATCGCTTCCTTTTCCGCTGGATTGTTCCCGCTCTGGGTTGGGCGTTTGCAAAATCCTGGGATGGATACGCCTATTTTGGCAGAACCATCCTTCAGTTTCCCTGCCGTGAGGAGTTGGTTTTTCTTTTTCAGAAAGCGGGTTTTCAAGGCGGTCGGTATGTTTCGGAATTGGGCGGAGGCATAACCATTTACCGAATGGAGAAATAATTTGGGAATTCAAGTTTCCAATGAAGTGATGGAGAAGGGGGTAAAGATAGGGGTGCAAAGATTTTCTTCGGTGAGCCAGGGGGAATGGGGAGCAGAGTTTTCCGGTGCCCTGAACGCACTTCAGGAAGCGGTAAAGGCGGAGTTCTCCAGCCAGGAGGTTTCTGCGCATCTGGTGATTCGCTCCGTTCGGAGGATGTACAGTCGGTGCGGCACAGACCCGACCAAATTTCGCCCCTGCTCGGAAGCACTCGTCCGCCGAGTGCTGAGACAACAGCCGTTCCCCAGAATTCTGCCCGCCGTGGATATCGGGAACTTCATCGCCCTGAAATACCTTCTCCCTCTGGGCATTTATGATGCTTCAAAAATCTTCCCACCCGTGGAAATTCGTATAGGAAAGCAGGTAGAAACTATTCACGCCATCGGGGACCGGATATTTCATACTGAAGGTAGGCTGGTGGCTGTGGACCAAAATGGGGTGTTCGGTGGTCCCACCGCCGATGCCTTGCGCACCGCCGTTACTCCTCAAACTACCAGCCTGCTCGTGCTCTTCTATGCCCCTTCTGAACTCCCTATCAAACTGGCAATGGATGAGATGGCATCCTGGATGGAAAAAGTCACCTCCGCCCGACTGGATGATTCCTTCATTTTGCCCCCAGATGACACCGCTTGAATCCCTTCTTCCCCACCTGCGTCTTGCCTATGGCATACAAAAGGAATTGAGCCAGATTGGCTTTGACTGGGCTGACCCCTACTCCGCTTACGAGAAATTTCTGGAAGAATGGGAGGAATTTCGGAATGCTCCCACATCAAGGGAAAAGCAAGTAGAATTCGGCGATGTGCTCTTCTCCTGGGTCAATGTATTTCGCCTCAGCAGCGGGAGTATGGAATTTCTTGATTTCGCAGATACCGCATTGCAGGCTTCAGAGGAAATGATTTCAAGTGAAATATCCGTTTCCCAGGTTCTCCAGTTGTTGGAAAACGAATCGCAGAGAAGACATCAACTTCTCCAACTGCTCATCCAATTGCTTCAAGAGGCAAAACGGAAAGGGATTCATTCGGAAAATGCTCTCCAAGAGGCAAATCGCAAGTTTTTTCAGCGTTTTTTGCTGATGTGGGCAACGCTGAAACTACAGGGAAAAGACCCGTATGTTCAACCAGTGTCTCTAAAAGAAATGGATGATGTCTGGAACCTTTTTCGCTGAACACACCTTTGCTGATATAATGTTTCACGGAGGTGAAAACGGATGAAAAAGCAATGGGTTCAAAAAGTGGAAGCCCTGAGCGATGTGAAGTGGAGTGCCAGAGGTATAAGTCTTTATTTTTCTATTCCCTCGGGGACTTCGCGAAGTGAAATTTCGCTTGTGGCGAAAAATTATGTGAAAAAAGCGGTAACGCCGGGGCAGAAGGAAGCGTATGGCTCCGATATAGATGCCGTGCTCAAAGGTATACGGCAGATTGGTTCTGAGGCAGGCAAAAAAGGGATTGCCGCTTTTTCCTGTGCCCGGGAGAATTATCTTCAGATTCTTCCTGTGGAGGCAACTTTTCGCTTTACCTTTCACGCAGGAAACATGCCGTACCTGTTTCCCTTGCGCCTTGTCCTTGAGCAGGAGCCTGAAGTTGGGTGCGTGGTGGTCAACCAGAAGACTGCTTGGCTGGGGGAATATTTTCTGGGGGAAATTGAGGAAGTGAATACGATAGCCGGAGAAATTCCCAGAAAAGTGAAAGATTTTGGTTTTGAAGGCAGAGATGAATTGCGAATGACCAGAAGAGTTGAGGAGCGCGTGAGCCAATTTGCTCGGGATGTGGCGGAAAAAACCTTGCAACTTGCTTCAGAGCGTAATTGGGATTATCTTTTCCTCGCCGGCAGAGAAAAGATGATGGGTCAAGTCTGGGAATATTTCCCGAAACCGTGGCAGGAAAAAACTTTGGGAATGCTCAAAACTGACCCTGAGAACATAAATGCAATATACAAAATCTTTGAAAGAAAAGTAGAAGATTTTGTGCATACTCAAAGGGAGTTATTGTCGGAGCAAGTATTGCGGGAATCCTCTGTGGGGAAGAAGGGTAGGGTAGGTCTGGAGCCGGTGATTTCTGCGTTAAATGACGGTTCGGTGCAGGCGCTTGTGGTGGGGTTAGATTTTACCTCACGCGGCTACATTTGCCCGCAATGCTCAGCACTCAGCATTCGCGGAGGGAAATGCCCTTATTGCTCAGCGAACCTGCAGGAGGAAAGGGACATCATTCCGTTTGCTCTGAAAAAGGCACATCAGCAAAAGGCGCAAATTGTGCTTCTTCCCAATTCCACTTGGGGGAACAATGCCGGTATCGGCTGCCTGCTCCGTTTCATCCGCCTGCGTTAACCCGGCGGGTTACCAATCGGTGCAGTCTAAGCGGTAGCCGCAGTTGGGGCAGAGCCATTCGCACATCCAGGGAATCATCTCCGCCCCGCATACATCGCATACCTTTTGTTCTTCCGTTGTAGATTCTTCTTCCAGTGTCGGAGGATTCCCTTCTTTTGGCAGGGAGTTCATTTTAACATCTTGCCCGTTTTGAGCCACTCACTGCTCATCGGAAGAGATGGCGGAGGAAGAACCAGATGTTGGCAGGGCGTTCTGCCAGCCTCCGCATAAAATAGGCATACCAGTCCGGACCGTAGGGAATATAAATTCTGACGGGAAAGCCAGCAGATTTCATCGCCTGATGCAAATCCCTGCGAATGCCGTAAAGAAATTGGAATTCTGCACGGGCTAAAGGAAATTGATTGGAGCGAAATTTCTTTTCAACTTCCCGGAGGATGGTTTCATCGTGTGTGGCAATGGCCAGAAATCCGGAATTCCGCATTTCTTCATTAGACAGCATTCTCTCCATCAACCTGCGATAATTTGCGTCCACATCTTTCTTTTTCGGAAATGCAACATCAGGAGGCTCCAGATAAGCACCTTTGACCAGGCGAATGTTGGGTCCGAGAGGGAGCAGATTTTCCAGGTCTTTTTCCGTTCTATAAAGGGTGGACTGCAAGACGATGCCGAAAAAGCGGGAATATTCCGGAGCAAATTCACGATATAGTTCCAGCGTGGCATCCACATAGGAGGAATTTTCCATATCAATTCGGAAGAAGGTGTCTGTGGAACGGGCGGTGTCCAGCAGTTCGCTGAGTAGTCTTTTGGTCAGGTTCTTATCAATCGTCAAGCCCAGTTGTGTCAGTTTCACCGCAATCGTGCTGTTCAGTTTTCTTTCACAAATTTCCCTCAACAGGTGCTGGTACTCCTTCAGCGCTGCTTGTGCTTCTTCTGGGGAGGAAATGAATTCTCCTAAAAAGTTTAGTGTGGTGCGGAATCCCTCTTTATTGAGTGCTTGCGCGGTATTCAGGGCATCTTCCCGGGTTTCTCCGGCGATGAATCGGTGCGCAAATCGGCGAATAAGGCCAATTTTCAAACATGCCTGTGCCACTTTCTTTTGACGGGAAAGTCCATAGAGAATGGCTTTCAGCAACGCAGATTATCTGGTGGAATAGTTATAAAATCCTCTGCCCGCTTTTCTCCCAGTATAGCCGAGGGCGACCAGCTGACGAAGCAAATTGGGCGCGGCAAATCGGCCATCTTTGGTAAGTTGATAGCAGATATCGGCGATGTAAAGCGTAGTATCCAGCCCCACAAAATCCAGAAGTTCAAACGGACCCATCGGAACATTGGTGCCCAGTTTCATCGCTTTGTCCACATCTTCTTTTGTGGCAACGCCATTTTCCACCAAACGAATGGCGTCCAGAATATATGGAACCAGCAGGTTATTCACGATGAATGCGGGGACATCACGGCTCACAACGCAGGTTTTCCCCAGGCTTTCGCCGAACTGTTTTGCTCGTTCCAGAGTTTCTGATGAAGTCTCCACGCACGGGATGAGCTCAATCAATTTCATAATCGGCACGGGATTGAAAAAGTGCATCCCAAGAAACTTGCTCCTGTGGACAATGTCCAGCGCCGATGCCAGTTCGGCAATGGGTATGGAGGAGGTATTCGTGGCAATGAATTCCATTTGTGCCACCAGCGGGTTCAGAGCGCTGAAAAGTTTTTTCTTCTCCTCTATATTTTCAATCACTACTTCAATAAATGCCTGGCAAGGTTGAAAATCATCTGCCCTATTTGCTTGGTGGATTTTTTCCATTAACGCGTGCACATCGGCATCTGTTTTTCCCTGCTTCTGAGCCCATTTGCCCAGCCCGGCGCGGATTTTCTCCACCCCTTTCCGATACAGTTCCTCATTCACTTCCATTGCCCATACTTCATAGCCTGAGGTAAGCAGGACCTGGGCGATGCCTGAACCCATTATGCCCAGCCCTGCAACTCCCACCTTGCGTATCTCAGCCATTTTGCCTCACCCTCCTTTTTCTGCTCTGGGTAAAAATAAATTTTTCGTGGTTTCCACCAGATTCTGTAGCCGTTCGGATGTTGGGGCTTCAGCATAAATGCGGACGACCGGCTCGGTGCCTGATTTCCGTATCATTACCCAGGTGCGTTCGTCTATGATTCCTTTCCAGCCATCCTCCATTTGCACAGTTTGCATACCCAACTGCTCCACCCACTGCTGAACAAATTTCTCCGAATGGCTCTCAAACTCTTCCATAAGTGCTAAAGGCAGCCGAATATCTTTTCGTTGGTACATTAACTCCCCATATTTTTTGCGAAAATTTCTCCTCATTTGTGGGAACGAAACGCCTTCATAATAGAGTTTTTCCAGAAAAAGCAGGAATGCCAGCAGGGCATCCCGCTCCGGGATATGCTGTGCCACTCCGATACCTCCGCTTTCTTCCCCTGCAAGAATGACTTTTTTTTCTAACAGCAACTGCGAAAGATGCTTGAAACCGACCAGGGATTCCAGCACGGGAACGCCGAGCGATTCTGCCACGATGTTTACCCATTGCGAAGTGGGATAAGTTTTGCCCACACCAGATTTCCAGCCTCTGTTGCGAACGAGATGCTCCAGAAGTATGGGGAGAAGTTCCTGAACGGAGAGATATTTTCCCTCAGAGTCTATAAGAGCCAACCGGTCACCATCGCCATCAAAGGCCACTCCGAGGTCTGCTTTATGCTCCATCACTGCCTGCTTCAGAGGCAAAATATTTGCTTCCAGCGGTTCAGGGGAAGTGCCGCCAAATAATGGCTCCCGATAATTCCTCAGCGGGATACAGTGGATACCGGAGCCTATCAGCAGGGCTTCTAAATAGCCCGAAAGGGAGCCGTGCATATAATCTACTCCGATTACCAAACGAAGTTTATGGAAAATTTCCGTGTCGCAGAATGATTTAAGTCGTGCGAGATAATCCTCGGAAAGTTGGGTGGATTCTATGGAACCTGCGCGAGCAGACTCAGCAACCGAAGCTCCGAGATATTTCTGCAATTCGGAAACGATATCTTCGGAAATCGGACCTCCGTGAAACCAGCGAATCTTTACGCCGTTGTAAATCGGGGGATTATGGCTGGCAGTAATCATCACGCCCGCTTTGCAGTTTTTATTCAGCACGGTGAAGGATACTGCCGGGGTAGGGCAGTGGCGGGAACTCAATAGTACTTCCAAGCCTTGGCGGGACAATGCCTGAGCCATCACGCGGGCAAAACGCTCGGATGCGAATCGGCAATCATAACCGACCACCACCGTATTCCGCACCGATTTCGGAAACCCGGAAAATTCCTGAAGAAATCGCCCCAGCGCAATTCCTAAAATGCGCACATTTTCCTCCGTGAATTCCCTCCCGATAATCCCTCTCCACCCATCAGTACCAAAGTGAATACAATGAGATGAATTACTCATAACGCAGGGCTTCCACCGGATGAAGTTTGGATGCCTGCTGAGCAGGATATAAGCCGAAGACGATGCCCACGAGGGTGGCCACAGCAAAGGAAACAACGATGGCGATGGGGGAAAATACCGTGCTCCAGCCAGCATAGAGCGTAATTGCTTTTCCGAGGAGGAAGCCGAGGAAGATACCTCCGAACCCGCCGAGCAGGCTAATGACCACTGCTTCAATTAAGAACTGGAGCAGGATATCTGTCTGGCTGGCTCCAATGGCTCTGCGAATTCCAATTTCCCGGGTTCTCTGAATCACCGTTGCCAGCATAATGTTCATAATTCCAATACCGCCGACGAAGAGCGAAATCGCCGCTATAAATCCCATCACAATGCTGAAAATCCGCTGTATCGCCTGCTGCTGGCGCAGCACTTCTTCCGGAATTATGATTTCAAAATTGGGTTCGTTGTTCTGCAGGCGAGAAAGGCGTGCTTGCACGATTTCCGACGCTTCTTTGAGATTATACGCTTCCTCTATTTTTAAAATGATTTCATCTACCATCACACGGCGAAAGTCTGAGTGCCCTTTATAAAATGCCAATGTGGTGAGGGGAATGTAGACATCTTTATCCAGGTCTCTGACCTTTACCAGGGTAATGCCGGAGGTATCCTTGGACTGCATAATACCAATCACCGTATACATCACATTTCCGATGAGAATTTTTTTCCCCAGCGGCTCCAAAGGCCCGAAGAGGCGAAGTTTTACTTCACTGCCGAGCACTGCGACCCTTGCCCGGGAATCCACATCGTATTTATTCAGGAAGCGACCTCTTGCTAGGCGATGACTGGCAGCCTCCGGATAATCTGGCACAGTGCCCACCACCAGTGCATCAAACCGGTTAGACAGATAGTACACCGTGGTGGGAAATTTTGGAACAATTTCCGGAGCGATGGCTTTGACCAAGCCTCCCAGCTCCTGCAATGATAGGGCATCCCCAAAGTTCATCTGCTTCTTCAATTTCCAGGCTGGTGCAGATCCAGTGCCCGCCATACCCGGTCCGGACACAGTGGTAGTGACTATGGTCTCATCGCGAACGGGCAGAATTCGCATCGTGTGGGTTCCCAGTTCCTTCAACTGATTTACCGCTTCCCTTCTGGCACCCTCGCCGATGGAAACGATGGCAATCACCGCCGCCACGCCAAAGATGACCCCCAGCATCGTTAAAAGCGCCCGGAGTTTGTGCGTGGAAATCTCCAACAAGCCCAAATGAAAGGCTTCTAACAGGTTCATAATGCTTCTTCTCTTTCCATCTGCCCGTCGCGTATGTGCAGGATGTGATTGGACCATTCGGCAATGGAGCGGTCGTGGGTGACGACAACGATGGTTCTTCCGCTTTCGTGAATTTCTCTGAGCAGACGCATAATTTCCACCGCTGTTTTTGAATCCAGATTGCCCGTGGGCTCATCGGCAAGAATAATTTCCGGGTCATTCACGAGGGCGCGAGCGATGGCAACCCTTTGGGCTTCCCCGCCGGAAATCTCAGTGGAACGATGATGGAGCCGGTGCTCTAAACCCACGGACTTCAGGGCGTTTTCCGCTCTCTGCATTCGTTCTGCTCTGCTCGTTCCCCTGTAAATGAGCGGGAGTTCCACATTCCGAAGTGCGGTCAACTGCGGAAGCAGGTTCATCGTCTGAAACACAAAGCCGATTTTCTGATTGCGCACACGAGAAAGTTCTTTATCCGAAAGATTATCTACCCTGCGCCCATCCAGTTTGTAACTACCCGATGTGGGCACATCCAGACAGCCAATAATGTGCATCAGCGTGGATTTGCCCGAGCCGGAAGGACCCATAATCGCCACAAAATCCCCCCGCTGAATTGTGCAATGTATTCCATTTAAGACACGAATTCTGATTTCACCCAGTTCATAATCTTTTGTGATTCCTTCCAGTTGAATTACGGGCGTTGTGGTAATTTCTTGCGTGGCTACCGCAGGTGAAGGTTTCATGAAAATTTTATCCGGATGAAGATGGGCGGCGCGGAGAACGTCCTGGCATACCACGAACAGGACCTCTGCGCTCCCCTGCGCCTGCCCCTTCCTTCCCGCCGCCAGGCATAAACTGTTCCAATTTCTTGTTCTCCTTCGGTTGAAAGCGCTTCAAAGTTTTGGTCGGGTCGGATAAAAAGATGGTTTCTCCTCCGTGCAAGCCCTGAATGATTTGAATATCTGTATCCGTTCGTTTGCCGGTAAGAACGGGAACTGCCCTGAATTTCCCTTGTTCTTTGAGATAGACCACCGGTTCACCATTGAGGTCAAACAGCGCCTCCAGAGGAATCCAGATGGCATTAGGAATTTCTTCCAGAATGATGTCCGTTCGTGCGGTCATTCCAGGCCGTAACTGCTCGTCACTGTCCTCAATATATACATCCACCTGAAATCCTTTCGTCGGCGTCCCGGAAGTCACAGTAAATGCAAACCTTGTCGCGCCCAATTCAGTCACCGCTACCGAGCCTTTTCGGGTAACTTTCCCGTGATATACTTTACCGGGCACTGCATCCACGCGGATTTCCGCGCGTTGCCCGATTTCCACCTTCTGAATATCCATTTCATCCACCTTCATTATGGAAAGAATTTCCGACATATCCGGGAAGTTCAGAATGGTCATTCCAGGCCAGAGGTCATCACCCTTCTGGATTTTCCCAAAACTGCCCCTTTTCCAGCCGGTAAAATGAATCACCAGCCCCGATGTCTTCGCATAAACTTTGGCTTTGGAGAGTTTTTCCTGCACTTCCTCCAGGTCTTTCTTCTTTTTCTCCATATCGTTTTTGGAACTTTCCAACTTCAGTTGAATCTGCCTTTCCTGGGACTCCTGATTTTTCAGGGATTCCTCCAGACCGGTTTGTGCCGATTCAAAACTCTTCTGTGCTTTCAAAAGGGTGATTTCAGCCTGTTCCAGATTGACTTTTGGCTCCAGTCCTTTTTCCACCAGGACTTTTTTCCGCTCGTAATTCTTCTGAGCTTGGTCCAGGTCTGCTTTTGCCATTTCTACCTTGTCCTGCGCGCTTTTGACCGAATTTTCCAGTTTGAGCCTCTGAAGTTCTGTATCTTTCAAGTTCTGCTCATATTGCGACTTGGACAAATCATAAGCCAACTGGGTGTTACGCAATTGGGTTTTCAACTCTTCGGTATCCAGTTCCACCAAAAGGTCGCCCTTTTTCACATAACCCTCATCGGCGAGATAGACAATCTTTCCACCAAAAGGGGCAGTAATGCTTTCGGAACGCACTGTCTGAATTTCTCCTACTGCGGTCAATTTCACCACAAAAGTCCCCGTTTTCACCTGCACTGTGGGCAAGGAATCCAAACGCACCTGGGACTGAGCAGAAGGCGCCAGATTGAAGGCTTCCCATACAGCCCCGCCCACTAAACCAAGAATCAGCACTGCGATCAGCCATTTCATTGCTTTTCACCCCCATGGAATGAGCACGCTGGTTAAAAAACTCAGCGCATTTTCCCCTAAATCCTTCTGTAATGCAATAAAACTGTTTAACACATCCACGCGCGCCCCGACATATTGAAGACGCACCTGCGCCAGCCTCTGCTGTTCACTCTGATAATCCAGAATAGTGGCAAGCCCCTCGCGATAACTTTCTTCAATCAGGCGGAAACTGCTCTCGGCATTTTTCAGGCTCTTTTCCAGAATCTCTAATCGGTCTAATGCTTCTGTAATCGCGCGAACCCGCTGGGAGATGGTTTTTTGCACGGTTCTGCGCGTTTCTTCCAGCCCGATAAGAAAGGATTCATAAGAGCGTCTCGCCTGCTCATACTGCAGTTGCTCTATGGTGGTGCGCAGGGGGAGGCGGAAAGAAATGCCGGCGAATAGGTTATAAGTGTCCAGCCGACTGCCAGATGAAAAATCTGTCCCGGAACTATCTAATGAATAGGTCACATCCAGACTGCCTTCCGGTCGTATCCGCCGTTGGGAAGCAAATAAGTTCAGCTCTTGAATTTCCTCCTGGTAGGATAATCGCCGTAGGGTGGGGTTCTGCAGAATGGCTTTCTGAATGGTTGCGGATTCCTCTGGTGCATCGGGTAATTGAAAAGTAATTTCCTCCACAACATCAATGGGGGCAGAAGGAAGCATGCCTAAAAATTGCGCCAGATTTTCTATCGCGTTGCGATAAGCCCGCTCGGATGCAAGCACATCTACTTGTGCATTTTCATAACTCACCTGTGCGCGGAGGAATTCTGGCTCCGCAAGGAGACCCAGTTCGTATTTGGTTTTATTCAATTCCAGTAAAAGTTCAGACTGTTTCAAGGTATCCTGGCGAATGGCGAGACTTTGCTTTGCCTGCCAAGCAGAAAGATAAAGTGAAATTGCGGTCTGAATGGTTTCCTGCTCCTTCAGCCAGAAGTCAATTTCATTCTGAAGGAAAGTCCATCGGGCAGTTTCCACACCGAGCAGAGTGAACCGGCGCCCACCCGCTTCCCCAAATGGATAGGAAAAAGTCAGTCCCGCAGAAGTGGAATATACAAGGGGAAATGCGGTGTGGCTGGTGGATGTGGTGAATTTCAGGCTTCCGCCAAAGGAAAACTTCTGCGTGGCTTCTCCACGAACGCTTTCGCTCCGCGCTAACCCCTTTGCATCGCTATAACTCAAGTTCAACGATGGGAACACTCCGAAAAATTGCTTTTCCGCCAGTTGCAGAGTCGTTTTCTGATTTTCAAAACTCAATTCTGCCTGTCGTAATGGCAGATTCTGCTCCAGCGCCATTTTCACCGCTTCTAAAAGCGTCAGGGTCTTTGCACCCACACTTCCGACTGCCACAGCAGCGAGAAAAAGCACCCGTATCCTCACTCTATCCATCCTAATCTAATATTACTATATGGATGGATGTTCAATAAAACAAAGACTTGAAAATTCGGTTTTGCGGAAGGAACGAGGCGAAGAAGCGGTTAACCCGCCTTTCCGACATACCATAAGTAGGCATCTTCCAGACTGGGAGGAAGCGATTGCACGCCTTCGTATGCTGGCGGTGCTTCACTCAAAACTTTCACTCGCACCTTCCCATCCTCCCGAGCCACATTGGAAATCTTATACCGTTCCTTTAACTTCTGAAATCCTTCTTCTGAGGTTGCAACCTCCCAAACCTTCCCGACGATGGAATCTATCAGATTCTTCGGCGAATCCATTATTTTGATTTTCCCCTTATCTATAATCGCCATCTTCAGGCAGGCAAGGGAGATGTCTTCCACAATGTGGGTGGAAAGAAGCACCACTTTGCCTGAGGAAATTTCGGAAAGGAGATTGTGGAAGCGGTTTCGCTCTTCCGGGTCTAAACCGGCGGTGGGCTCATCCACAATCAGAAGTTTCGGGTCGCCCAATAAAGCCTGGGCAATACCGAAGCGCTGTTTCATCCCGCCGGAAAAAGTTTTCAACTTCCTCTTTGCATATTCCGCAATGTGGGCTAACTGCATCACGCGCTGAACTTCTTCCTGCCTTCGCCGGTTTTGAGAAATCCCTCGTATTAACGCAAGATAATCCAGAAATTCATATAAAGTCCAGCCGGGATACACCCCAAACTCTTGGGGCAGATACCCCAGCATTCCCCGAATGACTTCCGGCTCGCGGATGACATTGATGCCCTCAAAAGTCACTTCTCCCTTCGTAGGCTCAAGCAAAGTGGCGCAGATGCGCATCAGGGTGGTTTTCCCTGCGCCATTCGGACCCAAAAGCCCAAACATCCCGCCCTCCACATCCAGAGAAACCCCATCCAGCGCCAAAATCCCCCTCCTCCAGAACTTCCACTGCTCCCGATACACCTTCACCACATCTTTTACCTTCAGCATCCCATCCCTCCATTATACGCCATTATTCCAGCCAAATCCGCAAGACTACCATTGAAAAACCTATCATCAGGTTCTCGGGAATATAACTCACATTTTCTCCGGGCAAGATCAGGAGGTCTTTTGTTCTGTGTAGAGTAGCGTGGGGAGGCGCTTGCGATGCAAATAAAGAGTGAGCAGAATGAGAAAAATGCCCAGAAAACCTAATATGAGAAAGTTGAGGAGTTGGAAATAATTTCCGCCGCTTCTTCCGATTAAAAAAATCTGGACGGGAGGAATGACCCTCAAATAGACTGCGCTTCTGTAAGATGCGGGTAGAGAGAGGAAAAAATTCCACACGAGCAGGCTGAATAATGTGGCAATTGGGGTGAGGATAACCGAGGGAACCCAGAAAACCCAATAGAATGCTAAACCCATCACAAATATCGTCAAAACCTGCACATAATATAACCCACTCATCCAATTGAAATACTCCACATTTTTCGCAGGCAATAAAATCAGGAAATTGCCGAAAAAAAAGGAAACCCACAGGAGCAGAAGTTTGGGAGCCACCCCTTTTTCCATCCATTCCGCCGTGGTTTCTGCCATTTCCTCTGAGCCAAATAGCCGGTCGAATAACACCACCCAAGCCACCTGAATACTGCCTAAAACCACAACCCACTGCCAGATCATATTTATCCAGTTGCCCACTTTCTTTTCCTGATATTCTTCCACTGTGATATTTCGGAGACTGAGAACTTCCTCAGAAGGCTGGAAGGACCAGAAGAGATGGGAGAAGAGAAAAAGGAAGAAGAAGGCGAGCAGAAAAGGGGGAAGAATGGCTTTGAGCAGGGATTTGAACACAATCCATCTGGGACCGGTTCTACGAAGCAAAAGAGTGAGACTGCTCAAGTATTGCAAGATAGGCATCCTCCAGAGTGGGATTGACTGCGCTGAAATTTTCCCCAGGCTTTTCTTTTGCCACCACCCGCACTATCAATCCTTTCTCATAAGAGCGAATATTCACCACTCTCTCCCCCGCTCTGGGCTTGTATGTACTCTTCGGCGGGATTTCTCCTTCCCATACTTTTCCTTCCACTTCTTTCAGCAAGCCCTCAATGCTATCCTTACGAATAATTTGCCCGCAGAGGAGAATGGCGATTTCCCTGCAGGCTCGCGATAAATCTTCCACGATGTGTGTAGAGAGAATCACCGTGGCTTCCAATCCGAGAGATTCCAAAAGAAGGCGAAATTTCACCCGCTCCTCCGGGTCCAATCCCGCAGTGGGCTCATCCACAATCAGTACTTCCGGATTTCCCAGAAGCGCTTGGGCAATTCCCAATCTTTTCTTCATCCCACCAGAAAGAGCGCGAACCCACCTTTTCCGATTCTCCTGCAAGCCTGCCAGTTCTATCGCCCTCTCGATTTCCCAAATTCTTGCCTTATCCGTAATTCCTTTCAGATACGCAAAGTATGCCAGCGTCTCTTCCGCGGTCCAGTATGGGTAAAATCCAAATTCCTGCGGTAGATAACCAAGCACTTTTCTCATCGCTTCGGGATTTTTGGTGATTTCTTCGGATTTATACCATACTTTCCCGGTGGTGGGAGAGAGCACCGTGGCAATAATTCTCATCATCGTCGTCTTTCCTGCACCATTCGGACCTAAAAGCCCAAATACCCCAGATTCAATTTCTAAATTGATATCTTTCAAAGCTACCGTCTTTGCCCCAAATTTCCTCCACGAATGATAAATCTTTGAGATATTGTAGAGCCGAATCATTGCCTCACCAATTTATCATATTGCATCATCTGATGTTTGGAGAGTAAACAAATCGGAAATGTGCAGTTCGCCTTTCTGATATTGCTCCAGAAGATTGGAAAATTTTGCTCGGTCTTTGGAGAAAAGACGGTTTTCAAACCAAGCGCGGGATTTTTCTACTGATAAGTAGTTTTTTGAGGTCAGATAGATGTGACAGAAAAAGGCTCGCTCAGCCCATTCCTTCAACCATTCTTTTCGGTAAGAAGCCTCCTCTACAACCCGAAGGCAGACCCGCGGGAAAGCATCGTCTTCCCATCCCCCGCTGGGAAACCACACTGCAAAGGGAACCTCGTACTTAACTTTTTCCAGAAATAAAACTCTGTGGGAGGGCTTTTGATAGGAGGAATAAACACGCACAAGTTCCTGAACCATCTGTTTGGCTCTTTCCCTGCTTTTCAGTGGGACCCAGGATGGCACAGTGAGCACCTGAAATGGTCCCTCATCCTGCAAAAACATCAATTGGGAAGTCACCACTCCACCCCAGAATGGTGTGAAAAAAGGGACAGGAGCAACTTTTTCTCCTTCTGGCATTTCATAACGCTCGCCCGGGCGCAAAAAATGGTATGATGTATGGCGGTTTAACCTCCACAACCCGGTCCCTTCCAGAAGTTGAACTGTTTGTATTACTACCCAAACCGGTATGGATATGTCCCATTGTATTCTGAATCTATCTGCCCATGGGTAATTGTCCTTTACTACCGCTTGTGCCATTTTCCTCATTTTTTCGGCAGATTCTGCATCGGGAGCAAGCATATGCGGTTGCATGAGTTCAGGAACAAAGGATGCAGATGGTAAATAGCCTGCATATCTATATTCTCTTCCCGTATAACGGACAAACCGCGTTGGCGGAAGGTATCCATAGCGAAGGACCATAGAGCCGTGAAGGTCTGTGGAGAAAATCACACTCCCTGTGGAAAGAATAAGATATCTCGGGAGTAAGCAGGCGACATGAAGTTCCGTCAATTGACTTTCCACCACTACTCCAATAAATGGATATTGCACGTGCACTCTGGCTTCATCATTTGCTTGGGCTTTCAGCCCTCGTATACATGCTCCCACCTCAAAAATCATCACTTTAGGCACTTCCCCTTCAAACCGCACCTGGGAAAGAACAGAGATTCCTCCTTTATCGTCAGAAAATGTGAGTTCCCAAGATGTTATCCGAATACCATAGAAATCGCGAATATACTTTTCTGGTTCTGCCCAGACATATCTTTCTATCTCTTTCTGCAACACTTTATATGGATGCTTCACAAGTTCTGACCAAGGATAATTTTCATATGGGCTTAACACTTGAACAGGTAAACTATTACGCATCCAGAAATAAGCCCCGGCAAAGCCTAACGCAGGTAGTAATCCTTTGAGCCAGCCCGAGAATCTCCTCGGAGGAAAAGCGAGAAGCCATAGAAGTATAATAAGACTGAGTATGAAACATATACGCTCCACCGCCATCATCAGGTAAAAACCTGGAAATGCCCACAGTTCCGACAGAAATGGAGTGTGAATGAAATGCAGAACTTTTCGGCTCCACTTGTCGGCCATCTCAGGATAAGAAGTCCAGAGTTCGATGAGGGCAGAAGTTCCCAAAACTGCATAGGCACCTGCAACTATGGAAAAAAAGGGTAGATAAGGGGGAAAAAGATGGGAAAGAATGGCACCTCCAAGGAAAGGGATGAAAATTTGAAGGAATGTGGTAGTAAATATATGCTCGCCTGCCAGAGGAGTTCCCGCGAGGAACCATGGCAAAAAAAGAAGGATGCTACATATCCCGATGAGGAAAAACAGAAAATAAAATCCTAACCATCTATGGATACCGGGCATAGGAGAGAGTTTTTTCCAATCGTGCATCCGGTAGAGCGCATGAAATTTCCCGCAAAAAAAACCCACCAATAAACTAAAAAATGGAAGAAATATAAATTTAATATATGCAAACAGCAAAACCAAATTTCGCTGAAGCGACCCCATCCCTTGGATACATCGGTCTGAAAAAAACCCTTGAAAATTCCCGTCGCAAAAATAAATTTTCCATTCAAGCCAGAAGTAAACTAAAATAGCGATGTAAACGATGGAAAATAAAAGAAGGAAGCGCAGCGGAGCAAACGAGATAATCGTTTTAAGTGCAAGGGGAAGCTGTGTCCTGCCACTTTTCACGAGAAATTCTCTTTTTCAACTGCTAACAGCATCCACTTTCTGTGCATTGTTCGCCGCTATCCCACTCGCAAAAATACGATCCCACACCAGGACATTCGTAGCGAATCCACCCGGTGTCCCGGCAGCAACTGTCGTCCTTGACTATTACAACAGACCAAGGACATAATCCCCAAGTGCACCAACAATTAATAGTCTGCTCGTACGTATACCAACCACCCAGCGGGCATACAGGTATTAAGTTCAAGCACTCTTGCATGCTTCTTGGAGGTTCATCTGCTGCACCAAGATTAGGGTGGAGGAAGATGAGGAAAGTGAGGAAGAATAACTCCGCGAGCCAGCGCCGGTAGATTCTCCTCCTGAAGTAACGCAGAAATCCTTTCTTCACTTGTGCCATCTCTTCTCACCTCCTTTCATTTTAATTGATTTTGGGCACCGCTTCCCCCTGAATTGCTTTCCAGAATTCTTTTTCCTTTTCCACTCCGGTTCCCCCATGCCTAAAAATCACTTTCCTGTCCTCATCAAGAACGATATAGGCTGGGGTTCCTTTTACTCCGCATTTCTTGTAGATTTTCCCTTCGTTATCCACCACAGTAGGAAAGGAAAAGTTTGCCTGTTGAAAAAAATCCTGCACCGGATTTTTCCAGTTACTTGCTCCGGTGGGAGGAAGGATTCCTAAAATATTGATTTCGGAAGGTAAGTGAGGGATTAAAACCGGTAATTCCTCTTTGCAAAACCTGCAAAAAGGAGACCAAAAAATCACGAGAGTTTTCCTTCCCGCAAGTTGGATGGATTGACCATCTGGCACAAGCAGATGTGCGGTATCAAGAGGGAATTCTGACCCTATCTCCATAAGAGGAAGTAGAGGCTCATTTCTACCGGTGGGCGCGAATTTTTTCAAAGCATAATAAAATCCCGCACTGGAGCCAAAAAAGATAATGGCAGTGATTAAAACAATATCCACCAAGAGAAGCGGGTCTTTTTTAATTCTTCTAATCAAGCCTCTTCACTTCCTTCTTCATTTCTATAACCTCAAAATGCAATACTTTCCACCCAAATTTTTTGCTTGGATAGGTTGAAGGGTGGAGAGTCTTAAGAGCGGAAAAGTTGATGGGTGAGGGGGGGGAGGGAATTCGCTTCTCCATGCGAGAATAAGCGGATATTGTAACCGCCCGTACTAAAATCATTTTTTGCTGTCTTTCAATCATCTCCGACATATATTTCATACGAAATTTTTTTTCTCCTGTCAAGTTCCCGGAGAAAAATTACTTATTCTGGCTCACTCAGAAAAAGAAACTCTTTTCTCCCATCCCTCCATTATACGCCATTATTCCAGCCAAATCCGCAAGATGCTTTTTGAAGACTACTGAATTCGACCGGTAATGCCCCGACAATTCATTCAGATTAGAAGAAGTGGCGTTTATATGACTGGAAGAAGGGGAGAAGGGATAGGAAAAGCGCCAGACCGATGAAGAAGCACCAGAGTTGATTGAGCAAGAATATCGGTCCTTCCCTGGCGAAAACGAATTTTCCCTCGGATATCAATTGAGGATAGCGCAGGAGGAAATATGGGTCAACGAGGGTTTTGATGGGATATTCTAAATGAAGGGGATTGTCGGGCAGAATGCCGAAGAATGCGGTGAACAACAGGGCAAACACAAATCCGGCTAAAGGATGGCGAAAAATCCCTGCCACAAATGCCGAAAGCCCTGATATATATACCGCTGAAGTTAGAGTGGACATAAATAAAACTCCTTTCGGAAATTCTACATAAAATTTGCTCAACAGCACGAGAATCAGAGATGTGGTCATCAGAACGCTAAAGAATAGAGTCAAGCGGGGAACAATCACCCGACTGCTTGCTTGCCTTCCCCATAAGACCAGGCTCTCGGTACCTTTCATCCGGTCATAAGTTAAGATAAGTGAGCTGGTGTAGGAGAATAAAATGCAGAGCACGGGCAGATAAATCCACAACAGGCTCGTTCTCAGGCGTTCCTCCACTTCGGAAAAAGAGCGAAAGCCCAGTTCCGCGCTCTTGTAGGGATTTCCCCGGGTGAGGATGAAAAGGAGTGTAACAATTATCAGGATGGCGAAAGTCCAGATGAGAAGCGTTCCGTAGGATTTCACCGAATAGCGAAAATCCTGACTCACAGATTTCTGAGGCTCATCAGGAGTATGCAGGTCATTATCAACCTTTGATGACGATGAGAGGAACCATTCGGGCAATGCGATGGGAAATCTGGACCATATCCACCACCCGGGCGACTTCGTCCACATCTTTATATACTTCCGGTGCTTCTTCTGCAACACCTTTCCAGGAACCTGCTTTCACAGTGATACCCCTTTGTTTTAATTTTCTTGCCACTTCCTGCCCGCTCAGGGTGTGGATGGCTTTACTTCTGCTCATCACTCTTCCTGCCCCGTGGCAGGTGGACCCGAATGCCTCTTCCATTGCCTGCTTTGTGCCCAGCAATACATACGAAGCCGAGCCCATATTTCCCGGAATCAGGACAGGTTGACCGATATCCCGATATTTTTCTGGAATTTCTTTTCTGCCGGAAGGGAATGCCCTTGTTGCGCCTTTTCGGTGAACGCAGACCTGCACATTTTTGCCGTCCACTTCGTGAATTTCTCTCTTCGCCATATTGTGCGTAACATCATAAAGCAGATACAATCCCAAGTTCTGGGCGGATTTTTTGAACACTTCTTCAAAAGATTTTCTCACATAATGGGTAATCACCTGCCGGTTTGCCCAGGCAAAATTCGCCGCAGAGCACATCGCCGCAAAATAATCTTTTCCCTCAGGCGATTGTATCGGAGTGCAGGCAAGTTGTGGGTCCGGCAACGAAATCTGATATTTCCGTATCGCTTCCCGCATCACCTTCAGGTAATCATCGCACACCTGATGTCCAAGCCCTCGGGAGCCACAGTGAATCATTATCGTCACCTGTCCGGGGTATAAGCCCAGTCGTTCTGCAAATTCCGGGTGGAAGATTTTGTCTACTTTCTGCACTTCAAGGAAATGGTTTCCTGCGCCCAAAGTGCCCAACTGATTTTTCCCTCTTTCTTTTGCCCGATTGCTCACTTTCGCCGCAATTGCACCGGGCATTTTTCCATATTCCTCGCAGGTTTCCAAATCCTCTGCCCAGGCCATTCCCATTTTGCGAATTTCTTCTACTCCGTTTTCTAGTACCTGGTTCAGTTCGCTGAAAGAAAGGCGGATATGCCCTTCTTCACCAACTCCTGATGGCACATTGCGGTATAAAGCGTTCGCCAGCGCCTCTTTCACAGCCTCAATCTGCTCCTCGGTCAGATTCGTTTTCATCAAGCGCACACCGCAGTTGATGTCATAGCCTACACCACCTGGAGAGACCACACCGGTTTCCCAATCCATCGCCGCCACTCCACCTATCGGAAAGCCATATCCCCAGTGAATATCCGGCATTGCATAAGAGTATTTCAAAATTCCGGGAAGCGTTGCCACATTCGCCACCTGCTCCAGGCTCTGGTCACTTTTAATTGCTTCCATCAATCGTTCACTGGCGTAAATTAACCCGGGCACCTGCATTCCTTTCTTGTATTCCCTCGGAATCAAAAACTCAAATTCGCTCTTTTTGACCAATTTTCCCTGCCAGGTCATATATCAAACACCACCGATGCCGTCCATTTTCTGTTCATCTTCAGAATTCGCAGATTGTGATAGGTTGCCGATTTGATGTCAAAATTGGGAGGCAACTTTTGCGCGTCCCAATGCTGATAAAGGAATTTGCTCTTCAGAACATAATGATGCGAATGCGTTATATTCAGGCGCTTCCACTCCACGGGCAACTTCTTCTGATGGAAAATGAAAAATAAAATTTCATTGAGAAAATCTATTAGGAGGTCTTCGCCGGTAGGGCTTTCGCAGCGAAGCCATTCTACCCGTTTCCTGCCCTTTGGCTTGACCACGCCAAAAAGCAGGGTGACCAGGGAAATTCCAAATCCTTTGAATAATTCCGGCAGTGAATTCGCCGTCACCTTCACTCCCACATCCGCCGTATGGTCAATTAACTCAAACTGCATCATCGCCTACCAATACAATTGTAACTGACAGGAATTTCATATCTACTTTTTCCTTTGCTCCTTTGCGGGAGGCATTCTGTCTGATTTCACGCCAAGTTCGCAAGGGTGATTTGCCTGTGCCCTCATCTCCCGATGTAAATGGGCAGGATGTGAAGGGGGGAAGGGAGGATGAGAGTTTCCGCTTCACGGGGGAGGAAAGATTGAGCCAGCGAAAGGGCTTCTGTGATATTTCTGGCGGGGTAGATGCCGTATTTTTTCACTTCATTTTCCGCCATAGAGGAAATCAATATCATCCGGATTTTCTGAAGTTTCTGTTGAAAAGCATAAGCGGAGTGCATTGTGTGCTGGTAGTCATCAAAAATCTTCGGGTAGAAATCTTCCGGTGTGCAGTGCTGGAGCCAGTATTGAAAAGATTCAGGTCCGATGCCCTCCCGCAGTTCTGCTGATAGAATCAAACATCCGCCCGGTTTTAAGAACTTTGAAGCAGTATCCATCGCTTTATGTGCCTGATAAAGGGAAATGTCCAGGGGGTAGCCTCCCGCGCCAGCAATCACCAGGTCAAATTTTTTTTGAAAAATTATAGACTGGCTTTTTTGAATGTGCTGGCTTCCCAGCGCAAAAGTTTTCTTCCAATCCCCTGCAAAGATTTTGTGGATTTTTCCCGGCTCGGACTGAACTGTCTGGATAGAATAGAGGGGAATTTTTTCTGCTATCTTTTGCACCGCATCCATCAAATCTATGTGCACTGGATTACCCCGCAGATTACCCGTTCTTGCAGCTGGATTTTTTAAATCGTGCCAGTATTTTCTCAACGCATTCTGCGTGTGCATTTTGTGGATTTCTTTGTTCCATACGAGGGAATGATTGTGGGAAATCGTAGAATAGGATGCCAGACCGGGAATGAGGAGTTTTCTCCCTCCAGTAAAGCCGGCAAAATAATGAAGGGTGATGCCTCCAAGGATAAGAACTCGCGGAAATTCCTTGAGCAGGGGATTTATCTCAATGGGCGTCCCGCGTAATGTATGTCCTAACTTCCACCAATCCTTTCTGTTCACCGTATGAAGTTCTACCGGGAAGTGGAAGAGTGCATTTGAGTACCTTTGTTTTAATTGGGAACTGGTGCAAGAATGAGAGCCAGTGGAAACAAGGAAATAAACTTCGCGTAGCGAATCAGGAAGCACAGAAATTAAATTCTGAATTGCCTTTTCCCACCCTGTGTTCCTTGTGTGGTCTGGAATCACGATGAGGAGGCGATTTTCCTGCACCAACCATTTTTGAAGGTGCCGAGCGCCTATGGGTTGTCTCAATGCTTTCGTAAAAAGTTGCGCGGTGAGATGTTCGGCAGGTTTTTCTACTTGCAGAATTTTACAGCGGGGAATCCTGCTCTCTATGCGGAGAAACTTCCTGCCGTAAGGGAGCGGGAAGGAAGATTCGGCGAACGGGCGGAATTTCACCCCGCCGCGTACGGGTAGCCTATCCAGTGAATAAACAGACGAGCCAGAACCATCCCAGCCCACCAGCAGAAGGTGAAAAGCAGGATATAAAAGACCACATAGAAAAAATTTATTCCTGAGGAAGAGCGATGCGCCATATTTTTCCTTTTGGATATTTCCCACCGGTAATCCACAGAAATCCATTGGAGTCTATCAGGACATCTTTCGGCTCAGCAAACTCTGAGTCGCCAATCTCTTCTGGACCCAAGGCAAAGAGAAATTTTCCTTCGGATGAGAAGACCTGGAGTAGATTTCGGGTGTAATCCGCCACATAAATTTTTCCTGATGCATCTTCGGTGACTCCAGTAGGCGTATAAAATTCTCCCTGCTTTTCCACTCCCATAGAACCGAAAAATCGCAACTCCCTGGATTCCGGTTTATATATGAACACTTTCCGATTTTTTTTATCGGTGACATAGACTATCGGAGAGGTGCGAGAAGAGATAAAAATGCCATTGGGGGTAAAGAGGGAAGCCACAGAAGAGGGCGGAGCCCAGAGTTCTTTCACTTCCCAGGTTCTGTGAAAATGCCATATCTTTCCTTTGCCACGGTCTGCAACGAAAATTTCTCCGGTTTTCGCATCAATAGTCAACGCCCGGGGCTCCAGAAATTCTCCCGCACCGGAAAAAGAGTTGTAAAATTCCCCACTCCCATCTGCGAGAGAAATCTTCCAAACTCCCACCCGTCGGCTGTGCTCCACCACATAGAGAAACCCTTCATAATACTGAATATCCGCAGGGAAAATTAGAGAAACGGAAGTAGCAAAAGGCTCGGGCTGAGGGAGTTTTTCCTCCTCCTCAGCCTCTTTCATCCGAATTTGAAAGATTTTCCCCTGGTTTCTATCCCGCTGAAAATCGGAAACGAAAAAAGTTCCACCGGGAGCCTCGGTAATCCCATAAGGTTCGGTAAAGCCCTTGATAACAATTTTCTGGACATATCCACCTGCCACAGGTCTGGTGGCAACCCGTGCGGGCACTTCGGTTCTCACTCGCGGCTTCAGCAATGGTGCTTCCTTCCAGAGCGTCCAGTAGATATTTGCCACGAAGGAGAACATCAAAAACAAAATCATCCATTCCACAGTATTTGCCAAAAAAGTAATGACCCTTCGCATTCCCTGCTACTATAAATTATAGACGAGGGCGGAAAATTGGAAATTGGGATTCCTCGATCTTTATGGCTTTCAGGGATTTTATTTCTCTATCTGCTTTCTATTTTCCTGATTTTCCAGCGTTTATTCCCCAGATGTTCACGCCCTTTGCCTGCTCTGTTTCTGGATTCCCTCTTCTCTTCCCTCTATTTTTCCTTTTTTCTTCTGCAGTTTTATCCTCTGCTCTTCCTCGTTTCTGTCACCCATTACCTGTTTCTTGCCCCTCAATCTCCGGAACACCGACTCAAGCGCTGGTTGTTTCATCTCCTCTCCACATCTCTGTTCTCCCTGACCGTTGCAATTTTTTTCAAATTTTAACCTGTGCTTTTCCGGGCTTGAGAGAAAAAGTTTTTGCACTTTTATTTAGCGATAGTTATTGATATGGGTCAATATCAGACGGCTTTGAAGACCTTTAAGATATAGTTTGGTTTATGAGGAGGTGATATGTGATGAAACGACTTCTGCGAGTGCTGGCAGTTTGGGCGGGTGTGCTTTTGTGGATTCAATGCGGGGGCGGTGGAAGAGCAGCCGATCTCATCCTTCCTATTGTTCAGTTAATTTTGCCCGATGAAATCATTCCGGGTAGCAAAGTTTCCGGCTCCATTCTCCTAAAGATTCAAGCCACGGACAATAGTGGAAAAATCACGCGCGTGGAACTCTGGATTTCTGGTATTTTGAAGCAAACCTGGACCTTGCCCCCTTATGAATACCTATGGAATACCCGCGAAGTGGCTAATAATTCCTATGCCATTCTTGCAAAAGCGTCAGACCCCTCCAATAATTGGGGACAAACTGAAATCACCCTTGTGGTGGAAAATGATTGGGAAGCGCCTATCGTCACTTTCGTAGATAAACCGGCACCAAAAACCAATCAACAAGATGCGCATTTTAATTTCACGGCAAATGAGCAGAATGTTACCTTTTATTGCCGACTGGATAATTCTGTTTGGGATGTATGCCCACCCCCAAAAGTTTATTCCAGTCTATCTGAAGGTCAGCATATTTTTGAAGTTTACGCCGAAGACCAAGCAGGGAATAAAGGGGAAACTGCTTCGCATACCTGGGCGATTGACCTGACCGCTCCGGAACCACCACCTGCGCCTTCGGTTTCCCTCTTTCAGAATGCCATCCGAATTAGGTGGCTGGCTTCTCCATCTGGCGATGTCACTGGATATTATGTCTATCGCAGGATGGAAGGGGAAACGACGCCTTCCCGGTTGAACGCTCAGCCTTTTGCCCAGCGTTCTTTTGAGGATTCTGAAGTAGAACCTTATCAAGCAGAACGGTTTTACTCTATCTCTGCTGAAGATGATGCAGGAAATGAGGGAGCCCGCTCTGTTGAAACCCCTTTCGTTCCCGCAGAAAAGTTTCCGGACACTACAATCACAAAAAAGCCTGACGATCCCACCAAGCAGACTACTGCCCTTTTTGAGTTCACCTCAAAGGTTCCGGGTGCATCCTTTGAATGCAAACTGGATGGAGGAAACTGGGAGGCTTGCACTTCGCCAAAAAACTATGAAAATCTCGCCGAGGGAGCACACCAATTTTCTGTTTTTGCCACCGATGATTCTGGGAATCGCGACCCAACTCCCGCAACTTACGACTGGGTGATTGACCTTACCCCTCCAGACACCATCATCATTAGCGGGCCGGGACCTCTTACGAGGGAAACCTCTGCAACTTTTGAATTCACTGCGAGCGACACCACTTTTGAATGTAAACTGGATGAGGAAAACTGGGAGTCCTGCACTTCACCAAAAACTTATCCCGGACCTCTTGCCGACGGTCCGCACCATTTTGAAGTGCGAGGTATTGACGAGGCGGGTAATACTGACCAGAGCCCTGCCACATACGATTGGACCATTGATTCCACACCTCCGCAAACTACCATTTCTTCCGGTCCCGTATCCCCGACCAATTCCACTTCTGCAGAGTTTCAGTTTTCCGCCAATGAATCTGATGTGGCTTTCCAATGCCAATTGGATACTGCTCCTTTTGAGGGATGCGCTTCGCCAAAAACCTATTGGGGAATCGCCGAAGGTTCTCATACTTTCCGGGTGAAAGGAAAAGACCTGGCGGGAAATGAAGAGGACCCGCCCGCCGAATGGACATGGATTGTGGACCTGACTGCTCCGGATACGCAAATTATTTCAGGACCTCCGGCGCTCACCAACCAACGCAGTGCGACCTTTGAATTTTCTTGCTCAGAACCGAATTGTACATTTTTCTGCCAGTTGGATGACCAAGGATGGATTCCCTGTTTCCCTCCAGTAATTTACGATTCTCTTTCCGATAGCGAACATACTTTTCAGGTTTATTCCATAGACCAAGCGGGGAATGTGGACAATTCTCCAGCGATATACCTCTGGAGAGTGGATGCCGAACCACCAGAAACCACAATTACCGATGGACCTCCGGACTTTAGCAATTCTTCCACCGCTCAATTCAATTTCACCTCTTCTGAACCGGATTCTACTTTCCAGTGCCGGTTAGATGAAGCAGAGTGGGAATCCTGCACCAGTCCGTATGTCACTCCTTCTCTGCCAGATGGCGAGCATACCTTTGAAGTTTTTGCCACCGACCAGGCAGGAAACTCCGACCCAACTCCCGATACGGCTACCTGGACTGTTGACACCGTTCCTCCCGATACCCTGATAACTTCTGCACCGCCACCCCTCACGAATTCCACCACCGCAGAATTCTCTTTTGAATCCGATGAGTTTCCCACTACCTTTCAGTGCAAATTGGATGATGGAAACTGGGAAGCCTGTGAATCACCGAAAAGTTATGAAAATCTCGCGGAAGGAGCGCATCAATTTGAAGTGTTTGCCATCGACCGGGCAGGGAATTCCGACCCTTCACCAGCAAGCTACATCTGGACGATAGATATCACACCGCCCGCCCCTCCGCAGAACCTCACTGCAACCCCTCAGATTGGTGCCATCTTCCTTGATTGGGATGACAATACCGAACTGGACCTTGCCGGATATAATGCCTACCGTTCCCTCACTTCTGGCTCCGACTATGAGCGGAAAAATACCGAACTCATATTACCTTCAGAATATCTGGACACCGATGTGAGTTATCCGCAAACCTACTACTATGTAGTTACAGCGGTGGACCAAGCGGGCAATGAAAGCACCTACTCTGATGAGGTATCTGCTTCGCCCTTACCGCCTCCATCCGAACCCCGGCTTTATGCCAGTAGTGACAACAATAAACTCCTCGGCTGGGATAATCCTTATACCATCAACGGAAATGTTCCTCCAGACCAGGAAGTTTCCGGCGTAGATACGCTTTTGAATTCCCCGGATGGCATCTATTATGACAATGCCAGCGACCGACTTTTTGTGGCAAACTACGGCGGCCAAAATGTCCTTCGCTTTGAAAACTTCTCCCAGTTGAGCGGGAATGTGGCGCCGGATGGAGTGCTTGAAGGACTGAATACCGGTCTGATTGGTCCAGCACGAGTTTTCCTGGACCCCGTAAACGATTGGCTCTATGTCACGGATTATGACACCGCGAGCATCCGGGTATTTGAGAATGCCAGCACTCTTGACGGTGACATTGCTCCTATTCGCGTGATTGCTGGAGGCAACACAAATTTGGTCGGACCGGAGGGCATTGTAATAGACCTCGTCAGGGACATCCTGTATGTGGCTGACTCAGATGGTAATGCCATCCGGGTGTGGGGTAACGCCTCTACCGTAAGCGGAAATGTAGCGCCCGACAGGGTGATTACTGGCTCGAGCACTCTATTAGCCACACCCACTGATATTTTCCTCGAATCCGTAGCCGACCATCTCTATGTGGCCAATCTCTACGCTCCCAGCGTGAGTTCGGAAATCACCATTTACCACAGCGCATCCACAGCCAATGGTGATACGCCTCCTGACCGTTGCATTGACATTTCTGTTTTTGCGTTCCCGCTGGGGCTCTATCTGGATGTGTCGCAGGATATGCTCTTCCTTGGCTCTTCAGGGGATGGTGGCATCCAGATTTTCCACAATGCCACAACGAGAAGTAACTGTGCCGGACCGGAGGAAGCGCCAGACCGGCAAATCATCGGTCCTAACACCCAGCTGGCAAATGCCTGGGATGTGCAAATTTAATGAGTACAGAATTACCCGCAATGCACATAATAGGTGCAATTTCCAGATGTAAGGGGTGTAATCTTTTGCCGGCTTCAGGGCAGAGTGGAGACAGGACCGAGGGTAGTAAGGGGCGCGTCAAACTGGTCAGCATTGCCTAAAACATAGATGATGAAATTCTCCGGGTGAACAAGTTTTTGCACTGCTTGCAGAACTTCTTGCCGGCTCACCCTCTGCAATTTCTCTCGGTATTGCTGGAAAAAATCTGCAGGATAACCGTAAAAATTTAGTGTCATCGCGCGACGCACAATTTCTGCAGGAGTGTCTTCCTCAAAGATGAGAGAGTTCAAAATACTCTGTTTTGCCTGTTCTACCTCTTCTTCCGTGAATCCGCCATCGTGCATTTCTTGAACCACTTTTCTGATGCTCTGAATTGCCTGCACTGTGGATTCGGATTTCGTTCCGCTGGAAATCAAAATCATTCCTGGATAGGCGTAGTTGGAGCCCACTCCGCCTCCAACAGAATATGCCAGCCCCATCTGGGAACGGATAATGGTGAATAATCGCGCGGAGAACGAGCCGGAAAGGATTTCGTTCCAGACGGTTATGGCAGGATATTCCACAGCATCTCTCTGAATGCCCACTGTTCCCATTCGGATATTGGATTGATTGACATCCTGTTTTTCGCGGTAATAAATCCCCGGTGAAGCAGAGGAAATTTCCGGTATTGTCAACCGAGGTAGTTCTTTATAGGGTAAAGCGGCCAGATATTGCTGAAGGTATTCCTGAGCATCTTTCTCCTCCACATCGCCCCAGATTCCCACCAGAACTCCGTTGGCAGAAAGCCATTGCCTGTGCGCCTCTAAAAGGTTCTGCCTCTGAATGGCATCCACGCTTTCTTCAGTGGGAATTCGGGCAAACGGATGCCGAGAACCATATACCAATTCTCGGAACTCTTCCGTGGCAAAAGAAGTAGGAAAATCCCATCTCCGCGCTAACTGCGTTTTGAGTTGCCTTTTCGCCAAGGCAATCCGGTCTTCCGGTAGAATTGGGTTTATCAATACATCAGTAAGTATTTCCAATCCTTTGTTCAGATGCGGACGCAAAACTCTGAGCGTAAAGAAGAGGGAATCTTGCTCACTGTTGATGAAAAGGCTTGCTCCTATCTGGTCCAGCGTTTCATCCAGGACATCTCCGGGATAGGACACACTGCCTCCACTGCGGAGGGTCTCGGCAAGAATACTGCTCAATCCCGCATATTCTTCAGGGTCGGCAATATCTCCGCCAAGGAGGCGAAGTTCCACATATACTACGGGAAATCGGGAATCCAGAAGGTGGAACACCCTGATTCCGTTTGAAAGGGTAAATTTACGAAGAGCGGGTGCGGAGTATTCGGGTAATGCTGGAATGGGGATTTTCTTCCAATCTCCTTTTGCTGATAAGAACAAACCCACTGCGAAAATCAGCGAAAGATTTCTTTTCATATTCTCACCTCACTGCGAAAGTGGAATATATGCCACGGTGCGCCGATGGTTGTTCAGATAAATATCAGCAACCCGGTGCACATCGTCCAGAGTAACCGCTTTTATTCTCTCCGGCTCCAGGAAAAGAAATTTCCACGAGCCGGTGAGCACTTCATAAAAAGCCAGGGAGCCGGAAAGCCCGAAATCCGATTCCAGTTGTGCGATGAACTGCGATTCCCAGAGGTTTTTCGCCCGTTCCAATTGTTCTTCAGTAATCCCTTCTTTGCGGACAGAAGCGAGTATTTCATCTACCGCTGATAGCACGGTTTCCGGAGAGGTTCCCTTCAATGGCTGAGCGGAAATTATCAGCAGGCGTGGGTATTTATTTCCCGGGCTGAAAAAGGAGAAAACGGAGGATACGAGCCGCCTGTTCTTCACCAGTTCAGAATATAAAATGGAAGCCCTGCCTGTTGTGAGCGCAGTGGAAAGAAGTTGCAAGGCAGGACGGTCTGGATGAGCAAATTCCGGCACCGGATATCCCACATATAGCGAAGGCTGGGCTTTTTCCCGCAGAATGACATTTTTTTCTGCTGGAAGAACAGGTTCTCTGGTTATCACTCGCGGCGGGTCGCTTCCTGGAGGAATGCGCGAAAGATGCTTTTTTGCCACACGATAGACTTCCTCCGGCTCTACACTTCCTATCACAGCGATAACCAAGTTCTTCGCCCCATAAAAAATCCGGAAGAACTCCAGCGCTTCGGTGGCAGAAATTTCCTCTAAATCTGAGCGGAATCCGATGACGGGTCTGCCATAAGGGTGGGCATGAAATGCTGTTCGGATAAATGTTTCCCACAATTTTCCTGTCGGGCTACTTTCATTTCTCAATCGGCGCTCTTCCAATACCACATCGCGCTCCTTATAAAATTCCCGCATCACCGGGTTGGAGAATCGCTCGGTTTCCAAATATGCCCAGAGTTCCAGACGGTTTGCAGGAAAACTGTAGAAATATTGTGTGGAATCGGCTGTGGTGAAGGCGTTTAACCCGACACCCCCATTCAGATTGATGATGAAGCCAAATTCGTTGGTATCTGCATATTCCTGAGCCTTCTCCTGCCATTTCCTGAATTCCTCTTCCAATTTTTCAATAGTCTCTTTGGAAACGCCGCGTCGTTGGGCATCCCGAAGTCGCAAATATGCGGATTCCAGATATTGCAAGGCTTTCTTTTCTTTTTCCGGGTCTTTAGAGCCTACAGAAGAAGAGCCTTTGAACGCCATATGCTCAAAAAGGTGCGCCAATCCCGTCTGCCCCAGAGTTTCATCCACCGAGCCCACATCGGCATAGGTGCGGAAAGTAAATACCGGGGCAAAACCCCGCTTCAATACGATAAGTTTTAATCCGTTCGGAAGCAGATACTCCTTCACCTCTTTTGCCAGGTCCTCAAATCCTGCGGATAAAAAAAGCACGGCGAAAAAAAGTATTTTGCCGCGCATCTTTTTCACCTCCTGTTGAACACGGAAAGAAACTGAGAAAAGTTTTCCGGGAAAATATGCACTTCCACCTTTTCCCCTTCTTCAAAAAGTTCCTTCTGTTCAGGCAGGCAGAGCAAGCCATCAGCGTTTGATAGAGTCGTGAGGTAATGGGATTGCTGGACTCCACTGGAACTGGCAAAGAAAGTTTCGCCATTGCGGTTCAGGATTGCCCCCCAAAATTCGTACCGTCCGAGTTTCTTTCGGATGGGCTGTATTAAAATCGCTGGCACTGAAGGGAGAAAGGCGGGGTCTTGATGGCAAAATGCTCGGAGAAAAGGATAAACATATTCGTAGAAAGCCACTGCGGTGGAAACGGGATTTCCTGGCAAGCCGAAGACCCATTTTCCTTCCGGATGGATGCCAAAAAAAAGTGGACCTCCCGGCCTCTGCTTCACCCTCCAGAATATGGCTTCTACGCCGAGATTCGCCAGTGCTTGCTTCACCCAGTCCACGCCCCCCACAGAAACCCCCCCGCTCAACAGAATGATTTCACAGGAAGAAAGCATTTCGCGCAGAACGGGAATTGCTGTTTGCACATCGTCGCTGAACCTATGCATCATTTCAGGTCGAATCCCCATCTGCTCCAGAAGGCACTGCATCAACGGCATATTGGAATCCCGAATTTTTCCTTCTGCGATGGATTGGCGAAAATCCACAAGTTCTGAACCGGTGGTGGCTATGCCCACTTTGGGCAAACGCCAGATGAAGGCGGAAGAAATTCCCGCCATTGCCAGCAAACTGATGGCTGACGGACCAAGGCGTGTTCCGCTGGGAAGTAAAATTTCTCCCGCTTTGAGCACTTCTCCTTTTCTGCGGATATTTTGCCCGGAAAAGAACATTTTTTTCACCCGGATGACATTTTCCACCCTTTCCACCTGCTCCAGGGGAATGACCGTGGTACCGCCGGGGGGGATCAGGGCACCCGTGGTTATTTCTACTGCATCGCCCTGTGCCAATTCCGGCAAATCCGAATCGCCGGGAACCACTTTTCCCTTTACGGGGAATTTCAATCCCGCCTTGATTTCTCCCGTATGTGCCACGACATAGCCATCCATTGCCGCATTGTCAAAATAGGGCAGGTCAACAGGGGATTCCACCGATTCTGCGAGAACAAGGTTCTGCGCCTTTAGAATATCCACCTTCGCTTCTTTTCCAGCGGGGAAAAAGCGCGATATAATCTCCCTCGCTTCGGCTACCGAGACAGACACTTTCACTTTTTCAAGCAAATGTTGGGATTAAGCAGAGCGTTTACCACTTTACCCTGAAGCAGATGCTGTTCAATGATCAGAGGCACATCAGAAGGCTTGACCTGCTGATACCACACGCCTTCAGGTTGGACGATGACAGTCGGTCCGATGGAATGTTGCCCGGTGCATCCGCAACCGGTGACGAGCACATCGGTAATTCCCCGCTTTTTCAACTCATCCCGGAAAGCCTGAAAAACCTCCTTTGCCCCCTTTTGCGCACAGCACCCCTCAAAATCCTCTTTCGTGCAAACAAATATTTGCATCCTGAATTCTCTCATCCCTTTCATTCCCCCCTTTCTCTATTTAATCATACTGACCGGCACTGCCCCAACTTTTCTTGACTTCCCCCTTTTATATGAAAAATAAGCCAGCCAACGCAAACCGCATTTTTGCTTCATCTACCCTGTTCTTGAGTGAGAACATTTTCCAAATCGGTAAATCTCATATCATCGGGGGTTGCAGGGGGGCTTAACATGATGAAATTTGCCTGCTATAAAATATTTTATGGAGAATGGGGATGAGGCAAGAGGCAGAAAAAATTTCTCACAACTGCTTCCCCCCCAGATAGTGCCTATTTAACAGAATTTCCAGGGCATAGTCTGCAATTTTTCCTCCGGGAAAGGAAAGATTTTCAGGAAAAAATTTTCTGGGGGGCAAAAATGAACTCAGGTGGAAATTCGGGAAAAAAATGTGCGGGAGGTGGTATAAATGAAGTGGAAGGTAGTGATGGCTTTGATGGTTTTTAGTTTTCCGGCAATTTGGGGTATGCGGGAAGCGGTAGGGTATACAGGTCCAGATGATGAGCCAGACTTGAACGGGAAAATCTCCGCAGAAAGGGCAGATGGAATAGTGGGGAATGCGAAAATGAGCGGAAGTGAGGGATTCTGGCTGGGATGCAGGTGGATTGATTCTGCCAAAGATATCCCGGTGCCGGAAGAAGTGGTGAAGAAATACCGAGCAGGACCTACTTGGGAGAGCAAAGAAGAATACATCCGCTACTGGCAGGAAAAAGAGTTTCTCAAGTTGGTGAACTCTACGGTGCTCTCCGCCGAAGGAACGAGTTCCAACGACGAATGTCCCCGTGATGAGTGTGATGACACACCCTGCAGAGGAACTCAAATGACGAGGGTTGAGAAGTATAATACCGTTGTGCGGGAAAGTTTCATAGGAACATGGCCCTGCTGTTCTGGAAACCAAGGTCTTTGCTACGGAACGCTAATAAGGTGGGAACATTATTATAGGTGTGAGCAAATGAACTGTCCTTGTCCTTATGATGTCGCACTTACTTGTCCTCCATCGGGACAAACATTTTGTGTTAGTGGTCCAGTTGAATTACCGTGGAAATCGTGCAAAGTTGCGGAATATTGGGATTGTTTGGAGTGTTGTCCGAGTAACAACTGTTTTGGGTGCCCGGAGCCGGAGATTGGATGTGGGTTTGTCGCGGACTGTGATAATGCGGAAGAAATTAGGTGCATTTCAGGTTGTGGCGTGCCCTGTTGTTGTTGTCCTGGTCTCTGCTGTCCAGATGTGGATTTAGAGCAGATTTTTGGTCGGCCGCCGACATGTATGTGAGGATAAAAGGGGTGAGGAAAATGAAAAAGTGGTTTTATGCCAGTTTGATAGTCCTGCTGAGTCAAAGGATTTTGCCGCATACGCAGGAACACATACAGGATGAAGTCTACCGATACGCAACGACCAGAGTGGGGGGGATACTCTTCGTCATCGACACTATTTTTCTTCCACTGGAAAAACGGATACCAAATGGGTTCAAAGATTTGGAGCATCTTCCTTACAAATTCTGGTCGCCGATTCGCAATCCTTGGAAAAACCGGGAGATGAGGGTCGTGATGAAGGAAAACGAAGCTGAGATAGGGGATGTGGTGTATTCCTACAGTTCGGATAGAGGAATCAAACTCCGGCTATTACTACCACCCGGTAAATTTCCGGAGGGAGCATATTATGAAATAGGAATCAGTCGCATCAGAGTACGACAGCAACTTGAAGGAGTTCCTTGGGTTTCTTACTATGACCCGTTTACCGGTGAGGCAGTATACAAGAGATTTTATGATGAGGAGGTGTTGTCCTATTGGAATTCCCTGACCCTGGAGGAAAAGAAACTTTCAGCGATATGCGCGATGATTTCAACTGCAGCACAAAACATCAATTCCCTGCTCACTGAAAAACATCCTGATGAATTTCATCTCCAGTTGAAAAGTTTTCTCATCGTCCCGCCCGGAAGAAGGACATTTGACACTGATGTGCTGAAGATGCAGTTCATGCTCGCTATATTAGACTGGATGAACCCCTACACTGGACAGCCGGTGAAAGAAGTTTCTCCCGCCGCACCGATGCTCGGTGATTATTCCCTTTTTGTATCCCATCAAAACATAGTGTTCGCCATCGGCTGGAATGTGGGCAATCAGCCGGTCTTTCCTATCTGGCAATATAAGACGTTTAGAGAGTACTATGAGTCGGGTAAATCGGAGTCGCTCTGGCAAAAGGAGCGCTGAAATTCTCTTTCATTCAGGTGAATGAAAAATGCAGAACGTCTGATGTCTCAACGAAAAAGTGTTTAACTTCCTGGAATGAATGGACAGTCGTTTCAGATTTTTCCCTTCATTTTCACTCCTCCTCAAGCAGTGGTATGCGAAGTGGAGAAAAATGGGAAGGTTTATAAGTGGGGTAGTGTGGAGCCTTTTCCAGCAGGAATATTCGAGCATTACATTTCACAGCCCATCGCCAAAAAAGAGGGTGTAGAATTTGAGCAGGAAGGTTGGAAAAAATCCAACTGTTCCATTACCACAAATTTTTCTGCCGGAGGCTCAAGTGTCCTTTTTTCCATCACTTCAATTTTCATTCCCTCTGATAACGCTCTTCTGGCTCATAAACTGAAGGGACGTAACAGGGTGAAATTTTTCTGGCATAATATATTTGGATGAGTCAAGAGGCAGAAAAAATTTCTCACAACTGTTTCCCCTCCAGATAGTGCCTATTTAACGGAATTTCCCGGGCATAGTCTGCGTTTTTTCCTCCGGGAAAGGAAAGATTTTCAGGAAAAAATTTTCTGGGGGGCAAAAATGAACTCAGGGTGGAA